>Ga0209062_1001113_pt1 | contig 54382 bp, 44 predicted proteins | sample Coa_R2_2_FD_187158 | JGI IMG/M metagenome (GOLD analysis project Ga0209062, IMG submission 187158) | Surface soil microbial communities from Centralia Pennsylvania, which are recovering from an underground coalmine fire - Coalmine... | ecosystem: Environmental > Terrestrial > Soil > Unclassified... | reverse complement strand
CGCGCGTTGCCCATCCGAGGCGCACGCGCCTCGGCCTCATTGAAGCCCGGTGGCCGAGGAGAGCATCGCGGTCGAGCCCTTCGACCCCATCCGAGGCGCACGCGCCTCGGCCTCATTGAAGCGGCCGCCCCGCCGCCATCCCGCGCGCCGGCGAGATCCCATCCGAGGCGCACGCGCCTCGGCCTCATTGAAGCTCAGCTCGCCGTCTGCCGGCACCACGGGCCCCAGCCTTCCCATCCGAGGCGCACGCGCCTCGGCCTCATTGAAGCGGATATCGGCTGGGGAGCGGCGGGTTCGGAGCGCGTGCCCATCCGAGGCGCACGCGCCTCGGCCTCATTGAAGCGCGCCGCCGTCGTAGCGGCGATGGCGTCCGGCGCCGACCCATCCGAGGCGCACGCGCCTCGGCCTCATTGAAGCCCGCTATCATAGGCATCGGCGAGCGCCGCCGCCTTCTGCCCATCCGAGGCGCACGCGCCTCGGCCTCATTGAAGCAGCGGCTGGATCACGACCTGCCGATCGGCATGGCCGCCATCCGAGGCGCACGCGCCTCGGCCTCATTGAAGCAGTGCATGGCAGATCTTGTGGGTTCCGCGACGGCGACCATCCGAGGCGCACGCGCCTCGGCCTCATTGAAGCGCCTGATCGGCTGGCGTCGACGGATAGGTGAAGGGGGCCATCCGAGGCGCACGCGCCTCGGCCTCATTGAAGCGCTTGCGTCGCCTTGGAGATGCGCCCCTTGCGCTCCATCCATCCGAGGCGCACGCGCCTCGGCCTCATTGAAGCAGCTGGAAGGCATCACCCTTGTTTTCGATAACAAAACGCATCCGAGGCGCACGCGCCTCGGCCTCATTGAAGCAGCCCGCGCTTTGCGTCCACAGGGATGGTCATAACCCCCATCCGAGGCGCACGCGCCTCGGCCTCATTGAAGCGGAACAACGGCCTGAGGTTATAGAGGAACTAGAGATCCATCCGAGGCGCACGCGCCTCGGCCTCATTGAAGCGCACCGGCATGGGTACGGCCGGTGCTGGTACGCCTTCCATCCGAGGCGCACGCGCCTCGGCCTCATTGAAGCGCGGAAGAACATACGCATGTGCATACGCATGCGGGTTCCATCCGAGGCGCACGCGCCTCGGCCTCATTGAAGCGGAGAAGGCCCCAAAGCAACTTCCAGGGCCGTTTTTCCATCCGAGGCGCACGCGCCTCGGCCTCATTGAAGCGCGGCCCACTCCGCCGGGTTCTCGCGCGCGAGCTTCCCATCCGAGGCGCACGCGCCTCGGCCTCATTGAAGCCCTTTTTTTTCTGTGGGGGGATTATAGGGGGGGAGACCCCATCCGAGGCGCACGCGCCTCGGCCTCATTGAAGCTCCGATTACCCGCGATGCCGGGTCTGCGAGGTGCCGCCCCATCCGAGGCGCACGCGCCTCGGCCTCATTGAAGCTGCTGATGCTCGCAGACCAATTGGAGGATGCGGCGGCCATCCGAGGCGCACGCGCCTCGGCCTCATTGAAGCCAGCGCCATCGCGTTCCATGAACTGACAGCGAACCTCCATCCGAGGCGCACGCGCCTCGGCCTCATTGAAGCGAATTCACGCCGATCGGGTACCCTGTCCAATTCCAGGACCCATCCGAGGCGCACGCGCCTCGGCCTCATTGAAGCGCGGCGATGCAGGCGGCAGGGCTGACGAAGGAGCGCCTCCCATCCGAGGCGCACGCGCCTCGGCCTCATTGAAGCTCCCCTTCGTCTTCTCGACCGTCCAGGCTTATATGCTCCATCCGAGGCGCACGCGCCTCGGCCTCATTGAAGCACCGGGAACCAGCAGCTGCCGTGGCAGCAGCTCGCCAACCATCCGAGGCGCACGCGCCTCGGCCTCATTGAAGCCCGATCGCCTGCACTCCCCTTCCGGCGTCGCTGATCCATCCGAGGCGCACGCGCCTCGGCCTCATTGAAGCGCTTCCAGCCGCTCGCAGCCGCGCCCCCGGAAACGGCCCATCCGAGGCGCACGCGCCTCGGCCTCATTGAAGCCTGTGCCGCGTCGAGGATGGCGGCCTCGATCTCCCAGTCCATCCGAGGCGCACGCGCCTCGGCCTCATTGAAGCTGGACCTGCCCCGCCCGCGAGAGCAGGCTCACCATCCCATCCGAGGCGCACGCGCCTCGGCCTCATTGAAGCACTGGAAATTGGAAAGCCTGGACCGAAGACCGTGAACCATCCGAGGCGCACGCGCCTCGGCCTCATTGAAGCTTGGAGCGCTAACCACCACATGAGGGGCCGGGCATCCCCATCCGAGGCGCACGCGCCTCGGCCTCATTGAAGCGCGCTCGGGCTCGCGCTTCATCTCGTAATATTCCTGCCCATCCGAGGCGCACGCGCCTCGGCCTCATTGAAGCTTGATAAAAAACCGCGCGCAAAGCGATACGTATACCGCCCATCCGAGGCGCACGCGCCTCGGCCTCATTGAAGCAACTTCATGGACCCGACGACGCAGGGCCTTTTCGCCGCCCATCCGAGGCGCACGCGCCTCGGCCTCATTGAAGCGGAAAGGGGCGCAAGCCTGTCGTGTTCCGCATCGTCGTCCCATCCGAGGCGCACGCGCCTCGGCCTCATTGAAGCAGGGTCTAGCTTGCGAAGACCGCGCCCGATCATTTGGACCATCCGAGGCGCACGCGCCTCGGCCTCATTGAAGCTTTGCTGATCATTCTGATATCTCGTCCACATAGACCGTCCATCCGAGGCGCACGCGCCTCGGCCTCATTGAAGCATCGATACGGAGGCGTTATTCAGCGCTCCGTCCCCGCCCATCCGAGGCGCACGCGCCTCGGCCTCATTGAAGCTTCCGCCAGATTGGCGCGCAAGCCGGCAATTCTTCGCGCCATCCGAGGCGCACGCGCCTCGGCCTCATTGAAGCCTGGCGATGCGCCATCCCGAGATGTTCCCGCCGGGACCATCCGAGGCGCACGCGCCTCGGCCTCATTGAAGCGCCATTTATTTGGTCCCCAGGACATAGCGGGAGACGCCCCATCCGAGGCGCACGCGCCTCGGCCTCATTGAAGCTGCCTCGAGTGCGCCGCTCTCGGCAACGGCGTACATAACCATCCGAGGCGCACGCGCCTCGGCCTCATTGAAGCGTCTTCCTGCTCGGCACCGGATGCCGGATCAACGAGGCCCATCCGAGGCGCACGCGCCTCGGCCTCATTGAAGCGCGTCGCTTAGGTCCGCGTCGCACAAGCAGGCACCTACCATCCGAGGCGCACGCGCCTCGGCCTCATTGAAGCGTCGTACCATTCCTCATAGGGCGCCGGCTCCGGGAACCCATCCGAGGCGCACGCGCCTCGGCCTCATTGAAGCCCCCTCTCCGTCCTGCTCGCCGCCGGCAAGATCACCCACCATCCGAGGCGCACGCGCCTCGGCCTCATTGAAGCATCCGGGTCCTCTCGATCGCCTCGATGCCATGCGCCTCCATCCGAGGCGCACGCGCCTCGGCCTCATTGAAGCATCGTTGCGCCCGTCTGATTGGTATAGGTGACGGTACCATCCGAGGCGCACGCGCCTCGGCCTCATTGAAGCGGCTATTGCGGCTACGCCCTGGCGCGCTCGTCGGACCCATCCGAGGCGCACGCGCCTCGGCCTCATTGAAGCGGGACATACGTGCCACGCACATCTCCAGTAGTCGTCGTCCATCCGAGGCGCACGCGCCTCGGCCTCATTGAAGCACATTGGAGGGCGCGGTGTTGTCCGGGAACGCGCCGGCCATCCGAGGCGCACGCGCCTCGGCCTCATTGAAGCGCGGAGGCATCGCAGGCTATTTGCGCAATTATGGTTTGCGCATACGGCCATAAAGTTGCGCGCATGCTTGGAAATTGCGCGTATCTGTGGTTAAATTGCGCATATAAGCGCGTGCGCAAGAAAGAAAGAGCGGCGACGTGGTACGGCGCATCCTGGAAGAGGAATTGCAGGCGATCGAGGAAGCCGTGCGCCGCCGCCCTGGCGGGGCGACGGGGCAGCAGATTGCCGATTCGCTGCAAGAGCCCCCACCGCGCCGCACGCTGCAATACCGCCTCAAGTACCTCGCCGATCATCGCCGCCTAGTCATGGAAGGCAAGGGCCGCTGGGCGCGCTACCGGCTGCCGCAAGTCGAGGTAGCGGTCGGCGCGGCTGCGGGGCGCGCCGAGGCGCGGGCGGAAGGCGAAGCCGTCCTGCCGCTCTCGAAGCCCGGCACTGAGATTGAGGCATATGTCCGCAAGCCCCCGGAGGTGCGCAAGCCGGTCGGCTATAACCGCGCGTTCCTCGATGCGTACCGCCCCAATGAAACCTTCTATCTGACGGCGGCGGAGCGCGCGCACCTGCGCAACGTCGGCACGCCGGCGATCGCCCCGCAGCCCGCCGGCACCTACGCGAAGCAGATACTGAACAGGCTGCTGATCGACCTGTCCTGGAATTCGAGCCGCCTTGAGGGGAACACCTACTCGCTGCTCGACACCAAGCGCCTCATCGATCTTGGCGAGGAGGCGGAAGGGAAGGAGCGCCTCGAGGCGCAGATGATCCTCAACCACAAGGACGCGATCGAATTCCTAGTCGGCACCGCAGAGGAGATCGGCTTCAACCGCTACACCATCCTCAATCTCCACGCGCTGCTCGCAAACAACTTGCTCGCGGATCCCGACGCGGCGGGCAGACTCCGCCGCATCGGCGTCGCCATCGAGCGGTCCTCCTTCCATCCGCTTGAAGTGCCGCAGCTCATCGAAAAGTGTTTCGACCAGATCCTCGCGACAGCCGCAGCCATTACCGATCCGTTCGAGCAGGCGTTCTTCGTCATGGTGCAGCTCCCGTATTTGCAGCCTTTCGACGACGTCAACAAACGGGTGTCGCGTCTCTCCGCAAACATCCCCCTAATCAAAAGGAATCTCTCGCCACTCTCCTTCGACGGCGTGCCGCGCAGCACCTACACCGACGCCGTGCTTGGCGTCTATGAGTTGAACAAGACCGAGTTGCTGCGCGACGTGTTTCTCTGGGCTTACGAACGTTCCGCCGCGCGTTATGCCGCCGTCAGGCAATCGCTCGGCGAACCCGATCCGTTCAGGCTCAGGCATCGGGCGGCGCTGCGTGAAGTGGTCGGCGCGGTCGTTCGCGGGCAGATGGACAAGAAGCAGGCCGCCAAGCACATCACCACGTGGACGAGCGGGCACATTGATGAGGCGGAGCGCGAACGCTTTCGCGAAACAGCGGAGAGCGAGCTTCTCGGCCTCCATGAGGGAAATTTCGCGCGCTACCAGATCAGGCCGTCCGAGTTCGCCGCGTGGCGGGAGGTTTGGGGGTAAGTCTCGCTCCTGCCTGCTGGGCAACAGGGGCGGTCGAGAAGCGGTTCGCGGCCGCATTTTCGGCGACGAAGACGATCATGCCTTCACACCGTCGAGATGGTATTAGCACGATCAGCAATCATTCGCCATCGGCTCGCACGCCAAGTTTCTCGCTTAGCATGACTTAATATGGATGAGTGGGAGTGACGGGCATTGCTAGAGCAATGTGGAATGCACGTCTCTTTTTCACGTCCTTGCGCCATCTCTTAGCCACATGTGCAATTGCTTGCGGCGTGTCGTCACTCCACCGTCTCGTCGGTCCGTTTGCTGTTCCTTTCCCGTGGCAGCTCCATCTGAGCCGAAGCAGCGACAAAGGGAAGTGCTATTTTGCGGCGAGGGGGCTGTAGCGTAGGCTGTCGCAGAAATCGGCGGGATCAGCATCCTCCTCCAAGGTTCCGCTCCCGCTCGCTCCTGGTCAGTCCCCTTTGACCAATTCGATGTTGTCGTATCCCTTGATACGATAGAGTGCGATTGAACCGAGCCAACTCACGACGAAGACTGCAATCACGAGGTAGCCAATGCTGCCGAAATTGTCATTCAGCGTGCTGATCAGGCTCCAGAATGGCCCCTCCAAATGCAGTTCATCGGCAAGCAGTCCGAGCGCCTCGATGCCGCCGATGAGAAGGGCGACCAACACTGAGACGAACGTTATCGTGAGGTTGTAGTAGAGCTTGCGGATCGGCTTGGCGAAGGCCCAGCCATAGGCGCCGAGCATCAAAACCCCGTCGCTAGTGTCGACAAGGGACATCCCCGCAGTGAAGAGCGCTGGGAAAACCATGATTGACCAGACAGGGAGGCCCTTCGAAGCCTCGGCTGCGGAAATGCCGAGAAGCCCGATCTCGGTGGCGGTGTCGAAGCCGAGACCGAACAGGAACCCCAGAGGGTACATGTGCCAGCTCTTCGCCACCAGGCGGAACAGGGGCCGGAAAATGGGCCCCAGAACGCCCCGCTGCGCCAGGAGGTGATCCAAGTCTTCCTCGATGAATTTCCCGCCGCCGCGCACGCGTTGGAATGTCCTGTAGACCGCGCACAGGATGAAGATGTTGGCGCCGGCGACAGCAAACAAGAAAAGAGCCGAAACGCTCGTACCGATGAGGCCGCCAACCTCCTTAAATGACTCGAAGTGGCCTCGCAGCGCCGTCGTCGTGGCAGCAATGGCCGCCGAGGCGAGCACGACGATTGTTGAATGCCCCAGCGAGAAGAAGAAGCCGACCGCTACCGGTCGCTGGCCTTGCTGCATGAGTTTTCTTGTCACGTTGTCAATGGCGGCGATGTGGTCAGCATCGACGGCGTGACGAAGCCCAAAGGTGTAGGCAAGAAAGGCCGTACCGAGAAGGATTGGATGACTGCGGAAGGCGAGAAGCGCCCAAGCCCAGACGAAGAGATTGGCGCCGATCAGCAGTATGTAGAGCCCGACAATCCTGCGTTGCAATCCAACGCCGCGACTATCGATCTTGTCGTTGGTCATGAACTGCGAGACCATGCCTATATTCCTTCCAACTCATCCGTCATCCTGATCACAGAGGTCCGAAGTTGACGGCAAACTCGCTGAGCCGATCGCTCGGATACGGCACGTAGATTGCGGCGGGGCCCTGATCGATCAAATGAGCGGAGACGATGCCGAGATTGGAAAAGAGCGAGATGGCGCTGGCCTCGCCGGACCGCAGCCGATAGCGCGCTTCGACATCGTAACCGCTTCGCCGTGACCGACCGATATTCTGCTCCGGCAGTCCCGGCGCCGCCTGGAAGCTTTCGTTGGCAATATCGGTCGTCCATGCGTCGACCAAGAGCGAGGTACGAGGCAGGGCCGTGATGTGGATACCGACTTCCTTGCTGACGAGCTTCATCGGCTGCAAGGCCGGGTTCGAGAGGAGATCGTCGACCACGCTCGGCGAGCCAAAGCCTTCGCCGTAGTTGGCGTAGAGCTCAACGCCTTTGATCGGGGTGACGGCGATGCCGACCTTCGGGCTCCAAACGCCGGAGTTGATCGCCGGGGAGTTGACGGAGTCGAGGTGATTGTGAACGTCGTAGAAAAAATGGTCGTAGCGGCTGCCGACCGTCAGCTTGAGCCAGTCGAGCGGCTTCACCTGAATCTGCGAGAATGCTCCGACACCGTGCGCGGCATATGCCAGTCCGACCACGTCACCTCCGATTTGGTGCTGATCGGCGGACGGGTATTGGGTGGCGTCAACCAGATCTGTCCGATAATCGCCGCCGATCAGCAATTCGATCGGCAGCGCATTGCCGATGTTGCCGGTCCACACCTTGCGGACCGTGCCGCCCAGTGTGGTCCGATTCTCAATTTGTGCCCGCTGACCGGCCCAGCGCGTGAAACTGTCGTGGCTAACATAGGCTGTGGTATCGAACGCTTGCGTGGATGCGGCCGATGATGATTGTCGATGGCTCGTGAAAATCGTGATCCCCCCGGACGCAGTCCCGAACTTGCCGGTCACTGCGAACGGAAGAGATCAGCGCAGAAGAAAATGCGCGAGCACCCGATCTCTCATCGGATCACCCCGCCCGATGCGTCCGCGCATGACCGCGGTCGATGGCAGGTCTCCTGGCTCACGGGTCACTGCCTTGCGCCGCCTTCCCGGTTTCCCAGTGGCTTCGATGATGCAAGGCTCGCCGCTTACAGTTGCGGGGGCAGCCGCGGCATTGGGCGAATCGCCCGCACCGCATTCCCTCTTATCCCCTCGCGGGGAACCATCCCGGCGATCTTAGGTGCGCCGATGGTATGATGTCTATAGAAAAAGATCATACTCCCTCAGAGGAGCCTTCGGAGGATTCGGAGATGCGGCGCATCACCATTACGCTCGATGACGATCTGATGGCCGAGCTCGACCGCATCATCGCCTTGCGCGGATATCAGAACCGGTCGGAAGCCGTCCGCGATCTCGCGCGCGCAGGGATCAGGCAGGCTGCCGAGGAAACCGGCAGCTCGCGGGATTGCGTTGCCGCGCTGATCTATGTCTATGATCACGAAGCTCGAGAGCTATCGAAGCGCCTGACACGGTCGTTCCACGAACACCACGACCTGTCGCTCGCCGCCATGCATGTTCACCTCGACCATGATAGCTGCATGGAGGTCTCGGTTCTGAAAGGCAAGACCGAGGCAATTCAGAATCTCGCCGATCACGTGATTGCCGAGCGCGGGGTCCGACACGGGCGTCTCGTCACCGTCCCAGTGGACCTGGAAAGCCAAACGCACGCACATGGCGCAGAGCCAGGTCATCGGCATATGCATGCACATGTTCGCGAGGCCGGGTAAAGTGTGGCGCGATCGCTCTCGAGCCCGCCTTGACGGTATTTTTGTCGGGAGCTTCATTGTGACGCTGTTGCGCGTCGCTTCAAAAATTCGACCAGTTGACATCGATAGTCTCTGAAACCGAGCAAATCGCGGATCGTCGAAATTCCGGTTTGAATCAAGCGCGCAAATTTCTGACGGATCGGCGAGACGGTTCTTCGGCGAGTGAGCGTCAGCACCCCGTCTTCGAGATGCGCGGTGATGTTCTGCCGGTCCACCTGCCACGGCAGTGTGAAGCTGCGCGCGAAGTGCCCGATGGGATATTCCGTATAGAGGGGTTCGAGTCCGTTGTAGTTTGTGGTCTCAATGCGCCCCTCGATACGGAGCACCTCATTTTCAACTTTAACGTCGACTGCGTCCTTTGGCACGCCGGGCACTTCCATCACGATCTTCCGCGCGTCGGCGGTCTCGACTGGCCTCAAAGGTCGACTGAAGCGACCGCGTTTCGATGCATCCGGTGCCATCACGACCGCGATCTTTTAGCCGGCGCCCCCCGGTAGTGCCGGAGGAACATCTGGATCGTTTCGTCGACCAGTTCCTGATCTGGGACTGGTATTCTTTCGCGGCCCATCATCCAGGGCCACAGAGAGAGATCGTTCAGCGCCCCCATGAACTGGTGGGCCGCTAATACCGGGTTGCGGCAGTTCAGGACACCCATCGAGGTCATATGAGCAAGAAATCGCACGAGCCGCTCCGTCAAAGGATCCATGACCGCCGCGAATTCCTCGGCGATCCATGGAAACTGACGGGAGTCAGCCACGACCATGCGTAAGAAACCGAGATAGTCCTGATTTTTGTGCAGCTGCAGAATCATCCGCCCGACTGAGCGGAGCACCGCCTCGACGTCGCCTTGGGTTTCAACGCCCGGGGGGAAGGCGTTTTCGAGCTGACCTGACACGCTCTGGAGCATCTCTCGGAAGATCTCCTCCTTACTAGTGAACTGGTTATAGAGCGTGCGGCGTGCGACCCCGGCGGCCGCAGCCAGCTCGTCCATGCTGACGGCACCGAAGCCGCGCTCGAGGAAGAGGCGGGTCGCTGCCGCGACGATGACGTCCCGCGATCCACCTCGCCGGGCAGCGGGGAGGATCTCGTTCACATTCTTGCGAGCTTCCATACGAATCCCTCTTGCACTCATCAGTGCAGATAATTATACTGCACCGTGCAATGCAATTCAAGCTCGGCAACACGAGGAGGCATAGCCGCCCGGGACTGCCCTGCAGACCAGGACCTTACCGCAGCTTCTGGAGGCACCGATGCGCAAGTCTCTAATCCTCGCCGCCGTAATCGCCGCGGCAACTGTCGCGGGCTGTGACAAGAAGCCACCTTCGGCAACTCAGGTGCGACCCGTTCGGACCATAACAGTCGAGCGCGTCGCGGACGGCGAGACCGTCTCGCTGACGGGTCAGGTTCGCGCCAAGGACGAAGTCAGCCTTGCCTTTCGTGTTGATGGACGCGTGATCGAGCGCCCCGTCAACGTGGGCGATATCCTTAAGCCGGGGCAACTCGTCGCCCGGCTCGATCCCAAGGACCAGCAGAACGCGCTACGCACGGCGGAGGCCAACCTCTCAGCCCTTGAGGCGGTGCTGACCCAAGCGCGACTTACCTTCAACCGACAGCAACAGCTCTTGAAGGATGGTTGGACACCTCGCGCCACGTTCGACGAAGCCCACCAAAAACTGCTGAGCGCCCAGGCTGCGGTTGATGCTGCGCAGGCACAGGTGCGCCTCGCCGAGGATCAGTTGGGCTATACCTCCTTGTTTGCCGACGCCGCGGGCGCGGTCACGGCAAAAGGAGCTGAGCCAGGCGAAGTGGTCCATGCCGGTCAGATGGTCGTGCAGCTTGCGCGCCAGGGCGGACGCGATGCCGTCTTCGACGTGCCGGAGCAGCTCATACGGACAGGGCCGCGCGACCCCCTGGTGCAACTCGCTCTCACGAACGATCCGAGCTTCAAAGCTACCGGCCGCGTCCGGGAGGTGGCACCCCAGGCCGATCCGACCACCCGAACATGGCAGGTCAAGGTCGGGATCATCGACGCGCCACCGGCCTTCGCATTGGGGGCCACCGTCACCGGCAGTATCAAGCTGTCGCCGCCCCAGGGGGTGGAGGTTCCGCCAAGCGCGCTTACCGAGTCGGACGGTCGCCCGGCGGTGTGGGTGGTCGATCCGCAAACCCAGACCGTGTCCCTGCGGAACGTAGACGTCGTGCGATACGATCCGGCGGACGTCGTGATCTCGCAAGGGCTCGAAACCGGAGAGGTCGTGGTCACGGCCGGGGTCCAGGTGCTGCGTCCGGGTCAGAAGGTCCGGCTTCTGGGAGCCCCGCTATGACGCGCTTCAATCTCTCCGAATGGGCACTCCGGCACCGTTCCGTGGTGACCTATTTCATGCTCGTCATCGCGGCTGCAGGCATCTGGTCTTACCTCCGGCTAGGGCGAAGCGAGGATCCAGACTTCACGGTCAAGACCATGGTGGTGCAAGCCACGTGGCCGGGCGCCACGGTGGGCGACACGCTGGAGCAGATCGCCGACCGCATTGAAAGCAAGCTGCAGGAAACGCCGAACCTGGACTACCTGAAAAGCTACACGACTGCGGGGCAGGCCACGATCTTCGTCAACCTGAAGGATTCGACGCCTCCGGCGCAGGTGCCGGACATCTGGTATCAGGTGCGCAAGAAGGTGCATGACATCCAAAACACCTTGCCGCAGGGAGTCGTGCCCGGCTTCAACGATGAGTTCGGTGACACCTACGGTATCGTCTACGGCTTTACCGCGGACGGGTTCACTGATCGAGAGCTGAGGGATTACGTCGTCGACGTCCGCAAGCAGCTCCTGCAGCTGCCGGATGTCTCCAAGATCGACATTCTGGGTGCCCAGGACGAGCGTGTTTACGTCGAATTCTCAACCGAGCAGCTGGCGGGCCTAGGGATCGACCGGGCCGAACTGATTGCCGCGCTGCAGGCCCAGAACGCCGTCACGCCTGCGGGTGTGGTGCAGACTGGGGACGAAAAGATCCTCGTCCGTGTTTCGGGTGCATTTCGGTCCGAGCAAGATGTTCTTGCCGTCAACTTCGTCGCGAAGAACGGGCGGATCATCCGACTGGGCGACATTGCGCACGTTACCCGCGGGCCCGCCGATCCGGCCCAGCCGATGTTCCGTGTCAATGGACATCAGGGCATCGGGCTCGCCATCGCCATGCGCAAAGGCGGCGACGTCCTCGCTCTCGGACGAAACGTCGCGCGCGCCATGACGGAGATTACAGCGAATTTGCCAGTCGGGATCGAGCCGACGCTCGTCGCGGACCAGCCGGTGACCGTCGAGCATGCGGTGGACGACTTCATGGAGGCGCTATGGGAGGCGGTGGCCATCGTTCTCGCGGTCAGCCTGGTCAGCCTTGGGATGCGCGCGGGCGCAGTTGTCGCGCTGGCGATCCCGCTGGTCCTCGCCGCTGTGTTCGTTGCGATGGAGTTCTTCGGGATCGACCTTCAGCGAATTTCGCTGGGCGCCCTCATCATCGCCCTAGGCCTGCTGGTCGACGACGCCATGATCACGGTCGAAACAATGGTTTCGCGGCTGGAGCACGGCGAGGACAAGCAAAGCGCTGCCAGCTTCGCCTACACGTCAACTGCGTTTCCGATGCTCACCGGTACGCTCGTCACGATCGCGGGGTTCGTGCCGATCGGTTTCGCGCGCAGCGCGGCGGGGGAGTACACATTCTCGATTTTCGCCGTCGTGGCGATAGCACTGCTCGCCTCCTGGATCGTCGCGGTCCTGTTTGCACCCTTGCTCGGCATTTGGGTTCTGAAGACGCCCAGGGTGGCGCACTCGGAAGAACCAGGTCCGATCATGCGCGCGTTCCGCCGCTTCCTTCTGCTGGCGATGCGGGCGCGCTGGGTCACGGTGCTGGTCACGCTTTGCCTGTTCGGAGCAGCGCTGTACGGCATGCGCCTCGTTCCGCAACAATTCTTCCCATCATCCGACCGGCCCGAGTTGCTGGTGGATCTGCAGCTTCCAGAAAATGCGTCGATCTACGCAACCCGGGACGTCTCCGCGAGGGTGGACAAGCTCCTGCAGGGCGATGCGGACGTGGACCACTGGACCACCTACGTCGGTCAGGGCGCCGTCCGGTTTTATCTCCCCCTCAACGTCCAGCTCCCCAACGACTTCTTCGCCCAGCTCGTGGTGGTCACCAGGGGGCTGCAGCAGCGGGAGCGGGTAAAGACGAAGCTCGAGCAGGCGCTCGCGACTGAGTTTCCGAACGTTGTCGGACGGGTTTATCCACTTGAGCTCGGCCCGCCGGTCGGATGGCCGCTGCAATACCGGGTCAGCGGACCAGAGCCGGACCAGGTACGTGCCACGGCATTTAAGGTCGCTCAGGCCGTGCAGTCCGCCGCCGGCGCCGGGAAGGTGAATTACAATTGGATGGAGCCAGCGCGCACGGTCAGAATCCGCGTCGACCAGGATCAGGCCCGTCTTCTCGGTCTGAGCTCGCAGCAGCTGGCGCTGTCCCTGAACGCGGTGGTGTCTGGCGTCACCGCCACTCAGGTACGCAGTGGAATCTATCTCGTCGACGTACTGGTCCGAGCGACCCCGGAGCAGCGCGTGTCGCTGTCGACGATCCGGACACTTCAGGTGCCGCTGCCGAATGGGCACACCGTTCCCCTAAGTCAGATCGCAACCGTCGATTACGGCCAAGAGTATCCCATTGTCTGGCGTCGGGACAGGCAGCCCACAGTTACTGTGCAGGCCGACATCCTGCCGGGTACGCAGGCCGCCACGGTCGTACAGGAGCTGGCGCCAAAGATCGAGGCGCTGAATGCCAGCCTGCCGAGTGGGTACCATATCGCAGCAGGCGGAACGGTTGAGGAGAGCAGCAAAGCCCAGGCCTCCGTCGCCGCCGTCGTGCCGCTGATGCTTGTCCTCATCCTCACCGTGCTGATGATCCAGCTACAGGGATTCAGCCGGCTGTTCCTGGTGCTTAGTGTCGCTCCGCTTGGTCTGATCGGAGTCGTTGCAGCTCTCCTCCTCGCGGACAAGCCTCTCGGCTTCGTGGCGCTCCTTGGCGTGCTCGCCCTCACCGGCATGATCGCCCGCAACTCGGTGATCCTGATCGACCAGGTGGAGAAGGAGAAGGCACGTGGGCGCCACCCGTGGGATGCAGTCGTCGAGGCGACCGCGCACCGATTCCGGCCGATCCTGCTCACTGCTGCCGCCGCGATCCTCGGCATGATGCCGATCGCGCCGACCATATTCTGGGGACCCATGGCGTACGCGATCATGGGCGGCCTGGCGGTCGCGACGCTCCTTACGCTTGTCTTCCTGCCGGCTCTGTACGTCGCGTGGTTCCGGATCAGGAAGCCTGAGCCGCAGGTGTCGACCGATGAACCCAAGCTCGTCGCGCCTGATTTGGTTCAGCCAGCCTCGGGGGAAACAGCATGACCATCGATGCGAGCTTCCTGACCCCGATGTCAGCGATGTTGGGAGCGCTTCTCGGAGGCGGTGCCTCTCTGATGGCAGCCATCTATACGCACCGCAGCCAAGATCGGCTTCAGCGCGTTGCAGCGGAGGTCACGAAGCGGGAGACGGTCTACGGGGACTTCGTGATGTACGCGTCGAATTTGCTTCTGCGCGCCTACACCCGAGACGAGCTCGAACTGGGCGGCGACGAGCAACGCCTCGTCGGCCTCATCAATCGAATGCGGTTCTTTGCGCCGGTAAATGTGGTCGCCATAGCGGAGGCCGTGCTTAGGGCGATCGTTGAGATTTCTCTGAAGCCAAGCGTGGAGTTGCGACAGCTGGCGACCGAGGCGTTGACCAAGAGCCTCGATCCCGATCCGCTCCTGAAGTTCAGTCTGGTCTGCAGGGCGGATTTAGACAGCTTGCACCGCACCACGGCGTGAAGATGCCGCCTCGAGGGAAACGCTTGTTTGTCCTTTGGCCAACCGCTGATAGAGCTGGCGTTGGCACTGACGGTATTTTTCATTGGTCAGGCCGGTCGCGGTACAGCCCAGCAGAACGTCGAAAATCGACCGATCGATGTCGATAGTCTCTGAAAGCGAGCAAATCACGGATCGTCGAAATTCCCCTTTTGAAATCAAGAGCGCAAATTTCTGACGGATCGGCGAGACGGTTTCTTCGGCGAGTGCACAAAAAAATTGCGCTGAAAAATCAGCGCGTTACGATGCCTCAAAACAATCGAGTGGGAGTGACGGGGAGTACTGTAGCGTAGAATAGGATAGAGCAGCGTACCAAAGGCGACTTTGTCTCACCGATAGTAGTCGATAGCTGTCGACTCACTGCGACCCGTGCTGCTGCGTCCTACGTCACGCCTTGCTGTGTTGTCGAACACAAGTGAATGTCATCTTACCCAGCACAGCATGACAGTTTCGCCACGTCCTTGGCAAAGCCGAGTGCTGCCAATTTCAGGCCTTCGACTGTGGTGAGATACGGAAAGATCATATCGGCAAGGTCATCGACAGTGAGGCCTTGCCGGATGGCGAGTGCCGCGGTCTGGATGCTGTCGGCGCCTTCTGGGGCGAGGATGTGGGCGCCAAGCAGCCGCCCGGTGCTGGCATCCGCCACGAGCTTGACGAGACCACGGGTATCGCGAGCGGCGAGCGCCCGTGGCACTTGGTCGAGACCGACCGTCGACACGCGAACGGTATGGCCGGCGTTGCGGGCCGCTGCCTGGGTCAAACCGACGCTCGCCACCTGTGGGTCGGTGAACACGATGGCAGGCATGGCACTATTGTCATAGCGCAGACTGTCGCCGTTCAGCGCATTCTTGGCGGCGAGCTTTGCGCCGTAGGCGGCCATGTAGACGAACTGGTCGCGCCCGGTGACGTCACCGGCGGCATAGACGCCCGTTTTTGTCGTGCGCATACGATCGTCGACAATGATGTCGCCCTTCGACGAGAGAGCGACGCCGTGCTCGGCAAGGCCAAGCCCCTCGATGTTGGGTGCTCGCCCGGTGCTGACCAGCGCTTGATCGGCATCGATCGCCGCATCGTGACCATCGCGCGTGACGATCAGTGAAATGCCGCTTCCGGTTCTACGGATCTCACGATAGGCGATGCCGGAGACGATCGCGATACCTTCGTCTTCGAAATATCTCGTAAGCGCCGCGCCGATCTCGGGCTCGGCCTCGGGAAGCAGGCGCGACCGGCAGACGAGCGTCACCCTGACCCCGGCACGCGCGAACATCTGCGCGAGCTCCGCACCGATATAGCCGCCGCCGATGACCAGCAACGAATTCGGCAGGTTCTCGAGATCGAGCGCGCTCGTGCTGGTGAGATACGGCACGGATTCGATGCCGGGAATGGCAGGCACGGCAGGCCGGGCACCGGTCGCGATGATGGTCTTGCCTGCGGTGACGCGCGCACCGTTCACTTCGACGCCACCCTCGACGAGGCGCGCCGGGCCTTCGCGATATGCGATACCGTTATAGGCTGGCAGCAGGTCTATGTACTTGGCTTGGCGCAGCTCGGAGACGAGCGCATTTTTCTGCCGGACGGTTTCCTGCCAATTGGTCAGTTTGGCCTCGGCAGTGATGCCGGCGAAGCGTGCCGCCACACGGGCGTTGTGAAGCGTTTCGGCAGCGCGGATCAGCGTCTTCGATGGCACGCATCCGATATTGACGCAGGTGCCGCCGATGGTGCCGCTGCCAATGAGCGCCACCTGTGCGCCCTGTTCTGCGGCCGTGATCGCGGCAGAGAAGCCAGCCGAGCCCGCACCAATGACGACGAGATCATAGGCGCCACCATTGCGGCCATTGGCGCGCAAGGGACGGTTTGTTACGGTCGTGTTCTTCGATGCCGGATCGATCGGAGATCGCGATACTCCGTCGATACCGGCGAGGCTCGGCCCGAACAGCGCACGACCGGCCTCTAGTCCTTCTTCGATCGACAGCCGAAAGCCGGGTTCATCGGCGGAACGCTCGCTGCGCCAAGCGGAAAGATGCTCGTCTGTGCAGAAGAAGGCGGTCGTCGCGCAAAGCGAGGTCGCGGCGCATGCGCTTTCATAGCGGATGCTTTGCCACATGACGGCCGCCCTCGGCTCGATTTCGGCGAGAGCGCGTCCTCTCTCGCGCGTGGTGATCCGGATCGGCGTGCCGCAATGACGGCAGCGCGAGACGATCGCGACGTCGCGATCGGTCATGGCGCCAATGCCGAGCGCGTCGACTGCACACATCGCGTTGAGAACATGCCCGTCCAGCGTGACTCGATGGCCTGTGTCGCGATCCGAGAAGGGGTAGGCGCCGACGATCCGCTCGCCATCGAGAACGACCAGGTCGCGCCCGCGGAGCTCCTGGAGCAGAGGCCGAAGGACCGTCCTGCTCAACCCTGCACGCTCTGCAAGCATGTCTGGCGCCGGAGCTCGTCCGCTTTCGGCGTAGAGCTGGAGCAGCGCCACACGGGCGCGGTCTGTCGTGGGATTGTAACCGCTCCAACGATTGAGCACGTGGTCGGAGCCGATCATGGCCTGCAGGACGTCTCTGACCGCTGGAGATGTGACGACCGACCAGTCCGGGAACGTCACGCCCGGCCGCACGACAAAGCTCGGCAGCGCTGCCGATGTCGAAGCCGCGGCGTGTTGCCGGGAGGAGGATGCGCAGCAATCAGTCATGGCTTGACGCCTTCCTTGCGAGTCTTCGTGTCGCAGCCCGTTGCTTTTGTCCGGCGATGACGGAGGGCCCAGGCGAGGAGACCGAGGCCCGCGACCACCAGCGGAAGCACCACCAGACCCGCACCCGCCATCCATGCGGCAAAGCCGGCCAAGGGGAGGGCCGCAGCGAGCAACGGTGCTGCGCAGCAGATCGCAGCCAGGATGGCGCCGACCACGCCAGTGGCGATGAATGCACGATCGCTCAAGCGGGAGCTCTCAATTTGCGCTCGCGACACGGGATGGATAGCCGGCCTTCGTTGTCGCCGCGATCAGCGCAGGTTCATTGGTGACGGTATCGTCAAACGTGACCGTCGCCATGAAGTCGGCCATCTGGTCCGCTTGGCGGATTTCCACATTCTTGACGCCCTTCACGCGCAGCAGCGACTGCTTCACGATCGGCGGACACAGCACGCAGTCCGCGTTTTTCACATCGAGGACGACGGTCTTGTCCGCTGCATAGGCCGGCCAGGACATCAGAACCGCGATGACTGCCGCGGTGGCGGTGACTTGAAGTTTGCGCATGGAAGTCTCCTTGGTTCAGAGGAACAGGACGGCGATGTGCGGGAAGCCGATGGCGATTAAGACGAGAACGAGCGCCGTCCACAGGCCGATTTTGGCGACGCGGCTTGAAGAAGGGCTGGCGCAATAGGAGCCATCAGCGCAGGCGGTCTTCGGTCTGCGATAGACTCGGTAGAAGCCATAGCCGAGGCACACTGCGGCAATCGCGGCGAACACTGGCTGGTAGGGTTCGAGAGCCGTCAGGTTGCTGATCCAAGCTCCGCTGACGCCAAGCGTGAACAATGCGAAAGGCACGACACAGCACGAAGCCGCGCCGAGCGCGGCGAGAATGCCGCCTACGGCGGCCAGGCGCTGGCGCCCGACCTCGCCGCGCTCCGGCGCTGGCACGCCTGCCGCAGCCGTCATTTCTGCCGTTCCGGAACCTGATGCAGGCATGGCTGGCCTCTTTTTCTTGCCGAAATCCTCATCGAGCCCTAGGGTAGGGTCTGTAGTCACTACAGGGTCAAGAGGGCTTTTGCGATGCGCGATCACGCCGTAGTGAAGGGCATGCAGCGGGCGGAGCTTGCCCGGCGGACCGGCAGCAATCTCGAGACGGTGCGCTACTACGAGAAGGTCGGACTTCTACCCGAGCCGCCCCGCACGGCCGCCGGTTATCGCAGCTACGACATCGCGCATGAGCGGCGCCTTCGCTTCGTCCTGCGTGCCCGCGAGCTCGGCTTCTCGCTCGAGGAGATCCGTGGACTGTTGCGCCTCGCTGACGAGCGTGACCGGCCCTGCGCCGAGGCAAGAGACGTTGCCGCCGTGCATCTTGCAGACATACGGGCGAAGATCGCTGACCTGAAACGCATGGAACGCGTGCTGAAGGATGTCGTGGCGCAATGTGGCGACGGCACGCTACCGGAGTGCCCGCTCATCGAAACTTTGTTTGGCGAGGCCGCGTGAGATCGTGGCTGCGAGCGAGATGATATGTCGACTGGCATGATGGACTTGGCGCAAACCGCCAGGCCGATGCGACCGATAGTGGCAGCCAAAGCTCCCGAAATCAGTAAGCGGTTCTATATCTGGCGGCTTGCTCTGCCCGATCGTTCGCGACGAACGCGGGCCGCAGGCCAGTTCGCAGGGCGGCGTGACACCATAATGGGCCAGTCATCACCTAGCACACGGAAAGACGTTCAACTTCTCGGCCTGACCGAAGCCGAGGCGCAACGTCGTCTCAGGCAATATGGGCCGAACGAGATTCCCGAGCAGCGCAGGCATCCCTTGCTGACGCTTCTGAACAAGTTTTGGGGACCGATCCCGTGGATGCTCGAAGCGACCATTCTGCTTCAGGTTCTGCTTGGGAAGGGCGGGGAGGCGGCGGTCATCGCCATGCTGCTCGGCGTCAACGCACTGATCAGCTTCGTGGAAGAAGGCCGCGCCAGCAAGGCGCTTGAGCTCCTGAGGCATCGACTGACGGCCACAGCGCGCGTGCTCCGCGACGGCGTTTGGCGCTCGACGGCCTCGGCTAGCCTGGTTCCGGGCGACGTGGTCCATCTCCGCATGGGCGATCTCTCACCAGCCGATGTCCGGATCGTGGACGGCGAAGTCCTGCTCGACCAGTCCGCCCTGACCGGCGAGTCCGTGGCCGTCGAAGCCGGCTCCGGAACGATGGCCTATGCGGCCGCGATTGTGCGGCGCGGTGAAGCCACCGGCGAGGTCACCGCCACCGGTTTAAGAACATATTTCGGCAAGACGGCTGAACAGGTCCGGACTGCGCGATCGACGAGCCATCTGGCGGTGACGATCTTCAAGATCGTCCGTATTCTCATCGCGATCGATGCCGTGCTGATCGCCGCCCTGCTGGTTTACGCTGCCTGGGCCGATCTGCCGCTGCGCGACGTGCTGCCATTCGCTCTGATTCTGCTGGTCGCTTCGGTTCCGGTGGCGCTGCCTGCGACATTCACTCTGGCCACCGCGCTTGGCGCGGCCGAGCTGGCGCGGTCCGGCGTGCTGCTGACCCGGCTCTCCGCGATCGAAGAAGCGGCGGGCATGGATGTGCTCTGCACAGACAAGACCGGCACTCTGACGGAGAACCGCCTGACGCTGGCGGCGATGCACCGTTTCGCCGTCGAGTCAGACGACGAGCTGCTGCGGTTCGCCGCTCTCGCCAGCGATCCGGCGACGCAGGATCCGATCGACCTGGCCATTTTGAGCGCGGCGGGCGCGCGCAACCTGCTCGCCGATCCGCCGCGCCGGATAGAGCTCGTTCCGTTCGATCCGGCCAATCGCTATTCGCTCGGGCACTATCAGGACGCCGACGGCGAGCTTTGGGTAATCAAGGGGGCGCCGCGCGCAGTCTCCGCCTTGATCGCCACGGCGCCTGACGTCTCGGATGCGATCACCGACCTCGCGGCCTCCGGAGCGCGCGTTCTTGCGGTGGCCTTTGGCCGCAGCCGCACGACCTTGCGCCTGGCCGGCCTGGTTGGCCTGGAAGATCCGCCGCGCTCCGATTCCGAGGCACTGGTGAAGGGCCTCAAAGAACTCGGGATTCGGGTCGTGATGGTGACGGGTGACAATGCCGCCACGGCTAGCGCCATCGCCCAGCGGACCGGCATCGATGGCCCGGTGGCGGCCGCCGACGCGCTCGATCATGTCGACGGTGTGCGAGCGCTGGATTACGGCGTCTACGCTCGCGTCTTTCCAGAGCACAAGATCAGGCTGATCCGGCTGCTCCAATCGGCTGGCCATGTGGTGGGAATGACAGGCGACGGTGTCAACGACGCGCCGGCGCTCAAGCAGGCAGACGTCGGCATCGCCGTCGCGAGCGCCACCGATGTTGCCCGCGCCGCCGCCGGCGTGGCGCTTACCGCGCCTGGTTTGGTGGATGCCCTGACCGCGGTACGGATCAGCCGCCGCATTTATCAGCGTATGCTCACCTACACGATCAACAAGATCATGAAGACGTTGGAGATCGCGGTCTTCCTGACTCTCGGCGTGATAGTCACCCATGTCTTCGTGATCACACCACTGCTGATCGTGCTGCTGCTGTTCACAAACGACTTCGTCACCATGTCGATCGCCACAGACAACGTGGGCTACTCGCAGCGTCCGGATCGATGGAACGTGCGCACGCTGATACTGACCGGCGGCCTGCTGGCGGCCCTGGTTCTTATACTTTCCTTCACCGTTTTTTTCGTCGGGCGCGACGTGCTCGGCCTCAAGCTGGGAGAGTTGCAGACGCTAGTTTTCGTGATGCTCGTGGCCACCGGACAGGGCAATGTCTACCTGGTCCGCGAGCGCGGCCCATTCTGGCGGTCCCGCCCAAGTTGGTTGCTGATGCTGAGTTCGATCGTGGATCTCTTGGTCGTGGCGGCAATGGCAAGCACGGGCGTTCTCATGACGCCAGTTAGTCCCGAGCTCATCGTCCTGCTGTTGGCTGTGGTCGCCGCATATCTGCTCATTCTCGATCAGCTGAAGGTGAGAATGTTTCGTCGTTTAGCGGTTCAATGACGCTGGGTATGGTTCAAGAGGTGCCGACTTCCTGCCCTCGGGTTGCGTGCCCGATAGCCAGACACGGAAATCGAGCTTCGAAGGTCACGCCACTGACCACTTCCCTGTGCCGGTCGTTCGCACCTATGATCGCTACGGCAGACGGTCTCTTTTCAATGGCGTGTGTTCACCACGTTCTGGATGAGTCTGGAAAAAATCGACCGATCGTTTCCGATGGTCGCTGAAACCGAGCAAATCGCGAACCGTCGAAATTCGTGTTTGAAATCAAGAGGGCAAATTTCTGACGGATCGGGGCGACGGTTCTTCGCTGTGCGCAGAAAAATTTGCGCTTGGAATTCAAGGCATTACGATCACTTAGAACAATCGAGCGGGAGTGAGGGGGATAGCCTGGAGAGTTCTGGAGGGGGATAGCGTAAGAAAGATAGAGGGTTACGGGATAGCTTGTTGATCATTGCATCGTCTCTCCGTGCCTTTGTTTGTCCAAGTCATGGATGTGACGGGAGTCGCAATTCGCGGTGGACGGATTAGGCCAACTCATTTGGCGGCGCCCCGACGGCGCTTGCCACAATCAGTGCATGGATATAACCTATAACAGGTTATATCGTGATCTCCGGTGACGCCTCATGAACTTCAACCTCTATCTCGACGAACAAACGGCCAAGGAATTGGACCGAACGGCCAAAAAGCTGGGGGAGACGCGCAGCGGGCTGATCCGCAAGGCGCTGCGCGAATGGCTGGACAAGAAGACGCTCGGTAGTCCTGGCTGGCCGTCGCTGATTCTGGAGTGGCAGGGTGCTCCCGACACGCCGCTGTTCGAATCGTATCGCGGCGAATTGTTGCCGCCGCGTGAAGATGCCTTTTCGTGAAATACCTCCTCGACACCAATGTGCTGAGCGACTTCGCGCGCGGCGAACGGGCCGTGATGGCGCGGCTTCGTCAGGAGGCGCCGCCGCAATTGACGGTTTCGGTGATCACGGAGATGGAGGTCGAGTACGGGCTGGCGCGCAATCCTGACTTGGCGCCGCGCGTGCGGGAAGCGATGCGGACGCTTCTGAATACGATCTCCGTCTTGACATTCGAGCGCGAAGACGCCCGTGTGGCGGCGCAGTTGCGCGCGAATCTGAACAGCCAAGGCACGCCGATAGGCGCCTATGATCTGCTGCTGGCGGCTTGCGCCTTGCGCCGCGGACTGAAAATTGTGACGCATAATGCGCGAGAGTTCATTCGCGTGGGCGGGCTCGGCTTAGAGGATTGGCGCAGCCGCTAGACTCCGAAGCCCACAATCTCCCCTGGCGTGGCGGGTCGATATCTCGCAGGAAGCCGAGCTGAACGGGAATATGTCTCGATGAAAACATCCAAGCGCCGAAGCCGGAAATCGGCGACCGAGCCGAACCGGGAACCCAAGCTCTCGCGCACTCACGCGCCCGCCGATTTGTCGCCTGTGGACTGGCAGCGCCGCTTGCGCCGGCAGTTCGGCCGCGAGCAGGCCTTCGGGATCGAGAACCTTACGAGCGAGCCGTTTTTCTCCGAGTTCCGGGTCAGCAGTCCCGCCTCGAAATCGAGCTACCGGGTGGCGATTCGGGGGAAAGGCCCCGGCGGCAATTTCTGCTCATGTCCCGACTATTCGACGAACGAACTGGGCACCTGCAAGCACATCGAGTTCACGCTCGCCCAACTGGAGAAAAAGCGCGGCGCCAAGGCTGCATTCGCGCGGGGTTACCAACCTGCATTTTCCGAGTTGTATCTGCGCAACGAGGGTAAGCGCCGCATCCATTTTCGCGCCGGAACGGATTGCCCGTCGGCGATCAAGGAGGCCGCCGCGGCGCTGTTCGACCTCGACCGCGACGGCATGCTGCCGGAGGACCGCTTTGGCGACCTGGAGCCGTTCATGACCATGGCGTACAAGAGCGGTCACGAGTTCCGCGCCTATGACGACGCGCTCGATTTCATTGCCGGAAGGCGCGATGCGGAACGGCGGGTCTCGAAGCTGGATCAGCTGTTCCCGCAGGGTGCTGCCGATCCCGGGCTGCAGACGCTTCTGAAGACGCCGCTCTATCCCTATCAGGCCGAGGGTGCGCTGTTCGCGGTGCGGGCCGGCCGGGCGCTGATCGGCGACGACATGGGACTGGGCAAGACCATCCAGGCGATCGCCGCGATGGAAATCCTGGCGCGACATTTCGGCGTCTCGCGCGTGCTCGTGATCTGCCCGACTTCGCTCAAATATCAGTGGCAAAGCGAGATTGCCCGATTTGCTGGACGCGATGGAAACAATGCGGCGCGCGTCATCGGCGGCGGTCGCGCCCAACGGCAGAAAGACTACGCGCTGGAGGACTTCTGCAAGATCACGAATTACGAAAAGCTCAAGCCCGATCTCGACCTGATCGCCGCCTGGGCGCCCGAATTGGTCATTGTCGATGAGGCGCAGCGAGTCAAGAACTGGAACACCATCGCGGCGCGCGCCTTGAAGCGCATCGACAGCGCCTATGCGATCGTGTTGACCGGGACCCCTTTGGAGAACAAGCTGGAGGAGCTGATCTCCATCGTGCAGTTCGTCGATCAGCACCGGTTGGGGCCGACCTGGAAACTGTTGCACGAGCATCAGGTCAAGGATGAAGGCGGGCGGGTCACCGGCTATGCGGGGCTCGACAAGATCGGCGACACGCTGGCGCCGATCATGATCCGTCGCCGCAAATCCGAGGTGCTTCGGCAACTGCCCAGCCGAACGGACCAGAACTTGCTGGTGCCGATGACCGAAATGCAGATGCTGTATCACCAAGAGAATGCCGACGTGGTGGCCAAGATCGTTCACCGCTGGCGCAAGACGAAGTTTCTTTCGGACAAGGATCAGCGGCGACTAACCTGCGCGCTGCAGAACATGCGCATGTCGTGCAACAGCACCTATTTGCTGGATCAGGAAACCGACCATGGCGTCAAGGCCGACGAGCTGGCGGCGCTGTTGGACGAACTGCTTGCCGACCCCGAAGCCAAGGCGGTGGTGTTCTCCCAATGGACCCGGACCCACGACATCGTCATTCGGCGTCTCGAAGCGCGCGGGATCGGCCATGTCAGCTTCCATGGCGGCGTGCCCTCGGAGAAGCGGCCGGCGCTGGTCGAGCGGTTCCGTTCCGACTCCACTTGCCGCGTGTTTCTGTCCACCGATGCCGGCAGCACGGGCCTCAACCTGCAGCATGCGTCCACCCTGGTAAACATGGACCTGCCGTGGAACCCGGCGATCCTCGAACAGCGCATCGCCCGCATCCATCGCATGGGGCAGGCACGGCCGGTGCAGGTCATAAATTTCGTGGCAAAGGGTACGATCGAGGAGGGCATGCTTTCGGTGTTGGCGTTCAAGCGCTCTCTGTCCGCGGGAATTCTCGATGGCGGCGGCGCCGAGATTTCGCTCGGCGGCTCGCGCCTCACTCGCTTCATGAAGGACGTGGAGAGCGTCACCGGGAGCATGGGCGAAGGCGAGGCCGTGACCCCGGCCGAAGAGGTGACCAACATCGTCACTGCTGATGCCGCCAAATCCACGGAAGACGCCGATGTGGACATGGGCGATGATGGCACCGGCAGGACGGCGATTGCACGGGCGGATGGGGCCGGAGCGCCGCCGCGCGATGTCGGTGCGAATCCGTGGCAAGCGTTGGCGCAGGTTGGGGCGCAGTTCGTTGCCGCGCTGGCCGCCGCCGATAATCCCGATGCTCCGGCGCATCCGTGGATCGAGCGCGATCCAACCACAGGCGCGCAAAGCCTCAAGATGCCGCTGCCGCCACCGGAAACCGCGAGGCGCCTCGCCAATGCGCTTTCCGCGCTCGCAGACAGCTTGCGCAACGCGCTCGCATGACGATCCCGAGCGTGGCGCGAGCGAACAGTAAAACTCATCGAACGGCTGATCAGGCGCAACGCAAATCATGAAGCTTTCGAGGTGATCCTTGAAACGCGCCGAGATCGAAGAGCAGAACCGCTACATGCTGCGGCTACAGCATGATTTTCGCAGAGCCGCAGATATCGTGACCGGCGCTCTGATGACCTTCGAGGAAGTCGAAGCCATCGCTGTGATCGGCTCCGTGGCCAAATCTTTGTGGAAGGAAGTCCCGCGGTTCCGCGAATTCCGCCGCGCCGGGATCGAGGTCTGGCACGAATGCAAAGATCTCGACTTGGCGGTGTGGATTTCGTCGCAGCTCAGGCTCGATGCATTGCGTCGCGCCCGGGATTCGGCGTTGCGCAGGGGATATGAGAGCGGAGAAGGTCCAAGCACGGCTAATCACCAAGTTGAAATCTTCTTGATCGAACCGGGAACCGACAAATATCTGGGACGGCTGTGTAATTTTAACGCGTGTCCGAAGGGGAAGCCGGAATGCCGTGTGCCTGGCTGCGGCGCCGTTCCCTTCAACAAATGCGTCGACGGCTTTGCGCCACACGCTGATCTGCTCGCCTCCGCGTCTTATGCGATGTTGTATCGACGAGGGGTGGGACGCTTGCGCTCCGCTCTTGATTTGCCGGGAGCTGAAGATGCGAGCGGACCCCGTCGAGATTGAATTTTTCAGCGGGGATGGGCCGGCCTGACGGTATTTTCCCGCCTGCTCAGGATGACGGTCAAGCTTGCGGCTACGCCAAGAATCGACCGATTGGTGCCGATCGTCGCCGGAACCGAGCTAGATCGTCGAATTTCGCGTTTGAAATCAAGAGCCCGAACTTCTGACGGATCGGCGAGACGGTTGTTTGTTCGGCGCAGGAAAAATGTGTTCTGAGAAGTCAACGCGTTACAATGCCGCAAAAACCATCGAGTGGGAGTGAGGGGGTACGTGACGCGGACTTGTCCTAACGGAAGGCGCTAAGCCAACGATGTCGCCAATTTTCTCCAAACTTCTGCAAAATCGTTCCCCTGTCGAATCCAATGTTTTCGGTCGAGCCATTGATCGAGCCGCCAACTACGAAACCGGTGTACTGAATTTATACGGCGACTTGCCCATTAGCCAACGCGGGTTTGAGTTTGTCCTGGATGGTAGGAAAGTAAGCGGCGTCGCCGACGGCATCATCTCGATAGATGGGGAGCTGACAGCGATCGACGCGAAATACGTCGACGATTGGGTCACCTCATTGAGGAACCCGGCAAGTGAAATTGGCGGCGAGCCATGGGCTGCGGACGAGCAACAGAAAATGATACAACAGGCCAAAACATATTCCTTAAACTTCCCCGCTGGCGCTATATATCATACCAATAGCGTCGATCTGGCCGCCTATTATACGAACGTTTTCCGAAATTCCGGCGTCAGAAACTTTCGGTTCGTGATAACGCCTGCAACAGAGATGAGTAAGGCCATGCCAAAAAGTTATATGGAGCATATTCTCGGCGTTGAGTTTGAGCACGAAAGAAAGGTCGCGGGGACCAGGCCGGGCGAGGAGGCTTCCGTTCGGTACGTTTCGTTCGACGATCCGGCGTCTATTCCGAGATTGTTCCATGAGGTGCTCAACAAGCCTGAGCCCTACCTCATGGACGGGGGGGCAATTCTCGAAGGCACGAAACTGGAGCTTCCGGACGGCAGCCATTTTTTTGCGATACAGGTTACCTACGATATCGAAGGATGGCGCAAACAAGTCGAGCTCGGCGCCAAAGCGATCGGCCGGGCCACAGCGAAAGTGCTAGACGGTGACGTCATCATTTCCGACGGACGCTCATATTCCTTGTCTAGCTGCAAGATAGAATTCGACTAACGTTCGCGCGCAGGTCGACGGACCCTGAGCGTCCGCCTCGAGAGGTCGTCGCGAAACCGGTCTCTCTCCCTATGCGCTTTACTGCTGGCGGTCTTTTATCTGGCGTCATATCGAATGTGCGTGGGGCTTTCGTGATAATCAACGGATTCAATAATTCACGATGATTGCGAAGGGGGTGAAGTAGAATGGATAAAAACTGGATCGGTTTTGGCAGGCCGATTGTCAGATAGAGATGATCATTCCGGTCCAGGCTGGACGAATCGACCGTTGGACCGCGTGAGCCGCTGAAATCGAGCAATAGGAGGCCATACCCATAGTTGATGCTTAGCACTGGCGCTTAGGGGCGTAGGGGCTCTTGGGATTGACATCGAGATCGACCTCCTCGACGCAGCCCTGTGGCCGGCTATGGCTATCGCCTTCATGCCAGGGACCTTCTCTGAGATGGACATTGCTGACCTTGGAAAGCCAGAGGCAGCGCCACTGTCCGCCGGGCGGCAAATGTCGGCTGCTTCGGCCGGCAAATTGGTAGGTCAAAGCTTTCTCCTGTCCCTTGGAATGGCCGAGGACTATCGGACAGAGCTCGCGAGGATAGCCGTCATACGTGCAAAGGATCTGCTTGCGACCGCGTAGGGCTTCTTCGAACAAGGCGTAGGTGCGGCTTGCCAAGAGTTCTTATCGTCCTCTCGATGGGAGAGAGATTATACCTGAAATCAAACGCCGCGCGAAGCATGGCGCGGTCGTCTTCGCGCGGCGCCTCGAGCTAGGAGCCGGTATAATCGGCGTGGCGCGCGGTCGGCGCGACGCTGCGCGTAGCGCAACAGAACGCGGCGTTCATCGCGGCGACCAGTTCTTCGGATCTTGCGTTGTCTGGCCTCACCCTCAATCGCGGCGTCGATGAGATCGCGCTCCATGCCGACGAGGGCCGGGGGGCAGGCTGAGGCGCGCGAGCACATCCTGATCGGCGGGATTGGCGGTCGCGTCGCTCAGTGGCCCCGCTCGCGTCACAGTTCCACCGATGGGCCGAGGCTTGCGTCGCTTCCACCGGCATTGTCTTCACGAAGGAAATACGCGACCGGACATGCCGCGAAGGCTGCGCCGCTTCTGACAACGCGATCTCGCGCCGGCGCCGCTCTCGCGGCTCCGGTCGGATCAGCGACGGCGCAAGCGCGGCTCCTGCATTTTGTGCTCTTGCGAGAACGGCTAGTATGCGGCGATCTTAGAGACAGGACGTCGCACTTTGCCTCCACTGAGCGAACGCCAGAACGAGATTGTATCGCTTGCGCGAAGGGTCGGCCGCGTCGAGGTGGACGAGCTCGCCGCCCGTTTCGAGGTGACGCCGCAGACGATTCGCAGGGACCTTAACGAGCTCTGCGAGCTAAACATTCTCACGCGGACCCATGGCGGCGCGGTGGTTTCGTCGTCGGTCGAAAACCTCTCCTACGAAGCGCGACGGCAGATCGCTGCGGAAGCGAAACGGGCCATCGGCGCGGCGGCGGCCGCCCTCATTTCGGACAGCTCATCGCTCTTCATCAATATTGGCACGACGACCGAGGAAGTCGCCAGAGCGCTCGCGTCGCGAAAAGACTTACTGGTCATCACCAACAACATCAATGTGGCGTTGACGCTCTATCCCAACGCTTCGATCAAGGTCATCATCGCCGGCGGCCAGGTACGGCATTCGGATGGCGCAGTCGTCGGCAGCGCCGCTGTCGACGTCATCAGACAGTTCAAGGTCGATTCCGCGGTGATCGGCGCCTCCGCAATCGACGAGGACGGATCGCTCCTCGATTTCGATCCGCAGGAAGTCAATGTCGCGCGCGCCATCATCGAGAACGCGCGACGCGTCATTCTGGTCTGCGATCAGATGAAGGTCGCAAGGGCCGCTCCGGTGCGGATCGGCCATATGGCGCAGATCGACACTTTCGTGACCGACCGCCTCGATTCGGACCATCTCCGCGCAGTCTGCGCGGAGTGCGGCGTGGAGATCGTCGAAGCTTGGCCGGGACTGGGCAATGATCCGACCTAGTCCAGATTGCGTAATATTTTCGTTTTGACACTATTGCGCGCATATTGATGTTCGTTTAGCCTGGATCGGCCCGGTCTGCAAAGCCTGGGCGCTCCGGCGCGGTCGCGTCCAGGGGGATCGAACTTGGGAGGGAACACATGAAATGGAGGTCCTTGCTGTCCGCGCCGATCTTCGCCGGCCTCGGGCTGTTTGCGCCTCATCCGGTTTTTGCCGAGGATGTCGAGCTGCTGCCGCCCGGCCTGATGGCGCCGTCCAGCAAGGAGATGATTCCGGCCGGAAAATTCAAAAAGGATCCGCCCTGGGTCATCGGCATGTCCTGGCCGGGCGTCGGCAACACCTGGATCGTCCAGACCATCCAAGAGATCAAATACGCCGGCGCGCATGATCCGAACGTCAAAGAATTCCGCTTCGTCGAAGCCAATTGGCAGCCGCCGAAACAAGTCGCAGATATCGAAGATCTGATGGCGCACAAGGTCGACGCGCTCATCATCGCGCCGATCGCCGTCGATCTCGTGAAGGCGCAAGTCGACGCGGCCGCGAAGGCGGGGATCCCGGTCGTCGTCTTCAGCCCGGGCGGGGTTTTCAGCAACGCGACCGTGTCCGTCTATGGCGGCGGCGAAGCTTTCGGCCGGACCGGCGGCGAGTTTCTCAAAGACAAGCTGCAAGGCAAGGGCACGGTCTGGGCGTTCCGCGGCGTCGCCGGCGTCGGCGAGGAGGTCGCCCGCTACAACGGCTTCAGGGACTCCCTCAAAGGTACGGATATCAAGATCGGGGCGGAGGTCTATGGCGATTGGAACTACGCCAAGGGCAAGCAGCTTTGCGAGAACCTTGTCGCCTCCGGCCAGCCTGTCGACGGCATCTGGTTTTCGGGCGCCGACATGACGCGCGCCTGCTTCGACGTCTTCAAGGAGCTCGGTAAGTCGCTCGTGCCGATGACGGGCGAGGCCAATAATGGCTTCCTGCGCGCCTGGAAGGCCGCCGGGGCCGACAGCGTCGGGCCGATCTTCACGCCGGGGCTCGGGCCGGCGATGGTGCGGGCGGCGGTCGCGCTGCTCGAGGGCAAGCCGGTCTATCGGTCCTACTATTCGGACCCGAAGCCGATCACCGCCGCAAATTTCGATCAATACTATCGTCCTGACCTCAACGACGCGTTCTGGTTCCCCTCGACCCTTCCCGAGGACGTCATCAAGGAGACCTTCAAGCGCTGATCGGCGGCGACAGCGAAGGCGCTCGCGCGAATGTCTCTCCTGGCGCTCAAAGAACGGTCCGCCGCGCACCCCGCGGGGCGGACGCCGAAGGTCGAGTTCCGCAACATCACGAAGCGGTTCGACTCGACCGAGGCTCTCTCCGTCGTGTCCTTCGCGGGCATGGCCGGGTCGGTCCATGCGATCACGGGCGAAAACGGGGCGGGGAAATCGACGCTTATGAAGCTTCTGGCCGGGGTGTACCCGCCTGACTCCGGCGAGATTCTCTTCGACGGCCGCGCCATCCGCTTCGACAGCCCTGCCGCCGCGCGGGCGGCGGGCGTCTCCACCGTCTTCCAAGAGCTCACGCTGCTTCCCAATCTGACGATCGCCGAGAACCTCTTTCTTGGGCGCGAGCCGCGGCGATTCGGCTTCGCCGATCGTTCGGCGATGCGTCGGCAAGCGCATGCGGTCCTGCAGCGGGTCGGCGTCGATCTCCACCCGGACGTCACCTGTGGCGACCTCGCGATCGCCGAGCAGCATCTCGTCGAGATCGCCAAGGGCGCGGCCGCTCAAGCCGACATCGTCATCTATGACGAGCCGACCGCCGCGCTCGATGCGCCCGGCGTCGACAAGCTTGCGCGGTTGATCGAGGACCAGAGACGGGCGGGCAAGCTCGTCTTTTACATCAGCCACCGGCTCGATGAAATCTTCCGACTCTGCGACATGACGACAGTGTTGAAGGATGGCAAGCATGTGAGGACTTGCCCGACCGCCGATCTGACCCATGATGCGCTCGTGTCTCTGATGGTCGGTCGCGAGCTTGCGCGGCTTTATCCCGAGCGCGGCGCGAAGCCGTCAACGGCCGAAGCCGCGTTGCGCGTGACCGATTTCGTTGCTCGACCCGGAGGCGCCGCGGTTTCGTTCGCCGTCGCCCGCGGCGAAATCGTCGGCCTCGCCGGGATCGAGGGACATGGTCAACGCGAGATCATTCGGGCGCTCGCCGGGCTTGCGCCGCACATGGCCGGCGGCGCGCTCAAGTTCGACCGAGACGGCTCGGCGAAGCCCCTCGGCGGCTCGATCGTGGCGACCGCGCGCGCAGGCGTCGGGTTCGTCCCGGAGGACCGCAAGACGGAAGGACTCTACCAGCCCCTTTCGATCCAGGAGAATATCGGCCTCGGCATGCTGCGCGGCGCCTCGATGATGGCGCGCGCCAAGATCGATCGAAACCGCGTCCGAGCGCTCATGCAGCAGATGAACGTACGGGCGCGGGACGACAGACAGTCGGTCTCCTCGCTGTCCGGCGGCAACCAGCAGAAGGTGATGATTGGCCGTTGGTTGGCCTCCGGCGTCGACGTGCTGCTCATCGAGGAGCCGACGCGCGGCGTCGACGTCGGCGCGAAGGCGGAAATCTATCGCTTGTTGCGCGCCTTCGTCGACGCCGGCGGCGCGGCGCTCATCACGTCAAGCGAGCTCACCGAGCATATCGGCCTGTGCGACCGCATCTTGATCATCCGCGAAGGCGCGATCGTCGCCGAACTCGCCGGAGAGGAGGCGACCGAAGAGACGGTCATGAGCTACGCGCTGATCGGCCGGCCGCCGGAAAGGGCCTCCAGATGAGCGCCGTCAGCGTCCGCCGTCTCGGGCGAACGGGGCTCGGCTTGGTCTCGCTCGGCCTGCCGCTTGCGATGTTCGTTCTCCTGTCAGCGCGCGCGCCGGATTTTTTCGGGCTGCAAAACATCGCAAACGTCAACAGCCAGATCACGGCGTTGCTCATCGTCGCGCTGGGTCAGCTCGTCGTCGCGCTGATCGGCGGCATCGACATATCGGTCGGTTCGGTCGTCAGCCTGACCAGCGTGCTCCTCGTTCTCGTCGATCCGGCGCTCGCCGTGCCGGCGGCCCTCGGCGCCGCCTGTGCGATCGGTCTCGCCAACGGGATCGGCGTCGCCTTTTTCAATGTCCACCCGCTGATCATGACCCTCGCCACGATGACCTTCGTTCAGGGCCTCGCGCTGCTGTTCGTGTCGAGCGCCGGCGGCACGGCGCCCGCGGCGGTGGTGATGTTGGCGAGGGCGAGCTTCGGCGGCTTTCCCGCCGCGTTTTTTTGGTGCGTCCTGGCGATCGGCGTCGTCTCGATCATACTCTACAAGAGCCGTTTCGGCCTTCGTGTGTTTGCGATCGGCGCCAACGCTCAGAGCGCCGCTCTCAGCGGCGCCGGCGTCTCAGGGCCGCGCATCGCCTGCTATATCCTCTGTTCGCTCGCCGGGGCGGTCGCCGGAATCTATCTCACCGGCCGGATCGCGACCGGCGATCCGACCCTCGGCCAGGCTTTCGGCCTCGACTCGGTCACCGCCATTGCGCTTGGCGGGGTGCAGCTTTCCGGCGGCGTCGGCAGCGTCGCCGGCGCCGTGCTGGGGACGATCACGCTCGGGCTCATCGCCAACGGCATGAACCTGCTCGGCGTCTCGCCCTTCTTTCACGCCGTGGTCACCGGATGCCTGCTGCTCGGCGCGATCAGCTTGCAGCGGCGGAAAGTGATCGGCGTATGACCGGAGCCATCGTCAAAGAATCCGCCGCGAGCCCGCATTGGCTGAAGATGGTCGGCGCGCGCTTGGCCAATTTGCCCATCTCCTATATAGGAACCGCGGCGCTGCTCGTCGGCGCGGGGCTCGCCCGGCCGGCTTTGCTGCAGCCCTTCCTGCTGCTGCTTATCCTGCGCCAGGCTGCGCCGCTGGGCATCGCCGTCATCGGCCAATCGCTGTGCATCCGGTTGCTGTCGCTGGACCTCTCGTTCGGCGGCGTCGCGATGGCGGTCAGCTATGTTTTGACCAGCGGCTATCTGCCGTTCTCCGAGCCGGTTCTTATCGCCCTTTGTCTCCTGCTCGGCCTGGCGGTCGGCGCGATCAACGCCTTCTTCATCGCCCATCTGCGGGCCTCCTCGGTCATCGTCACTCTGGCCATGGTGCTGATTCTCGGCGGCGTCGTCACCGCTTTCAGCCAGCTTCGCTCGCCGGGAGAATCGCCCGAACTGCTGCGTTATATCGGCCAGGCGCGGATCGGCATCCTGCCGGTGACGGTCCTCGTTTGGGCCGCCGCGCTGATCCCGATGGCGCTCTTTTTGCGCTTGTCGGTGTTCGGCCGCTATGTCGACGCGATCGGCGCCAATCCGCGGGCGGCGTGGGCGTCCGGCATTCCCTACATCCGCGCGATTTACGCCGCCCATATTCTGTCGAGCCTGTTTGCCGTGCTCAGCGCGTTTCTGCTGGTCGGCTTCGTCGGTTTCGGCAGTCTCAGCATCGGCGCGGATCTGGCTCTGAATTCTTTGGCGGCGGTGATCCTCGGCGGCGTGACGTTCGGATCGGGCAAAGGCGGCATGCTCGGCCCAGCGGCGGCGGCCTTCATGCTGATGTTCAGTTTCAATCTGTTGACCAGCTTCGGGCTCGGCGAGCCGGGCAAGGAAATGGCCCAGGGCGCGATCATCGCCCTCGCCGCGATCGCCTATTCGGCGCGCAGCGCGCGGCAATGGGCTTAAGAAAGGGGGAGCGTCATGACTGCAGTAATGGCGGGCGCGGAGCCGTTTACGTACGATGGAAGCGATGTCGGCGTACTCGTCGTGCATGGATTTACGGGCTCGACCCAGAGCATGCGCTATCTCGGCGAGCAGTTGCATCGCCGTTTCGGCTTTACCGTGGTTGGCCCGCGTCTGCCCGGACACGGCACATCGCCGGACGACATGGCGCGGACCGGCTATCTCGACTGGACGGGCGAGGCCGAAGCGGCGCTGCGCGAATTGGCCGCGCGCAAGCGCAAGGCGTTCGTGACCGGCCTCTCGATGGGCGGCACGCTCACCCTTAACCTTGCCGCGCGCTGTCCGGACCTCGTCGCCGCCATCGCTCCGATCGCGCCCGCCGCGGGGTTGATGAATGACGGCTTCGCCACCGTGCTCTCGATGAACCCTCCGCCCGACCGCATTCCGGGCATCGGGTCGGATATCAAGGCGCCCGGCGTCAAGGAGCTCGCTTACGAGGAAGTGCCGGTCGCCTGCATGCGTGAGGTTTCGCTCCTGATCTCGATCACGCGCGACCTCATGCATAAGATCGTCTGCCCCACGCTGGTCATTCACGGGCGAGAGGACCATGTCGTGCCGCCCGCCAATGCGATGGCGGTCGTCAACACCATCCGGTCGGACGACGTGCGGCTGCTCTGGCTCAACAATTCGTACCACGTCGCGACGCTCGACAACGACAAGGATTTGATCGTCGAGAGGGTCGGCGCCTTCTTTGCCGAGATCGCCCAGGCGGCCGCCGCGGCGTGAGGCCAACGGCCGCCGAATTCGCAGTCGGCCGCCGCATCGAAAACCCGGAACTTTGACGCCTGTACGGCTAATCCGTCGTTCGGGGAGCGGATCATTGACTGACAGCGACCACGCCGATCTGCGCGCCTCGACGCAAACCGCCGACGGCGATCCATTCTACGACGTCGCCATCATTGGCGGCGGCGTCAACGGATGTGGCGTCGCGCGCGATGCGGCGGGCCGCGGCCTCTCTGTCTATCTCTGCGAGCAGAGCGACCTCGCCAGCGGCACATCGAGCGCGTCGACGAAGCTGATTCACGGCGGGCTTCGCTATCTCGAACATTACGACTTTCGGCTGGTTCGCGAAGCCCTGGCTGAACGGGAGGTCGTCTGGCGGATCGCGCCGCACATCGTCCGGCCGCTCCGCTTCGTTCTTCCGTATCGGCGAGGCATGCGGCCGCAATGGCTGCTGAAGCTCGGCCTCTTCCTTTACGACCATCTCGGCGGACGCCGGCTGCTGCCGCCGACGCGCCGTCTGGACCTTTCGAGCGACGAAGCGGGCGCTCCGCTCAAACCTGAATTGCGTGGGCGCGCGTTCGAGTATTCTGATTGCTGGGCTGACGACGCGCGGCTGGTCGTCCTTAATGCGCGCGACGCCGCCGACCGCGGCGCGCGAATCGAGACGCGGGTCAAGGCGATTGCTGCGGAAGCTGAAGGAGGAGGGTGGCGTCTGCGCGTCAAGGATCAGCGCTCCGGAGAGAAGCGAACGATTCGCGCGAGGGCGCTCGTGAACGCCGCCGGTCCCTGGGCGAGCGCGGTGCTGAATCAGTTCGGCCGGCCGCATGAGAAGGAATTGCGCTTGGTCCAAGGCTCGCACATCGTTGTTCCGCGGCTCTTCGCCCACGATCGGTGTTACATTTTTCAGAACGACGACAACCGCATCATTTTTGCGATTCCCTATGAAGACGAGTTCACGCTGATCGGCACCACGGATCGCGACTTTCTCGGCGATCCGGCCGACGTTGTCGCCACGGCCGATGAAATCGAATATCTCTGTCGCGCCGCGAGCGCGTATTTTCTTGCGCCGGTGAGGCCGGCCGACGTCGTCTGGGCGTATTCGGGCCTGCGTCCGCTGCTCGACGACGGCGCCGAGGACGCGCAAGCGGCGACGCGGGACTATGTTCTCGAACTCGACGACAAAGCCGGCGCGCCGATTCTTTCCGTTTTCGGCGGCAAGATCACGACCTACCGTCGTCTCGCCGAGCAAGCGCTGGAAAAGCTCGCGCCTTATTTGCGTGCGGACGCGCGCATCGGGGCGAGTTGGACCGGCCGGACGCCGCTTCCAGGCGGCGACTTTCCCGCGCTCGCGTTCCCGGCCCTGGCCGACGCCCTGGCTCGCCGCTATCCGTGGCTGGGGCCGGTCGAGGCGCGGCGGCTCGCGCGCACTTATGGAACCCGAGCCGAGCGCATCCTCGGCGGCGCGCGGGACCGCGCGGCGCTTGGCCGGGATTTCGGCGCCGGCCTGACAGAAGCCGAGGCGACCTACCTCATCCGCGAGGAATTCGCAGCGGAGGCCGACGACGTGATCTGGCGTCGTACCAAACTCGGCTTGCGCCTATCGAACGGCGAGATCGACGCGCTGGGCGCCTATATGACCGCGCAGACGCGCAGTCCCGACATCCCGGCGGCGGCGCCCGGAGCGGCGGAGGGAAACCTCTGAGCTTTGAGCTTTCGGGACGGAAGGCGGCTCATCTGCTCTGGCGCCTTGCGTCGCGGATTGGGTCTTAAGCTGTAATCGGCGGCAGAGCCGACGGCATGATGTTTTTAGTCACGTGCGTGCCAATTAGCTAAATCAGATGTTTGGGCTCTCCAGCGACCGCCTCAGGCGCCGCGGCGGTAGCGCAGCACAAGCGCGTAGGCGATCAACGACGAGGCGGGCGGCAGGATGCGTCCCATCATCAGTTGGATCAGTCCGACGCCGATCAGCGCGGCAGGTACGAAGCCGGGCGCCTGGAGCTGCTGCAAGGCATGCGCTTGCCAGAACTGTTCGCCGGCGCTTCCGGCGAGGCGGCCGCGCGCCAATTGGCCGAGCGCGAGAAGGCCGAGCGCCACGCTGGAAACCGGAATGCTCCGCCCGGCCGACAGTTTAGGAAGTTTGCGCGCCGTCGCGGCGGCATGTTTCAAAGGAATTCCATGCCTATGGGCGAGTTCGGCGAATTGCTCCGGCCGGCCGGCGTAGCGGATCAAGACGCCGCCGGTCAGAGGATTGGCGTCGACGCCGCGTACGATCGGATCTTCGCGCAAGACGCGCGCGACGTCTTCGAAGAATTTGCGATCGCCTCTCCTTGACCGGAACCTCAGGCGAACGCGGCCCGGCAGAGCGTGCTCGATGGCGCCGTCGTGCATGTTCCAAATGTCCTGATTCTTTGCCATAGCGGAGCGATCGTCTTTAGAGCGCGGCCTCCCGCGTCTGTCGAGGTTTGGTCGGGCGGCGCGCGGGCTCTTCCGCAGCGCCGCCAAAAGCGGGCGGCGCGGTAGAGTCTGGGCGGTCGAGCTTCAAAGTTCTCGCCGCGGGCGCCGGCGCTAGCTTGCCGATCTGGCCGACCGCGAAGGGCAAGGCGCCGGCGGCGAGCGTCACCAGCCAGTCGGGCGGGCTCATGCGCCGCAATTGGAGAATACGGCGCATTTTGTCGATCGACAGCGTCCCGGCATGGCCGGCCAATGTTCCGGCGACGATGGCGTTAAGCCCGGTATTGCGCTTGCCCGACTTTCGTCTCCCGCGGCATGTCAGCGCGTGCAGCAATTGGGCGATCACCAGAGCGGAGAACATGATCGTTCCAGTTCGCGGCGAGGGCAGGCCATAGCGAAGTCCGCCATAGAGCCCGGCGACGACGGCGCTCGAGGCGAGCAGTCCGCCGTCGCGGGCGACGCCAAGCATCTCAGCGGCGTCGAGGATCGATCCGTACTCGTCCGCGTTTCGCAGCATCACATCGTCGTCCGGCTGCTCCAATCCCAATCCAAGCGCCGGGAGCACGTCGGTGACGAGATTGATCCAGAGAAGCTGGCTTGGCGTCAGCGGCGCTGCGCCAGACGCAGCAGTCAGCACGACGGTCAGGGCGATTTCGCTGGCGTTCGTGCCGAGCAAAAAGCGAAGCAGCCGGCGGATATTGTCGTAGGTCGCGCGGCCATGTTCGATCGCCTCGACGAGATGCGAGAGATCGTCGTCGCTGAGATAGGCGTCGGCGACTTCTTGCGCGGCGGCGTCGCCATTGCGCCCCATCGCCAAGCCGATATCCGCGCCGCGCAAAGCCGGGCTGTCGTTCGTCCCGTCGCCGACCATGGCGACGACCGCGCCGGAACGCTGCAGCGCTCGGACGATTTCCAGCTTCTGCCCAGGCGTGACCCGGGCGAAGACTTGCCCGATCTCGGGATCGGCAAGATCGAGACGATGGGGCAGAGAGGCCGCATCGCGCATCTCGATCTTGTTTCCCTCGCCGAGGCCGGCTTGTTCGGCGATCGTTCGCGCCGTCGAGCGCTGGTCTCCGGTCAGCATCACGGTATGGATGCCCGCCCGATGCAGCTTGCGCATCAGCGGCTCGAGTTGCGGCCGCGCCTGGTCGGCGAGCCCGGCGAGACCGACCCAGGTCAAGCCGCCAAGCTCGCGCGGCGAATCCTCGCCGTTCGCGCGGCCAAAGGCGAAGCCGAGAACGCGCAGTCCCCGCGCGCCCATCGCCTCGTTGTCGCGGACGATCGCGTCGCGGCGCGCGGCCGTCAGCGGCTCCACTTCGCCGGACGCGTCCATCTCGGCGGAGCAGCGCGCCAGCACATCGGGCGTCGCGCCTTTGACGGCGATGAACCGTCCCGCGCCGTCTTGATGGATGGTCGCCATCAGACGCGAAGCGTCGGTTCGGTGCTGAACCGCGACAAGCGGGAAACGTCTCCGCACGGCGCCGGCCTCGACGCCGTTGGCCGCCGCCGCCAGCAAGAGGCAACGCTCGGTCTCGGACCCGTCCAACGGCTCGTCGTCAGGGCCGAGCTCGACGCTGCTGCACAGGCAGCCGATGACCAGCAATTGCTGCAGCGGAAGGCGGCCCGCCGAAAGGGCGGCCCTCAGCGCGCCTGCTTGGCCGGCGCGGTACGTCGCGCCGCCGCACGCGACCTCGGCGACCGACATTCGATTATGGGTGAGGGTTCCGGTCTTGTCGAAACAAACGACCCGCACCGCGCCCAGCGTTTCGACGCAATGCAATCGGCGGACGAGGATGTTGCGCTGTTGTAAGCTTTTGGCGCGCATGGCGAGGGCGACGGTGGCCAGCATAGGCAGGCCTTCCGGAATTGCGGCGACGGCCAAGGACAGGCCTAGGCGCAAGATCTGCAGCGCCGGAAGCCGGCGCAAAAGCCCCGCAATCATCAGCAGCCCGCTCGCGCCCATGGTGAGCCGCAGCAACTCGCCGCCCAACAAGGTCAGCTCGCGTTGCAGCGGCGTCTGCGGCGGGCGGGCGCTGTCGACGAGCGCCTTCACTCGGCCGACTTCCGTCCGCGCGCCGGTGGCGGTGACGATCGCCTTGCCGCCGCCGCCAATCGCGATCGTGCCGCGATAGACCATGTTGGAGCGGGCGGCGAGCGGAAGCCCGGCGCCGAGCGCGCCAGACCGCTTACTCACGGGCAGGCTTTCGCCGGTGAGCGGCGCTTCGCTCATCGTCAGTCCCGATGTCTCGATCAGCCGGGAATCGGCCGGCGCGACGTCGCCGGCCTGGATCGCGATCACGTCGCCGGGCACGAGGCCTCCGGCCGGGACGGGCGCATCGACTCCGTCCCTGATCGCCCGCGCTTGGCGCGATCCGGTCTTGCCGAAACTGCCGATCAGCCGCTCGGTGCGCGATTCGGCGGCGTAGCCGATGGCGGCGTTGAGGCCGAGGACTCCGGCGACCACCGCCGCTTCGAACATGCCGCCAGTCAACAAGGAAAGGGCGAAAGCGCCGCCGAGAAGCGCGACCGGCGCGCTCTTGAATTGGGAGGCCAGAATCTCGGCCGGCGAGCGCGGCGGAGCGACCCGCAACTCGTTCGGCCCGACCGCATCGAGGCGAGCCTGGGCTGCGCGCCCCGAAAGGCCGCGCTCAGCCGAGGTGTTCAAGGCGGCGACGACCTCCTGCTCGGCCATGGCGTGCCAGGATTGTCGGTCGACGCGGGCCTCGTCTCGCCCATTGAGGAGAAGGGCGATTTCGTTGACGATCGTTTTAAGCTCGACGGGGGCGGCGAACCGAACGACGACGTTGCCCGTCGCCGTTCGCGGCTGAATTTTCGAGACGCCGCTGAGCAGGGCGAGCCGCTCGCGAACCCGCTGCGCCAATTGCGCGTTGTCGCGCAATCCCGGGACCGCGATGCGGGCGCGGCCGCTAGCGCAAGAATGCGTGATCAGTCCCGCGGCGCGCGGCGCCTTCCGTTTGCCGCGCGCCGGCATCTGGCGGCCGAGCTCGCGTCAGCTTTCCATCGCAATCAGTGGCCGCGCTCGCCGACCGCCTCCTCGGAAGTCGCGCTCTGCCGACGGCGACCGCCTCTGCGCGCCTGGCGCGCGCCGCTGGATTTGCGCTGGCCGTTGGCGGGGACCAATTCGCGCCCGGTTTCGGCGCGCGCCTCGGCCAGCATGTCCCCGGCCTGCTCGCTCGCCTCGGCGAGCGCCAAGCGGGCCTGGTCATAGGCGGCGATCCCCGCCTTCAGCAGATATTTGGTCGCGGGCCGGAGCGCTGGCCGCAAGACGGGCCCGACCAGCCAGAGTCCCACCCCGATCGCGAGTCCGGTGGCGATATTGCCTGTTTTGATGACGTCTTCGAACAAAGCCATGACATTTCCGCCGTAACAAATTCGTCACATAACGCCCTCCTGAGGCGACGGTTCCAGCGGCGGCTGCGCGCTCGCAACAATTCGGCGCGCGAGACGCGCTCACTCCGCCTCGAGGCCGCGCTGCGCCTCCGCCAAGGCGCTCGACCAGCAAGCCGCGTCGTTCGTAACGGCCGCGGCTCCTGCTGAAGCGAACGACGACGGCGTATCGGTCGCTTTTCGCCTTTCGCCCGTCGGGTCAGCTTGGCGTCGCCCGACGGCAAGTATTCAAGATGGTCGAGGCCGACGCAGCCGAGACAGGCCGGCCCGGATTCTCCATCATCAGAAGGTCGCCGCCGCCGCAGCGGTGACGTTTCCATTCCCGATTCGAGGGCAGGACCACGACCAGTTCCGGGGCGCCATTGGCCGTCTCGGTCAAGCGCTCGCGCTTCTTTTCGGAAAGCGCCGGTGAAATCCAATGGGTGCGGTACAAAACCTCGACCCGGCGTCGCCGCTGACGCTGAAACGCCGCGCCGACCGCTGCGGCGTCCTATTTCCTCGATGTACGGCCAGCGCTGGCAGATCAGGCTTTGCCTTGGCGCCCGCTCGAACCGGCGCAGCTGCGTCGCGACGGCTTTGGGGCGCGGTCCGCGTCGAAACCGCGGACCGCGCCGTAAGTTATTTGAGTTGCTCGGTAATGGTGAACGAGGGCTGAGTGGTGACGTAGAAGAAGGTATTATTGCCGAAGCTGTACAAAGCGCCGGAACTCGACGAGAGTGTCGGCGTCGTGCTGTGCGCGATCGTCGAACCGGTCACCGCGACCCTTGCGTTCGAGCCCGACGATTCCAGCGCGATGTCTGTATTGCTGATGTTGGCTCGGTCGACCATGACATTCACGATGGCGGAGCTCGGACCATTAGCCTCGACGGCCGGGCCACTGATGTTGGAAACGATGCAGTCTGTGATCGTGGTATGGACGAAGGCGGCGGCCGAGCCGTCTGACAACACGCCGACCGGGGCGCCGCCAATGGAGCATTTGTCCTTCAACACTGCGCGCCCTTGCGTGCCTCCTTGCGGCGCGATCACGACATCGTCGCTTTGGTTGTCATAGACGCCGGTGCTCGAGATTGTCAGCGAGCTCGAGCCGCCGCTGCCGTTGTTGGGCGTGAAGTTGATCCCCGCGCCGGTGAAGCCGAAAACCTCCGAGCCGGAAAGGCTGACCGAACCGGCGGAATTGACTTGAATGCCGGTCGTCGCCGAGCCTTGGCCTTCGATGACCAGGCCCTGCAGATTGACGAAATCGGTCGTCCCGGCGTTGATCGTGATGGCCGTGCCGCCCGAAGGGCCGATCACCCCTGCCAAAGCGGCCTTGTTGATGATGTTGACGGCGAAGTTGATCGTCATCGGCCCGTAGCCGGCCGGATCAAGCACGTCGATCTCCCCGCCCGGCGCGAGGATATTGCTGAGGACGAACTGGAACGTGCGGCACGGGTTGGTCGGCGCGCCGCAGCCCGCGGCGTCCGCGCCGTGGCCGGAAACCCAGGCGCGGCCCACCAGGGCATGAGCCGGCGCAGCGAGGCCGACGGTCAGCAAAGCGCCCGCGAAGATCGAAGACCAGAAGTGCTTGAACATAGATTTCCCTCCCTACCCCACTAGCCATGAGCGACGCCAAATTCGTCGCGGGGAGCAGTCTACTACGTAGCGGGGAGCAGTCTACGTAGAAGCCTCGCTTGCAGCACGGCGGTGGGCGCCGGCTTGCGCCGCTAAAGGGGCGATGTTCGCTCCGCCGACTTGCGCGGGCCGATCGCCGAGACGTCTTCGCTCCGGCGGAGTTTTGGCGGCCGTACCGAACGGATCAACTTTTCCCAGCCAGCGCCGCCGCCGCATCCTCGATCCGCCGGCTCGCGTCGCCGATCGCCTCGGCCAGCGCCGCAGCCCAGCGGTCGGCCTCGCGCCGGACCTCCTCGTAGACGTCGTCGCGCTCGCCGGCCTTCCTCTCGAGTTCGCTGACGACGCGGCGCGCTTCGAACAATTCATCGGCGATGGTCAGCGCCGCCATGACCACGAGGCGCTGATCGCCGATCTCGCCGACCTGGGCCCTGATCTCGGCGATCTTGCCGTCGATCTGGCGCGCCAAGCCTTCGAGATGCGGCTCCTCGCCCTCGTTGCAGGCGAGGCGATAAGAGCGCCCGCCGATCGTCACCGTCACATGCGCCATGGGACTAGCGCCTTTCTCCGCTCCGTGTCATTCCCGCGTGAGCGGGAGCCCGGAGAGCCGCCGCGCATGACCGCTCGCCCGGTTTGCATCGCCGCTTTTGCGGGAAGCGCGGCGCGGGATGATGGGGCGAGGGGAGCGCGCCGCCGCGTCATGGTTGGCCCGTCATTCCGGCGCCGTCGCCAGGCGGCGTTCGAGGATCTCCCGGATTGCGGCGCTCGCCTTCTCCACCCGGCGCCCCGCCTCGATATTGGCGGCGAGCAGGCCGCGATTGCGGTCGAGCGCACTGTCGAGCTCGACCGCGAGGCGGGCGCGATCGTCCTGCATCAAAGCCAGCTCCTCCTGCGCGTCGCCCTTGGCGCCTTCCTGCCGGGCGCGGCGCTCCATTGCGGCTTCGAGCAGGTCGAGCGCCGCGCGCAGCCGCTTCAAGGAAGGTTCAAGGAGATCGACGCTCATTAACTTACCGAAGCTTGCATTGTGATGTTTACGCTTCGGTTGAAGCGAGCGTCAACGCCGCTGCGCCGTCGCCCACAGGGGAATTGTCATGCGGCGTTCACATCGCGGTCGCGTTCTCTGCGGAAGCTTCGTCTTTCGTCCGGCATTTGACAGGCCAAGCCGAAGGCGCCTATCAACCGGCGCCTCATGGCCTTTCAAGCGCCGACCTCAGAAAACGTAAGCAATCGGGAGAGCAGCATGGCCGCGACTGTGACGCATGACGCGATGGCCAACGCCATCCGCGCGCTCGCCATGGACGCGGTCGAAAAGGCGAAAAGCGGCCATCCCGGCATGCCGATGGGCATGGCCGACGCCGCGACCGTCCTTTTCCGCGACGTGTTGAAATTCGACGCCGCCGATCCGTTCTGGCCCGACCGCGATCGCTTCGTCCTGTCCGCCGGCCATGGCTCGATGTTGCTCTATTCCCTGCTTTATCTCACCGGGACGGGCGGCATGACGATCGACGATCTGAAGCAATTCCGCCAGGTCGGCTCGAAGACGCCGGGCCATCCGGAATATCGGCACACGATCGGCGTCGAGACCACGACCGGACCGCTGGGGCAGGGCCTCGCCACGGCGGTCGGCATGGCGTTGGCCGAATCGATGCTCGCCGCCGAATTCGGCGATCTCGTCGACCATCACACCTTCGTCATCGCCTCGGACGGCGATCTTGAAGAGGGCGTCAGCCACGAAGCGATCTCGATCGCCGGCCATCTCAGGCTCAACAAGCTCGTCGTGCTCTGGGACAACAATTCGATCTCGATCGACGGCAAGACCGAATTGGCCGAGTCGACGGATCAGGTCGCGCGATTCAAGGCGGCGGGCTGGCGCGCCAGCCATATCGACGGCCAGGATCCCGCCCAAGTCTTGCGCGCGCTGCGCGCGGCCAGGCGCTCCGACCGGCCGACCATGATCGCCTGCAAGACGACGATCGGCTTCGGCGCGCCGACCAAGGCCGGCACCAACAAGGCGCATGGCGAAGCGCTCGGCGCGTCCGAGATCGCCGGCGCGCGGCAGAATCTGAATTGGCCCTACGAACCTTTCGTCGTGCCGGACGACATTCTCGAAGCTTGGCGCGCGGTCGGCCGGCGCGGCAAATCAAAGCGCAACGCCTGGCGACGTCTGCTCGAATCGAAGCCGGTGGAAATCCGCGGCGAGTTCGAGCGCCGCATCGCCGGCGACCTGCCGGCCAATCTCGACGAGGTGATCGGTCTCTATAAGCAGAAGCTCGCCGCCGAGGCGCCGGAAATCGCCACCCGCAAGGCGGGCGAGGCGGCGCTGAAAGTGATCGCGCCGGCCGTGCCGGAGTTGGTCACCGGCTCGGCCGATTTGACCGGCTCGAACAACACCAAGGTCGAGGCGACGCGCGAGATCACGCCGACCGACAAATCCGGCCGCTATGTGCATTGGGGCATTCGCGAGCATGGCATGGCCGCGGCCTGCAACGGCATGGCCTTGCATTGCGGATTCATCCCGTCCGGCGCGAGCTTCCTGGTCTTTACCGATTATTGCCGGCCGTCGCTGCGGCTCGCGGCGTTGATGGGAATCCGCGTCTGCCACGTCTTCACTCACGATTCGATCGGCCTTGGCGAGGATGGGCCGACGCATCAGCCGGTCGAGCATTTGGCCTCGCTGCGCGCCATGCCGAACATGTATGTGTTCCGGCCAGCCGATTCCGTCGAGACGGTCGAGTGTTGGCAGGCGGCGTTGGAGCGGAAGACGTCGCCGGCCATCCTCGCCTTGACCCGCCAGAATCTGCCGGCTTTGCGTCGCGCGCATGTGAAGGAAAACTTGTGCGCGCGCGGCGCTTATGAGATTTCGCCAGCCAATGGCGCGGCGGCGGCGTCGATTTTCGCCTCCGGCTCGGAAGTGTCGCTGGCGGTCGGCGCCCAGAAAATCCTCGCCGAGAAAGGGGTCGCGGCGCGGGTCGTCTCGGTGCCCTGCATGGACCTCTTCTTCGAGCAGGATGAAGCCTATCGCCGAGCGGTGATCGGCGACGCCCCGGTCAAAGTGGCGGTGGAGGCCGCGGTCCGCGAGGGCTGGGACGCGATTATCGGCGATGGACCGTTTATCGGCATGAAGGGTTTCGGCGCGAGCGGGCCTTATAAGGCGGTGTATGAGCATTTCCACATCACGCCGCAGGCGGTCGCCGACGCGACGCTGGCCAGGGCGCACGCTTGAGGCAAAAAGGGCAAGACGCGCGCCGCATTTTGCGGCAAATCAGATCAGGCCTAAAAGAAGGGCTTAGGCCTGCGGGATATCAGGTTCTGAGGAGACGACGATGGCGGTGAGAGTGGCGATCAACGGCTTTGGGCGGATCGGACGCAATATTTTGCGCGCCATCGTCGAATCCGGGCGCAAGGACATCGAGGTCGTCGCGATCAACGATCTCGGGCCGGTCGAGACCAACGCGCATCTTTTGCGCTTCGACAGCGTTCACGGCCGCTACCCGCACGAAGTCAAGGTCGAGGGCGATACGATCGACGCCGGCGCCGGCAAGATGAAGGTGACGGCGATCAAGGATCCGACCCAGCTCCCGCACAAGGAGCTCGGCGTCGACATCGCGCTCGAATGCACTGGCATTTTCACCTCGCGCGAAAAAGCGGCGACCCATCTTGCCGCCGGGGCCAAGCGGGTGCTGGTCTCGGCGCCGTCGGACGGCGCGGATCTGACCGTGGTCTATGGCGTCAATCACGACAAGCTGACCAAGGAGCATCTTGTCGTCTCCAACGCCTCCTGCACGACCAATTGTCTCGTGCCGGTGGTCAAGGTGCTCAACGATGCGATCGGCGTCGACCATGGCTTCATGACGACGATCCATTCCTATACCGGCGACCAGCCGACGCTCGACACGCTGCACAAGGACCTCTATCGCGCCCGCGCCGCGGCCTTGTCGATGATCCCGACCACGACCGGCGCCGCCAAGGCGGTCGGCCTCGTCCTGCCGGAGCTCAAAGGCAAGCTTGACGGCTCGTCCATCCGCGTGCCGACGCCGAACGTTTCGGTGGTCGATCTCAAATTCGTCGCCAAGCGGCCGACCAGCAAGGACGAGATCAGCGCGGCGATCAAGAACGCCGCGGCTCAGCAATTAAAAGGAATCCTCACCTATACCGACCAGCCCAACGTCTCGTCCGATTTCAACCACGACAATCATTCTTCGGTCTTCCATCTCGACCAGACCAAGGTGATCGACGGAACGTTCGTTCGCGTGCTCGCGTGGTACGACAACGAGTGGGGCTTCTCGAACCGCATGGCCGATACGGCCGTCGCGATGAGCAAGGTGATCTGAACGGCCTTGAATTGACGGCCGTTCGCTCACTCAGCGGACGGCCGCTTGGCTTCCTCTCTCCGCGAGGCCTCGCCGATGTCCGCTTTCCGCACTCTCGATGACGCGTCGGTCGCCGGCAAGCGCGTGCTGCTTCGCGTCGATCTCAATGTTCCGATGGAGCATGGCCGCGTCACGGACGTAACGCGCATCGAGCGCGTGGTCCCGACAATTCAGGAGCTGTTGCACAAGGGCGGCAAGGTCATTCTGCTCGCCCATTTCGGCCGGCCGAAAGGCGGGCCGGACCAGGCCAATTCGCTGAAACCGGTTGCGGCGGCGGTCGCCAACGCGCTGAAGCATCCGGTCGGCTTCGCGCCGGACTGCGTCGGCGAAGCCGCAGCCAAGGCGGTCGCCGCGATGAAGGACGGCGACGTCCTGCTGCTGGAGAACACGCGTTTCCACAAGGGCGAGGAAAAGAACGATCCGGCCTTCGTCGCCGAACTCGCCAAGCTCGGCGACCTTTACGTGAACGACGCCTTTTCCGCCGCGCATCGCGCTCACGCCTCGACCGAGGGCCTCGCCCATCATTTGCCGGCTTATGCGGGGCGGGCGATGCAGGCCGAGCTCGAGGCGCTCGCCAAAGCCTTGGAGGCGCCGACGCGGCCGCTCGTCGCGATTGTCGGCGGGGCCAAGGTCTCGACCAAGCTCGATCTGCTCGGCAATCTTGTCTCGAAAGTCGACGCGCTGGTCATCGGCGGCGGCATGGCCAATACGTTCCTGCACGCGCAGGGCTTTCCGGTCGGCAAATCGCTCTGCGAGAAGGATCTCGCCGAGACGGCCCGGACCATCATGGCCAAGGCGCAGGAGACGCGCTGCGCCATCATTCTGCCGCTCGACGCGATCGTCGCGTTCCATTTCGCCGCCAACGCGCCGGCCCACGATTATGGCGTCGACGCCATCCCGCCCGAAGGCATGATGCTCGATGTCGGCCAACTCTCGGTCGATCGGATCAAGGCCTCGATCAACGAGGCCGGAACGCTCGTCTGGAACGGCCCCGTCGGCGCTTTCGAACTCGCCGGCTTCGAGCGCGGCACGATGGCGCTGGCGCGCCACGTCGCCCAGCGGACCAAGGCGCGCAAGCTCGTCTCGGTGGCCGGCGGCGGCGATACCGTCGCCGCGCTGAACGCGGCCGGCGTCGCCGGCGATTTCACCTATGTGTCGACCGCGGGCGGCGCGTTTCTCGAATGGATGGAGGGCAAGGCGCTGCCCGGGGTCGAGGCGCTGCGGCGGTGAGGGCGGGCTGCGCCTTCAGGCGGCTTCATGCTCGCGACGCCGCGCCGGATGCTCGACTGACGGATATTTGCCCGTATTACGGTTGACGAGGCGCGCTCATGGCTGATCCGCTCCGGGGCGTCGTCGCTTGCGTGTTCGACGCTTACGGCACCCTGTTCGATTTTTCCGCGGTTGCGGAGGAATGCCGCGCGGCGCTGGGCGAACGCGCCGGCGCTTTCATCGCGGCGTGGCGCGGCAAACAATTGCAGACGAGCTGGCTGCTCGCGGCGCAAGGTCGGCACAGGGACTTCTGGACTGTGACCGGCGACGCGCTGGATCACGCGCTTGCTGCGTTCGAGATCGACTCGGCCGAATTGCGCGAGCGTCTGATGGCGCGCTATCTGACGCTGCCGGCTTTTCCGGATGCGCCCGCCGCGCTGCGCGAATTGAAACAGCGCGGCCAGCGTCTGGCGATCCTTTCGAATGGGACGCCGGCCATGCTCGAGTCTCTCGTCAAGGCCGCGGGACTCGGCGAATTGTTCGAGGCCGTGCTGTCGGTCGAGGAGGTCGGCGCCTTCAAGCCGCATCCGAAAGTCTACCAGCTCGCTCTCGATCGGCTGCGGCTTCCGGCTGAAGCGATTTCCTTCCAATCCTCGAACGCTTGGGACGCTTACGCGGCCTCGGCCTTCGGCATGAAAGTCGTCTGGTGCAATCGCTCCGGCCAGCGGCCGGAGCGATTGCCCGGCGCGCCGGATCGGACGATCAGGTCGCTGGCCGAGCTGCCGGGCTTGATCGCCGTTTAGCGGCGGCCGGTCATTGCTAGCGCGGCGAAGCAATTCATCCATCGCACTCCGCGTTACGCGCTCGCGCATCGAGGCGCCGGAGAAGTCGTAGTTCCGGCCCTCGTACTCTTTGCTGATTGATCAAAAAAGGCGGCTCTGACTCAAAAGCGGCAAGGGATGGCGCGGCGAAAGCGGGCGCGCGCCGCAGTGTTTGGCCTGCTCCCGCCTCGCAACGGAGGAGGCTTCGGCGGCGCGGCTCGTACTCGCGCCTCAGCGGCGCGGATTAGACGTTCAGCGCCTCGATCGTCTCGTAATGCCGGACGAAGTCGTCGTATTCCTCCAGCGCGGCTCTTGCGCCTGGCTCGACCACGGCCTTGCCGGCGTCAGGTCCGGCGAAAGCGCGGATCGCCTCCATGGAGCGCCAGCGCGAGACGACCAGGAACTCGATCCTGTCGCCTTCGAGGCGTCGACACAACTCGGCGCCGATGAAGCCCGGAATGTTCTTGAGCTCCGGCGCGACGCTGTCGCGAAAATGCTTCGGATACGCCTCGGCGCGATCGAGCTTCGCACGCCCGCGCCATTCTCGAACGATCATGAGAACCTCCTCTTGAAAAGACCCGCCGACCTTATCTTTCGAGGAGCGAAAGGGCTCGCTCCGCGCGCTCGTCGTTCATGGGCGCCAAGCCGCAGGCCCGGCGAGAAATCCATTCACGAGGCCCGGCCCTACGACGGATGCTTCGCCTCGCCCGCAATTAGGCCGAGCGGCGGCCGACGGCATTGTCGAGCCAAGCGATCAAGTCCGTGGTCACTTCTTCGCGGTTGATCTCGTTCAAGGTCTCATGGCGGGCGTCAGGATAGACCTTGACCGTCACGTCGAGCCCCGCGCCGCGATAGGCCTCGATCAGGCCTTTGAGATTGGCGCCGACCGGGTCGCGCGCGCCGCTGAAAATGTAGATCGGCAGGGATTTCGGGATCTGCGCGACCGTCGCCGGGCTCGCAATCGGCCCGACCGCGTCGAGAATGTCGATGGCGAGTTGAACCGTGAAGGGAAATCCGCAGAGCGGATCGGCGACATACTTGTCCACTTCGGCTTGATCGCGCGACAGCCAATCGAAATCAGTGCGAGCGGGGCGGAAGGGCTTGTTATACTCGCCGAAGATCATCTGCCTCAATAACGGGCTGTGGCCGCGCGCGCCGAGCCGCCAGCGCTCGAAACGGGCGATGAGCCGGCCGAGCGGCAAGATCGCGGGCGGCGGGCCGTTCGAACCGGAAAGCGCCGCGCCGGCCAGCGCCTCGCCATGTTCGGCAATGAATTGCTGGCCCATGATCGAGCCCATCGAATGGCCGAAAAAGACGATCTTCAAGCCCGGCGCATCGGCGGCGAGGCGCCGGTTGACGGCCCAAAGATCATCGACGCATTTGCGCCAGCCGTCGGATTTCGCGAAAAAGCCGAGCTCGCCCGGCGCCCCGCTCGGCCCGTGGCCGCGATGGTCGCTCGCGTAGACAAGATATCCCGCTCTGGTCAACGCCTCGGCAAGGCGTTCGTAGCGACCCGCATGCTCGCACAGACCATGCGCAATCTGCACCGCAGCGCGCGGCGCGCCGTCCGGCGCCCAGCGATAGATTTGGATTTTCGCCCCGTCGTCCCGATCGAGCAAGAAGCGAGACGCTTGCATGGCTTTCCCCCGAAGCTGCTGGGCGCCGCCGCGCCGCGGGCGAGCTTGCGGCGATCGAAGCCATTCGACAAGAGGCGCGGCGTCTCCTCTTTGACCTGAGACAAAGCGCGCCGGCGCGCTCGCTTGTTTGATCCCGCGGTTGGGCGCACAATGAATATAATCTTGGACGACCGGCGAAGGCGCGACGCAAACCAGTGATTGGGCGCACCAGAGCAAGGCGAAAGCCGGACAAGCGGCTCCTCACGCTTCTGCGCCGTCCAGCTGCGTCGTGGTTCGCCGCGCTGATCCTGATCGTTCAACTCGGACTGAGCGCCGCGCCCACGGCGCAGACCGCCTCGTCGGCGGAGCGCGCGGCGGCGCTCAGCGCCGCCATCGGCCAGCAGGTCTCGCTATGCGCCGAGGGCGATCATTCTGGCGCGCCGGATCGTTCGCGCCCGTGCTGCGACGATTGCGCGCTGTGCGGCTCTTCCCCCTGCGGCGCGGCGCCCATTGCGCTGTTGCGTGTCGCCCTCTTGCTCGCGCCGGACCGCGACTGGGCCGGGAGCCTTGTCCCGCAAGCCTGGGCCGCCGCGCCTTCGCCCGCCTTACGCCCAGCCGCGCGACCGCGGGCGCCGCCTGTTTCCGTCTGAGCCGAAGCTGTCGCAACGCGCCCGTCCCGCGAATTCGGACCGGGCGCGCTCTTCTCACTCAGTCACGGACCTTCACCATGATTTTCTCCGCTCTCGCGGGCGCGGCTCGGCGCGATCGCCGCCGCCGGCGCTGCATTTCTTCCTCGACGACATGGTCCCCGATTCCTTGCTCGGCAAGCCATGTTCGGAGCTCGTTCATGATGCCGCATAAGCTCGCCCTTGCTTTCGCCGCCGCCTGTGCTCTGGCGAATCCGTCGGCTGCTTTCGCCCATGCTTTGCTCAAGAAGGCGACGCCGGCCGTCGGCGGAACGGTCGCCGCTTCGCCGAGCGAGATCAGACTCACTTTCAGCGAAGGCGTCGAGCCGAGCTTCTCGGGGATTACCCTCGTCGCGCAAGCCGGCGCCTCTGTGCCCCTCGGCAAATCGAGCGTCGATCCCAACGATCCCGCGACGCTGATCACGCCCCTCTCCGAACCGCTCAAGCCGGGCGTGTACATCGTCCATTGGCGTGCGGTCGCCGTCGACACGCATAAGACGCAAGGCGCCTTTCAGTTCACCGTTCAACCTTGAACTCTCTCCATCGTTGGGCGGAGCGAAGCGCCCGCTTGGAGCGCTTCGCTTCGCTCGCAACGACGGCGTATACTTGACTTCGGCGGAGGACATTGAATGAACCATCTACGCATATTCGCGCTGGCCTGCGCGCTCGCGCTCGGCGCAGCGCCGGCTTTCGCGCAGCAATTCAAGGCGGGCGACCTCGTCATCGAGCAGCCCTGGGCGCGCGCCACGCCGAAAGGCGCGACAGTCGGGGCGGGCTATCTCACCATTCGCAACAACGGGACGACAGCGGACAAGCTGACCGGCGGCTCGGCCGATTTCGCCGACCAGGTGCAAATCCACGAGATGAGCAATGCCGGCGGCGTGATGAAAATGCGCCAGATCGACGGGCTCGAAATCCCGGCCAAAGGAGCCGTCGCCCTGAAGCCGAACGGCGTCCACCTGATGTTTCAGGGGCTGAAAAAGCCGCTCGTCGCCGGCCAGACCGTCAAAGCGACCCTGACCTTCGAACATGCCGGCTCGGCGCTGGTGGAGTTCAAGGTCGGCGGCTTCGGCGCAATGAAGCCAGGCGGCGATTCCATGGGCGGCATGAAGATGTAGGGCCGGCCATTTGCGCGGCGCGGGCCTTGTCTCGGCGCCTCGCTTGGGCTTTAACCCGCGGCCAAGCGGTGGCAATACGGAGCCCTGGTGAATCGCTCGGACAAGGTCGCTTTGCTCGACGTGAGCGAGGACGAGGCGGGCATGCGCCTCGACCGCTGGTTCAAGCGGCGCTTTCCGGACCTGCCCTTGTCGCATCTCAACAAGATCGTGCGCAAAGGCGAGGTCAGGGTCGGCGGCAAGAAGGTGGAGACCTCGACCCGGCTCGAAGCCGGCCAGAGCGTGCGCGTGCCGCCGCTGAACCTTGCGCCGCCGCCCGCGGCGGCGCGGCCAAGCGAGGACGACGCGGCGGCGCTCCGGACGATGATCCTCTACGAGGATCGCGGCGTCATCGTCCTCAACAAGCCTTACGGCTTGGCCGTGCAGGGCGGCTCGGGGACTCACCGCCATATCGACGGCATGCTCGCGGCGCTCGCCGACAAGAACGGTCAGCGGCCGGCGCTCGTCCATCGGCTCGACCGCGACACGTCCGGCGTGCTGCTTGTCGCCAAGACGCGGCGCATGGCGGCGGAGCTTGGCGAAATCTTCCGCTCGCGCGGCGCGAAGAAGATTTACTGGGCCTTGGTCGAAGGCGTTCCGAAGCCGGCGCGCGGGCGCATCTCGCTCTTTCTCGCTAAAGGCGAGGCGATGGGCGACAACCGCGCGCCGCGCAAGGGAGACCGCGCCGATTTCGAGCGCATGCGCGTCGCCAAGCATGGCGACGCCGACGCGCAACATTCGCTGACGCTCTACGCCGTGGTCGACAAGGTCCCGCCGCGGCTCGCCTGGCTATCGATGCGGCCGATCACCGGACGCACGCATCAGCTGCGCGCCCATTGCGAGGCGATCGGCCATCCGATCGTCGGCGATCCGAAATACAATCGAAAGGCCGACAACGATCCGGCGCGCAAGGACCCGCTGCGCGCGCTTCCGTCCGGCTTGGAGCCGAAGCTGCATCTGCTGGCGCGCCGGCTGATCCTGCCGCATCCGCTCGGCGGAACGATCGACGTGACCGCGCCGTTGCCGCCGCATATGCAGAAGAGTTTCGACATGTTCGGCTTCGACGCCCATACGCCCGACCCGATCGAGGATGCGCCGGATGAGTGAGCATTTAGCGGCGCTGCGCTCAACGCCCGGCGCCCCCCGCCGCGATGTCTGACGAGCGCGCCAACCCGATGCGCGCGGCGCAGAGCAATATGCGGCCGCCGCTGCCGAAGCGGTTCTATAAAAGCGCCGGCGTGGCGGCGAGCGGGAGCGGCTTTGCGCTGACCCTCGACGGCCGCATCGCGCGCACGCCGGCGAAGAATCCGCTTGTCCTCTCGACGCGGCCGCTCGCCGAACTCGTCGCCGCCGAATGGGACGCGCAGGGCGAGCGGATCGATCCAGCGACCATGCCGGCGACGCGCATCGCCAATTCGGCGATCGATGGCGTCGCGCCGAAAATGGCGGAGGTGCGCGGCGACATCGTCTCCTTTGCGAGCGCCGACTTGCTCTGCTACCGCGCCGGCGAGCCGGAGGGTTTGGTCGAAGCGCAGGCGCGGGCCTGGGACCCTATGCTCGACTGGGCGCGCGAGGAATTGGCGGCGCGGTTCATCCTCTCCGAAGGGATCCGGCATGTCGCGCAGCCGGCGCAGACGCTGGCCGCGATCGGAGCGGCGGTTGGCGCGGTGAGCGATCCTTTCGCGCTCGCCGCTTTGCACGTGATGACGACGCTGACCGGCTCGGCTCTGCTGGCGCTTGCCGTGTCGCGAGGCCGGCTCGCCGCCGAGGAGGCCTGGCGGGTCGCGCATGTCGACGAGGATTTCCAGATCAGCCGCTGGGGCGAGGACGCGGAAGCTACGGCGCGGCGAGCGGCGAGGTGGCTGGAGATGGAGGCGGCGGCGCGGGTGTTTGCGGCGGCTTCGCGCCAGGGCTGACGAGCCGCGCCTTCGTCTCTCCGCACTGGCGACATCTTCAGCCGGACCGGACGCAGCCTTCATACGATCCGCTGGTACGAAGCCCGGGGCCTCATACCGGGGGTTAGTCGGGACGAAGGCGGCCGGCGGCTTTAACGCGAGAGTCACGTCGGCTGGCTCGATCTAATGGAGCGGCTGCGCTGCGCCTGGCATATCGATCGCCGGATGCGCGTATACTGCGCTCGCCAAGCAAGGCGCCGCGACCCTGAAACAGCGCCGCCCGCTGCTCGCCGCCCATCGCGCCCGCGTGCGCGAGGCGATCGACCGTCGGCGCGAGGCGCTGGCGCTGCTCGACGCCAAGCTCGATTATCGCCTTTTCAAAATCTCCGTGTCATTCCCGCTTGCCAGCCCGTGAGAAAACGCGGCCATTGGCGGATTTGAAGGAATGATTTGGCGAGGCGGCGCGCATAGAGGGGGGTCAGACGAGCGCCGGGCGCAAGGCGGCGAGCATCGCGGGGACGCCGAGGATGTTGATCGCCCGTTGGAGATTGTAGCCCAGCGCCGCGAGCGCCAGCTCCGCTTTGGCTTTGGTCGATCCG
>Ga0209062_1001112_pt1 | contig 54446 bp, 49 predicted proteins | sample Coa_R2_2_FD_187158 | JGI IMG/M metagenome (GOLD analysis project Ga0209062, IMG submission 187158) | Surface soil microbial communities from Centralia Pennsylvania, which are recovering from an underground coalmine fire - Coalmine... | ecosystem: Environmental > Terrestrial > Soil > Unclassified... | reverse complement strand
GGGGCTGTTCACGCTCTCGGTGATCGGCGTGCTCACCAGCGTCGTGGGCGCCTATTATTACCTGTCGATCGTCAAGACCATGTATTTCGACGAGCCGCTCACCAAGCTCGATCCGGTGCGCTTCGAGGTCGGCACGGTGCTCACGGTCGCCGGCCTCTTCAACATCCTGTTCTTCGTCTATCCCGGCCCGCTGGTCAGCGCTGCGACCTCAGCGGCCAAGTCATTGTTCTAGATGCCATTCAAGCTCGGTCCGCGCGCAACATCGACAGGGTATCGTCTCGCTGCCTTCGATCAGATCGGTTCGACCAATGCGGAGGCGCTGACGCGCGCCCGCGCCGGCGAGCGCGGGCCGATGTGGTTCGTGACCTCGGAGCAGACCGCCGGCCGTGGCCGGCGCCATCGGCCCTGGATCGCGCCGCGCGGCAATCTCGCGAGCAGCATCCTGGAGGTGATGACCGTTCAGCCCGCGGTCGCCGCGACCTTGGGCTTTGCCGCGGGGCTGGCGCTGGAAGCGGCGCTGGCCACGCTGAGCATCGAAGCGGCCATGCGCTCGCCCGGCTCGGACGACCTGAAATTCTCGCTGAAATGGCCCAATGACGTGCTGGCGGGACGGCAGAAACTCGCCGGCATCCTGCTGGAAGCCGAAGCCGCGGCCGATGGCCTTGCCGTCGTGGTCGGCATCGGCACCAATGTCGTGGCGGCGCCCACCGATACGCCGACGCCCGCGACCTCGTTGAAGGCGCTCGGCATCGATGTCGGCGCAGAAGAGCTGTTTGCCGCACTGTCCGACGGCTGGGCCGAATTTCGCGGCATCTGGGACAATGGCCGCGGCTTTGCCGCGATCAGGCGCCTCTGGCTGGAGCGCGCGGCCGGTCTCGGCGAGGCGGTTGCCATCAAGTCCGGCGGGGAGCCGATCGAAGGGACCTTCGACACCATCGACGAGCAGGGCTGCATGATCGTCCGCACCGCGGCAGGTCGCCGCGTGCCGGTTACGGCGGGTGACGTCTATTTCGGCAACGCGGCTTCGGCGAGGGCTGGCTGATGGCGGACGAACTGACATTCGCGCCGCTCGGCGGCGTCGGCGAGATCGGCATGAACCTGTCGATCTATGGCCTCGGCGATCGCCACCGGCGAAGCTGGCTTGCCATCGACCTCGGTGTCTCCTTCGGCGACGAGGAACATCTGCCCGGTATCGACCTGATCATGCCGGACATCTCCTTCCTCGAGAAGGAGCGGAAGAACCTCGTTGGCCTGGTGCTGACGCATGCCCATGAGGATCATTTCGGCGCCATCATCGATCTCTGGCCGCGGCTGAAATGCCCGATCTATGCAACCAGGTTCTCCGCTGCATTGTTCGAGGCCAAATGCGAGGCCGAGCGTAACCCGCCGAAAATCCCCGTCACGGTGATCCCGTCGGGCGGCCGGGTCGATATCGGCCCGTTCAATGTCGAGTTCATTCCGGTGGCGCATTCGATTCCGGAGTCGCATGCGCTCGCGATCCACACCGAGATCGGCACGGTGCTGCACACCGGCGACTGGAAGATCGATCCTACCCCGATCATCGGCCCGCCGACCGACGAGCGGCGGCTGCGTGAGCTCGGCGACGCTGGGCTATTGGCGCTGATCGGCGATTCGACCAATGCGGTGCGCGACGGCCGCTCGCCGTCGGAAGCCGAGGTAGCGAAAACCATCACCGATCTCGTCAAGCGCGCCAGGGGACGGGTTGCGGTGACGACCTTTGCCTCCAACGTCGCGCGGCTGAAGGCGGTGGCGGATGCGGCAAAGGCTGCCGACCGCGAGGTCGTCGTCGTCGGCCGCGCCATGGACCGCGTGGTGCAGGTCGCCCGCGAGACCGGCTATCTCGAGGGCGTGCAGAACTTCCGCAGCCCCGATCTCTACGGTCATTTCCCGGCCGACAAGGTGCTGGCGCTGTGCACCGGCAGCCAGGGCGAGCCGCGCGCGGCGCTGGCGCGGATCGCCAATGACGACCACCCGGAGATCACCCTGAACAAGGGCGACTGCGTGATCTTTTCCTCGCGCACCATCCCCGGCAATGAAAAGGCGGTCGGCAGCATCATCAACGGGCTGGTGACGCAAGGCGTCGAGGTCATCACCGACCGCGAGCACCTGGTGCATGTCTCCGGCCATCCGCGCCGCGACGAGATGCGGGAAATGCTGGCCTGGACGCGGCCGCAGCTGGTCATTCCCGTGCACGGCGAGCCGCTGCATCTCTTCGAGCACGCCAAGCTCGCGCGCGCCGCCGGCGTGCCCAGGGTCCTGACCTGCCGCAATGGCGATCTGGTCAAGCTCGGGCCGGGCACGCCGGGGATTATCGACCAGCTGCCCTCGGGGCGGCTCTACAAGGATGGAACCATCCTGGAGGATTCGAAGTCGCGGGCAGTGGTCGAGCGGCGGCGGATGGCCTTTGCCGGGTGCGTATTTGTGGCCATCGCCGTGACCGACAAGGGCGAGTTGGTCGACGATCCCGAGGTTGATCTTGTCGGTATCCCCGAGAAGAATACGGCCGGCGAAGCCTTCGACGACATCGTGTTCGATGTGGTGGTCTCCACCATCGAAGGCCTGCCCCGGGCGCGGCGCCGCGACCCGGATGCGATGGCTGAATCGGTGCGGCGGGCGGTCCGGGCCGCCCTGAACGAGCATTGGGGCAAGAAGCCGCTCTGCCTCGTTCATGTTCTGGAGGTCTAGGCCCGGCGGACAACCGTCGATATAAGCGCTGGAAGCGCCAAAATATAATCGGAGGACGTCAATGCTCGGCCGGCTCAATCACGTTGCGATCGCGGTCAAGGATGCCGAGAAGGCTGCCAGGATCTACGGAGCCGCGTTCGGCGCCGATATCTCCAAAGCGGTCCCGCTGCCCGAGCATGGGGTCATCACCGTGTTCGTGACGCTGCCGAACACCAAGATCGAATTCATCCAGCCGCTCGGCGACAACTCGCCGATCGCCAAATTCCTCGAGCGCAATGCCGACGGCGGCATTCACCATGTCTGCTACGAGGTGGCGGACATCATCGCCTCGCGCGACACGCTGATCAGGGAGGGCGCGCGCGTGCTCGGCGACGGCCAGCCCAAGATAGGGGCGCATGGCAAGCCCGTGCTGTTCCTGCATCCGAAGGATTTTTCGGGTGCGCTGGTCGAGATCGAGCAGGCGTAAGGGCAGGCCGATGGCCTATACAATCTCAACCGCATTCGCGATCTATTTCGTGATCTGGTGGATCGCGCTGTTCCTGACCTTGCCGTTCGGCGTGCGCAGCCAGCACGAGGACGGCGTGGGCACGCCAGGCACCGATCCGGGAGCGCCGATCCTCAGCCGGATGGGGCCCAAGCTGATCTGGACCACGGTCATTTCCGCCGTGATTTATGGTCTTGCCTTGCTTGCCTATAACGCGGGCTATCTTTCGATCGAACGTCTGTCGAAGTTGATGGGGATGCCGTTTTAGCGATCTGACTTTGGGGTGGGGAAGGTGATGACATTTCAGAGGATTGTGGTTGGTTTGTTGGTACTGGTGATCGCTGCTCTTGGCGTTGCCTTCTACATCGATTGGCGCCTGGGGATGCAGGTTCGCACCATGAAGGCCTTCGTCGAAGGCTATGTGTTTGCCGAAGCCGTCTCGGCCTGCGAGAAGGCGCCGAGCTCGACGCCGTTCAAGTGGAACAACGGCAAGAACACCTCGATCGTCGGGCTGAATTCGGTCAAGCTCGACAAATACACGGTGATTGCGAGCTTCACGCTCGTCGCCGACAACGTCTACTGCGATTACGACCCGATCAAGCGCAAGGCCGATATCGGTTCGAACTTCCTGGAGCGGGATTGACAGCAGAGCAAAGGAGCGGTCATGACCTCGACAGAGCGAGCCTCGGGCGCGGGTCCGTACCGCATCCTGCACGAGGCCGACCTGCGGGGCTATCTGGCCGATCTTCCCGCGGTCGCCGCTGCGCTTGGCGGCGCACCGGATGGCTGGTCCATCAGCGAGGTCGGCGACGGCAATCTCAACCTCGTCTTCATCGTCAAGGGGGCGACGGGGGGGATCGCGGTGAAGCAGGCGCTGCCTTACGTGCGCCTGGTCGGTGAGAGCTGGCCACTGCCGCTGTCGCGGGCGCATTACGAATATCTCGCGCTCACGCAACAGGCGCGCCTTGCGCCTCGGCTGGTGCCGCAGATCATGCATCACGACGACGCGCTGGCGCTCACCGCGATGGAGCTGTTGTCGCCGCACATCATCATGCGCAAGGGCCTGATCGCCGGCACCGTCTATCCGCGCTTTGTCGAGGACATCACGACCTTCATGGCGCGGACGCTGTTCTTCTCGTCCGACCTCGCAATTCCCGCGGCGGAGAAGAAGGAGGGCATCAAGGCCTTCGCCGGCAACCATGCGCTCTGCAAGATCACCGAAGACCTGATCTTCACCGATCCCTATCGCAATGCCGAACAAAATCGCTGGACCTCGCCCTGGCTCGACAGGATCGCGGCCTCATTCCGCGACGACATGGAGGCGCATGTCGCAATCTCCAGGCTCAAGCTCAAATTCATGAGCCAGCCCGAGGCGCTGATCCATGGCGATCTCCACACCGGATCGATCATGGTGACCGAGAGCGAGACTCGTGTGATCGATCCCGAATTCGCCTTCTACGGTCCGATGGCCTTCGACGTCGGCGCCATCATCGCCAATTTGATCATGGCCTATCTCCCATCCCCGGGGCATGAGCGCGCGCCCGGCGAGCGGCGCTTGTTCGACGCGTGGCTGGTGGAGACGATCGAGGCGACGTGGACCGAGTTCGAGCGCAAATTCCTCGAGCTGTGGCGCACCGAAGCGCGCGGCGATGCCTATCCGGCAAGCCTGTTCGCGGGCTCTGCCGGCGCCTTGCATCTGGAGGCCGAGCGCCAGCGCAACATGGATCAGCTGTTCCGGGACACGGTCGGATTTGCCGCGGCAAAAATCATCCGGCGTATCCTCGGCCTTGCCCACAACATCGATTTCGAATGGATCGAGGACGCGAAGATGCGCGCCATCTGCGAAGCCCGCAGTCTGCGGCTCGCCCGCACCATGCTGACGGATGCAAAGTCGTTCGTGAATATTGCGGCAGTGACGAATATGGCGCGCGAGCTGCGCGATTGGCAGCCGGATTTTGGCGGCTGAAGTCGCCCGATGGTTGCGTCGCAGAGTAGCTGCCGACGCCGCTTTTTATTGAGCAAGCTATTGCGCTCATCTCCTGGTTGAGTTTTGATGATCTCGGCTGGAGGCTGGGTTTGGCGATGCGTATCCTAGGCAGGCTGTTGCTGTGCGTCGTTTTGATTGGATTGGGATCGCTGATTGGGGCCGCTGCGGTTGCATGGATCGATGATCTAGAAGTGAATAGATCCACAGGGGACGCCGGCTTCCTCTTGCCACTCATTCTTCAAATCGTTCTCGTCTTCGTCTTCGTTTCCCTGTCTATATTCGTCATCGCGAAAATATTCGACCTGGCGTTTCGCTGGGGACGCTGGTCCGTAAGACAGTCGAAGGCGAGCGTAACCGTCAGCCTCATTTGCTTCGCCGTTGCCGTCTATTTTTTTCCGGCGCCTGTTTTGTTCGGATTGCGCCAGGGGTGGGCCTTCCTCTCCGAATTGCTGGGTAATTTCCCGGCTCTCGTTCAGCAGGCGACAAACGCCGAGAATGTTTGTGCAAGCGCGCGAGTGGGCTACTGCGTCAGCAACCTCATCAAGATTTTCTCGAACTCCTGGAGCATTTTTGTACAGGACGCTATCAGTCGTCTGCGCATCGACCAGTTCCCTCTGCTCGATGCCGTGTTTCTCACGACAATATGGCTGGGAATGGCCAACATCGTCTCGAGACCGGCGGTGCTGCAAGGGCTGAGCGACTTCACCTTGTCAGTTGTCGGCGGCTTGGCGGATCGCGCGAAGTCAATGTCGGCCACTTTTCGAGTCAACGCAGCATTTGTGATCATCCTGATCGTCGGGGCCTATCTAAGCTTCAGCTCCGTCATCGCAATTCCGAGCTTGCAGGAGGCGGTCCAGCAGGAGGCGACGAAGCCGGAAGAGTTGAGGACTCGCCTCAAGGGAGTAGCGCTAAGTTCGGACGATTTCGACAAACGCTTTCCGATCATTCCAAAGCTGTCCCTCTTCGAGGCCAGTGCAAGCTCGCCAACGCCGGCCGTCAGTACCGGCAAATCGCGGGGGGCGGACGTAGGTGAAAGGCCGCCCGACGCTGGCCTCCAATCCTCGGGCCCCGAAGCCGGCCCTGGTCAAGGCCCGACTTCTCTTGATCCGTCCTATCTCTTCTTTGGCAGGACTGCGGCGCGGCGGTTTGAGAATTTGCGTAGCAACTATCAAAGCTTGAGAGACGATTTTCGATCGTCTCAATTTACGGTTATGGACCTCGCGACCGAGACCTTTGATCTGAGCAACCGGGGACGCAAGGGCAATCGGGAGACGCAGCAGCACTTTCTGAGTATCGATCTCTGGTACCGGCAATGGTGGGAACAGAAGGCGTCGGTGCTCAATGCTTGCAGGGTCGCGGTCGAAAGGGTCAGTTCGGAGTTGAGTGACCTGGCCGACATGCTGGATGCAATGCAGCGTTCGGCCGGAGCTTCGTCGCGCCTCGACTTGACGAGCATTGCCAGAAACCAGGGTGATACCGAAGGCTACGCCCTGTCGGCTTGCTCGACTTCGGATACGACCAACTACAATATTCCGCGTCGGGAGGATTTTGGCGGATATCTCGGCGTATTCGCCATCGCGGCGGAATGGCTGCTCAAGACGGAATCCCTTTCCCTTGTCCTTATCGCGGGTCTGTTGGGCTTTGGCCTGCTCGGTGCAGCTTGCTCCACCTTCATTCGAAACGTAGGCAAGCGTAGTCCAGGCGACCCGCTGGTCGAAAACCTGACCGGGGTCATTCTGAGGGGAGCGTCCGCCGCAATCATGATTTTCCTTGGTGTTTACGGCGGCCTCGCTGTTTTTGCCGGTCCCAGCGTAAGCCCGAATCCCTATGTGGTGCTTTTCACGTGCTTCGTTGCCGCCGTTTACAGCGAGGACGCCTGGTCATGGGGTTCACGGGAATTCAATTCGCGTCTTTCGGGCGGCGGCAGGCAAACCAAGGGGGGCGATGCGTCAACCGAAGCTTGCGCCACGCCCGCGACCCGTGAAGAAAAATCCGAGCGGCCGGAGACCAAGGAGCCGCTTGCCGGTCAGGCTGCAATAGCCAAGAGGTAGGGAGGAAAGCGACGCGGACCCCTTAACCAGGGATTCTGGTTCGCTTCACCGGTTCGCCCGCGCGTCAATCCACCGCCTTCGCCCGCAGCCGTTGCGCGTAGACATTGATCACCAGCGCTGCCAGCAGGATCAGGCCGCGGATCAGGATCTTGAGGAAGCTGTCGATATTGACATGGTCGAGGCCGTTGTTGAGCACGCCCAGCACGAACAGGCCGACGATGGTGTTGCCGATGCCGCCGCGACCGCCGAACAGGCTGGTGCCGCCGACCACCACCGCAGCGATGGAATCGAGCAGGTAGGTGTCGAACTCGTTCTGCTGCGCGCTGCCGAAATGGGCGACCCCGAGCATGCCGCCGATCCCGGAGCACACCGCCGAGATCACCATGACGCAGGACAGGATCAGCTTGACGTTAAGGCCGGAATATTCCGCGGCCTCGCGATTGCCCCCGACCATGTAGACGTAGCGGCCGAAGCGCGTGTAGGTCAGCACGAGGTGGCCCGCGAGCAGCATCAGCGCCGCGACGATCACGATCCAGGGAATGCCGCCGACCGAGGCGGAGCCGAGAGTGGCGATCACGTCGGGCACCTTGTAGGCGATCTGGCCGCGCACGAGCAGCGCCGAGATGCCGGCGGCGATCTGCATCATGGCGAGCGTCATGATGAAGGAGGGAATGCCGATCACCGTCAGCCCGAAGGCGTTGACGAGACCAAGCACCGCGCACAAAGCCAGCGCCAGCAGGATCGCCGCCCAGCCGGGCAGCGGGATGTTGGCGATATTCACGTAGCTTTCCTGCAGCGTGAAATAGGCGACCGCAATGCCCGTGACATTGGCAATGGAGGCGATCGACAGATCGATCTCGGCGCAGAGGATGACGAAGGTGAGCCCGACCGCGATGATGCCGGTGACCGAGACCTGGGTCAGGATGTTGCCGACATTGTCGATGGTCGCAAAGGAGGGGCTGGCGATTGCGAAGAAGGCCGACAGGAAGATCAGCGTCAGGAACGGCGCGATGTTGCGCATCTGGGAGCGCAGCAATGCGGCCAATCCCCTCGATGCCTTGCGATCGCCTGCGGGCACCGCTGCGCTGTCGCTGCTCACCATAAGTCACTCCCTCAGGCCGCTTCGAGCAGGCGGTCCTTGCTGATTTTTTCGCCCGTGAATTCGCGCACCACCATCCCGCGCTTGAGCACGATGATGCGGTCGGCGAGCGACAGCACCGTCTCCGGCTCGGTCGAGAGCACGATGATGGCAAGCCCCTGTTCGCGCAGGCGCCTTATGATGTGGATGACGTCGTTCTTGGCGCCGACATCCATGCCGCGGGTGGGCTCGCACAGGACCAGCACGCGGGGTGGATAAGTCAGCCATTTGGCGAGCGCCACCTTCTGCTGGTTGCCGCCGGAGAGCATGCCGAGATCGAGTTCGACCGCGGCCGGCCTGATCTGCAACTGCTCCACCTGGCGCATGGCGATCTCGCGCTCCTGCGACGGCTTGAGCCACAGCGCGGAAATGCGGTCGAGAATGCTGATCGAGACGTTCTTGTAGACCGGCTCCTGGTGGAACAGCATGGCGCGGCGGCTCTCCGGCACGAAGGCGATACCGGCGCGCCGGGCATCGGCCGTCGAAGCGAAGGCCTTTGTCTTCCCGGCGACCTGGAGCAGCCCGGCATCCGGCGCGAGCTTGCCGAACAGGATGCGCGCCAGTTCGAGCTGGCCGCAACCCATGAAGCCGTAGACCCCGAGCACCTCGCCCGCGCGCGCCTGGAAGGAGACGTCCCGCAGGCTGCGCGCCAGCGAGAGCCCGCTCGCCTCCAGCATGACGGGCGTGGCGGCCGGTGCAGGCAAGGCGACGTCGTGGGTGTAGGTCTCCTCCAGCGCCTCGCGCCCCTTGCCGATCATGGCCTCGATCAGCGCCGCCTTGCTGGTGGCGCTTGCCGCGGTGTCCATGACCTTCCGGCCGTTGCGGAAGACGGTCACGGTGTCGGAGATCCCCAGGATGTCCTCGATGAAATGGGAGATGAAGATGATGGCCGTGCCCTGGTCGCGCAGGCGGCGCAAGGTCGCGAACAGCCGCTCGACCTCCGGCGGCGACAGCGCCGAGGTCGGCTCGTCCAGGATGATGATGCGGGCGCCGGAGAACAGGACGCGCGCGATCTCGATCAATTGCTGCAGCCCGATCGGGAGGTCGCCGAGCCGCGCCGTCGGATCGACGTCGATGCCGAAGCGCGACAGCTGCTCGCCGGCCTCGCGCGCCATGCGCCGCCATTGCACGAGGCCAAGCGCGTTGGTCGGCTGCACGCCCAGGAAGACGTTCTCGGCAACCGACAGATCGGGCGCGACGCTGAGCTCCTGATGCACCATCGCAATGCCCGCGGCGCGTGCGTCGCGGGTGGAACGGAATCTCGTCTCGCTTCCATCCAGCATGAAGCGGCCGGAGAACTCCGGATGCACGCCGGCGATGATCTTCATCAGCGTGCTCTTGCCGGCGCCGTTTTCCCCGACGAGACCATGGATCTCGCCGGGTGAGAGCGCAAAATCGATCCCACGCAGAGCCTCGACGCCGCCGAAGGCTTTCGTGATCTGCGTGAGCTCGAGGAGAGGGGCACTGCCGCGCGGCATTGTGAGGGCTCAGATCAGGAAATGGTCCTCCATCCACTGCATGCCGGGCGCATTCGCCTTGGTCACGACCGGGCCGTCGGTCACGACGTTCTTCGGGATGCCCTGGCCTGTCTTCTCGCCGGCGACAACGGCGGCAACGCCGGCGACGATCGCCCCGCCATGAATGCGGCAGGAGGGGTTGCGGACCGTCGCATACATGCGGCCCTCGCTGACCGCCTGGATCGCGGGCGGCATGGCGTCGACGCCGCCGATCAGGATGTTGGTGCGGTTGTGCGCCTTCATGATGTTGTAGGCAGCAAGCGCCATGTCGTCATTGTGGAAGAACGCGGCGTCGATCTGCGGATATTTGGTGAGATAGGTCTCCCACAGCCGCGCCGTCTTCGACACGTCCCAGTCCGCCGGCTGCGTGTCGAGCACTTCGATGCCGGGATACTGCTTGACCACGGAGTTGAAGCCCTTGGCGCGGCCCTGTGCGCCGGTGTGGCCCAGCGCGCCCTGGGTCATGATCACCTTGCCCTTGCCGCCGATGGCGTTGACCAGCGCCTGCGTCACCGAGGCGCCCATGAACTCATTGTCGGGGGCGAGGAAGGCATGCACGTTGATCTGGTCGAGCGGGGCGATCAGCGTGTCCATGTCGATCACGGGCGTGCCGGCGTCGATCATCTTCTGCACCGGCTGGGTCAAGGTGCCGATGCCGAACGCCTGGATGGCGACGAAGTCCCATTTCTGCGAGGCCATGTTGTCGATGGCCGCGCGCTGCTTCACCGCATCGAGCTGACCGTCGAACCAGGTGACCTCGACATTGAACAGTTTGCCCCACCATTCGGCCGCCTGCTTGCCTTGCGCGCACCAGGTGGCCTGCAGCCCGGCGTTGGAGAAGGCCGCCTTCAACGGCTTCTCAGAGCGGCCGACTTCCGCTGACAGCGCCGGATTGACGCCGAATGCGCCCAGTAGCGCCGCCGCGGCACCGGCGCCTGCCGCCGATGTCAGAAGATCGCGCCTGCTCGTCGTGGATTTCTCAGTCCCGGACATCGCTCGCTCCCAATCTGTTTTTATGACCGACGACGTCTGCGCGCCGCGGTTGGAGGAACAGTGTCTCACAATCGATTTCTGAGCGCTACCGGAAGGAAGCTGTCGTGCCGCCTTCCGTGTTTGTGCAGTGCCGTGCGGGCGGCGCAGGTTCCGGCAATACAAAGGCAGCGACGCGACGTTTTCGCGGGAGCGCGTTATCTCGCCGCCTGGCCCGAGATCATCTGCTCGATCTCCGCGAGCAGGGTCTTCCAGGCCGAATCGATCTCGTCGGACCACTCCGCGCCGAGCAGGTCGCGCAAGGTGTCGGCGATCACGCCGAAGAACGCGATGAACAAATCGCGCGGCGTGCCGTAGGCATCGTGCGAGTCAACTTCGCATGCGATCATTCTGAATCTGCCGCTGCGCTCGCCGGCGAAATCCAGCATTGCTTCGATGGTGAAGGCGAGCATCGATCCCTTCACGAACTCGCTGCCCTCGCTGCGAAACATCGCGACAGTCTCGGGAAATTTGCGATGCAGTCGCTGATAGACCAGCGACGTCAGATCGTCGTAACGCTCGGCCGCAAGCTCAAGACTGTGCCGGATGAGATCGATCACGCCCGCAGATCGCATCATTCGAAATGCTGATGAAAACCATCCGCAAAGAAAAAAGAGCAGGGCATCGAGCCCTGCTCCAAAATATTGTGTCGACCCTATTATCCCGCAAAGTTTGGATTTGATCTTGGCTGGCGGGTGACGCTGCTTGTGCGCGCCAGGGCTCCTCCCGAGACTTGGACCACCAGACTGCGACCCTCGAGCCCAGCCTGCGCGCAGATTCCTAGACTAGTTTTGCCGTTTTGTCATCAATTTCGGCAACGAATGTTCAAACTTCGAGCAGTTTTCGTAACGATTGCGAATTGACCAAAGGAACCGGGCTGGGTATGCAGCCGGATCGATGGTGAGGTAATATAATACTTCCTTTCGCTCGCGTCGAGATGGCGGTATTTCGGCAACGCACGGCGGAAATCCGCCAATTCCGGCCGGAAGGCGACCGTTTGGCGGCGGAGCATCTCGACTTGGGCGACCTGCGGTGATTAGGTGGCGCGCCTTGGTTGGATTCCCGATGCGGCGGCAGCTCCAGAAGTTTCTCCCGATCGTCCTGATCGCGTTGGCGGTGCAGATCCTGGCACCGATCGCTTCCTCGTGGGCGGCAGCGATCGCCAGTTCCGATCCGCTGCAGGTGGCCGAAATCTGCCACAGCCTGCCCGACGGGTCCGGACGGACTGACCAGGGCTCGGACCCGCATGCCCATGATGGGGCCTGCCTGATCTGCTGCGCGGTGCAGGCCAGTGCGGCGGTCGATACCCCCGAGCAGGCCACGCTCCCCGTTCCTTACCGACTGACCACGCCCGTGGTCTGGCACGTCGCCGTGCGGACTGTCTCGCCGGCGCGCCACCGCTCCAACACGCAGGCCCGCGCGCCGCCGCTGCCGCTGTGAGGCCCTGCGGCCATTTTGGCTGCTGAACCATCACCATCGGTTTGTAGCGGAGATCAAGGATGTCCTTCCGTCGTTTGCGCGCGAGTCTGCTTGGATTCGGCGTCGCGCTTGTTCCTTTCCACCAGAGCATCGCCCACGAGATCGTCGGCAATCGCTTCTTCCCGGCCACGCTTGGCATCGACGACCCCGGCGTCAATGACGAGCTTGCGGTTCCAACCGTCGACAGTTTCCACACCGGCGACGATCCGCCGGTGAAGCAGCGCGACGTTTCCGGCGAGTTCTCCAAACGCATCACCGAGGATTTCGCGGTCTCGTTCGGCTCGACCTACACCTTTCTGAGCCCGACCGATCCGACGGCGCCCGGTGCCAACGGCTTTCAGAACCTGGAGACGACGTTCAAATATCGGGTCTACAAGAATCCCGAGCATGAGTTCGTGATGTCGCTTGGGCTCAGCGTGGAGTGGGGTGGCACGGGTTCCTCGACCGTGGGCGCCGATCCCTTCAACACCTACACGCCGACCTTCTATTTCGGCAAAGGCCTGGGCGATCTGCCGGACACCTTCTCCTGGATCAGGCCGGTCGCGATCACCGGCCAGGTCGGCTACGCCCTCCCGGAGCGGAACTTCACCACCACGTTCGGCATCGATCCCGACAGCGGAGCTCTCACTGCCGACACCGAGTTCCATCCCCGGGTGCTCAACTGGGGCGCGACCATCCAGTACAGCATGCCCTATCTGAAGTCGGCAGTGGTCGATCTTGGCTTGCCGGATTTCATCAATCACCTGATCCCGCTGGTCGAGGCCAACCTGCAGACCCCGGTCGCGAACACCCTGACCTCGGGGACGTTGACCACCGGCACCATCAATCCCGGCGTGATCTGGGTCGGCAACACCTTCCAGTTCGGCGTCGAGGCGCTGATCCCGATCAACAGGCAGAGCGGCAGCAATGTCGGCGTCATCGCGCAGCTGCACTATTACCTCGACGACATCGATCCACATGGCATCGGCAAGCCGCTGTTCGGCGGCTCCGTCCAGCCCGCCAGCCCCTTCAGGAATTGAAAGGATCCGACCATGCGATACGCATCCCTGATTGCAACAATCCCGCTCCTGCTGACACTCGGGAGCGGCGCTGCCTATGCGCACGCCTTCCTCGACCATGCCGAGCCGCGCGTTGGGAACAAGGTGGCAAGCCCGCCAAAGCAGGTGAGCTTGTGGTTCACCCAGAAGCTCGAGCCCGCCTTCTCGACGGTCACGGTGACCAATGCGAGCGGCGAGCGCGTCGACAGCGGCAAGGCGCGGGTGAGCGGCAACGAGATCTCGGTGCTGCTGCGCGCGGGTGGGAGCGGCACCTATCACGTCAACTGGCATGTGCTGTCGGTCGATACGCATACGACCGAGGGCAATTTCACCTTTGAGGTCGGCCAGTGACCGCGGCGGCAGCTCCATGAGCTGGTTTGCCTCCGACATCGACGGCCCGCTGGTGCTGACGCGTGCGATTCATTTCGCATCGTCAGCGATGGTCGCTGGCGTGCTGAGCTTCCGCAGTGTGGCAGCGCAGCCGGCGCTGCGGCCTTCGACCGAAGGCACCGCCAGCGTCCAGGGCCGGCTCGTCAAGCTGGCGTGGACGGCACTTGCGGTTGCGGTCGTGAGCGGAATCGTCTGGCTGACGCTTGAGACCGTGATCCTGGCTGGCATCGGCTTCGGCGAGGCCATGCGATCGGGGGCAATGCTGATCGTCCTCGACGAGACGCAGTTCGGTCAGGTCGCCGAAATTCGCGGCGGACTTTCCATCCTCCTGGCAGCCTGCCTCGCGCTCGATCGCTTTGCGTTCGCGCAATGGGTTGGGTTCGTGGCGGGCCTCGCGCTGGTCGGGACGATCGCCTGGACCGGGCACGCCGGGGCGACGCTGGGCGAATTGGGCGATCTGCATCTGGCTGCCGACGGGCTGCACCTTCTGGCCGCTGCGGCCTGGATCGGGGGGCTCGCCGGGCTCGCTGTCCTGTTTGCGGTCGGGCGGCACCGTCCCGCCTACGAATGGGCGCCGCTGCAACGCGATGCCGTCAGGCGGTTTTCCGTCATCGGCATGGTTAGCGTCGCCACGCTGATCGTCTCGGGCGTGGTGAACAGCTGGATCCTCGTTGGCTCCGTCCATGCGCTGCTCGTGACGGACTATGGCCGGCTGCTGCTGCTCAAGATCGCGGCCTTTGTCGTGATGGTCGGCTTTGCGATCGTCAACCGGCTCGCGCTCACGCCACAGCTTGCTGCCGGGACGAAAAGCGGTGACGAACCGAACGCGCTTGCCCGGCTCGAGCGCAACACACTCATCGAGATCGCGCTCGGACTTGCGATCTTTGCCATGGTCGGGGTGCTCGGCACGCTACATCCCGCCATCCATCTCGTCGAATGAGCCGCTGGACCAGCGGACAAGCAGGAGAAAACCAATGAACATCGGAAGACTGACATTGCTCTCGATCGCAAGCGCCGGCTTTGCGGCATTGCTCGCGCTCGCCCCGGCCCGCGCCGATGAGGTCAAGGCCGGCGACCTCGTGATCAGCCAGGGCTGGGCCCGCGCGACCCCCAACGGCGCCAAGGTCGGCGGCGGCTATGTCACCATCGAGAACAAGGGCAGCGCGCCCGATCGCCTGATCGGTGCGTCGGCCGATTTCGCCGGCAAGATCGAGGTCCATGAGATGACCACGGAGAACGGGGTGATGAAGATGCGTCCGGTGGACAAGGGGCTGACGATCGACCCCGGCAAGACCGTCAAGCTGGCGCCCGGCGGCTATCATCTGATGATGATGGACCTGAAGTCAGCGTTGAAGCAGGGCGACAAGGAGCCGGTGACGCTCGAGTTCGAAAAGGCCGGCAAGGTCACGGTCTCGCTCGATGTCGAGGGCGTCGGCGCGCAGGGGCCGGCCGCGGCAAGCGGCGGCAAGATGGAGATGGACAAGATGCACGATCACTCCGGGATGAAGATGTGAGGCGGAAGGCAGGTCCCGTTTCGCTCTGGCTGACGACCGCGCTCGCGCTCCATGCGGGCGCGGCGCTGGCCGCCGAGTCCATGCTCGGCATCCACATCCACAGCGACAAGGCGATGTTCCAGGTGCTGATCTCGCCGGGCAAAGCGGGGAACGACAGCATCGTCCTGCAGCTGATGAACGGCGACGGCACGCTGCTCCAGGCCAAGGCTGCGACGTTGGTCCTGAGCCGGCCTGAGGGCGACGCCGCGCCCATCACGCGCAAGGCGGAGCTCGGCGGCGACCGTTATTGGCACGTCGAGAATGTTCCGCTCACAGCCGCCGGCCGCTGGCATGTGCGGGTCGAGGCCGAGACCCTGTTCAAGCCCATTGTGCTGGAGGAGGATTTCGACCTGCCGGCACAATAGGATAGGTCAACTCTTTGAGATCGGGCGTCATGCCTGACGCGTTTGTGCCTTAATCGTCCCGCTTAGCTTGGCGCCGAAACGGCAGAAAATACGATGGCTTAGCCGCTTTCTTTGAAGCCTCTATTGTGTTTTGGCGGCCAATCCGGTTTCTACTCTGCCGCAAAGTTTCCACGAACGATTCCCTCAGGGCTCAGGCACATGCGACTTTCGCGGTTTTTCCTGCCGATTTTGAAAGAAAATCCGAAAGAGGCGGAGATTGTATCGCATCGGCTGATGCTGCGCGCCGGCATGATGCGGCAGGAGGCTGCCGGCATCTATGCCTGGCTGCCGCTCGGCTTCCGGGTGCTGAAGAAGATCGAGCAGATCGTGCGCGAGGAACAGGACCGTGCAGGCAGTCTCGAGCTGCTGATGCCGACGCTGCAACTGGCCGATCTGTGGCGCGAGAGCGGCCGCTACGACGCCTATGGTCCGGAGATGCTGCGCATCTCCGATCGCCACAAGCGGGAGCTGCTTTACGGGCCGACCAACGAGGAAATGATCACCGAGATCTTCCGCGCCTATGTGAAGTCCTATCGCAACCTGCCGCTCAACCTCTATCACATCCAGTGGAAGTTTCGCGACGAGCAGCGCCCGCGTTTCGGCGTGATGCGCGGCCGCGAATTTCTTATGAAGGATGCCTACTCCTTCGATCTCGACGAGGCCGGCGCGCGGCGGGCCTACAACAAGATGTTTGTGGCCTATTTGCGCACCTTCGCGCGGATGGGACTGAAGGCGATCCCGATGCGGGCCGAGACGGGCCCGATCGGCGGCGATCTCAGCCATGAGTTCATCGTGCTGGCGGAGACCGGCGAATCCGGCGTGTTCTGCGACCGCGACGTGCTGGCGCTGCCCGTGCCGGGTGAGGACGTCAATTATGACGGCGACCTCACGCCGATCATCAAGCAATGGACCTCGCTCTATGCCGCGACCGAGGACGTCCACGACGCGGCGCGGTTCGAGCGGGAAGTCCCGGCCGAGCGGCGCGTCAACACGCGCGGCATCGAGGTCGGCCAGATCTTCTATTTCGGCACCAAATATTCCGAGCCGATGAAAGCCACCGTCGCGGGCCCCGACGGCACCGACGTGCCGATCCATGGCGGCTCCTACGGCGTCGGCGTCTCGCGCCTGGTCGGCGCGATCATCGAGGCCTGCCATGATGAGGCCGGCATCAAATGGCCGGAGGCCGTGGCTCCGTTCAAGGCCGTCATCCTGAACCTGAAGCAGGGCTCCGACGACACCGATACGGCCTGCGAGAAACTCTATCGCGAGCTCTCCGCGAAGGGCGTCGACGTCCTCTATGACGACACCGACCAGCGCGCGGGCGCAAAATTCGCCGCCGCCGATCTGATCGGCATTCCCTGGCAGATCATGGTCGGGCCGAAGGGGCTTGCGGAAGGCAAGATCGAGATCAAGCGGCGCGCCGACGGCTCGCGCGAAAACATGTCCGCGTCCGATGTGGTGGCAAGGATCGCCGGATAGGGTCCTTGGCCTGATCAGGATTATCCACCGGGCACGCTTTCCCTTTGGCAATGCGGCCACATTTGACCCCGAATCATGGGATTATCGAGCAATGGATGAGACCATGAACCAACCGATCCAGACCGCGCCCTTTGCGCCATTCGAATGGATGCTGTCGGCGCGCTATCTGCGCGCGCGGCGCAGGGAAGGCTTTATCTCCGTCATCGCCGGCTTTTCCTTCCTCGGCATCATGCTCGGCGTCGCCACGCTGATCATCGTGATGGCCGTGATGAACGGCTTCCGCAAGGAACTCTTGGACAAGATCCTCGGCCTTAACGGCCACCTGCTGGTGCAGCCGCTGGAATCCCCGCTGACCGACTGGAAGGACGTCGCCGAGCGCATCAGCCAGGTGTCCGGCGTCCGGCTTGCCGCGCCGGTGGTGGACGGGCAGGGGCTTGCGTCCTCGCCGTTCAACGCCGCCGGCGTGCTCATTCGCGGCATGCGGGCCGACGATCTGAACAACCTCACCTCGATTGCCAAGAACATCAAGCAGGGCACGCTCGAAGGCTTCGACGACGGGCAGGGCATTGCGATCGGCCGCCGGCTCGCCGACCAATTGTCGGTGCATGCCGGCGACAGCGTGACGCTGGTCTCGCCGAAGGGCGCGGTGACGCCGATGGGCACGACGCCGCGCATCAAGCCCTATCGTGTCACGGCGGTGTTCGAGATCGGCATGAGCGAATACGACGCCGGCATGGTGTTCATGCCGCTGGCCGAGGCGCAGGCCTATTTCAACCGCAACAACGACGTCACCGCGATCGAGGTCTTCACCAACAACCCCGATCGCATCGACGTCTTCCGCAAGAGCGTGACGGAGGCGGCGGGGCGGCCGGTGTTCCTGGTCGACTGGCGGCAGCGCAACTCCACCTTCTTCAATGCGCTGCAGGTCGAGCGCAACGTGATGTTCCTGATCCTTACCATGATCGTCCTGGTCGCCGCCCTCAACATCATCTCCGGCCTGATCATGCTGGTGAAGGACAAGGGCAGCGACATTGCGATCCTGCGCACGATGGGGGCCTCGCAGGGCTCCATCATGCGCATCTTCCTGATTACGGGCTCGGCCATCGGCGTGGTCGGCACCCTGGCCGGATTCCTGGTCGGCCTGATCATCGCCATGAACATCGAATCCATCAGGCAGTTCCTGTCCTGGCTGACCTCGACCGAATTGTTCGATCCCATGCTCTATTTCCTGTCCAAGCTGCCGGCTGAGGTCGACTTCGGCGAGACGACGGCCGTTGTGATCATGGCGCTGACGCTGTCCTTCCTCGCCACGCTGTATCCGTCGTGGCGCGCCGCACGGCTCGATCCCGTCGAAGCGCTGCGCTACGAGTGAGGAATTTCATGGAGCAGGGGGCGGAAGATGTACCGGTCGTCTATCTCCATGAGATAAAACGCCAGTACATGCAGGGTGAGGCGCCGTTGATCATCTTGAACGGCGTCAAGCTGGCGCTGTGGGCGGGGCAGTCGGTGGCGCTGGTCGCGCCGTCGGGCTCCGGCAAGTCGACGCTGCTGCATATCGCGGGATTGTTGGAGACGCCCGACGAGGGCGAGGTCTATGTGGCGGGCGCGCCGACCTCGCAATTGTCGGATACCGAGCGCACCCTGCTTCGCCGCACCGAGATCGGGTTCGTCTACCAGTCGCACCGGCTGTTGCCGGAGTTCTCCGCGCTGGAAAACGTGATGCTGCCGCAGATGATCCGTGGCCTGAAAAAATCAGAGACCGTCAAGCGCGCCAGCGAAATCCTGGGCTATCTCGGTCTCGGCGACCGCCTCAAGCACCGGCCCGCCGAGCTCTCCGGCGGCGAACAGCAGCGCGTCGCCATCGCGCGTGCGGTTGCCAATGCCCCGCGTGCGCTGCTCGCCGACGAGCCCACCGGCAATCTCGATCCGCATACCGCCGATCACGTGTTTCAGGCCCTGATGCAGCTGGTGAAGGCGACGCAAGTGGCGATGCTGATCGCGACCCACAACATGGAGCTCGCCGGCCGGATGGATCGCCGGGTGTCGATCGTCGACGGCCAGATCGTCGAGCTTGACTAGTCTCTCAGCCTCATAGCCGCACGTGTCTGCGATACCGGGCGCATGGTCGTGATCTGCACGCCTCTCGAATTGGCTGCTGCGCGCGGACGAGTGAGCGTCCATCACGCGCGCTTCCCGGCCGATGAGGATCCCGCGTACGGCTGGTCGTCGATATCAAGATCTGACGCAAAGCTTTCGCATGCGTGGATTTTCCGCGCGCAAATTCTGGCGTGCCGTCATTGTTGTGACGAGATCGACGCGCGCGCCACCCTTTGATCCGTGGAGGAATCGTGACGCGCGCCTTCGCCGAGCCATATTGCGTGCGACGCTCCAGCGGTGATCACAGCGCGACGCATTGAAAGCGCAGCTGATTTGCAGCGCTGCTAACGAATCTTACAAAAGTCCAAACACGCGATTAATTCCGTGCACAGGCTGCACGCAACGAAGCCATTGGAGCAGGGCAGCGCAAGAGGCGGCCGAATGGTTTCCGAGTGACATCATCTCTCGGAGACCGAGGCTTTGGAGAGAACGGAGTTCGAGTATGAAGAGAGTTCTCCTTGCAGCGATCGGACTATGCGCATTGGCCGCGTCAACGCCCGCACGCGCCGCCGATCTTCCGGCCAAGAGCTACACCAAGGCCCCGCCTGCGATCGTTGCGAGGATTTACGATTGGAGCGGCTTTTACGGCGGTATCAACGCAGGCGGTGGCTCGAGCCGCAACTGCTGGACGTTGACGAGGAATGCGGGCGTTGCAGTGAATCCTGCAGCAGGCCGCGAGGGGTGCAACGGTGCGGGCGGCGCCGCGGCGGGTGGCCAGATCGGCTACCGCTATCAATTGGCCAGCTGGGTGTTCGGCGTCGAAGCGCAAGGCGATTGGGCCGGCTTCAAGGGCACCGGTCGAGACCTCGCGCTTGCCGGGCTGTCCGACCGTTCGCGTCTTGGCGGCTTCGGTCTGTTTACCGGCCAGGTCGGGTACGCTTTCAACAACGTGCTGGGCTACATCAAGGGCGGCGCCGCGGTCGCCGGTGATCGTTACGACGTGCTCAACGCCGCCGGCGCCGTGGTCGATTCGGCCAAGACCACGCGCTGGGGCGGTGCGGTGGGTGCCGGCATCGAATACGGCTTCGCGCCCAACTGGTCCGTCGGCGTCGAATATGATCACCTGTTCCTGGGCAACAAGAATTTGAATTTCGTGAATGCTGCGGGGGCCTCGACGATGATGCGCAACATCACGGGCGATGCGGATATCGGACTGGTGCGGGTGAACTACAAGTTCGGCGGACCGCTGATGATGAAATTCTGATGGCGATGGGCGCACGCAAAAGCCCCGCCGTGGTGCCGGGGCTTCTTGTTCACGCCTGTCGACGCGTCGCGGCTAGTAGACGTGACGGTGATGCCGATGATGGCGAAGGATCGGCGCCGGACTCTCGATCCCGGCGCTCGCGAAATAGGGATTGACCACGCACTGTGCCGCACGGCCCGACGCCGACATGTTGCACTGGGGCAGCGAGGTGTAATGGCATTCGTAATAGCTGACGGGGCCATAGACGTGCAGGCAGACCGGATAGTCGGGATCGTAGGTCTGGGCCCGGCTCGGTGCCGCCGCAACCAGCGTCACCGCTGCAACAATCGTCAAAGCAAGCGCGCGCATCAGAGTCTCCTTCGGCTGTAGCGGGCCCCTTTCGGCTCGCGGCCTTGGCGGAATGAGGAATTGGCGTCGCACCAGGCATCGCGGCCGGATGCCGTCGCCAGGCATTGCTGATAGCTGAGGAAGCTGCAATCGCCATTGCCGAAATCGCAGCCCTTCAGACAAAACGGAAAGTCCTGTGCGGCCGCGCCGCCGGTCGGTATCGCAACCAGTGCAAACGGGATCAGCGCGAGCGCGCATCGTAAGGGCGCAAGTCCTGCCATCGCTTCCTCCCGTCGCTCGCATCGGCGGTTGCGAGAGCAGCAGTCCTGCACGTTGCGGTCAACTCACGTTCGCGCGCACGTGTTGCCCGCGCTATCCACGCGGGTTGCCGCGGCGCGGTCAGCGATACCAATAGGGATTGGGCGGGGAAGGGATGTAGCCCTGCGGGAAGCGACGCCCGCGATTTTGGTACGCATAGGGATCGTCGCTCTCGCCGCCAAAATAAGGATTGGCGATGCAGGCGAGGTTACGGCCCGAGGCCGATGCCAGGCACTGCGCATAGGTGTCGAACGTGCAGGTGCTCAAGCCTGGATATTCGTCGCCCTGGATGCAGAAGGCATGGCGCGTGCCGTAAGCGTTGGCCGGCGCGCTGCTCAACATCGTCGTTGCAACGAGCGCGAGACTAGAAAGTGGAAGCGCGAAGCGAACCGTGCCGCGAACGATGACGTCGGTGATATTGCGCATAAGAGCTCCCACAATTTTTTCACACGCATTGCAAGGTTCTGCCGCAATTCGCGCGAGGCCACTTCTTGTATCCGAGAGTGGAACCGCTGCAAATGTGGAAGTTCCCGGAAGTATTTGCAATCGTAACATTAAATTGCCTTAAGTCTGGGGCTTTCCAAGTTGGTGTTGCGCTCAAGTTACAGCAATTCGTACGCACGCTGCTATGACGCGCGTGGCCCGGGGGCCATCTACAAGGAATCAAACTCGAGATGAACAAGAACTTCTTATTTGTAACTGCGAGCATCGTTGCACTTGGCGTGGCGGCGCCGGCATTCGGCGCGGACCTCGCAGTGCGCCATCAGATGTACACCAAGGCGCCGCCGGCCGTGGCTGCAATCTACGACTGGAGCGGCTTCTACATCGGCGGCAACGGCGGCTGGGGCAACAGCCACGATTCATGGGACTTCCTCGGCGTCACGCCGGAAGGTTCCCATGATGCGAGCGGCGGCACGGCCGGCGGCCAGATCGGCTATCGCTGGCAGATGGGCCAGTTCGTGTTTGGTGTCGAAGGCCAGGGCAACTGGGCTGACTTCAAGGGCTCGAACACCAGCCTCGCTTTCCCCGGCTTCACCAACCAGACCAAGACTGATGCGTTCGGCCTGATCACCGGTCAGCTCGGTTACGCATTCAACAACGTGCTGCTCTACGTCAACGGCGGTGCCGCCGTGACCGGCAACAGCTATCGCGTCTTCTCGCCGGGCGGTGCGCTGTTCGCGACCGGCGGCGACGACACCCGTTGGGGCGGCGCAGTCGGTGCCGGCTTCGAGGTCGGCTTCGCTCCGAACTGGTCGGTCGGTGCCCAGTACGATCACCTGTTCATGCAGGACTCGACGGTCACCTTCACCACTCCGGGCGGGCTTGCCGCCGGCAGCGACCGCATCCGCCAGGATGTCGACGTCGTGACCGCGCGCATCAACTACAAGTTCGGCGGCCCGATCATCGGCAAGTACTGATCGGGTACCAATCGGGGTACATGATCATGCAATGACCATGTACTGATCTTCGCGTTTTTGCGGCGGATCGAAAAAGCCTCGGCCATCGGCCGGGGCTTTTTTCGTATCGGCACTGCTAAGCCAAATGCGCGCCGAGGGATTGATCTGCCGCGAGGATGCCGAGCCAACGTATTTTTCCGGGAGAGGCTCTTGATGCCGCGCAAGGCCCGTCCGGCACGGTCCCTGGCCGCGGCCTGTCGAATAGGGGCCATTTTCAGCGTCCGAATGGGTGGAAAAATTAACGAGCGCCGGCGCAGTCTCACGCGCCATGGCCAATACCATCTGGACCACAGAAGAGTTCACCTGCGAAAGCTGCGGGATGAACTACACCGCGACCCGCGAGGAACACCCGGACAAGCGCTCCGGGAGTTTCAATTGCCGCATCTGCAATGCCGAGGTCCACGCCTGGTCCGGCCGCCACCATTACTTCAACTGGGAAGCCGTGCGGTCGAAAGTCCCGGTCTTCGGCAAGAAGAGGTGAGCGGATCTCCCGCATTGAGTGGCAAGGGTGAAATTTCGCTGAACTGATTTGCGGCCGTTTCGACTGGCGCTGGCGTGCGTTGGCAGACCAGTGCTCGCTCCGCCGGCGGCAGGCGAAAATCGATGCGGAGGCTGGCCGCTCGGCTACAGCTGCACCAGATCCGATTTGAATCGAATGCCGACGGCATTCCACAACCATCTGTCTTCAGCTCTCGTCCATTCGCCCGACGATTTCGGCAAGGCTATTCAGTCAGCATGCTCTGGCCCGGCGCGAGTTCCCGTTCCCGGCGGGTCCGAGCCGGGTCACCCTTGGCATTAACCAAGCGATTTGTTTCGGTGTCACTCGCCAGATTGACCCGCTAAGCGGCCCTTGACCCGAGAACGAAAAAGGAACATTGTTCTCTCTATGTTCTTTTGACAGAGGGAGCTGAACCATGTTGCGGGTGTTTGTTGAAGAGGCGGCTGCATTGGCGTCGATCACGCTGTTCGTGGGCATGATTGCGGTCTGGGCCCAGCTGATTCCGGCGCTGTGACAGCGATTTGGGCGGACATCGTCCTGACCGACCCCTGTCTTGCGGCACGCCTGCCGGACGCCCTGGGGAAAAGCGGGACGAGCGACGCAAACGGCGCGCGATGCGTGGACTCTTGCGCCCGGGACCCCCACCATGACGTGAAGCGAGTCGGCGAGACGAGGGCACCTCGAATCTCAATCCGGTCGCCGGAACCCATGAATCGCGATGTCTGCAACCTGAATCATGTCCAGCGCCGGCTTTGTCCATCTCCACGTCCACTCCGCCTATTCCCTGCTGAAGGGCTCGATCAAGATCGCCAAGCTCGGGGAGCTTGCCAAGGCCGACCGCCAGCCGGCCCTGGCGCTGACCGACACCGACAACATGTTCGGTGCGCTGGAATTCTCCGACAAGATGGCGGGCTACGGCATCCAGCCGATCGTCGGCTGTGAGCTTGCGGTCGATTTCGGCGATACCGATCCGAACGCGCGCAACGCGGCTGCGATCGCGCAGCCATCGCGTATCGTCCTGCTCGCCGCGCGCGAGGAGGGTTATCGTCATCTGATGCGGCTGAACTCGCGCGCGTTCCTGGAAACGCCGACGCATCAGGCGCCGCACATCAAGTTCGACTGGTTGAACCAGGGTGTCGAGGGCCTGATTGCGCTCACCGGCGGACCCGACGGCCCGATCTCGCTCGCGCTCCAGCACGACCAGGCGGCGCTGGCTGCGCAGCGCTGCGAGCGGCTGGCAGGCCTGTTCGGCGATCGCCTCTATGTCGAATTGCAACGCCACGGCGTCGACAGGGAGCGCAGGGTCGAGGGCGGACTGATCGATATCGCCTATACCAAAGGCCTGCCGCTGGTCGCGACCAACGAGCCTTATTTCGCTTCGACCGACGACTACGAAGCGCATGATGCGCTGCTGTGCATTGCCGGCGGCCATCTGATCGCCGACGCCGAGCGCGAGCAGCTCACCGCCGATCACCGCTTCAAGACGCGCGCGGAGATGGCGGTGCTGTTCGCCGACATTCCGGAAGCGCTGGCCTCGACGGTCGAGATCGCCGAGCGCTGCTCGTTCCGTCCGAAGACACGCAAGCCGATCCTGCCGCTGTTCACGGTCGGCGCCGGCTCGAGCGCCGAAGATGCCGCAAGCGCGGAAGCGGCCGAACTGAAGCGCCAGGCGGAAGAGGGCCTGGAGCGGCGGCTCAAGGTCCATGGGCTGGCGCCCGGGATGACGGAGGAGGACTATTACAAGCGGCTCGCCTTCGAGCTCGACGTCATCACCCGCATGAAATATGCGGGCTACTTCCTGATCGTGTCCGACTTCATCAAATGGGCCAAGGCGCACGACATCCCGGTCGGCCCGGGCCGCGGCTCGGGCGCGGGCTCCTTGGTCGCGTGGGTCCTGACCATCACCGACCTCGACCCGATGCGGTTCGGCCTGCTGTTCGAGCGCTTCCTCAATCCCGAGCGCGTGTCGATGCCGGACTTCGACATCGATTTCTGCCAGGACCGCCGCGGCGAGGTGATCTCCTATGTGCAGCAGCGCTATGGCCGCGACCAGGTGGCGCAGATCATTACATTCGGTACGCTGCAGGCGCGCGGCGTGCTGCGCGACGTCGGTCGCGTGCTGCAGATGCCGTACGGGCAGGTCGACAAGCTGACAAAGCTGGTGCCGCAGAATCCGGCTGCACCCATCACGCTTGCCGCTGCAATCGAGAGCGAGCCGAAGCTGCAGGCGTTCCGCGACGAGGACCCGGTGGTCGCGCGCGCCTTCGACATCGCGATGCGCCTCGAAGGCCTGACGCGGCACGCCTCCACCCACGCGGCCGGCATCGTGATCGGCGACCGGCCCTTGAGCGAGCTGGTGCCGCTCTACCGCGATCCCAAATCCGACATGCCGGTGACCCAGTTCAACATGAAATGGGTCGAGCCGGCCGGGCTCGTGAAGTTCGACTTCCTCGGATTGAAGACGCTGACCGTGCTCGACGTCGCGGTTAAGCTGCTCAGGCAGCGCAACATCGACGTCGATCTCGCGACGTTGCCGATCGATGACGCGCCAAGCTACCAGATGCTGGCGCGGGGCGATGTGGTCGGCGTGTTCCAGGTTGAAAGTCAGGGCATGCGGCGGGCGCTGATCGACATGCGGCCCGACCGTTTCGAGGACATCATTGCGCTGGTCGCGCTCTATCGCCCGGGCCCGATGGCGAACATCCCGACCTATTGCGCGCGCAAGCATGGCGACGAGGAGCCCGAATATCTCCACCCGCTGCTCGAGCCGATCCTGAAAGAGACCTTCGGCGTCATCATCTACCAGGAACAGGTGATGCAGATCGCGCAGGTGATGGCGGGCTACTCGCTCGGCGACGCCGACCTCTTGCGCCGCGCGATGGGCAAGAAGATCCGCGCCGAGATGGAGAAGCAGCGCGCGATCTTCGTTGAAGGCTCGGTCAAGAACGGGGTGCCGAAAGGGCAGGCGGAAACGATCTTCGAGCTGCTCGCCAAATTCGCCGACTACGGCTTCAACAAGAGCCACGCGGCGGCCTACGCGCTCGTCTCCTACCACACCGCCTACATGAAGGCGCATTATCCGGTGGAGTTCATCGCAGCGTCGATGACGCTCGATCTCAACAACACCGACAAGCTGTCGGAGTTCCGCAGCGAGGCGCAGCGGCTCGGCATCAAGGTCGATCCGCCCTCGATCAACCGCTCCGGCGCCACCTTCGAGGTCAGCGACAACACCATCCATTATGCGCTGGCCGCGCTGAAGGGCGTCGGTCCGCAGGCCGTCGAGCAGATCGTTGAGGAGCGGCGCAAGAACGGCGCGTTCACCTCGCTCGCCGATTTTGCCAGCCGGGTCTCGCCGCGCGCCATCAACAAGCGCATCATCGAAAGCCTCGCGGCCGCCGGTGCCTTCGACGTGCTGGAGCCGAACCGCGCCCGCGTGTTCGCTGGCGCCGACGCCATCCTCGCCGCCTGCCAGCGCAGCCACGAGGCCGCAAGCAGCGGCCAGAACGACATGTTCGGCAATGCGCTCGACGCCCCCACCATCATCCTGCCGCAGGTCGAGCCGTGGCTGCCGGCCGAGCGGCTGCGTCGCGAATATGACGCCATCGGCTTCTTCCTGTCCGGCCATCCGCTCGACGACTATGCGACGGTGCTCAAGCGCCTGCGGGTGCAGTCATGGGCCGAGTTTTCGCGCGCGGTGAAGACCGGCGCAACCGCCGGCAAGGTCGCGGCCACCGTGGTGTCGCGGATGGAACGGCGCACCAAGACCGGCAACAAGATGGGCATCATCGGCCTGTCCGATCCGACCGGACATTTCGAAGCGGTGCTGTTCTCGGAGGGCCTCGCGCAATACCGCGATGTTCTGGAGCCGGGCGGGGCGGTGCTCCTGCAACTCGGCGCCGAGTTGCAGGGCGAGGACGTGCGCGCGCGCGTGCTCCACGCCGAGCCGCTGGACGATGCCGCCGCCAAGACGCAAAAAGGCCTGCGCATCTTCCTGCGCGACACCAAGCCGCTCGATTCGATCGCGCGGCGCCTCGGGGGATTGGACGGCGCGTCTGGCAATGGCGGCGCGGCCAAGGGACCGTCGCCGGCGCCGGCATTGCGCGGCAATGGCGAGGGCGAGGTCAGCCTGGTCATGATGCTCGACCTCGAGGTCGAGGTCGAAATGAAGCTGCCGGGACGCTTCAAGGTCTCGCCGCAGATCGCCGGCGCCATCAAGGCGGTGTCGGGCGTGGTCGACGTGCAGCAGCTATAGAGCAGCATCTGGCATCCGGATCCGGCTGTGACAGCTTCGTGACCCCGCGCGCAATTCGGCGTGTGCAAGCAAGGCTTGCCGATGGCGCTCGACTGGACGAAAATCCGATCACTGCCGCGTGCCGCTGCCGGCGGCGTCGAGGTCCAGGTCTGAGCGAGATCAGCGAATAATCAGGGGGACTGCTTGAGTTTTTCCGTTGCGGGCGCCGCCCGCGCGCTTCGATCGCTGCTGCTGGCCGGCGCGATTGCCGGCGGTCTTGGCCACGCCGCCCAGGCCCAATCCTCGGCCGCCGAGACGATCTATGCCAGCGCGCCGCCGCGGCTGCTCCAGGTTCGCACCCTCGTCGTGGACGCCGGACGGCAGATCTCCAATGGATCGGGGTTTCTGGTCACCGCCGATGGGCTCGCGATCACCAACTACCACGTCGTCGCCCAGGTCGCGCTCGAGCCGAAGACCTACCGGCTTGAATATGTCGCGGCCGACGGCAGCCAGGGCGCGGCCACGCTCTTGGACGTGGATCTGCCCGACGACCTCGCGATCATCCGCATCGACAAGCATGATGCGCCCTTCTTCACCTTCGACGAGAGGGCGATGAGCGGCGAATTGCCCAAGGGCGAACGGCTCTATTCGATGGGCAATCCGCTCGACCTCGGCTTCACCATTGTCGAGGGCACCTATAACGGCCTGGTCGAGCACAGCTACAATGAGCGCCTGCATTTCACCGGCGCGCTCAATCCCGGCATGAGCGGGGGACCTGCCGTCACGGCGGACGGCCGCGTCGTCGGCGTCAACGTCGCCACGCGCCGCGGCGGCCAGCTGATCAGCTTCCTGGTGCCGGCCCGCTTCGCCAGCGCGCTGCTCGATCGCGCCCGCGGCCAAAGCGCGGCGGCGCCGGTAGATCAAGCCGCGGCCGCGCCCGATTTGCATGAGGCGGTCGCTCATCAGCTGACGGAATGGCGCTCCGCCCTGTACGGGGCGCTGGAAAAGGATGGCTTCCGCGCGACCGCGCTCGGTCCCTACCGCGCGCCCGAGACGCAGGCGCAATGGTTCAATTGCTGGGCCTCGACCAATGCGAGCGCGACGCCGGCGCCGCGCGCCAGCATCAATTCGACGAGTTGCACCAGTGACACGGGCCTGTTCGTCGCCGCCGACCTGAATACAGGGACGGTCCAGATCACGCATTCCTATGCCAAGACCATCGACCTCAACCAGTTCCAGTTTGCGACCGTGCTGACCCAGCTGAGCCAGCCGCGCCTCGTCGGCGGCGGTCCGTTCCGCAAATGGTACACCCGCGAACGCTGCCAGGAGGATTTCGTGAGCGTGGCGGCAACGCCGGATCATCCGCCGCTGCGGGTGATCTGGTGCGCGCAAGCCTATCGCGAGTTCGAGGGCCTTTACGATGTGGCGCTGATCGCCGTCACCCAGGACCACAATGACGAAGCGCTGGTGTCGCGATTGAGCATGCAGGCCGTCGGCTATGATGATGCGATGACGCTCGGCCGGCGCTTTCTCGAGGGGTTGCAAGTTTCCAAATGATCTGGGTCGAGATTTTGTCGCGTCATCGCGACATCGCAAGCCGCTTCCGCTTTCCCGGTCCCGAGGTGAGCATCGGGCGCGGTTATGACAACGACGTCATCATCGATGATCCCTACGTGGCGGCGCGGCACCTGCGCGTGTTCCGTGACGACGAGGGGCGGCTCGTGGCCGAGGATCTCGGCAGTGCCAATGGCACCTTCCTCGATGGCAGCAACAAGAGGCTGCCGCGCATCCTGGTGGATGGCCGGCACCCGATCCGCATCGGCCAGACCTTCCTGCGCTTTCGCGAGCCGGGCCATGCGGTCGAGCCGGAGCGGGTGGCGCCGCAACGGGGGGACATCCTGCCGGCCGCGGCGGCGGTGGCGCTGGTCGCGGGGGTGCTCGGACTGGAACTGCTGAGCGTCTGGTTCAGCCAGATCGCGGAACCCCGCGCATTGAACTATCTCACGCCGATCTTATGGACGTGCGTTGCGATCCTGGTGTGGGTCGGGATGTGGGCGCTGCTGTCGCGCATTTTCTCCGGACGTTCGCACTTCTTTCGCAACCTCCTGATTGCGCTCTCCGGCGCCTTTGCCGTGTCGTTCTACAGCGAGCTTGCGAAATACCTTGCATTCGGCTGGACCTTCGCGCTCGCCAGCAGCTATGAATACGTCGCCATCTGGATCGTGGTGGCGGCCGTCTGTTTTCTGCATTTGCGCGAGGTCGGGCCCAGCAGACTTTGGCTGAAGGGGACCGTTGTCACGGCTCTGCTGGTCGTCGCCGTCGCCGTGCAGACCTTGCAGCGCTCGGAGGCGCTCTCCGATTCGGGCCGGCAGATCACGCTGCATATCCTGATGCCGCCATCCTTGCGCGCCGTGCCCTATCGCAGCGAAGCCGATTTCTTTGCTCGCGTGGAAAATCTCAAGGCGACGCTGGACGGCGACCGCGCTCAAGCCCGGTCCAGTCCAAGGTCGCCTCTTAGCCAGGCGCAATGAGGCAGGGGAGGCCCCCTGGCGGTCGTCCGGGACAACCCATGAGGCGCCGACCAGCGGCAGATGTGCCCCGCCTCAATGGACTTTTCGTTCAAGCAGCGTTCAGGTATCGCTATGCTCAATGAGCCACCGAGTTCCAATCCAAAGGCGAGATCGTCATGAGACCGGCCAGACTCTCTCCGTTCGTCTTCCTCTGCCTGCTTCTGATGACGGCCTTGCCCGGCTGGGTCTCTTCCGCCGCGGCCCAGCAGCAGGAGAAGCGCATTGCCCTCGTGGTTGGTAACGGTGCCTATGCAAAGGGGGCGCTCGCTACCACGGCCAATGACGCCGGCCTGATCGCCCAGAACCTGCAGGCCGCCGGTTTCGACGTGATCGGCGCGCGCGATCTCAATGGCGATACGCTGCGCAAGAGCTTCCACGACTTCATGCAGAAGGTGGAGAGCGCGGGGCAGAACACGGTCGCGATGATCTATCTCGCAGGCTATGGCGTGCAGCTCGCCGGAGAGAACTACTTCATTCCGGTCGACACCGACATCAACCGCGACAGCGACATCCCGACCGAGGCAATCAGGATCAGCGACTATATGCATCAGCTGGCGAGCCTGCCCTTAAAGGCCAGTATCGTCGTGCTCGATGCGGCGCGCCAGCAGCCTTTCATCGAAGGCAACTCGCAGATCGCAAGCGGCCTTGCGCTGGTCGATCCCGAGAACAACATGCTGATTGCCTACAACGCGGCGCCCGGGACGATCGCGCCAACCGAGCCCGGGCCCTATGGCGTCTATGCGCAGTCACTTGCGGAAATGATTCGCACCGGCGGATTGGCGCTGCCCGACGTGTTCGATCGCGTGCGCATGCGCGTCAACGAGACCACCAAGGGCGCGCAAGTGCCTTGGGATGCGCAGAAGATCCAGGCGCAGTTCTTCTTCTTCGATCGCGCGCCCGATGCGCCGCCCGCGCAGGGCCCCGCAGACCAGGTCGCCGCGATCCGCACCAAGCCGATCCGCGAGTTGCCCGCTCAGGAGGCCTATTCCGCGGCGATCGCCCGTGACACGCTGCAGGGCTATGAGGATTTCGTGCTTGGCTTTGCGAGCGATCCGATGGCGCCGCGGGTGCGCGCGATCATCGCTGCGCGGCGCGAGGCCATCACCTGGCGACGCACCTATCTGACCGACACGCCGCAGGCCTATTGGAGCTATCTGCGGCGCTATCCGAACGGGCCGCATGCCTGGGACGCGCGCCGCCGCCTGACCTATCTCAGCGCCGCCCTGGAGCCGCCGCCGTCCTTCGCGATGATCGACTATGACGTGCCGCCGCCGCCGCCGGCCGAGTTCGCCATCATCGATCGGCCGGTGGTCTATTTCGGCGATCCGGTGTTCGGCTTTGCGCCGCCGCCGCCACCGCCGGTGTTCTTCCTGCCGCCGCCGCCGCCGGATTTCGTGGTGCTGCCGCCGCCGTTTCCCGTGGTCGGATTGTTCGTGCTGCCGCAGCCGCGCTTCGTGGCGTTCCCCGCCTTCGTCCGGCCGCCGGCCTATGTCGCCCCGCCGCCGAACAATGTCGTCTTCAACAACATCCACAACACGACCGTCATCAACAACGTGATCAACGTACCGCCACAGCCGGGGGCCCCGGGTGTCGGCCCGCAACTCACGCCATCGGCACTGCAGCAGTCGAACAGAATTCAGCAGGGTCAGGCGCCGATGCCGAAAAGCGCGGTGCAAAACGGCACGGCGGCGACCACCTCGACCGTGACGCCGAGCAATGCGACCGCGCCAAACACCAACACGCCGGCCACGCATACGCTGCCCGGCGGCCCGGGCGGTCAACAACTTCCGCAGCAGGGCAAGGGTACGACCCCGGGTACCACCCTTGGTACGACCCCTGGCGCGAATGCCACGGCGCCGGGCGTGACGCCCAATACGAGCAGCAAGCTTGCGCCGAATACCGGCAGCAAGCTCGCACCGACAACTCAGCAGGGTACGGGCACCAACCTGCAGCAGAAGGGCACGAACTCCACGTCTTCGACGCCCGAAAAGCCGCCGCTGGCGCAGACCGAGCCGACATCGGAGACGAAAGAGAACCTGCGCGAGAACGCGAAGAAGCCGGCGATCACGCCATCGCCGTCACCATCACCATCGACGGCGGCCAAGCCGACGCCGAAATCGGAGAAGCCGGTGACCTCCACCGGCCAGCCCAAGATCGAGGCAAAACCGGAAGCCAAGCCTGCCGCCAAGCCCGAGCCGAGGGTCGAGCAGAAGCGAGCGACGCCGCCGCCGCCGGCGCCCAAACCGGCAGCAGCGCCGAAGCCGCCAGCTCCGGCACCCAAGCCGCCTCCGCCCCCGCCGAAGCCGCAGGCCGCGCCGAAGCCGCCGCCTGCACCGAGGCCGGCGCCCCCGCCGCCGCCGCCGAAGCCGGCCGCGGCCGCCAAGAAGTGCAAACCCGGGGAGAAGTGCTGAAGGCGGACTTGAGCCTCGATTCCGAGCCGATTAGAAGCGGGGCTCTTGTTCATGCACACGGGGGGTAGCGCGATGTGCGCTCGCTGCGATCAGGGTTTGTCTGATCAGGGTTTGTCTCATGTCATCGTGCCGTCGCGGCGCGGCGTTCTGCTCGGGGCTTCGGCCCTGCTGCTTGGCGGCTTGGTTCACGCCAAGGAGGCGAAGCAGCCGCCCAAGCCGCAGAATGTGCTGACGCCGGACGCGGCGCTGAAGCGGCTGCAGCAGGGCAATGCGCGCTACGTCAAGGGTCTCGCACGCCGCCACGACTTCGCGCATGAGCGCGAGGCGCTGGTCACGGGCCAGAACCCCTATGCCGCCGTCTTGAGTTGCGCCGATTCCCGGATCGCGCCGGAATACGCCTTCGACTCCGGCCGTGGCGACCTGTTCGTCTGCCGCGTGGCCGGCAACTTCGCCAATGAGGAAAGCGTCGCGAGCTTCGAATACGCGGTGTCGGTGCTCGGGACGCCGCTGATTCTCGTGCTCGGCCACGACGCCTGCGGCGCGGTCGGCGCGACGATCAAAGCGCTCAAGGACAACACCACGCTGCCGGGTCATCTGCCCTCGCTGGTGGCGGGCCTGTCCGGTTCGGTGAAGGCTGCCGCGGACCAGCCGGGCGACGCGCTCGCCAATGCCACCAAGCAAAACGTCGTCGACACCGTCGCCAAGCTGAAATCCGCGACCCCGATCCTGAGCGCTGCGGTCGATCAGGGCAAGCTCAAGGTGGTCGGCGGCATCTATCGCCTTGGCACCGGCAAGGTCGATATCTTGGCGTGACCCCGGTCCGGCGGCGGAGGCCGCCCCGCTGAAGGGCGTGCCGGTGCCGCGCGGAAAACGGTCCAAAACGGCTTGATTTCGGGGGGGCGACCCCCGAAATCCGGGCTTATTTCCTTGCTTCTCCGCGAAATCACGCTATATAGCCGCCCATCTCACACGGAAACATGGCTTTCAACGGCCGTCCGGTGGCAACCGGGCCCATAGGGTCCGTTTGCTCACGCGTTTCCGGAGGAACCAACCGGAGAATAGACCAATGGCGCTTCCTGATTTCTCGATGCGCCAGCTGCTTGAGGCTGGCGTGCATTTCGGTCACCAATCCCATCGGTGGAATCCGAAAATGGCGGAGTACATTTTCGGTACCCGCAACAACATCCACATCATCGATCTCGCGCAGACGGTGCCGATGCTGCACCAGGCGCTGCAGGCGGTGAGCGACACCGTCGCCAAGGGCGGCCGCATCCTGTTCGTCGGCACCAAGCGGCAGGCGCAGGACAACGTCGCGGACGCGGCCAAGCGCTGCGCGCAGTACTTCGTCAATTCGCGCTGGCTCGGCGGCACGCTGACCAACTGGAAGACGATCTCGGCCTCGATCAAGCGGCTGCGGCATCTCGACGAGGTGCTGGCCTCGGGCGAAGCCAACTCCTATACCAAGAAGGAGCGCCTGACCCTGCAGCGCGAGCGCGACAAGCTCGACCGCTCGCTCGGCGGCATCAAGGACATGGGCGGCCTGCCCGACATGATCTTCGTGATCGACACCAACAAGGAAGACATCGCGATCCAGGAGGCCCAGCGCCTCAACATCCCGGTCGCCGCGATCGTCGACACCAATTCGGATCCGAAGGGCATCACCTATGTGGTGCCGGGCAATGACGACGCCGGCCGCGCCATCTCGCTCTATTGCGAGCTGGTCGCGCGGGCCGCGATCGACGGCATTTCGCGCGCGCAGGGCGATGCGGGCATCGATATCGGCGCCGCCGCAACTCCGGTGGCCGAGGACATCCCGACGGCTCCGGTGGCCTCCGGCTTCCAGGGTCTGCCCGGGCCGCGCGGCACCGCCGACGACCTCAAGAAGCTGCAGGGCGTGTCGGGCGCGATCGAGAAGAAGCTCAACGACCTCGGCGTGTTCCACTACTGGCAGCTCGCCGAGCTCGATCACGACACTGCGCATCAGATCGGCGAAGAGGTCGGCCTGCCGAGCCGCGCCGACGCCTGGGTCGCGCAGGCCAAGAAGCTGACCGCGGAAGCGGAATAATTGCCCGCATGATCCGGGCCCGGAGGGTCCGAAAAGATCATGCGCCAACGATTAAGGGGGCTGGCTGTTTTTCAGCCCTCACAGACCAACGATAGATTCCTGGTGACTGGGGCGGCGTGGCGGTTGAGCCGCGCCGTTCTCGGTCCGGACAGGCAAAAGGAAAATCAGCAATGGCTACTATCACCGCAGCGATGGTGAAGGACCTGCGCGAGTCGACCGGCGCAGGCATGATGGATTGCAAGGCCGCTCTCACCGAGACCGGCGGCGACATGACGGCCGCGCAGGACTGGCTGCGGAAGAAGGGCCTCTCCAAGGCCGCCAAGAAGGCCGGCCGCGTCGCGGCCGACGGCCTGATCGGCGCGCTCACCAAGGGCACCAAGGGCGTCGTGGTCGAGGTCAATTCCGAGACCGATTTCGTCGCCCGCAACGAGCAGTTCCAGGGCCTGGTCAAGATGATCGCCCAGGTGGCGCTCGACGTCGGCGCCGATGTCGAGAAGATCAAGGCCGCGAAGGTCGGCAGCGTCACGGTCGAGACTGCGATTGCGGATGCGGTGGCCACCATCGGCGAGAACATGACGCTGCGCCGGGCAGCCGAGCTCCAGGTCAGCCAGGGCGTGGTGTCGAGCTACGTCCACAACGCCGTCATCGAAGGCGCCGGCAAGATCGGCGTCATCGTCGCGCTGGAGTCGCCCGGCAAGGCCGACGAGCTCGCGGTGCTCGGCCGTCAGCTTGCGATGCATGTCGCTGCGGCCAAGCCGCTGGCGCTCGACCCGGCCGGTCTCGACCCGGAGCTCGTGAAGCGCGAGAAGGACGTGCTGGCCGACAAGTACCGCCAGCAGGGCAAGCCGGAAAACGTCATCGAGAAGATCGTCGATTCCGGACTGAAGACCTACTACAAGGAAGTCTGTCTGCTCGAGCAGGCCTTTATCCATGACAGCGGCAAGTCCGTCGCGCAGGCCGTGAAGGAGGCCGAAGGCAAGGTCGGTGGGCCGGTCAAAATCGCCGGTTTCGTGAATTATGCTCTCGGTGAGGGTATCGAGAAGCAGGAATCCGACTTCGCCGCCGAAGTCGCGGCCGCCAGCGGCAAGAAGTAAGCCGTGTGTAGTGACGTCTCCGGCACGCGCGCCGGAGGCGGATGCGCAAGCGAGGCGAATGCGAATGGCTGAGCCGGTCTATCGACGCGTGGTGGTCAAGCTGTCGGGCGAATATCTCGCTGGCCAGCAGTCCTTCGGCATCGATCAGCCGACAGTCGATCGCATCGCCTCCGAGCTGATCGCCGCACAACAGCTCGGTGCGGAGATTGCGGTGGTGGTCGGCGGCGGCAACATGGTGCGCGGCGGCTCCGCCCGCGGTGTGTCGCGCACGACCGGCGACACCATGGGCATGCTCGCCACCATCATGAACTGCCTCGCGCTGGAAGCCGCAATCGAGAACAAGGGCGCGGCGGCCAAGGCGCTCTCGGCCTTCGTCATGCCCGAGATCTGCGATCTGTTCACCCGCAGTGCAGCGCAAAAACATCTGGCGGAAGGCCGGATCGTGCTGCTCGGCGGTGGAACCGGCAATCCCTTTTTCACCACCGACACCACCGCCGTGCTGCGTGCTGCCGAAATCGACGCCCAGGCGGTGCTGAAAGCCACCAATGTCGACGGGGTCTACAGCGCCGACCCCAAAAAGGACCCCGCCGCCAAGCGTTTTGACCGCCTGACCCATACCGAGGCGATCGAGGGCGGCTACAAGGTGATGGATGCGACCGCATTCGCGCTTGCCCGCGAGACGTCACTGCCTATCATCGTGTTCTCGATCGCCGAGCCCGGTTCGATCGGTGCCGTGCTGTCGGGCACGGGACGCGGGACCATCGTTGCCGGCTGATCGCAAGAACAGGCCGGCGCCACGCGGATCGGGCGTCGGCGGATCGCGCCGGCTTCGGCCGGGTCAAATTTGAGAATGACGGGAGAGCGTTATGCCCACGGGTAAGTTCGACATCAACGAATTGAAGCGCCGCATGCAGGGCGCGACCCAGGCGCTCAAGCACGAACTGAACGGCTTGCGCACCGGCCGCGCCTCGGCCTCGATGCTGGAGCCGGTGCAGGTCGACGCCTACGGCACCCACATGCCGCTGAACCAGCTCGCCACCGTGAGCGTGCCCGAGCCGCGCATGATCTCGGTGCAGGTCTGGGACAAGACCATGGTGAAGGCTGTCGAGAAGGCCATCATCGATTCCAATCTCGGGCTGTCGCCGGCGACCGAAGGCCAGGTGCTGCGGCTGCGCATTCCGGAATTGAACCAGGATCGCCGCAAGGAGCTCGTCAAGGTGGCGCACAAATATGCCGAAGCGGCGAAGGTCGCGGTCCGCCACGTCCGGCGCGACGGCCTCGACCTGGTCAAGAAGCTCGAAAAGGGCCACGAGATCTCCGAGGATGATTCCGAGCGCCTCGCCGCCGACGTACAGAAGGCGACCGACGGGGTGATCGGCGAGATCGATCAGCTGCTTGCGGCCAAGGAAAAAGAAATTCTCACGGTTTAAAGGACCGTCCGATGTCCAACGCAGCCCCGATCGCGCCGGAGGCCGATCGCGCCGATGCGCCGCTGCATGTCGCCCTGATCATGGACGGCAATGGGCGCTGGGCGGCGTCGCGCGGCCTGCCGCGGGCCGAGGGCCATCGGCGCGGGGTCGACGCGCTCAGGCGCATCGTGCGCGCCGCGCATGAGCTGAACATCGGCTATCTCACCATTTTCTCCTTCTCGTCGGAAAACTGGTCGCGGCCCGCCGCCGAGATCGGCGACCTGTTCGGCCTGCTCCGCCGCTTCATCCGCAACGATCTGGCGAGCCTGCATCGCGACGGCGTGCGGGTGCGGGTGATCGGTGAGCGTGAAGGGCTCGAGCCCGACATTTGCGCGCTGCTCGGCGAGGCCGAGGAGCTGACGCGCAACAACAATCGCCTTACGCTCGTGGTCGCCTTCAATTACGGCTCGCGCCAGGAGATCGCGCGCGCCGCCCAGCGGCTGGCGCGCGAGGTCGCGGAAGGAAAGCGCAACCCTGATACGATCGATGCCGAGGCGCTCGGCAACGCGCTCGACGCGCCGGATATTCCCCATCCCGATCTCATCATCCGCACCTCCGGCGAGCAGCGGCTGTCGAATTTCCTGTTGTGGCAGGCGGCCTATAGCGAGCTCGTCTTCGTGCCCATGCACTGGCCGGATTTCGACAAGGCTGCGCTGGAAGGCGCGATTGCCGAATTTGCCAGACGCGAGCGCCGGTTCGGCGGCGTCGTGGCGAAAACCGCATCGTGAGCAAAGGCGAGGCCGTGGCGGCGCAGCCGGCTGCATCTGCGTCGCGCAATCTCCTGATGCGCGTGCTGGCGGCCGTGGTGCTGGTGCCGCTGGTGCTCGGCGCTGCCTATGTCGGCGGCGTGCCGTGGGCTGCGCTGGTCACGCTTGCGGTGGTCGGTCTGTTCATCGAATGGCTGATGGTGGTGGGCGTCCTGCACCAGAGGCGCGTCGCCGTAACCGGGGCGATTGCCCTGGCCTTGACCGGCGCCTGTCTTGCGCTGGCTCGCTTCGAGCTCGCATCGCTTGCGGCGGTCGCGGGACTTGCCGCCGTCGCCGCGCTCTCCGCGCAAGGCCGGCCCTGGGCGGTTGCGGGATTTCTCTATGCAGGCAGCGCCCTGTTCGCCGCGTTGTCGCTGCGCGCCGACCAGCAGATGGGCTTCGCCGCGCTGGTCTTCGTGCTCCTGGTGGTGTGGGCGACCGATATCGGCGGTTATTTCGCCGGCCGCGGCATCGGCGGTCCGAAGCTTTGGCCCCGGGTCAGCCCGAACAAGACCTGGGCCGGCGCCGTCGGCGGCTTCGTCGGGAGCCTCGCGGTTGCGGCCGGCTTTGCCGCCAGCGGGATCGGGCGGCTGGTGCCGCTGCTGATCCTCGGCGGGGTGCTCTCGGTCGCCGGCCAGCTCGGCGATCTCTTTGAATCCGCTGTCAAACGCCGCTTCGGGGTGAAAGACTCAAGCCACATCATTCCCGGCCATGGCGGGCTGATGGACCGGCTCGACAGCCTGGTTGCCGTGCTTGTGCTGGCTGCGATTTTCGGATTTGTGCGGCACGGTGCCGATGGCATTGGCCGCGGTCTTATGGTTTGGTGAAACGATGAACCCCGTTCCATTGCGTAACAACAGGCCAGCGGCTGCGAATGTCCGCAGCGTCACCGTGCTGGGTGCGACCGGTTCGATCGGCGACAGCACCATGGACCTGTTGCGCGGTGCGCGCGACCGCTACCGGGTCGAGGCTCTCACCGGCAACAGCAATGTGCAGGGGCTCGCAAAGCTCGCCCGCGAGTTCAACGCCCGCTTTGCGGCCGTGGCGGATCCCGCGCGCCTGAGCGAGTTGCGCGAGGCGCTCGCCGGCACCGGCATCGAATGCGGGGCAGGGGACAGCGCCATCATCGAGGCCGCGGCACGCCCCGCCGACTGGGTGATGGCCGCCGTGTCCGGCGCCGCCGGATTGAAACCGGCGCTTGCCGCGGTCGATCGCGGTGCAACCGTTGCGCTCGCCAACAAGGAGTGCCTGGTCTGTGCGGGCGATTTCTTCATGGAGCGGGCCGCCAAAGCGGGCGCCTGCATCCTGCCCTCGGATTCCGAGCACAATGCCCTGTTCCAGGCATTGGCGTCGGGCAACCGCGACGAGCTGGTCCGCGTCATCATCACCGCCTCGGGCGGGCCGTTCCGGACCTGGGCCGCCGCCGACATCGAGCAGGCGACGCTGGCGCAGGCCTTGAAGCATCCGAACTGGAGCATGGGGCAGAAGATCACGATCGATTCCGCCTCGATGATGAACAAGGGCCTCGAGGTAATCGAGGCCGCCTACCTGTTTTCGCTGAAGCCGGACGAGATCGAGGTGCTGGTGCACCCGCAATCCATCATCCACGGCATGGTGGAGTTCTCGGACCGCTCGGTGGTCGCCCAGCTCGGCGCGCCCGACATGCGCATACCGATTGCGCATTGCCTGGGCTGGCCGGACCGCATCAAGGGTCCGTCGGCGCGGCTCGATCTGGCCAAGATCGGTCAGCTCACCTTCGAGGCGCCCGATTTCGAGCGGTTTCCGGGGTTGCGGCTGGCCTATGAGGCGCTACGTACCGGACAGGGCGCGACCACGGTCTTCAATGCGGCAAACGAGGTCGCGGTGGCCGCCTTCATTGCCGGCAAGATCAGGTTCGGCGCGATTGCGCGGCTGGTCGAGGCGACCATCGACAGCTGGGTTCGGTCCAGCAATCTGGCCCCGCTGCACTCGGCCGACGAAGCCATCGCCGTTGACCATAACGCCCGAAATCTGGCCGCCTCCCTATTGCCTCAAATTGCCTTAAAGGCATCCTAGAGGCTTGAGGACGGGGCCCCAGGCTCTGCTTGAGGGAAATCCCATGACGGAATTTTTTATCCATGGTTTCAATGTCTTAGGCCATGGTCTGATCGGTTACATCGTCCCGTTTTTGTTTGTCCTGACGATCGTCGTGTTCTTTCATGAGCTCGGCCATTTCTGGGTCGCCCGGCGTGCCGGCGTCAAGGTGCTGACCTTCTCGCTCGGCTTCGGGCCGGAGCTGATCGGCTTCAACGACCGCCACGGCACCCGCTGGAAGATCTCGGCGGTGCCCCTTGGCGGCTATGTGAAATTTTTCGGCGACGACACCGAAGCCTCGACGCCGTCGGCCGACGCGCTCGCCAGCATGAGCGAGGAGGAGAAGCAGGGCAGCTTCCATCACAAGAAGGTCGGCCCGCGCGCAGCCATCGTCGCCGCAGGCCCGATCGCCAATTTCATCCTGGCGATCGTGATCTTCACCTGCCTGTTCACCTTCTTCGGCAAGCCCTCGACCACGGCTCGCGTCGACAAGATCGAGGCGGGGAGCGCCGCCGCCGCTGCCGGGTTCCAGGTCGGCGACATCGTGCAGTCGATCGACGGCAGCAAGATCGACACCTTCACCGACATGCAGCGGATCGTCTCGATCCATGCCGGCGAAAAGCTGCACTTCGTGGTCAAGCGGGGTGATTCGACGGTCGAACTCGACGGCACCCCCGAGTTAAGGGAAGTTAAGGACCCCTTTGGGAATCTGCACCGGATTGGCGTGCTCGGCATCACCCGCCAGACCGCGGCCGGCGATGTCCTGACCGAACGGGTCGATCCGGCCACCGCATTGTGGCTGGGGGTGAAGGAAACCTGGTTCGTGGTCGACCGGACGCTCGCCTATATCGGCGGGGTGTTCGTTGGCCATGAGCAGGCGAATCAGTTCGGGGGGCCGATCGGAATCGCGCGGATATCCGGCCAGGTCGCAGCGACGGGGGGATTGCCTGGTCTGATCCAGCTGGCCGCGATTCTGTCGATTTCCATCGGTCTATTGAACCTGTTCCCGGTTCCGCTGCTCGATGGAGGGCACCTGCTGTTCTATGCGGTTGAAGCGGTCCGAGGCCGCCCGCTATCCGAGCGGGCGCAGGAAATGGGGTTCCGAATCGGGCTCGGTTTGGTGCTGATGTTGATGGTGTTTGCCACCTACAACGACATCCTGCACCTGGCGGCATCGTGAGGTGGCTTTTTTGTGGCGTTGCCCAACAGCAACGTCTTGGAATGAAAATGGAATTGTAGCCTCTTGTAGCGTTTGCCCCTCGGGCGAATTTGGCTAGAAGCAGAGCGGTAGAGAGAATCTGTCGGGTCGTGGGGGTTACGATCCGGCATGGAATGACAAGGGCGCGTTGCGCATGAAGTTTGGAATGCGAGTGCGGGGGGGCTTACTCGCCGCCCTGATCATGTTCGCCGTGCCGGTAGCTGCCGCGCTGGTGGCTGCTTTTGTGCCCGCGCCTGCGGCTGCCCAGACGGTGGCTAGCATCGAGGTCCAGGGGAACCGGCGGGTCGAGGTCGAGACCATTCGCTCCTATTTCAAGCCGGGTCCGAATGGCCAGCTTGATGCCGGGCAGGTCGACGACGGCCTGAAGGCGCTGATCGAGACCGGCCTGTTCCAGGACGTGAAGATCAACCGGGTGGGGGGCCATCTGGTTGTCGTCGTGGTCGAAAACCCCGTGATCAACCGCATCGCCTTCGAGGGCAACAAGAAGGTCAAGGACGAGCAGCTGTCCGGGGAGATCCAGTCCAAGCCGCGCGGCACCTTCTCCCGTCCCATGGTGCAGTCGGACGCGCAGCGTATCGCCGAGATCTATCGCCGCTCGGGCCGCTATGACGTTCATGTGACGCCCGAAATCATCGAGCAGCCCAACAACCGCGTCGACCTCATCTTCACCATCGAGGAAGGGGTGAAGACGGGCGTCAAGTCGATCGAATTCGTCGGCAACAGCTTCTATTCGTCCTACCGCCTGAGGGACGTCATCAAGACGCGCGAGTCGAATTGGCTGAGCTTCCTGGGCAATGGCGACGTCTATGATCCGGATCGCGTCGAGGCCGACCGCGACCTGATTCGCCGCTTCTACCTCAAGCACGGCTTTGCCGATGTGCAGGTCGTGGCCGCGCTGACAGAATACGACCCGGAGAAGAAGGGCTTTCTCGTCACCTTCAAGATCGAGGAAGGCCAGCAATACCGCGTCGGCTCGGTCAAATACGAATCCAGCATCCCGAACTTCGACGCAAATACGCTCTCCAGCATGTCGCGGGTGTATGTCGGCTCGCTCTACAACGCCGAGGCGCTGGAAAAGTCGGTCGAAGAAATGCAGATCGAGGCCTCGCGCCGCGGCTACGCATTCGCGGTGGTGCATCCGCGCGGCGACCGCAACTTCGACGCCCATACCGTGTCGATCGTGTTCTCGATCGATGAGGGTCCGCGCACCTATATCGAGCGCATCAACATTCGCGGCAACAGCCGCACCCGCGACTATGTGATCCGCCGCGAGTTCGATATCTCCGAGGGCGACGCCTACAACCGCGCGCTGGTCGACCGCGCCGAGCGGCGCCTGAAGAACCTCGACTACTTCAAGGACGTGAAGATCACCACCGAGCCTGGCTCGTCCAGCGACCGGGTGGTCCTCGACGTCAATCTCGAGGAGAAGTCGACCGGCGACTTCTCGGTGTCGGGCGGCTATTCGACCACCGACGGGGCGCTGGCCGAGGTCTCGATCTCCGAGCGCAACTTCCTCGGCCGCGGCCTGTTCGCCAAGGCCGCCGTGACCTATGGCCAGTATGCCCGCGGCCTGTCGCTGTCGTTCGTCGAGCCCTATCTGCTCGATTACCGCGTCGCGCTCGGCCTCGATGCCTATTACCGCCAGCAGATGGCGAACTCCTACATCGCCTACGGCACCAAGACCGTGGGCTTCAGCCCGCGGCTCGGCCTGCAGCTGCGTGAAGACCTGTCGATGCAGCTGCGCTACTCGATCTATCAGCAACAGATTTCGCTGCCGTACTACCTCGACAACTGTAACAACAATTCGAATAACGGCCTGCTCGCCTTCAACCCGTCGCCGGCCTTTGTGGCTGCCAATGGAGGTGCCCCCAACGGCGGCACGTTCACATCAGGAGGGCAGACCGCCACGGATACGTCCGGCATCGGATTGTGGTGCTACAGCGACGGCGAGGCTTCGCTGCCGGTGCGCAAGGAGCTCTCCCAGGGCGCCAGCATCACCTCCGCGATTGGCTATACGCTCAACTACAACACCCTCGACAATAACAAGAACCCGACTGACGGTCTGTTGATCGACTGGAAGCAGGACTTCGCCGGCGTCGGTGGTGACGTCACCTACCTCAAGAGCCAGATCGACGCGAAATACTACACCCCGCTGGTCTCCGACATCGTCGGCCTGGTTCACCTGCAGGGCGGTATCCTGAACAAGGTGGGCAACGATGAGTTGCGCATGCTGGATCACTTCCAGATGGGCCCGAACCTGGTCCGCGGCTTCGCGCCCAACGGCATCGGTCCGCGCGATATCAATCCGTTCGGCACCCAGGACGCCATCGGCGGCACCAAGTATTGGGGTGCGTCGTTCGAACTGCAGATGCCGTTCTGGTTCCTGCCCAAGGAAGTGGGTCTGAAGGGCGCGGTCTATGCCGACGCCGGTGGTCTCTATGACTATCAGGGTCCGACGCAATGGTTTGCGACCGGCGAAATCACGACGCCTGCGACGCAGAAGGGCGGCACGGGGAACTGTATTGCGCCGACCCAGCCGCCGGCCTACAGCGCCGGCACCTGTACGGGCCTCGTGTATGACGACAGCAAGGTCATCCGCTCCTCGGTTGGTATCGGCCTGATCTGGGCGTCTCCGTTCGGTCCGCTGCGCTTCGACTACGCCGTGCCGCTCACCAAGGGTCAGTTCGACCGCGTCCAGCAGTTCAAGTTCGGCGGTGGCACCAGCTTCTGATCCGCACGAGAAGTCGCGATGCGATTGAGTTGAATCGCGTCGCGCTTTAGATGTCTTTGATGGAGCATGATCTTTTCCGAGCGGCGGGACCGACGCGCCGGTCCGGATCATGCGGTTCGCAGCGCAAATTGTGACGGAGGGAATGGCGCAGCCCGCGTTCTTCAGAGAACCCCCGCTATCGACGCTGGCCGAGCTCGCCGCGTCGACCGGGGCTGTTTTGGTCGACCCATCGCGGGCCGACCAGACGGTGAGAGGACTGGCCTCGCTCGACGAAGCGGGGCCCATGCATCTCGCCTTCTTCGACAATCTCAAATATGTCGACCAGCTCGCCGTGACCAAAGCCGGCGCCATTCTGGTCAGCCCGCGCTTCGAGGCGCGGGTGCCGCCCCATGTCGCCGTGCTGCGCGCGAACCAGCCCTTCCGTGTCTTCGTCCAGATCGCCCGCGACCTGCATCAGGATGCGCTGCGGCCGCAGTCCTGGTTCGGTTGCGTCGGGATCGCGCCCTCCGCCGTCATCGACCCCACCGCCCGGCTGGAGGATGACGTCATTGTCGAGCCGCTGGCCGTGATCGGCGCCAATGTCGAGATCGGCTCGGGCACCGTCGTCGGCGCCGCCGCCGTGATCGGCGCCAATGTGAAGATAGGCCGCGACTGCAATGTGGGCGCGCATACTTCGATCCAATGCGCCCTGATCGGCAACAATGTGCTGATTCACCCCGGCTGCCATATCGGCCAGGACGGCTACGGCTTCATCTTCTTCGGCCCCGAAGGCCATCAGAAGGTGCCGCAGACCGGGCGGGTCCTGATCCAGAACGACGTGGAGATCGGCGCCGGCACCACCATCGACCGCGGCAGCCTGCGCGACACGGTCATCGGCGAAGGCACCAAAATCGACAACCAGGTCCAGATCGGCCACAATGTCACCATCGGCCGGCGTTGCCTGCTGGCAGCCCAGATCGGCCTCGCAGGCAGCCTGACCATCGGTGACAATGTGGCGCTGGGGGCGAAGGTCGGGATCAACAACCATCTGAAGATCGGCGACGGGGCTCAGGTCACGGCGATGAGCGCGGTCAAGGACGACATCCCCCCGGGCGGCCGCTGGGGCGGGCATTTCGCCAAGCCGACCAAGCAATGGTTCCGGGAGATTCTGGCAGTGGAGCGGCTGGTGCGCGACGGCGCCCAGGAAACGAAGACGAATCCGGCGAAAGACGAGGGGCGGGAGTGATGGAGGAGTCACCGATCAGGTTCGAGATGGTCGATATCAACGACATCCTCAAGACCCTTCCGCACCGCTATCCGATGCTTCTGATCGACAAGGTCATCAACATCCGCGCCGATTACTCCGGCATCGGCATCAAGAACGTCACCTTCAACGAGCCGTGCTTTCTCGGCCATTTCCCCGAGCGTCCGGTCTATCCCGGCGTGATGATGATCGAGGCGATGGCGCAGACCGCCGGCGTCATCGGCATCAAGTCGGTCGAGGGCACCGAGAAGCCGCGCGCGGTCTACTTCCTGACCATCGACAAGTGCAAATTCAGGAAGCCCGTGATGCCCGGCGACACCGTCGAGTATCACATGCGCTCCATCGGCCGCCGCAAGACCATGTGGTGGTTTCACGGCGACGCCAGGGTCAACGGCGCGGTGGTCGCGGAAGCCGATGTCGGAGCCATGCTGACGGATTGATTGCCGCGGCCCATTTCTCCCGAGACGCGCGAGATTTTTCGACCCGTCATCCTGAGGCGCCGGAGCGAAGCGGAGGCCTCGAAGGATGAATCGGCTTCGCTGCGACAGCCGGGCCGTCGCCCTTCGAGGCTCGCTGTCGCGAGCACCTCAGGGACTATACGCCGCCTTGCTTCGATCAAAAACGGGCCGCGCCTCGTCGCAACACGGCGTAATCATCTGTCACTGGACAGGGTTGAGTCCGCAGGCTAACCACCGGAAAATCAAACGAAATCGGGACAGGCTGGGGTGACTTCGTCGATGAGCACAATCGATCCGACCGCACGCGTTGAGGATGGCGCCGTGATCGGCGAGGGCACTGCGATCGGGCCGTACTGCATGATCGGGCCGCATGTCGTGATCGGCAAGAACTGCAAGCTGGTCGGCCACGTCTCGGTGATGGGCCACACCACGATCGGCGATGATTGCGTGATCTCGCCGTTCGCAGGCCTCGGCGGGCCGCCGCAGGATCTCAGCTATCGTGGTGAGCCGACGCGGCTTGAGATCGGGTCCGGCTGCACCATTCGCGAAGGCGTGACCATGAATGTCGGCACCATCAAGGGCGGCGGGTTGACGCGCGTCGGCAATGCCGGGTTCTTCATGAACAACAGCCATGTCGGTCATGACTGCATGGTCGGCAACAACGTCATCTTCGCAACTTCAGCGACGCTCGGCGGCCATTGCGAGATCGGCGACCAGGTCTATATCGGCGGCCTCTCCGCCGTGCACCAGTTCACCCGGATCGGCTCGCAGGTCATGGTCGGCGGCGTCTGCGGCGTGCGCGACGACATCATCCCGTACGGCCTCGTCAACGGCCAGTATGCCGTGCTCGAAGGCCTCAACGTCATCGGCATGAAGCGGCGCAAATTCACCCGCGAGCGGCTCGCAACCGTTCGTGCCTTCTACAAGAAGCTGTTTCACGGCCCCGGCGTGTTCGCCGAGCGGCTCGCATCCGTGCAGGGGCTTGCCGGCGAGGATCCCGCGATTGCCGACATCCTGACCTTCATTGCGAACGGCAAGCATCGGCCGCTCTGCCTTCCCGCCGCGACGCCGAAGGACTAGCGCATGGCATCCGCCGCCGAGCAGGTCTCTTCGCCGGTCGGCGTCATCGCGGGCGGCGGGGTGATGCCGTTTGCGGTTGCCGACTCGCTGCAACAGCGCGGCATCGCGCCCGTGCTGTTTGCGTTGCGCGGCGCCTGCGATTCCGAACGGCTCGACCGCTTTCGCCATCACTGGATTTCGGTCGGCCAGCTCGGGCGCGCCAAACGATTGTTCCGCAGCGAAGGTTGCCGCGATCTCATCTTCATCGGCACGCTGGCGCGACCTGCGCTCTCCGAAATCCGCCTCGATTGGGGGACGCTGCGCGTGCTGGGCGAGGTGTGGACATCGTTCCGCGGCGGCGACGACCATCTGCTATCCGGCATCGGCCGGATCCTCGAACGCGACGGCTTTCGCATGGTGGGCATCAAGGACATTGCACCCGACCTGCTCACGCCCGAGGGCTGCCTCACCCGCACGGCACCCGATGCGGACGCGAGTGCCGATGTCGCGCTTGCACGCGAGGTGCTCGCCGCGCTCGGCCCGTTCGACATCGGGCAGGCGGTGGTCGTGATCGATCGCCACGTCGTCGGCGTGGAGGACATCGAGGGCACCGACGGGCTGCTCGCGCGGATCGCGAGCCTGCGCGAGCAGCGCCGCATCCGCGCCAGGGAGAGCCGCGGCGTGCTGGTGAAGGCGCCCAAGCGCGGCCAGGATCTGCGCTTCGACCTGCCGACCATCGGCCCGCGCACCGTCGAGGGCGCAGCCAGGGCAAAGCTTGCCGGCATTGCCGTGGTCGCGGGCAGCACCCTGCTGGCCGATCCGCAGGCGATGATCGACATGGCCGACAAGGCCGGCCTGTTCGTTACGGGCGTGCCGGCGTGATGGCACGCATGACAGGGCGGGTCGGGCGGCGGATATTCCTGATCGCCACCGAAGAATCCGGCGACCGGCTGGGCGCTGCGCTGATGAAGGTGCTGCGGCAGCGCCTGGGCGATGCGGTGGTGTTCGAAGGGGTCGGCGGTCGCGCCATGGCGAGGGAAGGCCTCGCCACGCTGTTTCCGATCGAGGAGCTGTCGATCGTCGGCCTCGCCGCGGTGGTCAAGCAGCTGCCGAAGATCCTGCGGCTGATCAGGCAGACCACCGAGGCTGCGCTTGCGGCCAGCCCCGATGTGCTCGTGATCATCGACAGTCCCGATTTCACCCATCGGGTCGCCCGCCGCGTTCGCGCGCGCGATCCCTCCATTCCGATCGTCGACTATGTCTCGCCGTCGGTCTGGGCCTGGCGGCAGGGCCGCGCGCGCGCCATGCGCCGCTATGTCGACCATGTGCTGGCGCTGCTGCCGTTCGAGCCGGCGGCCTATCAGCGGCTGGCCGGGCCGCCCTGCAGCTATGTCGGCCATCCCCTGACCGAGCAGCTCGCGAGCCTGCGGCCCAATGCGGCCGAGCAGGCGCGCCGCGACAGCGACCCGCCGGTGCTATTGGTGCTGCCCGGCAGCCGCCGCAGCGAGGTCCGGCATCATCTGGCCGTGTTCGGCGCGGCGCTCGGGCAGTTGCACGCGCAAGGCGTGACCTTCGAGCTGATGCTGCCGACCATGCCGCACCTCATGGACACCGTGCGTGAGGGCGTCGCGGACTGGCCGATCAAGCCCGCCATCGTGATGGGCGAGACCGAGAAGCGCGCAGCCTTCCGGAGCGCGCGCGCAGCCCTCGCCAAATCCGGCACCGTGACGCTCGAGCTTGCGATCTCGGGCGTGCCGATGGTGACGGCCTACAAGGTCGGCGGGCTCGAGGCCTTCATCCTGCGCCGCGCGATCAAGGTGCAGTCGGTGATCCTCGCCAATCTCGTCATCGGCGAGGAGGTGATCCCGGAGTTCCTGCAGGAGGACTGCACGGCCGAGAACCTCGCCGGCGCCTTGCGCGCGATCCTCGCCCACACGCCCGAGCGCCGCCGGCAGGTCGAGGCCTTCCGGACCATCGATGCCGTCATGTCGACCGGCAAGGAGCCGCCGAGCGTGCGCGCAGCCGATATCGTGCTCGCGACGATGCGCAAGGGACGCCGGTCGGAGTAGTCCGGCGGTCAGCCGGCGATCGCCGCCGCGACGGCCCTGCCGATCGCAACGAAGATGGCGTTGCGCCTGTCCTCGCCGGCGGTCATCTGGGTCAGATAGGCCGTGATCACCAGCGGTGCGCGGCCCGGAGGCCACGCGATGGCAGCGTCGTTGCGCGTGCCGTGCTCGCCCGAACCGGTCTTGTCCCCGATCCGCCAATTGCCGGGAAGGCCGGCGCGCAGCCTTGCGTCACCGGTCTTGCAGCCGACCAGCCAGCCGGTCAGGAGCTCGCGCGAGGCGGGCGAGAGCGCCGTTCCCGTCGTGAGCGTCATGAGGTCGCGCGCCATCGCCTGCGGCGTCGTGGTGTCGCGGGCATCGCCGGCATCGGCCGAGTTGAGCTCCGGCTCGATGCGGTCCAGTCTCGTCACGGCGTCGCCGATGCTGCGCGCATATTGGGTGACGGCAGATGGTCCGCCCAGGCTCGCAAGCAGGAGATTGGCGGCGGTGTTGTCGCTGAGCGTGATCGCCGCCTCGCAGAGCTCGGCAACCGTCATCTCGCCGCCTGCATGCTGTTTCGTCACCGGCGCATAGGCGAGGAGATCGCCCGGGGTGATCTTGACGGAGCGCGTAAGTTCCTCCTTGCCGGCATCGATGCGGGCGAGAACAGCCGCCGCACAGAGCACCTTGAAGGTGCTGCACATCGGAAACAGCTCGTCCAGGCGATGGCCCGTCGTTGCGCCGGTCGCGGTATCGAGCACGGCAACGCCAAGCCTGCCGCCGCTGTCGGCCTCGATCCCGGCGAAGATGTCGGAGAGGCCGCCGAAGGGGCTTTGCGACGACCGGGCGGAGCCGTGCCAGCCGATGGCGGTCGTCCCTGCGATCGTTGCGAGCGTGGTCGTCGTGAAGCGGCGGCGGGTCAGCATCTTTCAAACTCCTTCGCGAGGCGCGGCTTGGTCGCAAGCAATGGAGGCGCGAAGGAGGCAAAGAAAGATCCCGTCCGAAGAGGTCATCTTCGGACGGGAGCTTTTGTCGTGACGTTCGATCCGCGCGGCTTACTTGCGCTGGTCGATCGGGATGTAGTCGCGGCGGGCCGGCCCGGTATAGAGCTGGCGCGGACGGCCGATCTTCTGCTGCGGATCCTCGATCATCTCGCTCCACTGGCTGATCCAGCCGACGGTGCGGGCGACCGCGAACAGCACGGTGAACATCGAGGTCGGGAAGCCCATCGCCTTCAGCGTGATGCCCGAATAGAAGTCGACGTTCGGGTAGAGCTTGCGGTCGATGAAGTACTGGTCGGACAGCGCGATCTTCTCCAGCTCCATGGCGACCTTGAGCATCGGATCGTCGCCATGGCCGGTCTCCTTGAGGACCGCATGACACATCTTCTGCATGATCTTGGCGCGCGGATCGTAGTTCTTGTAGACGCGGTGGCCGAAGCCCATCAGGCGGACCTCGGAGTTCTTGTCCTTCACCTTCTTGATGAACTCCGGAATCTTGTCGACCGTGCCGATCTCGTAGAGCATGTTGAGCGCCGCCTCGTTGGCGCCGCCATGCGCCGGGCCCCACAGGCAGGCGATGCCGGCGGCGATACAGGCGAACGGGTTGGCGCCGGAGGAGCCGGCGATGCGCACTGTCGAGGTCGAGGCGTTCTGCTCGTGGTCGGCGTGCAGGATGAAGATCTTCTCCAGCGCGTCCGCCAGCACCGGGCTCACCTTGTATTCCTCGCACGGCACCGCGAAGCACATGTTGAGGAAGTTCTCGGCGAACTTCAGCGAGTTCTTCGGATACACGAAGGGCTGGCCGATGGTGTATTTGTAGGCCATCGCCGCCAGCGTCGGGATCTTGGCGATCATGCGCATGGAGGCGATCATGCGCTGCTTCGGATCGTTGATGTCGGTGGAGTCGTGATAGAACGCGGCGAGCGCGCCGACGGAAGCCACCATCACCGCCATCGGATGCGCGTCACGGCGGAAGCCCTGGAAGAAGCGGGCCATCTGCTCATGCACCATGGTGTGGTGGGTGACGCGGAAATCGAAATCCTTCTTCTGCGCCGGGGTCGGAAGCTGCCCGTAGAGCAGGAGATAGCAGGTCTCGAGGAAGTCGCCATGCTCGGCGAGCTGCTCGATGGGATAGCCGCGGTATTCCAGGATGCCGGCGTCGCCGTCGATATAGGTGATCTTGGACTGGCAGCTCGCCGTCGAGGTGAAGCCCGGGTCGTAGGTGAAGAGGCCGGACTGGCCGTAGAGCTTGCCGATATCGATCACATCGGGACCGACGGTACCGCTATGAATCGGGAGATCGTAGGTCTTGTTGCCGACCGTCAGCGTTGCAGTTTTTGCGTTGGATGCATCCATCGTGAGTCCCCGATGAGATCGTTGTCGAAGGCCGGCCGGCTGAGCCTGTCCGGACTAGGTGAGGAGGCGGGCAGCCGGTTGTTCCAGGCGCGCTGCGCAATGGGTATCTTATTGCTATGTGCGCTGCAAGATAGGCGCTTCAAGAGGTAAAGGCCGACTTAAGTCGACGCCTGATCGGCCAGTCTCTGCAGCGATTCCGCCCGCCCCAGCACCGAAAGCACCTCAAATATACCAGGCGAAGTCGTCTTGCCGGTCAGCGCCACCCGAAGCGGCTGGGCGACCGCCCCAAGCTTGAGCCCATTGGCCTCGGCAAAGGCGCGCATGGCGGCTTCCGTGGTGTCCTGGCCCCAGGAATCCACGGCTTCCAACGCGGCGCGGAGCCGGCCGATCAATGCGCGGGTCTCCGGTGTCAGCAGCGCCTGTGCTTTCGGCTCGATCGCAAGCGGCCGGTCGGCGAAGATGAAATAGGCGCCATCGATCAGCTCGATCAGGGTCTTGGCCCGCTCCTTCAGGCTCGGCATGGCTGCCAGAAGCTGGGCGCGGGTCAGATCGTTGAGCTTCGGCTTGAGCTCGGCACCTTGCGGGACATGGTCCAGCACGGCCTCGAACATCCGCACCAGCGAGGCGTCGTCGGCATGGCGGATGTAATAGCCGTTGAGGTTTTCGAGCTTGGCGAAGTCGAAGCGCGCCGCCGAGCGGCCGATCCCGGAGAGGTCGAAGGCGGCGATCATCTCCTCGGTCGAGAAGATCTCCTGGTCGCCATGGCTCCAGCCGAGCCGCACCAGGTAGTTGCGCAGTGCGGCCGGCAGATAACCCATGGCGCGGTAGGCGTCGACGCCGAGCGCGCCGTGGCGCTTGGACAGCTTCGAGCCGTCGGGCCCGTGAATCAACGGGATGTGCGACATGCTCGGGATCGCCCATTCCATGGCGTCATAGATCTGCTTCTGGCGCGCGGCATTGATCAGGTGGTCGTCGCCGCGGATGATGTGGGTGACGTCCATGTCGTGGTCGTCGACCACGACGGCGAGCATGTAGGTCGGCGTGCCGTCGCCACGCAGCAGCACCAGGTCGTCGAGATTCTCGTTCTGCCAGACCACGCGGCCCTGCACCTGGTCCTCGATCACGGTCTCGCCGGAAAGCGGCGCGCGCAGCCGGATGGTCGGCTTCATGCCCGCGGGCGCCTCGGACGGATCGCGGTCGCGCCACATGCCGTCGTAAAGCCGCGTGCGGCCTTCCGCGCGCGCTTTCTCGCGCATCGTCTGCAACTCCTCGGGCGTGGCGTAGCAGCGGTAGGCCTTGCCGGCGGCAAGCAGCGCTTCGGCGACCTCGCGGTGGCGCGCGGCGCGGCTGAACTGGTAGATCACCTCGCCGTCCCAATCGAGCTCGAGCCATTTCAGCCCGTCGAGGATGGCGGCGATCGCAGCCTCGGTGGAGCGCTCGCGGTCGGTGTCCTCGATCCGCAGCAGCATCTTGCCGCCGGCTTTTCGGGCATAGAGCCAGTTGAACAGCGCGGTGCGGGCGCCGCCGATATGGAGGAAGCCGGTGGGCGAGGGAGCGAAGCGGGTGACGACGGAGTTGGTCATGCGATATGCGGGTCGTTGGCGGTTGCGGCGGTGGTGTATAACAGGACCGCTGCATAACTAAAGGCTTGGTTGGGGGCTCGGATAACCCTTTTAGGCCTCGGATGTGCCCTCATCTGTGCTCTCATCTGTGCTCTTGGCTCATCGGAGCGAATTTGGCACAAGGGCCGCTGGCTTTCCGCTCTTCTCAGGGACGACAGAATGACTTTAGAACCGGCGACCGCAGACACGGCAGAGGCGGGCAGCGACTTCATTCGCGACATCGTCCAGGCCGACCTCGCGGCCCAGAAATACAAGCGGGTCGTGACCCGGTTCCCGCCGGAGCCGAACGGCTACCTCCATATCGGCCACGCCAAGTCGATCGCGCTCAATTTCGGCATCGCGCAGGAGTTCGGCGGACAGTGCAATCTGCGCTTCGACGACACCAATCCGACCAAGGAAGAGCAGGAATATATCGATTCCATCCAGGCCGACGTGCGCTGGCTCGGCTTCGACTGGGGCGACAACCTGTTCTTTGCCTCCGACTATTTCGATCGCCTCTATGAGTGGGCGGAGGGCATGATCGAAGCCGGGCTCGCCTATGTCGACGACCAGACGCAGGAGCAGATTCGCATCAACCGCGGCACCTTGACCGAGCCCGGCAGGAACTCGCCGTTCCGCGACCGCTTGCCCAAGGAGAATCTCGACCTGTTCCGCCGCATGAAGGCGGGCGAGTTTCCGAACGGCGCGCGGGTGCTGCGCGCGAAGATCGACATGGCCTCGCCCAACATCAACCTGCGCGACCCCGTGATGTACCGCATCCTGCACGCGCATCACCCGCGCACCGGCGACAAATGGTCGATCTATCCGAGCTACGACTATGCGCACGGCCAGTCGGACGCGATCGAAGGCATCACCCACTCGATCTGCACGCTGGAGTTCGAGGATCACCGGCCGCTCTATGAGTGGTTCCTGGACAAGCTGCCGGTCCCCTCGCACCCGCATCAGTACGAGTTCGCGCGCCTCAATCTGACCTACACGCTGCTGTCGAAGCGCGTGCTGACCCAGCTCGTGCGTGACGGCCACGTCTCCGGCTGGGACGATCCGCGCATGCCGACCATCGCCGGGCTCAAGCGCCGCGGCGTGCCGCCGGCGGCGGTCCGCGCCTTCGTCAAGCGCATCGGCGTCGCCAAGGCCAACAGCGTGGTCGATGTCGGCATGCTCGAGTTCTCCATCCGCGAGGAGCTGAACCGCACCGCGCTGCGCCGCATGGCGGTGCTGCGGCCGTTGAAAGTCGTGATCGAGAATTATCCGGAAGGCGAAAGCGAGGAGCTCGAGGCGGTCAACCATCCCGACGATCCCTCGAAGGGGACGCGCCGCATCGCGTTCGGCCGCGAGCTCTATATCGAGCGCGAGGACTTCATGGAGAACCCGCCGAAGAAGTTCTTCCGCCTGTCGCCGGGCGCCGAGGTGCGGCTGCGCTACGCCTATTTCATCAAGTGCCGGGAGGCGATCAAGGACGCCTCGGGCGAGGTGGTGGAGCTGCGCTGCACCTACGATCCCGCGACCCGCGGCGGCAACGCGCCCGACGGCCGCAAGGTCAAGGCGACCTTGCACTGGCTGTCGGCCGCGCAGTCGCGGCCGGCCGAGATCCGCGTCTACAACCAGCTGTTTGCCAAGCCCAGCCCGGATGCGTCGAATTTCGCCGCCGACATCAATCCGCAGTCGCTGGAGGTGTTGACCGACGCGCGGATCGAGCCCGCGATCGCGGAAGGCAATGCGGACGAGGTCATGCAGTTCGAGCGGCAAGGCTATTTCGTGCGCGACAGGGATTCGACGCCCGCAAAGCTGGTGTTGAACCGAACCATCGGGTTGCGCGACACCTTTGCGAAGGAAGTCG
>Ga0209062_1001111_pt1 | contig 54520 bp, 51 predicted proteins | sample Coa_R2_2_FD_187158 | JGI IMG/M metagenome (GOLD analysis project Ga0209062, IMG submission 187158) | Surface soil microbial communities from Centralia Pennsylvania, which are recovering from an underground coalmine fire - Coalmine... | ecosystem: Environmental > Terrestrial > Soil > Unclassified... | reverse complement strand
CGTGAGCTGTACTGGGGAGGGCTGCACCTATTACGCCAATGTGATGATCGAGGGGCAGCCCTACTGCCAGGGACACGCCTATATCTACCGGCAGCTCTTGCTTGCCAGCGGCAAGGGGGTATCGTGATTGGCATAGACGCGCTCCAGGCCGCCTACGCGGCCTGGCAGGAGCGGGTTCCAGCCCCAACGGGGCTGCGTGGCGCGCGAGCCGCCTCCAGGGGCGTCTTCAGGCGCGGCTTGTACATGGCCCTGGAAAGATAGTGCCCAGCAATTGTGCTTCCGGGCCAGCCTATGTTACAATGCTACCTGGAGAACTCTGCCGAGTTGTATAATAGACGGCCTTCTGCCCTGGAGAGCAGACGCCAGCCCGCGTCGGGCATAGCGACAAACGTTGTAGGAAACGAGGAAGAGCAACCCGATGAGAGCCAATCTTGCACAAGCGATTGCGTATATCCGCCAGCACGGTGGCCCGCTTGAACTTGCCAGGCTCCATGCAGCCCTGGGTGAACGAGCGGCAGTCGAGGAGGCGCGCCAGCAGGTTGCGGCGCTGCAAAATCCCGACGGCGGCTGGCCGTATCGCCAGCAGGAGGGCCAGCCGAGCAGCCTGGCAGCGACCCATCATGCCCTGACCTGGCTGGCTGAATTGGACCTGCACAGCGATCCAGTCTCGCAGCGTGGCCTGGATTTCCTGATCGCCACGCAGCAGCCGGACGGAAGCTGGCGCGAAAGCGGGCAAATCGCCCGCTTGAATCCGCCGCAGTGGATGGCGCCAGGGAACGAGATGGCAAACGTGTATCTCACTGCCGATTCCGCCTATCATCTGGCGGTGAGCCGCGACGCAGAGTTGGAGGCAGTCACACGCGCCTGCAACTATCTCTATCAGCTTGAATTGGACGCGCAGTATCCCCAAACAATCTGGATTATGGGCGCGCTCTTCAGCGTTGCCGAGGGCGAGGCATCGGAGGTCGCCCAGATGGCCCGCGAGTATCTGGAGGCGCGGCTGGATGACCAGTGGGATGCCAGCGCGCTGGCCTGGCTGCTGAACACCTATCTCAACGCGGGCATCAATCCGACCAGTTCTCTGCTGACCCGCGCGCGGGCGCTGCTGGAAAACTTGCAGCAGCCCAATGGGAGCTTTGCCAGCGATGATGGCGATCCTTTCACGCTGGACGTGACGATTCAGGCGGTGCGCGCCCTTCAGGCGGCAGGCGTGGCCTGATAGGCAGTTTGCTGTGGAGAGACCATGAGCCAAGAATCGCTCAAACACGGGCAGCCACACGAACGCCACGAGGGAGGGCTGGATCGCACCGAGCGCAACCCATTCGCGGCTTCTGGCCCCATCTGGGCACATATGGACCAGCCGGTCAGCAAAGAACCAGGGCGCAAGGCTGGCGCGGGCTTCGCGCACACGCTGGTGGTGCTGGGCATCCTGGGGTTGTGCGCCGGGCTGGTGCTGCCCTGGGCGGCGCCAGCGCGCTATGGCACGCCGGTTGATCTTGTTCGCCAGGGCTTGCTCTTTGATTTCCTGCGCGATGGACTCTATATCTTTCATGTGGTCTATCTGAATGTTGCCGCGCTCAGCCTGGCGGGAGGACTGCTGCTCTTCTGCATCCTGCTGATGGCGCTCAACCGCGCCATGAATATCCCGGTGCTGACCGGCTGCGCCGGTCTGCTGCTGGCCCTGATTGTGCTGAGCATTGCGGTGGGACTGGTCTTCCTGTTTGTCCGGCAGCACTTGCTGGCTGCTCCGCTGGGCAATGAACCTGTGGCGCCGGGCCTGTATATCTGGTTTGGAGGGCTGGGTCTGTTGATCCTGGGATTAGCTGCCGAATATGTCGCCCACCTGCGCCGGGCCGGGCCAAATGGCCCATCAGGGCTGGGCCGGGTGCTGTAAAGTGTGTTTGGTGAAGCAGTCGACGAATACATTCGCTGCTAAGGGCTGCGGCCAGGAAACTCGCTCAGCGGGTTAGGCTCTGCCCAAAGCGGGGGTTGGGAGTCGGCTCAGGCCAACGTGCTGGCCGCAGGCCCCTGGCAGCCTATTCATTGGCTGGAAGGTTTGATTGGGCGCAGGCCCTTAGCAGCCAATTCATTGGCTGAATAGTTGTCAGATGCCGGTAACACAGCGCAACCCGCACGATAGGCTGGAGCCAAGACGCATCCAGAGGAAGAGGCTTTTCCAGAATGGACTTCTTTACTACGCGCGCATCGACCACGCGCACGGCATGGTCTGGCCCTTTCTGGCAGCGCGTCTGGGATGCCAACGCGCTGGAAGAGGCGATGCAAGCCCCCAGGGCCACACAGGAGGCGAAGTTATTTGACATCCTGGCGCGCAACGCCGAGACCGCATATGGAGCAGCGCACCAGTTTGCCAGCCTTCGCTCTGTCAGCAGCTTTCAATACGAGATACCCATCACGACTGACGCGGGGCTGCGTCCGTATATTCAGCGTGCGATGGAGCCTGGGCAGCCACCGCAGTTGACCGCGCAGCGCCCCATCCTCTACGCGCTGAGCGGCGGCGCTGGCGGCGCGCCCAGAGCGCTGCCTGTCACGCCAGCCTTTATCAATGATTATCTGGTGCCTGCCCAGATGCACGCCGCGCGCCTGCTCGATGACCACCTCGGCCAGAGCAGCGGCAAGCTGCTGGTCTGGTCTGGCAATGATGCTGTCGGCGTCATGCCCGATGGCACACCCTATGGCGCGCTCTCCGGGTTTCTGGCGCAGCGCCAGCCCGCGCTGATCAAACGCTTTCTGGCATTACCCGCCGAACTGGCGCGCATCACCGATCTGGAGCAGAAATACTATCTGGCCCTGCGCCTGACCCTGGAGCAAGATATTACGGCCATCTTGATCCCTAATACCAATATACTTTGCCAGCTTGCCGAAGGTCTGGAGCGCTGGGCGGATGAATTGATCCTGGATATAGGTGCCGGGACGCTCAACCGGCGCTATCACCTGGCCCCGGCAGTGCGCGGCGCGGTCATTCCCCTGCTGCGACCGAATCCGCACCGTGCGGATGAACTGGCGGCGCTGCGCCGTGACAATCGGGGTGTCTTGCTGCCGCAGCATGTCTGGCCGAACCTCAAGGTGATAAGCTGCTGGAAAGGCGGCACCCAGGCGCTTGCTTTCCAGCGTCTGGCGCGGCTCTATGGGCCAGTGCCCATCCGCGAGCATGGCTATGTCAGCACCGAGGTCTGGGGATCGGTGCCGCTTAGTGACAACCAGCAGGGCGGCGCTCTGGCGGTCAACGGTGCTTTCTATGAATTCTTGCCTGAAGTCGGCCTTGACCATCTGGAGACAGCCAGCACTCTGCTCTGCGATCAGCTTGAAGTGGGGCGCTCGTATGGCCTGGTTGTCACCACATCGGCAGGATTGTATCGTTTTTTGACTTCAGACTTGCTCCGTGTGGTAGACTTCTACCATGAGACGCCGGTAGTCGCTTTTGATCGGCACCGGGAGCATGTCTGTTCGCTGGCGGGAGAAGCCGTGACGGAAGCCCAGGTCACAGCCGCCCTGCTCCTGGCAGCCAGCCGCGCAGAGGTGGAACTGCGGCAGGCAACGGCAGCGCCCTCTATTGAACCACCCGGCTACATGTTTACCGTTGAATGCGCCGAAACGCCGACGGGCGAACGCTTCCGACTGCTGGAAGCAGAGATCGAACGCGCGTTGCAGGCGCAAAACGCAGACTACGCCGCGCGGCGGCGCAGCGGGGTGCTGGCAGCGCCGATGCTGCGATTGGCCGTGCCAGGGACGTTCGAGCGCTATCGCCAGGAACAAGTCAGCGCAGGCGCCCCCGATGACCAGCTTGTGCTGCCACATTTGAGTCCCAACCGCCGGTTCAGCGATGCGCTGGCTGTGATGGAAGAAACCATATAGTGCATGTGAGAAGGAGCGCCACCATGTCAACCACCGCTTTCATTATCACGCTGGTTGTAATCAGCGTCTGCGCGTGCCTCATCAACGTCGGGCTGGGCATCCTGCACCACAAGCGGGCCTTGGTCTTGCCTGTGCGCTTGCTGGCGGGCATCATCAGCCTCGTGCCCCTGCTGGCGCTGGTCCTTTCACGAACGCTCTCACTGCACTTGATGGTGAAGCTGGGGCTGGACAGCACCGCTAATGCTTTCATCGCTCTGGGTGTCTTTATTGCCCTGACGCTGATGCTGCCTTCCTGGGTTGATCGCGCACCCAAAGAGACGCCCGCGGGAGCCAAAGGGCAAAAGGTTGGCGTAGGCAAGGGGCGCGTGCGCGTCATCAACGGCAGCGACGAGTGGGTCAATTAGCCATGTCTAAGCCATCAGAAACACAACCTTTTGAGGATCAGCGCCAGCCGATGCCGCCTGACCTATCGCGCCAGGCTGGTCAACCGCTCTTTATGACCTTTGAGGAGTTCCACGAGTGGGTCGATGAGGATACCCTGGCTGAGTTGATCGATGGAGCTGTGGTTATGACCAGTCCGGCCAGCCTGCGTCATCAAGACATCATCAACCCTCGCTTGAAACGGACCTACCTTGATGGTCCGGCTGATCTGGTGGTCGAAGCCGTCTCCCCGGAGAGCGCTGAGCGCGACCGAAGTACCAAATTTGCCAGGTATCAGGAAGTGGGCATTCCTGAATACTGGCTGATTGACCCGCTGATCCAGGAGGCGAGATTCTATCAACTGGATACGGAGGGGCGCTATCAACCTGCGGCGCTTGACGACGGCGGCGCGTATCACTCCAGGGTGCTGCCAGGTTTCTGGCTGCGTGTCTCCTGGCTCTGGCAAGACCCGCCCCCCGATACCACTCAGGCGCTGCTCGAGATTGACCGCGATGCTTATGCAGCCTATCTCCTCGAACAACTGCGGCAGGCTGGCATATAGAAGGTAAGCCTCATATTGGCTCTGTTTCCCTATGGACTAGTCACGGAGAGTTCTTGTGCAAAAAGAATGGGCCGCTCTGCATGTGTCCTGTCTGGCAAGGCAGAACAGCATCAGAAAAGGATTGATCGCGGCGCTGAGTGTGATGGTTTTGCTGCTTACAGCCGCCTGTAGCCAGGCAACGGTGAATCAGCCCCCGGCGGGCAATCCGCCAGTGACCCCTGGTGGATCGCTCACCCCTGTTTCTTTCCTTCATCTTCCGCCAGGGTTTCAGGCAACCACCTTTACCACCGGCTTGAAAGGCCCGCGTTTCATCACCTTCAGCCCCAACGGCACGCTGTTGGTGGCCGAGCGCGGAACCGGGCGCATTCTGGCGTTTCCTGACCCCAACCACAGCGGTCAGACCACCGGGCCAGTCGTAGTCGCCGATCATCTGAATGATCCAACCAGCCTCGATTTCGCGCCAGATGGCAGCCTGTACGTGGGCGAAGCCTCGCGCGTGACCCGCTTTGTTTTGGGGCCGGACCTGCGCGCCACAAGCCAGCAGGTGATTGTTCCCAATTTGCCTACCGGCGGCAATCACATCACGCGCACGGTGCTGATTGGGCCTGATAAGCGGCTCTATGTCTCGATTGGCTCGACGTGCAACGACTGCATTGAATCTGACCCGGAGCGCGCCGCTGTGATGGTCTATCAGATGGATGGCAGCGGAGGGCGGCTGTATGCCAGCGGGCTGCGTAACGCGGTGGGTATGGCAATTAATCCCTGGAATCACCAGATATGGGTGACGAATAACGGGCGCGACCTGCTGGGCGATGATACACCACCTGAGACGGTGTACGCCCTGCAAGATGGCGGCAACTATGGCTGGCCGCGCTGCCACGCGGGCGACATCATTGATCCCGACTATGGCCGCCCAGGCGACTGCACCGGCGTCGTCCAGCCGCTCGTCAAGATGCAGGCGCACTCCGCGCCGCTGGGGCTGGCCTTCTACAACGCTCAGGCGTTTCCTGCATCCTATCGCGGATTGTTCGTGGCTTTTCACGGCTCCTGGAATCGCAGCGTGCCCACTGGCTACAAAGTGGTGTTCATCCCATTGAATGCTCAGGGGCAGGTTGCCGGTCCCGTGCAAGATTTTGCTAGCGGCTGGCTCAATAGCCAGAATCAGGTACTTGGGCGTCCGGTAGGATTGGCTATCGGGCCAGATGGAGCGCTCTATGTGAGCGATGATCTGGACGGGAATATCTACCGGATTACCTACAGGTGATACAATCTAAGGTTGGCCTCATCTCCTGGCTCCTCTCCAGAATTCAAGCTGGCGCGGCAGGTGACAAAAGTACCCGCCGCGCCAGCCGTCCTGCGTCAAGAAATCCCAATGCTCTGTAGTAGAGACGCCAAACAGGCGCCTGTGCAGCACCGCCAGCCGCCTGATACGGCAATAGTACCCTATCCTTGTGCCCGTTGTCAAGGAGAGGGAGTAAAGTTGGGAAGAATGTCAGAAAAATGTCAGAGGAATCGACAAACGACGGAAGGAGCAGGCAATGAGATTCTTTTTCTGGCGCCGACCTCAGACCAACACTGTTGAAACAGCCAGATCACGCCGCTGGGTCTGGCTGGGCGGACACCGCATCCTGACCAATACCCCGTATGTGATGCCCAAGGATAAGCTGGAAGGCGACCGGCTGGATTTGCAACATCATCTCCTCAAGCTGGCGGCTGGCGGCAACTATCGCGCGCCCATTCGCCAGCCGCGCGACATTCTGGACGTGGCCTGTGGAACAGGCACCTGGGGACGCGAGATGGCCCAGGAGTTCAAGCGCGCCCGCGTGATCGGCTTCGACATCGACCCCACGCTGCCAGAGCGTGCGATGGAGGTTCTAGGACCAGGCGGGCAGTTCCCACCCAATTTTCGCTTCCAGGTGGCCGACGCGCTCAAACCGTTTCCCTTTGCGGATGGGGAGTTTGATTTCGTCCACGCGCGGCTGATCTCGCCGTTTGTGCCTATCGCTCGCTGGCCGGATGTCCTCGCGGAGATGATGCGCGTCCTCAAGCCGGGCGGCATCATTGAAGTGGTCGAGTTGGAGCATCTGCCAGAATCGCCCAGCCAGGCGTATATGACTCTGAGCAACTATGGCCGAGACCTCATGGCGCAGCGCGGCCTCTTTACTGGCGTGGGCGATGCGCTGCCGGGCCTACTTGAGCAGGCAGGCGCCAAACACATCCAGCAGCGCAAGTTTGTTTTGGGTACCGACCTCCGACAGCGTCGCCTGCTCGCCGCCGATATGCTGGCCGCGCAAGCGCATGTCAAACCGTTGATGGTCCGCGCGGGACGCTTCACTGAGGAGGAATTTGACGCCCTCCACGCGCAGAGCAAAGCAGAGGTGACGCAGCTTGGCATTACCGTGCCTGTGGTGTTCTGCTTCGGCCAGAAACCCTAAAGACAGCGGAAGCGAGCGCGAGGATGAGGTGCTATCTCTGTGGGGCGCCTGCACCCAGGCAATGCGATGGCTGCCAGCGGCCAATCTGTGAAACTCACGAGCGCGTCGGTATCGATGGGCAGGGGCACAAGCAGCGCCTCTGCCCCCCCTGCGACGACCGGCGGCATAAACAATACACCACCCGGATGACCCGATATTAATTAATATCAATGAGTCTGGCACCAATGCACGAACCAGCGAGGGCCGGGATACGACGTGTATAGCCTCGTTACAGCCCGCGATGCCGATGATGCAGAGCGGCGCGCTTATCAACAACACAGAAAGCATTAAAATGCCAATGGCAGATAAAGTCATCTCTGCCCTACCAGCATCACCCAATCGCCGTCGCGCTCCTGCTCGATTTCGGCCAGGCCAGCGGCGCGCAAGGCATCTTCGGCCAGCGGCAGGCGTTCTTCGATGATGCCGCTGGCGATCAACATGCCGCCGGGCGCGAGCGCGCCCACCAGCGCGGGCGCCAGATCAGCGATCACGCGGGCGATGATGTTGGCGACCACCAGATCATACCGCTCGCCTGGTGGTTCCTCAAGCGAACCGAGGCGCACCGTGATGCGCTCTTCCAGGCTGTTGGCGCGGACGTTGGCCTGGGCAGCTTCGACGGCTACGCTGCTGATGTCCAGCGCCAGCACGCTGGCCGCGCCAAGTTTGGCCGCCGCCAGCGCCAGAATGCCTGAGCCGGTGCCGACATCCAGCACGCGCATGCCGGGGCGCACCAGGCGTTCCAACGCTTCCAGGCACAGGCGCGTCGTGGGGTGCAGTCCGGTGCCAAAGGCCATACCGGGGTCCAGTTCCAAAACGACCTCGCCCGGCTGGGGCGCGTAGTCGCGCCAGGAAGGCTTGATGACGATGCGCTGCCCAAGGTGCAGGACGTGGTAATACTCTTTCCAGGCATTGGCCCAATCTTCCTCGTCCACCAGGCGCGTGGTCAGATCGCCGACAAACTGCGGCCCAATCTGGGCCAGATGCCACAGGCCCTCTTCGATGCGCTGGCGCGCCTCTTCTTCGGTGCCATCCGTCGGCAGAAAGGCGCGCACCAGCACTGGGGCATCGGGCTGCACGCGATATTCCTGCCCATCATCCAGCAAGGCAATAGGTTCTTCGATAGCCACGCCGCCGGGCGCGTAATTACTTAGCAGTTCGCTGATCGCCTCGACGGCTTCACAATGCGCGGAAACAGTCAATTCAAGCCAACGCATAGATTGGGCAGGTACCATGTAACCCAGGTGACAGATCGTTGCCAGCTATGAATCTACCTGCCAGCCTCCTTTTCTGAAGAGGAAGCGCGCAAAAGCTGCGCCACCACGTTCAGCAGGTTCTGGTGGCGAAATGGTTTAGTGAGATACGCGATGCAGTCGGCCTCCAGCGCGGAGGCTTTATCGGCATTGATGGGATAGCCGGTAACAGCAACGATAGGCAGCCGCTCATAGCCAGCCTTTGCGCGAATCATGCGAGCGGCTTGATAGCCGTCCAGCACTGGCATGACCAGGTCCATGAGCGCCAGATCAATATGCACACCGCGATCCAGGAGTTCCAGCGCTTCCTGCCCGTTGGTGGCAGAGACAACCACATAGCCACCGATGCCCAACAGATTTTCCATCAAAATACGATTATTCCGGTCATTCTCAATAATTAAAACGGTGGCCTGCCTCTGGGTGTCGCCGTTCGGCGGCTGAAGGGAGTGCCGCGTCATCGCATGATCTCCCGCCTGGTGATGTGATCTGATGTTCGCTGTCATCTCGTTGTGCCCCCGGTTGCGTTTTTATAGTCCACAACGCACTGCTCCCGCCGGAGCCTCCCAATTGGGACCATTGTACCAGATTGCCCAGCAGCGAAATGCTCTCTGTATCACTGTAACACATCTTGTTCCAAAAAGCGAACGGTTTTCCATTTGATGGAACAGGCACCTTTGGCCTATTGCTCTTGCTCCCACCGCTTGCCTGGGCTATACTATCGCTGTTATATTTCACAGACCTGAAGGCAAAGAGGAGAAGCCTGGATGAGCGCCGCTGAGTTTACCCATCTGCATGTGCATTCCGAATACTCGCTGCTGGATGGCTTATCGCGGATCAACGATCTGGTGGCGCAGGCCAAACGCTATGGCATGCACAGCCTGGCTATCACCGATCACGGCGCGATGTATGGCGTGATTGATTTCTATAAAGCCTGCAAAGCCATCGATATTAAACCCATCATTGGCGTTGAAAGCTATCTGGCCCCCAATAGCCTGGAAGACCGCACCGGCAAATATGACTATTTCCATCTGCTCCTGCTGGCGCAAAACGAAGTGGGCTATCGCAACCTGCTCAAGTTGACGACTATTGCCCATACCAAAGGCTATTACCTGCGCCCGCGCATTGATAAGCAAACGCTGGCCGAGCATTCCGAAGGGCTGATTGCCACCAGCACCTGTATCTCCGGCGAGATTCCTTCGCTGCTGATGAAAGAGGACATCAACGGCGCGCGTCGGGTGATCCAGTGGTATCAAGAAGTGTTTGGCCCGGAGCGCTTCTATCTGGAACTTCAGGACCACCAGGAACCTGGATCACCTCTGGTGAAGATCAACCCGATGCTCTACGACCTGCACCGGGAGATGGGGGTGCCGCTGGTTGCCACCAACGACCTGCATTACGTCCGCGCCGAAGACGCCGAAACGCAGGATGTGCTGCTCTGCGTGCAGACCGGCAAAACCATTGATGACCCAAAGCGCATGAAGTTCGACAGCCAGCAATATTATCTCAAGAGCGCCGAGGAGATGGCCGCGCTGTTTACTGACGTGCCCGACGCCCTGAAGAACACCATGCGTATTGCCGAGATGTGCAATGTGAAGCTCACGTTCGGCCAGACACTGCTCCCCGATTTCCCCATCCCGCCCGGCTACAGCAGCCCCGACGAATATATGTATGAACTGTGCCTCAAGGGCGTGCGCGAGCGCTACGGCGAGATGACCGACGAGATCAAGCAGCGCCTGGACTATGAGTTCAATATCATCTCCAGCAAGGGCTTTGTCTCGTATTTCCTGATCGTTTGGGATTTTTACAACGAGGCGCGCAAGCGTGGCATTCGCTGCTCGGCGCGTGGATCGGCGGCAGGCAGCTTAGTGGGCTATGTCCTGGGCATCACCAGCGTGGACCCGCTTCAATATCATCTGCTGTTTGAGCGCTTCCTGAACCCCGAACGCAAGAGCATGCCCGATATTGACATGGACTTTCCCGATGACCGGCGTGAGGAAATGGTGGTCTATGTCGCTGAAAAATATGGCTGGGATAAGGTCGCGCAGATTGTGACGTTTAACACAATGGCCGCCAAAGCAGCGGTGCGCGATGTGGGCCGCGTGCTGGGCCTATCGAGCGAGGCTGATACAATTGCCCGGCTCATCCCAACTGGCCCCAAAGTGACGCTGCGCGGCTCGCTGGAGACGATCAAAGACCTCCAGCAGCGTTACGAGAACAGCGAAACGACCAAAACCATTCTGGATAAAGCGCTGGCGCTGGAGGGGACCATCCGCAGCACTGGCATCCACGCGGCGGGCGTCGTGATCTCGCGGGAGCCGCTGGTGGACGTGCTGCCGCTGCAACTGCGCGATGCCAAAGACCCCAAAAGCTGGCTGGTCAGCCAGTACGAGCAGGCGTATCTGGAAGAAATGGGGCTGCTGAAGTTTGACTTCCTGGGCCTCTCCAATCTGACCATCTTACAGAACACGGTCAAGTTTATCAAAGAGGCGCGCGGCGAGGATATTGACCTGGACCGCATTCCAACGGATGACAAGAAAGCCTATGACCTGCTGGGCAGCGGCGAAACAACAGGTATTTTCCAGCTTGAATCCGGCGCGATGCGCCAGTATATCAAGGAACTCAAGCCGACCAGCATTGAAGACCTGACAGCGATGGTCGCGCTCTATCGCCCCGGCCCAATGGATAGCATCCCGACGTTTATTAAGGCCAAGCATGGGGAAATCCAGATCAAATATCTGCATCCTGATCTGGAGCCGTTCCTCAAAGAATCCTACGGGGTCATTGTCTATCAAGATCAGGTGTTGTATATCGCGGTCAATCTGGCGGGGTTCACCTGGGGTGAGGTGGACGCCTTCCGCAAGGCGATGGGCAAGAAGATTCCCGAAGAACTGCTGAAATATCGCAGCAAGTTTATTCAGGGCTGTGTCAAGCATGGCATCCCTGAGAAGATTGCCGACGAGATTTTCACGCTGATTGAGCCGTTCGGCGGCTATGGCTTCAATAAAGCGCACGCCTGCTCTTACGCCTGGGTGGCCTATATGACGGCCTATCTCAAGGCGAATTACACGCCAGAGTTTATGGCCGCCACGCTGACCACCGAAGCCAGCGACGCGAAAAAAGTAATGGCTGCCATTGCTGAATGCAGGCGCATGGGCGTAGAAGTTTTGCCGCCGCATATCAACAAGAGCGACATTGGTTTTACGGTTGAGAATGGCAAAATCCGTTTTGGCCTGCTGGCAATCAAAAACGTTGGCTCGCGCCCGATTGAAGAGATTCTGGAGGCGCGCAAAAAGGGCGGCCCGTTTGTCTCCCTGGCCGATCTCTGTGCGCGCGTAGATAGCCGCGCCGTCACGCGCAGCGCGTTGGAATGCCTCATCAAAGTGGGCGCGCTGGATGAACTTGGCGCGCGCCATCATTTGCTGGACTCGCTCGATGCCGCCATCACGCTGGGGCAGAAGCACCGCCGCGATCTGGAAACCGGCCAGGGCAGCCTGTTTGACGCGCTGGATGGGCATGATCCGGTGAAAAGCTTCAAGCTGCGCACCAGCGCGCCAGCCATCCCACGCCAGACGCTGCTGGCCTGGGAGAAAGAACTGCTCAATATCTATCTGAGCGAACATCCTCTGGCGCGCGTCGCCGAAGCGCTGGAGCGGCGCGGCGCCACACCCACCAGCGCGCTGAACGAAGAATGGGCGGGCCAGAAGATCACGATTGGCGGGCGCATCGTTGAGGCCCGGCGCATCACCACCAAAAAGGGCGACATCATGGCAGCGGCCATCATCGAAGACGCGCACGGCCAGGTAGAAGTGACCGTCTTCCCGCGTGTCTACGAGGAGACGGCTGATCTCTGGCAGGATGATACCATTCTGCTCATCACCGGCAAGGTGGAACTGCGCGACGATCAGCCGAAAATTATTGTGGATGGTGCGGAGCAATTTGCAGTGCCGGAAGAGGAGATGAACCGGCCCAGGTATCTGCTGCGCATCACCGTCCAGCGCTCCAGCAGCGATACCGTTGATATTATCAAGGTCCAGGATGCGCACCGCGCCATCGAGCGCCATTCCGGCGGGGACCGTTACGAATTGATCGTGCGCAACGGCTCCTGGGAAGCCCGGCTGATGCCAGAAGACAACCATGTGGGCTACTGCGCTGAACTGCACGAGGCGCTGGAGAAAGTGCTGGGGCCAGGGTCCGTACAGATTTCGCCATTGGTCGAACAGGAACCGGCGCTGGTAAGCCATGCCGAATAAGATGAAAAGGGAGAGTATCTATGAAACATCTTGCGTATCTTTTGCTCTCGGTGATTTTCATTATGGGAGGCTACAGGGCCTATTCCCAGCCAGGCAACCGCGTGAAGCAGGTGGCCGATCTGGGCATTCCAGAGCCAGAATTGGCGGTCAAGGTCAACGGCTTGACGATGGTGGTGGGTGGCACAATGCTGGCCCTGGGCATTCTGCCCAGGCTTGCTGCTGCGACGCTCTTCGCTTCTCTGATTCCAACGACTATCGCAGGCCACCCTTTCTGGAAAGAAGAGACCGAGGAGCGGCAGACTATGCAGCAGACGCAGTTTGCCAAGAACCTCGGCTTGATGGGTGGGTTGCTCTTGGTGATGCTGGATAACAAACACAAAGCAAAGCAGAACGATGCCTGAGATTACCAACGCCGAGGTGATTCGCGCCTGGTCGGCAGCCGCCGATCACGCAGACGACTTCAGCGATGAGGGCGATTTTGCGCGGCAGCATCTGCTGAATCCCGCGCTTTTTGCGCTTTTGGGAGATGTCCAGGGCAAGCGCGTGCTTGACGCTGGCTGCGGCCAGGGCTACCTGTGTCGTCTGCTCGCCAGAAAAGGCGCGCTGGTTACGGGCGTCGAGCCAGCGGAGGGCTGGTATCGCTACGCCGTCCAACGCGAGGAAGCTGAGCGCCTGGGCATTACCTATCTACAGGCTGACCTTTCATCACTCACCAGCATAGAGAGTACCTTTGATGCAGTGGTCGCCAATATGGTTTTCATGGATATTCCCGACTATGCGCAGGCAATGAAGCACTGTATTGCCGCGCTAAAGGTTGGGGGCGATTTCATTTTCTCACTGCTGCATCCCTGCTTCGAGGAACCGGGGGCCGAATGGGTCCGCAAAGGCTTTGTGGGGGTGCGCGAGTATCTACATGACTATGTGAGGCCGCAGACTTTCGGCTATGCGTTTCATCGTCCACTGAGCAGTTATCTCAACCTGATGATTCAGGAAGGCTGTATGCTCCGGCAGATGATAGAGCCGCAGCTTAGCCGGGAACTGGCGCAGCAGGTCGGCAACGAGCGAGACGTGCATGTGCCTAGCTTTCTTGTTATCCACGCCAGCAAGGCTTGATACGTGGCCCCTGGCTGAAAATAAAGCCAGGAGCCACGTTTTTGCTACATGAAATCGGGGTCACGGAAGAGAATTATCCAATCGGTGGCGCTGTTGATCCCCAGGAAGAGGGCATAGTTGCCGTTCTGCCAGCACTGCGGTTTCCCGTAAGAGTTCCCCGCATTCAGGCAGCTATGCCCGTCCGTGTCCACCTGCTGCCAGCCGAGTTGCACCAGGTGCTGGGTCATGAAATCTAACACAGACTGCGTGGTGCCCGCGCTGCACATCTGCCTGCCTCGGACTCCGCCCGCGGCGTCATTATCAAAAGAGCGGGTTTCTGGTGGCAGGGGTATCTGCGCGTAGACATTGGTTGCTTTAAAGGTGGCGTCTGGCAGCGCGCTGTAATACGTGCTGCTAAAGTTCGCGCCGCACATGGGTGGGGTGAGCGTGGGTGTAGCGGTTGGAAGGCTGGTCGCGGTATTGGTTGGAAGGCTGGCCGGGGTATTGGTTGGGACGTTGCTCTGTGGACTGGCGACGTTGCTGCTACAGCCAGCCAGAGCCAGCACTGTCGCTACCATACCAAGCGCCAGAGCGCGTGAAAGCCAGCGAGAGATCGTCATACGATAAATCCTCTTTCAGAAAGAACTGAACGTATAATAAGCAACAGGGCGATAAACGGCCTATAATCACATACTAACAGGGCCGTCCATCCCATGCTATGGCCTGCCTCCACAATTCCTTCATCGGGTTCCTTTCGCAGCGGCTCTTGCCACCTGTGATAGAGTAGGAGCAAGCACGAGCCTGTTGAGGTACTCTGGCAAGCCACCCAAGGGAGGGTCTACGCTCATGGAAAGCTGGGTCAATCTGCTGGAACTGGAGACCCTGGCGCAGCAGCAGATGTCTCCGATGGTCTTTGACTACTACGCGGGGGGAGCGGAAGACGAGATTACGCTGCGCGAGAACCGCGCCGCCTTCGGCAGAATCGCGCTGCGCCCGCGCATGCTGGTAGATGTCAACGCGATTGACACCGGCACGACGGTTCTGGGCCAGCAGGTATCCAGCCCCATTCTGGTGGCACCTATGGCGATGCACCGCCTGGCCCATCCCGATGGCGAGCTTGCTACTGCTCGCGGCGCGGGCGCAGCAGACACGCTGCTGGTGGTCAGTACGCTGGCAACCGTATCGCTGGAAGAGATAGCTGCTGTTGCCAGCGCTCCGCTCTGGTTTCAACTCTATGTCTATAAAGATCGAGAGATTACGCGCGCCCTGGTGCAGCGCGCCAGGGCCGCTGGCTATAAAGCGCTCTGCCTGACGGTTGATGCGCCCCACGCTGGCCGCCGCGAGCGCGATGTACGCAATCACTTTGCCTTGCCGCCGGAGGTGCAGCTTGCCAATTTTTCCGGCCCGGAGATGCGGATGATGCCCAAAGAAGAGGGCGGCTCCGCGCTGCCCGCCTATGTTGCCAGGATGATGGACCTGACCCTCACCTGGAAGGATGTCACCTGGCTCAAATCCACCGCCGAGATGCCGCTGCTCGTCAAGGGCATCCTCACAGCAGAAGACGCGCGGCTGGCGGTGGAGCATGGCGTCGATGGCATCGTGGTCTCGAATCATGGCGGGCGCCAGCTTGATACAGCGATTGCCACGCTGGAAGCGCTGCCGGAAGTGGTTGAGGCTGCTGCCGGGCGTGCCGAAGTCTACCTGGATGGTGGGATTCGTCGTGGCACAGATGTTGTAAAAGCTCTAGCCCTGGGCGCGCGAGCAGTCTTGATTGGGCGGCCTGTTCTCTGGGGACTGGCCCTGGCGGGCGCGGATGGCGTGCAGCGCGTTCTGGAGATGCTGCGACATGAACTGCGGGAGACGATGCTGCTGGCGGGTTGCCCGGCCATCCCCAGCATCAGCAAGGCACTGGTCAAAGTACCGTGACCTGCGTATTATTGCGCATCGATCATTACGTAGTATTACGTAACACTCGCTCCTGGTCGCTCGTCTTGCCTTAGTGATGTTGATACCTATTAGATGTTTAGGAGGATGAGCGACCGGATGGATTTTATGACCCCTACGCAGGAAGCTCTCACTACATCCAACCAGGGCAAACTACTCGAACAGATCAACCGTCCTCAGCGCCCAGGCTGGCCCCAGCGCTTCCGCCAGTCGCCGGTCAGAGCGCTGCTCATCAGCTTTCCTTCGCGCCTGTTCTTCCTGGTCTTTATCGGCTACCTGCTCATTACATTTTTTTACGATGCGGTTCTGAGCCAGCAGCCTTTGGCCCAGCCATCGAGTCCGTCCGTACTGGTATTGGACTTCATCAGTCCCTGGCGGCGATTCGATAGTCTCTATTTTCTGCATATTGCCCGCTCCGGCTACGACCTTCCCCGGCTTCCTGCCTTCTTCCCCTTGTACCCCTTACTGGTGAAGATTGCCGCCTGGCCGCTTGGTGAGCATTTCACCGTCGCCGGGCTGCTGATTGCCTGGGTTTGCTGCTGGGGCAGCTATCTCTGGTTCTATCGGCTGGCAGCGCGCGAGTATGGGGAGCGCGTGGCAAAGCTGGCTTTGATCGCGTTTGCCGCTTTCCCAATGGGCTTTTTCACCTTTGCGCCCTACAGCGAGTCGGTCTTTCTGCTGGTGAGCATTGGGGCCATCGAGCGGGCGCGCGCCGGGCGGCCTTGGCAGGCGGGCACGCTGGCCGCGCTGGGCATGCTGACGCGCCCAACCGGCATCCTGCTGCTCATTCCGCTGGGTTGGGAATTAGGCCGTCGCACTCCCTTTGTGCTGAGCCAGGTAGACCGGCTCAAGGCAGCGCTTGCGCGCCGCGTGGCTGCCCTGCGCCAGACAAAACCAACCTGGAGAGGCTCAACTGAACTGCTGGCGCGTCAAGAGGCTTTCTTGACGCCCTTATCCTGGACAGCCTGGCTCTCGCTGGCGCTAATTCCGCTGGCGCTGCTGGGCTATATCGCCTATCTTCAGCTTGTCACTGGCAATCCGCTGGCGTTTCTGCGCAGCGAATCTACGGTGTGGTATCGCCATCCGACGCTGCCCTGGACTCTCTTGCCGCTCTTCGTCACCGCGTATCAGCAGGTCATGCAGTTGGGTGATCCCTGGCTGTTTGTCCGCAACACGGCAGACCTCATCCTGGTGATTCCGGTGTCGGGGCTGGTAGTATACTATGCCCTTCGCTGGCGTCTGGTCTGGCTAGGAGCCATGTTCTATCAAATTGCTATTGTCCTGCTCTTGATTGCTGTGCCCACGTATCCCTCGCACTACCGCTATGAGGTGCTGCTCTCCACGCAGCGCTTTATGCTCCCCGCCTTTCCCATCTTTCTGCTCATGGGGCATCTTGGTGTGGCGCGCCCCCGCCTCTATCGCGCTCTGGTGCTGGTAAGTACGGCGATACTTCTGGTGTATGTCCTGCACTTTCTGGATGGTCTCTTTATCGCCTGAACGCGGATCGCCTGCCGCGCGCCAGACATCGTGACGATGTGTGGCGCGCGCTCGTTGTAAGACGCAGAGCAACACGGGCAAGAGAGAACCAGCGCAGGACTTCTATGAGCGATTTGCCGCCAACGCCAGAAAAACTGATCGTGATCGACGCTGCTGCGTCAGGCCAATCACTTCCTATCCCATTGAACAGGAGCGATGCCGCGAGCGATGCTCCCACCCATCCGCAGGAGGGAGTAGCGCAGGGCAGCGCCCCGCCTGCTGTCAGGTGGTGGTGGCTGGCTCGCGCGGGCGCGCTGCTCGATAGTTTTCCCTCGCGGGCGTTTCTGCTTGCTGCCGCTGGTTATCTGCTGCTGACCAGCGTGCATGTGATCTTCTTGAGTCAGCAGATACCGTCGGGCTTTGTCGGATGGGCCAGCGCTTTTACCTCAGCCTGGAAGAGTTCGGATAGCTATTTTTTCCTACATATCGCGCGCTATGGCTACACAGACCAGGGGTTGGGGGCCTTCTTCCCGCTGTATCCCGGCCTTGTTCGGCTGGTAGCTCCGATAACGGGTCAGCACTTCACGCTGGCGGGGCTGCTCGTTGCCTGGGTTTGCTGCTGGGGCAGCTATCTCTGGTTCTACCGGCTGGCAGCGCGCGAATATAACGAGCGCGTGGCAAAGCTGGCGCTGCTCTTTCTGATCTGCTGCCCGGTTGGCTTCTTTGCCTTCGCCCCCTACAGCGAATCGGTCTTTTTGCTGGTGAGCATTGGCGCTGTCGAACGGGCGCGCGCCGGGCGGTTCTGGCAGGCCAGCGCGCTGGCGGCGCTGGGCATGCTCAGCCGACCTACTGGCCTCTTGCTGCTCATTCCGCTGGGCTGGGAATGGGGGCGGCGCAGTCCCACCCTGCTCAGATTCACAGACCGGCTCAAGACGTGGTTTACCCGCCAATCTGGCGATGCATCCCAGGCGCGGGCGCCGCAGGAGAAACAGGCGCAGCCGCTGTCAGTGCTGGCGCTGCTCTCGCTGGGGCTGATTCCGCTGGCGCTGCTGGGCTATATGCTCTATCTCGAAATCGCTACTGGCAATCCGCTGGCATTTATCGCGGGCGAAAACGCCTGGGCGCGGCATCTGACCTGGCCCTGGGATACGGTGGGCCTCTTTATCACCGCTTTTCAGCGCGCCGGGCAGGCTGGCGCTCCTGAACTGTATGCCATCAATATTCTTGACCTGCTGCTGGTTCTGCCGCTGCCCGCGCTGGTCCTCTATTACACCTTCCGGCGGCGCCTGCTCTGGCCGGGCGCTGCGCTCTATCACCTCGCGCTCACCGCGCTGCTGGTGGCGGTGCCTACCTATCCGCGCCAGATTCCTTACGAAGTGCTGCTTTCAACCGAGCGCTTTATGCTGCCCGCCTTTCCTATCTTCCTCCTGATGGGCCACCTCGGTGCCGCTCGCCCCAGGCTGTATCGGGTGCTGCTGGCTATCAGCGTCTTGCTGCTTATCTTCAACACCCTGCGCTTTCTGGATGGCATCTTTGTCGCCTGAGCGCTCGCTGTAACCGCGCGCGTATCTTCCTATGGCATGGGAGACTGAGAATGTGCAGCGTCGGCGCTATTCACTGCCCAGCCTGGCCCAGCTATGATTGGCCGCGCAGTTGCGGCCCCACATCGGCTGTAGGAAGCGATACACTCTGTCAATGAGGAGCATTGCATGCGTCGAATAGCCTCTCTCTTTGCCGTTTCCCTGATGGCAGCCTTGCTGGTTGCCTTGTTGTTAGTTGGTGTGGCAGGCGCCAGCGCCTCACACCCCTCAAGCGATTCATCTGATGGTCGCGTCTTGACTGCAACGCTCACGCCTGATCTCGGCCCCCAGGTGGAGCCGACTATCGGAGGCATCGCCCCAGGCGGTCTGCCCTGGGTACTGAAGAGCGGCCATGTCACTATTTCCAGCAGCGGATTGCTTGAAGCCTCTGTGGAGGGGCTGTTGTTCGGGCCTGGCGCCCCGTCGAACCTCATCGGCACGCGCGGGCCAATTACAACGGTATCCGCCAGCCTGGTCTGTGCCAATGGCCCAACTGTCACGACAGACCCGGTGGCGTTTAGCACCGAAGGCAACGCGCATTTCCATCAAACGATTGCTCTGCCCGCGCACTGTGTCGGGCCAACTGTCCTGATTCGCGCTTTTGCCACCGGACCCTGGCTGGCCTCGTCAGGCTTCTAAGAACGCCTAACAAAACGAGCATGTAGGCAGGGGTGGGGTGTACCGCCGGTTTTCCAACTGGCAGGGGCAGGGCCAAACGCCCGTTTTGTTAGGGACTCTAAGCGCGACGAGACCCTTTTATCGCAGAAGACCCCTTTCACCCTCCAGAGAGCACAGTGCCCCTTCCTTAAAAGGATATTAGGGAAGGGGCGCTGTGTTGCATTGTTGCCGTTACCCTGCTAGAATGAAAGCCAGCCAAGAACGATGATCCAGCCAGGAGAAGCTCGTTATGCTGCGAGAAGGACCGACCGAACCGATGACCCAGGCGAGTATCCCGTTTGGCCTGCCGGGCGCCGTGCAGGCGGCCCAGACGATCCAGGCGCAAACGGATGTGCAGGAAACAATGGCAATTCTGGCCGATCAACTGCTGCTGCTCTACGATGAGCTTCCTGCCGCCGGGCTGGTTCGCCAGAAGCGCCACGTTATGCAGCAGCACACCCAAACCTATTTCTACATTGCCGATGGCGTCTGGGAGGCTTTGGCAACCGACCATCTGGCCGAACTCACCAGCAATCCTTCATATAATGTGGCAGCGGACACGCTGGAGCAGAAGCTGGTTCAGATTCACGAGGAGTGCCTGCGCGCGCCGCAGGACTTGAAAGCGCGCGGCGGCTGGCTCTGGCGGCGACGAGCGCGGCTCTGTAGTCAGGGGCTGCTGGAGTGGAAACGCTGCATCGATACCAACCCCAGCGGCACGCTCCCCGACCCCAATCGCTGCGGGCGCGTGCTGTATCGGGCGCACAGCCGCGTGGGGCTGGCAAGCATCAGCGGCTTCGAGCATTTTCTGCTTTTCAGCCTGCCGATGCTGGGCATGCTGGCAAGCCTGGCACTGGCCTTCCTCTTCGGGACGGCGGTGCTGGTGGTTCCTAACGGGCTGACGCTCTATCTCGCGCCTGCCGTTGTCGCTACGCTGCTGACGCTGTATATCTTCTGGTTCAGCGCTGTCAGTCCCTCGTCGCTTTTGCCGGTGATTGGCTGCGCGCTGGCGCAGCGCAAACGGACGCCCTTTGCCAAAACGCTGCGCACGACTGATGCCCTGGACCCGGAGCATCAGCCTGGGGCGCTGCGCGGCTTCTTGCGGGGATTTCTGACGACGATGGGTACCCTCTTTGGGGTGGGGCTGGTGAGCCTGCTGGTGCTGGCTGTTTTCCTGGCACGCGACCTTTTTGCCAGCCTGCACAATGGGACGGGCCAAGATGTGAGCGTGTCGCTTGCCAACCTGTTGCAAACGACATCGGGGCAGATGCTCGCGGCCAACGATGCTTACGCGCTTACCATCGGACTGCCGGTGATCTGCCTGCTGTTTGTGGCTCTCTTTTTCCTGCCCTTCACGCTGAGTGTGCAGGCCAGGCTGACCAGAGAACTGATCGGTTATCCCACGCGCTCGGCAGAGGCGCGGCGCTATGCCCTGCGTCCAGCGCTGGACCTGCTGCTTTTCCACACCATCACCTTGCTGCTGCTGGCGCTGCTGGTCAATATCGCGTTCAATCTTGGCGCGGGTTCGGTCTTGCCGCCTGCGTTCCCGCCTGTCAGCGCGCGGCTGCTGATCTATCTCGCGGCGCTGATCTTGCCATACGTGCTGCTCGTTGATCTGCCTTACCGCGAGGGGATTGCGCGCTGGCGCGCGACCATACTGCGCGAACTGGGGCTGCGGCGCAACGAGATTGCCCAGCGCCTGAGCCGCGCGCAGCCGCAAACGCTGGAGCAGGCTGATCTACGCACCATCCAGGATTATGTGACCTGGCAATATTACCGGACGCAGGAGAGCGAAGCCAAACAGACGCCCGCCGCGCCGTTCTCTCTCTCGCGCTGGCTGCTGGCGCTGGTACTCATCGTGCTGGTGGGTATCGCGCTGGATCAGCTTAACGGGCTGCTGTTTAACGTGTTGCAGATACGGCTCTGAAAGCGCCGGGGCAGGTCAAGTAATCTGCCATTCGATCTTCTTGCCCAGCGCGGAGACATAGCGCTCGATAGTGGAGAAGTGGGGGTCTCCACCGCCAAGCTCCAGGCGCTCAACCGCAGAGCGTGGAACACCCATGCGCTTTGCTACCTCCGCCTGTGTCAGCCCGGCCTCCTCGCGCGCCCTGGCTAACTGCTCAAAGAGGCGGCGATGGTGCCGGAAACTCTCCAATACGCTCTCTATACCCATACCGGGGGACTTCTCGATCAGTTCCAGCAGGCGCGCCTCCTCCTCATCCGGGTCATATTTTGGGCGCTTCGGCTGGCGAGGCGGTGCAGGCGCCTCGCGCTCAACGAGACGCAGGTGCGATGGCCGCTTCAGTTTCTTCTGCCCCCCGGTCAAAGGGGTGGTTCCTTTTTTGGCATAGCTTTGTCGCTCGGACTCCACGCGCTGCTGCTCAAGCTGCTGCCAGGCAGCGTCCATTTCGGCGAGAAAGGCCGGGTCTTGCCTGAACCAAAGACGACGCATCTCTTCGAGGAAATCATCTTCTTCTGACATGTGGCCCTCGGTAGTGTCTTTTTGTCCCTTCAATTAAAACACTCTGTAACCAGAATAGCAAATACGATAGACGTTGGCAGCGCAGGATACTTGCAGAATATGTTATGATGGTTATCATCGACTGATTACGAGGATTGGGCTGTCGGAACAAACCTTGCTTCGATAGGCGCTTCATCTGGCAAGGCAGGGCGCAAGGTGATCTCTGCTCGCAGCCCTAACGCAGCGAGCAGGCTGGTAATCGTGCTGAGCGTGGGGTTGGCATCTTCTGCATTGAACAAGCGGGTGATGGACTCGCGCCGCGTGCCCATCCTCTCTGCAAGCTCCTTTTCTGTGAGATGAAGCGACTTGCGCGCCTCCTCCAATGCTTGCATCAAGGTGATTTCTGCCGTCATCTGCGCCTCTCACGCCAGCGCCCGCTCCAGCAGCGGGACAAGCAGATCATCGCGGCGGGCGCGGACATCTGGCGCGATGGATTCGGCGGCCACGATGCGGATGCAGCGCTGGTGCTGCTCGTATTTGGAGAGATCGGCGGGAAGCTGGCCGGTGGCCTCCACCCAGGTCATCATCGGTTGCATGCCAAGCGGCGGCTGGGCAAAACTGACCCAGACATCCATCTCCCATTTTTCTGGCTTGGGGATGTCGATCAGCACCTCATGCGGCGCGAGCGGGCGCCCCAGACCCCCGGCCAATCCGGCGGCCAGAGCGATCTCGACGCGGCGGCGCCTGCCCTGGTCCCAGAACAGCGCGTCCAGCCGGTTGAAGAGGCTCCCGGCACGCATACTCACTTCCAGCACGCTTTTATAGGGGCGGCGCAGGCGCAGCGCTTCGACCAGCGCCCGTGTGCTGGCGGGCATCTGTGCTGCACCAAGCAGGGCCAGCAGCGAGTGGTCGTCGTGGCCGGGCAGGTCCGCCGGGCGCAGGTGTTCTTCCAAGAGCGCGTCCTGCACGGCGCGCAAGAGCATTGCCATCATGGCGCGGTTGGTGTGGTGCCAGTAGACGTTATCAAACATCTCCTGGCGGGCGTGCAGCAAGGAATTGAGGGCGCTGATGCCTTTTTGCGTGACGACCAGCCGGCGCTGGCCCTGCACGTCGGCCACGCGCAGCGCGCCCAGCAGGCGGCTGACATCCACGCCGCCGTAGGGCACGTTGCAGGCGCGGGCATCGCGCGGCAGATAATCCAGCTTATCAACATCGAGCGCCCCGCTCAGCAAGCGTACCAGCACAGCGTCGCTGCCTGGCAAGGGACTGCCGCGCGGTGGGTCGATGAGGTCAGCAACGCGCCCCGGCGAGACCCGACAATCGCGTTCCAGTATCCGCGCAAAGGGATCGCGCTCGATGATGACGCGCCCGACTTTTTCATGAGAGATGATGGGATGGCCCAGTTCTTCGATGGCGTGGGAAAAGGGGTAGTGGCCGATGTCGTGCAGCAGGGCCGCCGCGAGGATGGCGCGCAGGTCCGTCGCGCTGGCTCCCGTCAAGCCGCCGTGCTGGCCGCGCGCCAGCAGCGAGCGCAGCGCCCGCAGCGCCAGATAATAGACGCCCAGGCTGTGTTCGTAGCGGGTGTGCGTGGCGCCGGGCCAGATGCGATAGACAAAGCCGAGCTGTTTGATATTCTGAAGGCGCAGGAACGGCTCCGAGCCAATTAAGGCGCGCTCGGCAGCGCTCAGGGGAATGCGATCATAGAGACTGTCGCGGATGATGGTGACGGGCTGTTCATCGGGCAGGGCCGGGCCGCTTTCCGGCAGTCCTGGCGCGGCGGCGGCTTCGGCACGCGCGCCCGCCTGGCCGTTTTCGCTCATCTCATCATTAGCTCTGGTCCGGCCACGCCTGGGCGCTGCCTGGCCGGATGAGGGAGACAGCGCTTGCTCTTGCTTGCTCATAGGGCGATTGTACCATTCTCAGACGGCCCTGTCCAGGGGATCAGTTGGGGAGAACAGATGCCGGTTGCTCGTACTCAGAAACCGGCGTGACTCCCGCAGTTTCACTATTGGTGAAGCTCTGATAGGGCTTTTTGTCGGGGTCCCACCAGGGTTCAACGGCAACTAATTCTTCGGCGGCGGCGCTCACAGTATGCTCCTGGACTGGCAAGGGTAGCCCGACATCTTCGTGGAGTATCTGGGAGACGACGCTGCGTGTAGCATGGAAGCTGAGCGTCCACTTGCCAGGCAAGAGCGACCAGAGATGCTGGATGCCATCTATATGCTCGTGGTTGAAACAGATAAATGTTGGCCTGGTTGACCAGGCGGTGTCTGCCACCGCGATTTCGGTCTTGCTGCACACGTAGGCTTTGCCAGTATCTAGAGAGAGAACATCTGCCTGGACGTATTTTCCCATCTGTTTGACGACTTCCGAAAGCTGGGCGGCGGCAACCGGCCACTTGCCGCCGCGCTGGATGCTGGGTTGCCAGCCGTTAAAGAGCGAGACCAGCACCGGGCTGCCGTAGGTTGGCGCAGCGGTTGGGCCGCCATGCTCCAGGCAGAGCAGGGCACGGTTCAGCCGATAATTGTCGAACATGACCATCATGCCCAGGCGCGGGCGAAGCTGCTCCCAGGCGTGCGATTCGATCTGCTTGAGCAGGTGGATAACGCCCAGCCCTGCACAGAGGATGATCTGATGGGCGCTGACCGTCTCGCGCAATCCCACTTTGATGGCTGCGGCTGCTCCTTGCTGGAGCAGCACGTCTTGTACCCAGGTTCTGGGAGAGATTTCAACGCCTACATCCAGGCACATCTGCACCAGTTCGATCAGGATGCGGCGTGGCGAAACGATGAAGTCAGGCAGGGACGCGCAGGAGAGACCGGGAGCATGCTGGGGTTGCAGAATGTCTGTCCAGGTGCTGCGGTCTACTTCCTGAAACGGAATGCCCTGAAGCTCCCAGAGCCGCTTAAACTGGTCGAGCCGCTGCGAGGTTCCAAAATACCAGGTGTCTTCTAGGGGGAGAATCGCATCAGGAAACGTCTGTTGAAACAATCGGTTGGCTTCAAAACACAGAAGGGCAACATCTGGATGGAATTCGGAATAGAGGGCACCGGAATGAATCATTCCGTGATTGCTGGTGGATGCTTCGCTTCCGATCTCCCCTTTCTCAAACAATCCGACGCGAAAACCACATTTCGCCAGCCGCAGCGCGGTCATCAGGCCAGTGACACCCCCGCCAACGATTGCATAATCATAGTCAGGCATTGCTCAATTCATCTCCGGGTGAGGTCCAGAAAAGAGTTGCATTCAAAGAGGCCAGTTCCCACAGCGAGTATCCGTAACGGCGGACATGTCTCGCAGGAAATATGCCAGGTAGGGGAGGGGCTGAGCGTATAGCTGCCTCCGGCTGCCATGCCCGCCTGATTTCCCTTCGCGCTGACGCTCTTTTGGGACGATACAGGTTGAGAGCATCATCAGGTCATAGTGGTGAAGCCGATCATCCAGCTTGCTCTGCTCGCCAGGGGTGAGGCCCGTGCGCTTCTGCCTCTCCCTACAGCAGCGCCTTCTTCAGCCGCACATGACGCGGCAGGGCTTCGCCAATCAATGGTAGGGCATAGTCGTAGAACGCCTGGGTGACGCCAGTGCCGCTCTTATTCATATATTCATCTGGCAGCAGGCGCTGGGTGTTAGCGATAGCTTCTAAATCGGCCAGCCCCGTCTCGCAGGCGTAGCGTGGCCCAGGCTGGCGCACCAGCGTGACCATTTTGTCGCTTATCCCTTCGAGCGCGTGGCGCACGGCCATCTGCCCAACCAGATACGCCTCCTCGCGGTCCACGTTGGAAATAGCTGCTGAGGACATGCGCTGAAGATCGCCGGGCTTGTCGAAGCGTGCCCGCAGCCCCAGTTCGTGCTTTACCAGTTCGACCAGCGTTTGCGCTGTCCCGCTGAGCAGCGCATGGCCGAAGGCATCGGTACCCTGCGCGCCAACGCTGCCCAACTGCTGCCCCTGCTCGTCGCGGATGGTTTCAGCCACGACAACGACGACATAGCCAAGAGCCTGATACACCGCGCGCACCTCCGCCAGAAATAGCTCAGGGCTGAAGTGGCGTTCGGGAACGTAGATCAGGTGGGGCGCGTCTTCGGGCCGCTCTTTGCCGAGGGCCGAAGCGGCGGCCAGCCAGCCCGCGTTGCGCCCCATCACTTCGATGATCTTGACCGGGAAGTGATGGGGAATGGCCTCGGTGCAGAGGGCCGAGTCCATCGTCGCCAGGGCGATGAAGCGCGCGGCGCTGCCATAGCCGGGGCAGTGATCGGTAATGGGCAGGTCGTTATCAATCGTTTTGGGAATGCCGATGACTTGCAAGTCATAATCTGACTCGCGGGCCACCTGGGCGATACGATGGGCAGTATCGGCGGAATCATTGCCACCGATGTAAAGAAAGCAGCGCACGTTGAGCGCGCGCAGGATGTCCAGGGCGCGCTGCGGGTCTTCCGGTTTGAGCTTATAGCGACAGGAACCGAGCGCTGCTGAGGGCGTCGTTTGTATCTGATTCCAGGTCTCGCCGCTGATGGCGCGCAGGTCGATAATCTGGCGCGAAAGCACGCCCTCGATGCCGTGCAGCGCGCCGTAGATGCCATCGATCTGATCGGAGCGCAAGGCTTCCTGCACGGCGCCTGCCAGACTGGCGTTAATGACGGCGGTGGCTCCGCCAGATTGCCCGATCAAGAGGTTGCCTTTATGCCGCCCGCTCCCGTTGCTGCTCATCGTGTCCAGGTTGCTCCTTATATCAGGGTTGCTATGTGATGCTTCTATTGTACAATGAACCCCAGAAAGGAGCATCGGCTATGCGCGAACTGTTTGATACGGAGCAGATTGAAGAGATCGTCGCTCGCCTGCCAGAATGGGCTGTTCCTGAACTGACCGCTGAAGGAGTGTTGGTTGTGACCCCACCGCCTCTTGAGGCACACAGCGAGTACCAGACAGCTTTGATTGTCGCTGTTGGCATCTATCTGAAGGAACACGGGCAAGGTGGCAAGCTCTATACAGAGCTAGAAACCAGGCTGGCCCCTACTGGCCGCTGGATACGACCAGACATTCTGTATCTTGCACCAGATTCCCAACTTGGGCGTATTGATGCCAAAACGGGGCGTCTGGTAGGTGCGCCCGACTGGTGCTGCGAGATTGCGAGCGCGGAAAGTCGCTCCCTGGATGAAACGGTAAAATACAGCGACTACGAGCGGGCGGGAGTGAGAGAATACTGGCAGGTAGACCCGGAGCGCGAGGCTGGTCAGCGTTTCCGATGCTACGTGCAAGAAGCCGGGCGTTTTCGCTCCATTCCCGGCCCGCAAGAGAGTCTGGTGTTCCCAGGGATTGAGATTCCGGCGACGCTGCTGTGAGAGAAGTATGGAGCGCCAGCACGCAGGCTGGCGCAGCATGGGCCGCCTTCCAGGCGGCGGTACGAGTTATTCTTTCCGGGCTTTCAGCGAGAAGGTCATGGGCAGCGGGATATACCCTTCCGGCAGCCGCCAGAGACCATCGGCGCCCTGCTGCATGAAGGGGAAGAACTGCCAGCCGCAGGTATCAAACTCGTGCAAGAACTCGATGCGCAGCCCGGCCTGAATGAGCGCGTTGATGATGCTGCTCAGGCTGTGAATCCACTCGTAGGATGGATGGCTGGCGATGAAGGTTGGGTCGGCGTAGTCGCTGTCCGACTCGAACTTCAGCGGCTCCGGCCCCTGGAAATAGCGATAGCCAACGTGATAGGTCGTGGCGTTTTTATCGTTCTCAAAGATCAGCATGAAGGGATGACCTTCGCGGATGTAGAACGTGCCGCCCGGCTTGAGGAAATGCCCGATAATCTGGCCCCAGCGCGCGATGTCTTGCAGCCAGTTGATGGCGCCGCCGCCGGTATAGATCATGTCGAACTGGCCGTTCAGGTTCTCCGGCAGATCGTAGATATTCGAGCAGATGAAACGAGCGTCAATCCCAAGCTCCTGGCTGAGCGACTGCGCGAGGGCAATGGCCTGGTCGGAGAAGTCGATGCCGGTGACGCTGGCGCCCAGCCGTGCCCAGGAAAGGGTGTCCATGCCGAAGTGGCATTGCAGGTGCAGCAGCGATCTTCCGGCCACATCGCCCATCTCCGCGATTTCAATCGGGTGCAGGCTGGATTTGCCTGCTTTAAAGCCTTCCAGGTCATACATGGCTGAGCGGGCGTGAACGGGCGTGATTTCGTTCCAGAGTGGCAGGTTGGCATTCTTATAGTCGTGCATAGGTTGCTCCTTGCGACAAGATGATAGACATGAACCCTCCTGGGATGTTCGCTGGGAGATGATGCGGGAGGACATGCCAAACCTCTGGCTGAGGATGGCCGGTGAGGGCCAGGCCAAACGGGAAGGCGTCTATCCCGCTGCTTACACTGACGCTTGATTTGTAAGCAGCGGTCTAGCCGTTTTTATTTGATTGCCTGGTGATCCAGGTGTGGAAGCGTGAAAGGCTCAAGAGCGTGCTTCTTTCGTAATGACAGAGCAAAAATCACCAGAGCAATCATAGCATATAACGGGTGAAGAGCGCAAGATGGGCAGCGATTAAACTCATCTTGCGCTTGCCCCCTGTGCTGCGCCTCTGTCGTGATGTACGGCGGCTGGTTCACGAGGTGCAGCGCGAACCCGCGCTGCGCGCATATTCTTGTTCTTGCCAGAAGATGTGGCAAGCCGGTTTTTGATAATGCCTGTCCTCACGTGGCAGTGTTGTCTGGTGGTGGATCGAGGTTCTGAGACATTGGTTCTGGAAAGATGCCATAGCCCACTTCACGCCGACAGCGAAGCAGTTGGGGATGCCCCGGCACTTCTCCGAACTTGCGGCGGAGCTTGCGAATGGTCTCTTCAATACAATGGGTTGGGTCAAACACTTCTTCGCGGACAATCCCTTCGGCCAGGAGGGCGGCGCTGAGATAGCAGCGGGGGTGGCGCAGCAAACGCTCCAGCACCCGCATTTCGCGCCCTGTCAGTGGGATGGTGGTTGGGCCACGTCGTACCTCCTCGCGTGCCAGGTCTACAACCAGATCAGGCCGCAGGGGAACGAGGGCAGGCTCTGTTTGCAGGGCGCGCCGCATCACATCGTTCTCCGCGCTGACCCCCAATGTCATGAGGCGAAGCTGGCGCATAATCTCTTGAGAGAGTGCCCGCAGTTGCTCGCTCTGTGAGTTCGCGTGGACGACCCCAGCGATCAGTGGCCTATCAGCCGCCGGGAGAGTCTGTGGCTGGGCGTCTCCACCCCAACCCTGGACATTATCCAGAGGCACGAGAATGAGATAGGGTATATCAGGCATAGGTTTCTCCTGTGCTATGCGCGTGCTGCATGGCGTCTTTGTGGCAATCGTCTGCCGAAAGGCGTGAAGGTTTTTTTCACTGCTCCGGGTTGGCTGCCCAACGTTCATAGTTGTTTCATACTAGTTGTTTCATACTAAAGGAAGCGGCGGAAGCGGAATACCAGCGTGCGGAAACTGCTTCTTGCCCAGGCTGCTTATCCGGCGTGCAGTCATGGAGATAGGGGCAGCGCTTCGCCCATCGCCTCGAGAGCCTGGCGCGTCAACGCGCGGCGGGAGGGCCGGTGGCCCGCCAAGGCGCCTGCGCAGCCTCCCGTGCTGGCGCCCGTTCGTCTTAGCCTACGCAGGCAGGCTTGGTGGCGCAGCCTCCAGGCGCCCGCACGCGCCCGCCGCCGTAGGCGCGGATGTATCCGCCAGCCGCGAGCGACTTTTGCATAGCCCTGACCTGGCAGGGCGGCTGCTTGACAACGGGCGTGTATTCTGTTATGCTGCGCGCGAGGTTCATATCCTGCCAGTTTCTAACGTCCTCTTGAAGAGGCACGCCAATGCGCGTTCACTGCTGACTTCGCTGAACAGTCGATCTGCGCCGATGCTGGCTGGCAATTGCCATCGCTGCTGCCAGCCGCGCATTGATTCGACCGCCAGGGGACCCTGGTGGCTTTTGGCGTGCCCGCGCGCCCCCTCTTTTGCCTGGGACCACAGGCATACCCTGTGTTCCATAAAACCCTCTGGTTGATATACTGTGCTGCTCATTGCACGGGTTTGTTGCTTTTGCCCCTCATGAGGAGGTGTACTGGTATGACTTCGCCAACGCCCGCACGTTTTCCCACGCTGCGCGCGACTGTGCGCTTACTCTATCGCTGCCATCCGCGCGCTTTTGTTATCAGCGCGTTTGCTTCTCTGGCCGAACCTCTGTTCTTTCCTGCCACGCTGTTCTTGCTCCAGCGGCTGCTTCAGCAGATGACCGGCTCAGGCGGCACGGTGCAGTTCACGGCATCAGTTGCTGTTGCCGGAGTTGGACTGGTGGTGCTGCTGCTCATCCAGCGGTTGGGGATTATTGTGCGCGATAGCTCCTCGACGATGCTGCGCCAGGAAGCCTGGGTGGTCATTAGCAAGCGGATTATGCAGAAACTCCCTTCCGTTCCCTACCCGCTTTTTGAGAACAATGCGTTTCAAGCGCGCTATGGCCTGGTGATCCGCGAGGCGGCTCAGCGTTCGATTACGCTGGTTGATTCGCTGCTTTCCACTGCGCCCATCTTGTTTGGGCTGCTGGCGCTGGTCATCACGCTCTTTACCATTGCGCCGCTGATGGTGCTGGCACTGCTGCTCATTGCCATTCCTGCCATGCAGATCGAGCGGCGCTTCAGCCGGGCTATGTACGCGCTTCAGGAGCATTCCGCGCCCGACCAGTTACGCATGGAGACGCTGACCAACATGCAGGTGGATGCTCCCTGGCAGCGGGATGTGCGCGTCTATCGAAGCGATCTGATTGCTCGCGAGCATGCTGCGCTCGCTGAGGGCTATCTGGCTGAATTAAAACGGCTGACGGCGCGTTTTCTGGGCTTGCGCGGCGCCGCCGCGCTGATTCAGGTGCTGGGTTTGGGTCTGGCCTTGACGGCGGCTTTTCTGCTCATCAGCAGCGGCCAGTTGAGCGTTGCCAGCTTTGCTGTCCTTATTCCCGGTATGGCCTGGCTTTTGGGGATGGTAAACTCCTTTATCTATCAGTTTCGCTCGCTGCTGGAGTCGCTGACCTATGCGCAGACTCTGTTTGACTTCTTGACGACTGAGCGCTTTGATGGTCTGGAAGCGGCTGCGCCTGCTGTCGCTGTTTCCGTCGCGCCGCCGCGCCTGGCTGCGATTCGGCTGGAAGCTGTCTCCTATACCTATCCTGAAACGCAGAAGGCCGCGCTGACAGGCATCTCATGCGAGTTGACGCCAGGACTCACTGCCATTGTGGGAACGAATGGCGTGGGCAAGAGTACGCTGGTTAAGCTGCTGGCGGGCTTAATCACGCCGACCTCTGGCGTGATCCAGGCGATGGGAGCCAGCGGGGAAGCGGTTTCGCTCTCTGCCTGCGCCAAGGCGGTGCTGTTTCAAGACCCGGCGCATTTCCACTTCAGTATCCGCCACAATGTCACGATGCAGTTTGAGCGCACGCCGGGCGAAGAGGAGAAGATCGCTGAGGCGCTGCGCCTGGCAGGACTGTGGGAGGTCGTGGAGGGCCTGCCGGACGGAATCGATACGGTGGTTGGGGCCGGGTTTGGCGGGGCGACAGACCTCTCCGGCGGACAATGGCAGCGCCTGGCCCTGGCGCGTCTCCTGTACCATCAGTCCCCGCTGATTGTGCTGGACGAACCGAGCGCCAGCCTGGACCCGGTGGGGGAACGGCAGATTTTCGATCTGCTGACGACGCTGGCCGCTGAGCGGATCATCGTATTTGCCACCCATCGCTATGATACGGTGCGCAAGGCAGATAAGATTGTGGTGCTGGTCGATGGACGCCTTGCGGAGATGGGGACGCACGAGGAACTGGCGCGCAATACGCGCGAGTTCTGGTCGCTCTATCTGGCGCAGGGGTCGCACCCGGCAAACTAGCGCACAGTGCCAGGGAGCGCCTCTCGCTGCGCTCCCTGGCACTCGCTCTGCGCTCTCTACAGCAGAGGCGGTTGGGTGGGGGTGTCAACAAAGCTATGGAAACGTCACCCCTGCCGGGGAGCCTGGCGCGTCAACGCGCGGCGGGAGGGCCGGTGGCCCGCCAAGGCGCCTGCGCAGCCTCCCGTGCTGGCGCCCGTTCGTCTTAGCCTACGTAGGCAGGCTTGGTGGCGCCGCCTCCAGGCGCGGCCTTCAGCCGCCAGCTTCGTGACTTTTACATCGCCCTGCTTGACAGCGCGCCCGGCTGCTGGTATACTCTCCTCATCAACCATTCATCTGCGCGTATTTGGTTATTTGACGCGCAGCGCACCTGGACAAGAAACGTTACCGCGTGGCATCGCCGGTCACTATGACCGGCGGCACCACTCGCCGCATCCCTGGACCATCCAGGGGATGGGCCGAACTATTGTATCATCTGAGCCAGTGTTCTTCTCTGCGGCGGCGTTTGCCCGCTCCTGAAGGAGACAGAACAGACTCAGCCCGACTGCTCACATCGGCCATCTCCCGTTGGATGGGGCGAAGCGTTTTCCCCGATGCGTTGGGAGGGCCTGGCACCGCGCCAGCCTCCCCGCGCTGTCGGTGAAGCGCCGTCTGATCTTCAGGCGATGGCCGTTTCTGCTGCTCTGGCGCTGCTTCGTGTCGCAGAATGAGAGGAGTCGGTCGTTATGTGTTTTTCGGCCATTGAGATCAAGTCGTTTCTGGTTGGCCGCTGGTCGCAGCCGCTGCGCGCGGCCTGCCCGCACCTCTCCGAGCAGATGCGCCGGACGATCCGGCGCAAGGAGGCTCCCCCGGTGCCCGCGTGGGTCAAACACCAGTATTTCCAGCGCTGGCTGGGCGAGGCCATCGCGGCGCGGGCCGCCTGGCAGGCAAACCAGCCCGGAGATGCGCGCTATCGCTTTGGGCGACGTTCAGAGCCGTGCTGGAGCCAGAGTGTGACGCTGGCCTATGACCCGCGCCCCTGGCGGCGTCTGCCGGAGGAAGATATTCTGTGGTACATGGGGATGGACATCGAGCGGTTGTATCGGATGACGCAGACGCCCGCGTGGAAGATTGGCGAAGACCTCTGGACGCAGACGCTGCTGGGCGTCTGTCGGCATCTGGCGCAGTTATACGCGGAACTGCGGCGGCGCTGCAAGGCCGAGCGAGCGCGGAAAGTGGCGCGGCTGGCGCTGCATCTGTTTCTCTTTTGGGATGCGGGAGAGGGGCATCAAGGAATGGATCAGAAAGGGTGGGATGATGACTCATTGGCCTGGCCCCAAAACGTTGCTGCTGGATTGGCTGGCGATGCGCGCTTCGATGGCGGCGCGGCATCTGTCGCTGCGCCTGCCGGAGCAGCCGCCGGATGTGGAGGCGTTTTGGGAGGTGCTGCATGTTGCCGATGGGCCGCTGCCCAATCTGGGCGCGTCCCTGGAACTGCTGGAGACGAATGCGGTGGGCAAGGTCTATCGCTTTGCGTTTCCCAGCCGGGTGGTCTCCCCGGATGCGTCGAATAATACCGTTCATGGGCGCTGTTATGTGCCCGGCCTGGCAGGGGATGTCGCGCCTGAAGGCGCACCTGGAGGCAGCAGTGCCGCCACAGAGCCATCCTGCGCGGGCCGGGAGAAAAGTGCTGATGGTGCGCCCTTCATCCTGCTGCTGCATGTGAATGGCTGTCGGGATTGGTGGTTTGAGGCGCAGCAGGCGCGCAGGCTCATGCAGCGCGGCTGGCATGTGGGGCTGATAGCGCTGCCCTATCATCTGGAGCGTCGCCCGGCGCGGCTGGACGTTGGGGCGGCGGTGATGACGCCTGATCTGCCGCACACGCTGGCGGCGCTGGGCCAGGCGGTGTGCGATGCCGCCGATGTGCTGCGCTGGGCGCGCGCGGCAGGTGCCGGGCGAGTGGCGGTCGCGGGCTGGAGCCTGGGCGGGCTGGTGGCCGCGCTGGTTGCCACGCAGATACCGCTGGATGCCGCGCTGCTGGTGGAACCTGCGGCAAATCTGGCCTGGATGATGGCGCATTATGGGCTGTTTCCAAAGAAGATACGACGAGAACTGCGCGCGGCAGGTCTCTCGCAGGCGGCGCTGGAACGCTGGCTGGCGCCGATACTGCCGGTGAATCTGCGACCAAAGGTACAGCCTGGCGGGCTGCGCGTGCTGGCGGCGCGCTATGACCTGCTGGTGGGGCGGGAGCCGGTGGAAGCACTCTGGCGGGCGTGGGGGCAGCCCAGGCTCCAGATTGAGCCGACGGGGCATGTGGCCTTGCTCTTCGATCCGGCGCTGGCGCGCGCTCTGGATGAGCTAGCAAGAGGCGGCTGAGCAGCGCTGCTCAGCCGCCTCTTGGGTCCGTCTTGCTGGCGTTCGGTATCCGCCAGAGGCGGGTTAATGCCTGGCGATCAGGTCCGCCAGGAGGACCGCGACGTTGGGTGTGCCCCAGCCAGTAGCGGCGTCCCAGCCGGTGGTTGCATTGTAGCCAGGAATGCCCTGGTTAGCGTTGTTGCCTACAGTGATGTCGTGATAGGCAGTTGCCCCTGCGCTGCTGTTGCCAATAGCGTAGAGCTTATCGTTCAGGAAGCCAAGCGGATGCCCAGCCCACTGATTGCCATCAGCGACGATGCCCGCCCACTGTGGCGCGCCTTCACTGGTCCCGCCGATGCGGAAGAAGCCAACCGGGCCACCGAATGCGCCCAGGAAGCTGGCATAGACCAGGATCGAAGTGCGCGGGTCGGCGTTGTAGGAGATGTCGGGGATACCGCGATGGTGGGCCAGCAGAGTCTGCGTTGCTGCCGGGAGATTGCTCTTCTGGTAGCTGGGTTCTTCAAAGAGCTGGCTGATGCCACCGCCCGTTGCGCTGCCAGGACCGTCGTTCCAGACCGTCTCGGACTGGTAGTTGCCGCTGGTATCGGCGAAGAGGCTGGTGCCGCCCACCGACGTGACATAACGCGACGATGCCGGGTAGTTGACGGTTGGGAAGGGATAGTTGTTGCCATTGACATCAATATTGGCGCTGCCGGAATCGCCTGCCGATGAGAGGACGGTCACACCTTTCGAGCCGAGAGACTGGTAGAAGCTCTCGAAGCTGTTGATAACGCCGTGCCCGTGATCGTCGAACAGGGTATTCTCGGTGGCGGCCCAGCTTTGGGAGATGATGTTGCCCAGGTGGTGACTGACAGCGTACTGCTCCAGTTGCAGGAACTCTGGCAAGCCCTGCACGCCTTCGGTCTCGTCAACCGGGCTGGTCATCACGACGATATTGGCGCCGGGGGCCATCGCGTGCGCCCATTCGACATCCAGCGTTGTCTCGAAGGCCCAGCCCTCTTCATCTGGCCCGTTGGGATCGAAGGGAACGCTGCCGAGCGGGGAAAGCACAGTGAGCGAGGGCGGGTCAGGCAGGCCATAGCCAGCGTCAAACGTTGCCAGGTCACTGGCGATGGTTGGGCTGCCAAACGAGTCGATAATCACAATCGTCTGGCCCGTGCCGATATAGCCAGCGTTGATTACGGGGGTCAGATTATAGGCGTTGCGAATCTCCTGTGGGCTATAGCAGGGCCGGTGGCTGCCAGTTGCGCGGCACTGCGCGTCTGATGGTGGGGTAGCATCGCCAGAGACAAACTCATAGCTTTGTCCCCTGAAGGTGAGAGTTAGTGCGCCGGAGTGCGCGTGGCCGACCGCCAGAGCCGTTGCCCCTAGCACGGGCAGAAAGCCCAGCAGAAAGCCCATGACAATTACAAGGCGCGTTGCCTTACGCGGGGACCGAGAAGCAAGAGAGAGGTTCAACGGTGAAAGCTCCTTTCTGCCTTTCAAAACGTGTTCAAACGTCTTGATTCCTACACTTGACAGGCTCAGGTTGAGTTAGGGCCGAGTTTGACGCATCCCGGTAGTAGAGGCAACCGGCTTTACCGGCGCCCTGCCGCTGGCCTGTCCCGGACAGGCGACGCAGGCGAGGCTGTATCTACGAGACAACGAGGTGAAAAGTGGCGCTCTCTCGGATGAGGGAGCGCCACCATCGTGGGCGCCGGGCGAGGCAACCGCTGCTGCCCACCGAACAGGCTTTCAGTCAGTCGGGCGGTTAGCCCTGCCTGCCTTCAACGATGCGCTGAATCAGCAGGGTGACGAGATTGCTTACGTTTGGTGAACCCCAGCCGGTCACCGGGTCCCAGCCCTTGCTGGTGAAGTAGAAGCCGGTGCCAAGCGCGTCGTTGTCGCCAGAGGTGATGTCATGGAAGCCCTTGGCATAGCCATCGCTCTTGCCAATGCTGTAGATCGCCGGGTTCAAGAAGCCAAGCCGCCTGCCAGCCTTCTGGTCGGCCAGGGCGGTGATGCCGGCCCACTGCGGGGAGCCAGCGCTCGTGCCGCCGAAGATGAAGAAGACGGTCGGATCAGTGGCGCCGAGACCGGCGAAGACGACGTTGCCAACGCCCCAGTGGGTCAGAACGCCACCAACGACGCCAGCATTGTAGGCGACATCAGGCACGCCGCGGAAGCTGCCGATACCGGGGACATGCTCCTGATAGCCAGGGCGACTGTAGACGGTGCTGAAGCCGCCGCCGCTCTCGCCAAAGCCATCTTCCCAGGCAACCTCACTCTGATAGGCGCCGGTAGACAGATCAGCGAACAGGTTCGTGCCGCCAACTGCCGTCACGAAGGGATCGCTGGCCGGGCTGGAGACGCTGACGAAGAAGCTGGAGCCATCGCAGGTGGGCTGGGCGTCGCCATCATCACCAGAAGAGGCCAGGACGGTGATGCCCTTCTCTGTCGCCTTCTTGAACAGTGCATCCTGCTGCGCCAGGAACTGCGCGTTATTCAGGGTGTCGGTGCTGGCGCAGGTTTCGCCTTCGCCAAAGCTCTGGGAGATGACATCGCCCAGGTTATGGTCGACGACGTACTTGGTGGCGCTGTAGATGTCGCTGTCGAAGTCGCTCCTGGAGAGAACCAGATCAATGGTGGCATCTGGAGCAACCGCGTGCGCCCACTCGACATCCAGCGAAATCTCGCCCGACCAACCGACCATATCGGCATTGTTGATGTCGAAGGGGGTCTGGCCGTCGGGGTAGATGATGTTCAGCTTGGGGTCGGGCAGGCCGAAGGTCTGATCAAAGATTTGCAGGTCGGACTGGATATAGGGGTTGCCGAAGGCGTCGATAATCACGATGGTGCGATGCTTACCCGTGATACCGGCGTTCAAAAGCCCTTGGATGTTGTAGGCGTTGCGAATCTGCTTGGGGCCATAGCAGAAGATGGTTGCGGTAGGCTGCTGGCAGTTGAAGGTCACGTCGCTGCCAGTGCCGTTTGCCTGGGCCATCTTAAAGAGAGGATGGACGCCAACAGCGGGGGTGAAATGGCCCCCACTGGCAACAGCGCTAACAGCGGGAACCAGAGCAGCGCCGCCCGCCATGTTGAGCAACAGGAACAGTCCTGCTCCTGTGCGGGACAGCAGGCGCCGCACGGAATGCGCAAATCCTCGCATCGGTAATTCCCTCGCTTCTTTAACGATGCTTCAAATATTTTTCACAATCGCCGAGAGGTCGGTATGGGCCATCGAATACGCGAATGGTCATGGCTCCCACCGGGGGACCGAAAGGGATCGACGAAAGGTGTGAGGGGTGCCAGTGCCTCCTTCCTGTGTCCTGCCGGGCATCGACTGTGAGATGGGAAAGTAACCCATCTAGAGAGTAAGGCTATGCCTCTGCTCAACCAGTGAAGAAACGATGGTGATCTGGTTGACATTGCGCTCAGCAGGTAGAGATTTCTCCTTAACGAGCAAGGCGCATGTCTGACCGATCTTGCCCCCGAACGGGCAGACACACCTGCTGACCGTAGAGATATTACGCTGCCAGGTTACAGACAGCCCATCTTTTTCCCTTACGGCTCTTGTCTGGTCGTTATACCTGAGTTAGAATATCTATGCCTGGGGATTGAGCGGCAGATGTGGGTAAACATGGCTGTTTGAAAGAGAGATTGCTGATGAGGCGCGTGATGCGATTGCCTGCCGCGCAGCTCTTTCGATTGGGGCTGGCGAGCCTGTGCGCGGCGCTGTTGGTGGGGCTGGTGATCGTGCTTTTGTCGGAGCCGCTTGCCAGCCTGGCGCAGTCTGGTTCACGCCCGACTGCTGTGACCGGGACGAATCAGGCGCAAGGAAACCTGTTCTCCACCCGCACGCCGACACCAACACGTACCCGGACACCAACGCCGACCGCGACGGCCACACCGAAACCAACAGCCACCGCTACACCTCTGCCAACGGCTACGGCAACTCCCAGGCCGACGGCAACCAGAACGCCCAGGCCAACGGCGACTGCCACTCCTAGCCCTGTTCCTCCCGCGACACAGGTTCCCGGCGCAGCGGCGGCCACTTCGCAGCCAGCGCCAACGACGACATCCACGCCGCATGCCGCGCCAGGAAAGGGCGACACCAGCGCTGCGGCCAGGAGCAATACAATTAACGCGCCGCCCTGGCTGGTGGAGGGGCTGGTGGCGCTCTTTGTGGTACTACTGGGCTTTTGTCTGGTCATTTTTCCGCTGGCCGTGCGCTCGGCACGCGCCGAACGACAGAACCAGCCAATCTATAAGCCTGCTGCTCGCCGTTCTACCGATGAGCAGGTGAGCCGCTTGAGCCAGGTGCCTCCGGCCCGCCCGGCGCCGCTCAGCCGCGAGCAGATGCTGGCGCTGCGAGCATCCCGACAGCAGGGCGATGATATTAGCCAGCAATCAACGGCGTCGCTGTCGGCGGTGCGCCTGGTTAATGGGGTGCCGTTCTCGCCGCCAGGCGCCGGGGCGCCGCAGGTACCTCCGCCGCGTGGGCCTGGTGGCGGACAGGGTATGGGGGGCAACCGCGAAGGCTGAATAAAGAGGGAAGACGCGCAGGCTTGGAATCCATTCAATGGCGCGGGGCGCCTGTCAGCGCCAGAGCGGCGTTATGCCCGCTTCCCCAGCCGCGCCTGCACCGTTTGCCAGATCGCGTCGGCCAGCGCCTCAACCGGCTGGCGCGCGTCGAACGTGACCCAGCGAGCGGGTTCCTGGGCAGCCAACTGCTGATAGCCCGCCTGCACGCGCTGGTGATAGTCCAGGCTGCGCCGGTCCAGGCGGTCAAGCTGGGCCGCGCCAGAGCGGCTGGCGGCGTGGCGGCGTTCCAGCCCTTCGGCGGCTGGGATGTCGAGGAGGATGGTCAGGTCGGGGGTCAGGCCGCCGGTCGCAATCTGCAAGAGCGTTTCAAGAGTTGCGTGGTCTACACCGGAGCCGTAGCCCTGATAGGCGCGGGTGGAGTCGGCGTAGCGGTCGCTGATGACAATTTCGCCGCGCTCCAGCGCCGGGCGAATCAGGGAGCCGACGTGCTGAGCGCGGTCGGCGCAGATGAGCAGCAGATCGGTGATGGGCAAGAGATCGCTGTGGGCCGGATCATCCCAGATGGCGCGGATGGCCTTGCCTGCGCGCGTGCCGCCCGGCTCGCGCGTGAGCGTGACGCGCTGACCTGTCGCTTGCAATCGTTCGGCCAGCAGCCGCGCCTGGGTTGATTTCCCGCCCCCTTCGGGGCCTTCAAAGGTGATGAAGTAGCCCATCGTTGCTCTATTCTGGGAGAGGTTGCATATCTACACGATCTGGATAGATAGTTGTAAAGTGGCGCCAAAGTTGCTCACCCTGGGCTTGAATGACCAGGGCAACCCGTTCAGTCTGCTCTTCCCTGCTCATCTCAGCCACTCGAATCCAGATCACGCCCAATGTTGGCTGATGCTCTTGTAGCACCATTCGCCTGTAGTCTTTATCCAGAGTCAAGACCAGCGTTCCCTCATCGAGGGCTATCCGCAAGATAGCGCGATCTCGCAGGCTACGAGTTTGCTCGACGACATGCCTTACCTCGTGCCCATCTCGCCGTAGGCGGTTCACAATGCGCCTGGGCACGTTCTCATCCGCGTAGAACTTCATGAGGCTACTTGCTGCCTTTGCTCGTAGCGCTGCATGGCCTCGCGGTTGAGGAAATCAGCCGCGTAGAGAAGCGCCGCGCGAATGCCCTCAACAGTCAGCCTGGGGTAGTCATCAAGCAATTCTTCGATAGTATGGCCGTAACCAAGCTGTTCCAAAATCAATTCGACCGTAAGCCTTGTGCCCTTAATAGTGGGCTTGCCCATCATGATCTCTGGATCAATAGTAATAAGTGGATGGTCCATGTGTTCCTCCTCTCCAGAGCTTTAGTATAGCGCCTGAGCTTAGCCGCCAATCGTTGACCAGAAGTGCCGCTCTCAGCAAACAGGGTTTGCTGGAGGAATGCTTGCCTCGCTACGTGGGCGGGCGATGCAGGTCGCCCGCCCATACAGCTTATTGTGTGACCTTGAAGATTTTGACGCGCCGATTGGGTTCCTTGCCCCGGCTGCGCGAGGCCAGGTTGTAGCGTTCGGCGACCTGGTGTTGCAGGCGGCGGATATAGGCGTTTTGCGGCGAGAGTTCCACCGCGTTGGCCCCGTTGGTGAGGACGTGGCCGATAGCCTCTTCCGCCTCCTGGATGGCCTCCAGGGCCGGGTCCAGCGCGCCGCCGCTGCCGGGGGCGCGCTCCGCTTCCAGGTCCATATCGAAGAGATGCCCCAGGCATTCCAGCATCTGCTCGACGGTGTTGTTCTTCAAGATGTAGATGGGCTTGCGCTCATGTTCTGCTTCGCGCAGCCGCTCCGGCTGGTTGCGATAGTAGTTCTTGAGCGTGATAATCACATCTGCGTCATGCTGGTCGCGGCTGATGACGGCGGGCACGTCCATCTGCCGGATGGCCTGCTCCAGTCGCACGCGGCTGATGCCGAACGGGTAGATACGCACGGTAGGCAGCGTGCGAGTCGCCCGCTCCTCTGTCAGATCGTCGCCAGGCGCATCGCCTGCGCGACCATCGGCAAGGGCCGTCATCTGGCCGGGAGCGCGCCGCCCAGGCTGGAGTTCACTAGGCGCGAAGCCATTCCCTTTGCCATTCACGGCGTTCAGCCCCACGCCGTTTGCGTGGCCGCTCCGCCAGCCGTTTCCCATTGCTTTGCGCGGGCCAACGCCCGCCCCCCGAAAAGGGGAAAACTGCCCTCCGTAGGCGCTGCTGGCGTTCCCACCACCCCAGGCAGGCGATTCCATTGGCTGCACGCTGATGCGCCGCGACGAGACGCGGCCCTCGCTATCACGAACGCGCTCTTCCGCCACTGGCGGCGAGCCACGCAGAATATCATCGACGGTCTCTGCAACATCGCGGTGAATGATGAGATGCTGCCGGTCCTGCTGCTCGATAACGACATCAAAGGTCGGCGGAGCCTTGCGCTCCAGGACACTTTTTTGTGTGCCCCGGCGGCGCGCCTCTTCGTCGCCCAACGTGACGGTCTGGATGCCGCCCAGCAGATCAGAGAGTGTCGGGTTCATCATCAGGTTATCGAGCGTGTTGCCATGCGCTGTGCCAACAAGCTGCACGCCGCGCTCGGCAATGGTCCGCGCCGCCTGGGCCTCCAGTTCGGTGCCGATCTCGTCGATGACGATGACTTCGGGCATGTGGTTTTCCACCGCCTCAATCATCACGGCATGCTGCATCGTGGGCGTGGCAACCTGCATCCGGCGCGCCCGGCCAATGCCAGGGTGCGGGATGTCGCCGTCGCCCGCGATCTCGTTGGAGGTATCCACGATGACCACACGCTTGCTGAGTTCATCGGCCAGCACGCGGGCGGTTTCGCGGAGCATGGTGGTCTTGCCGACGCCAGGCCGACCCAGGATAAGAATGCTCTTCCCCTCTTCGATGATGTCCCGAATGAGCGCGATGGTGCCGTAGACAGCGCGGCCCACCCGGCAGGTTAGCCCGACCACTTTGCCCTTGCGGTTGCGGATGGCGGAGATACGATGCAGGGTGCGCTCGATGCCCGCGCGGTTATCGTCACCAAATTCTCCGATGCGATCCACGACGTAGTGCAGGTCTGCTTCTGAGACCGGTTCATCGCACAGGATCACCTCCCGCTCTGGGAACCGGGCCTCGGCCTGGCGGCCAAGGTCCATGACAATCTCCAGCAGCTCGGCGCGGTCCTCCAGTTGATAGACGGCCTCCTTGACCCGGGGAGGCAGGGCCTCAAGCAGAGCATCCAGATCGTCAGTGATCACTTGTTGCATAGATTCTCTCATCACCTCATGTGGCTGCGGTTTCAGGCAGAGATTCCTGAGCCGGCAGCTCCTGGTAGCGCGTATGGGCGGTCCCCAGGCCCTTCACGCCATACGCCACTCGTTGTTCCAGCGCCGGGACCAGGCGCCGCCGCATCGCGCGGAGTGTGAGATGCCGCACGAGCAGCGCCCGCGTGGCGGCATGTTCAAAGCCACCATCACGCAGGGCAGACACCACTGCTCCCTCGTATTCGCGGACCTGGCAATAAACTGGTCGCGCATCGCCTCCTTCCCCCAGGAGCGAGAGTCCGAAGTGGAGCAGCGGAGTGGCGAGATCAGCATTATCGGGATGAACCATGAGCGCGATCTGGTGCGGGTGCGGCCCGTGTCCGTAGCGGACCTGCACCCACCCACCCAGGCGCACGCCCAGGTCGTAGACAAATCCTTCTTCGCGCGCCGGAAGCAGCGGAAGCTGCCAGCGGCGTGCCTGTCCGACCCGCAGGCCGGTATATTCGCTGCTGTCGACGTTTTCCGCAATCTGCACCACGCGCGGCGCGCAGGCACTGTACAGCCGCAGCAGCCCCCATTGGTCATGGCGATGCCAGCGGCGCAGCTCCAGCGCTGGCGGCGGTGTGTTGGCGGCTCCCCCAGGCAGCCAGAAGGTCAGCTCGCGGGCGTAGCGTTGAAAACCACAGCGCAGAAACAGTTCCAGTCCAGCGGTCTCCTCATCCACTTTGGCGAAGATGCGCTGTACCCCGTGCATGATAGCGGCGTTGACAGCATATTCCAGAAGCTCCAGCAGCACTTCATCATCTGAGGTGCCCTCGGCGGAGCGGTTGGGTAACGATGCCAGATAGGTTAAGTCCCAGGCGCCTCCCCCGGCGCGCCGCCGCGCCTGGGCCACTCCCAGGATGCGCCAGTGGTCTTCGCAGAGCCAGGTACGGGCGCTGGGGTTGATTGGAAACAAGCTGGTAAACAGCGATGAGAGCGAAGCATGGGCTTCTTCAGCGTCGGGGGTACAAATGAAGTGAGCGAACTCACTGTTGTGTGCCCGCGCTCTGCGGTCAATCGCGTAGATGATGCCGGGAAGATCAACGTACAGGACCGGCCTTATCATCTTGTATCCTAACCTGGTCTCTATCAAAACGCTCAGCGCTTGATTATTAGGGATGCGGGCCTTTGCCTGACTTCAGCGGGCTGCCGAAGAGACATTTGGCCCCTGTTGGCCTGAGCCGCTTATGCTTGCCCGATGAGGCGCAAGAAATACTGGTGAAATCTGGGATCACCAGCGACTTCTGGATGAAATGCCGTTCCCAAAAGCCTTCCCTCTCGCACGGCCACAATTGTGCCATCCTCAAGGGTTGCCAGCACTTCGACGCCCTCATCAACGCTCTCCACCGCTGGGCCGCGAATAAAAACGGCGTGAAAGGGCTGATCACCCAGGGCTGGAATCTTTAGATCGGTCTCAAAGCTGTCCCCCTGGCTGCCAAAAGCGTTGCGTTTGACGCGAATGTGCATAGTTGCCAGGAGCGGCTGCCCGGCCAGCCCGTTATCAGTTTCGCGCGCCAGAAGAATCAATCCTGCGCAGGTGCCCCAGACCGGCGTACCAGCCGCGATCAAATCTCGCAGGGGCTGCTGCAAGTCGTAGGCCACCATCAGCTTCCCAATGGTGGTGCTTTCGCCGCCGGGGATAATGAGGCCATCCAGCCCTTCCAGATCGGCGGGCAAACGCACCTCCCTTGGCTGCGCGCCCACTTCTGCCAGCGCCTTGCAATGCTCGCGGAAATCGCCTTGCAAAGCGAGGACGCCAACGATAGGGGGCCGGGTTGATTGTGTCTGCTGATGGGTCATAATGCTTGCTCTGTAATCAACGGCTGGAGCGGCTGCCTGACAGGTGACGCCTACAGAACGAACGGTTGTTGCAAAGCAGGTGGGGCCAGCAGTAAGAACACCCGCTCTTGTATCACATCTTACCATAGGCTGGTCTTTTTCGCAACTGTCGCATGCCAGGTTGCTTTGCTGGCAGCCACAGCCGAGCCACGCGGGCCATTGTGGGGGCATTATTGCTGTACGCTAGCCAGCTATTTTCTGCCTACCAGCTTAGAAAAATCGAGCTGGTAAAACTCCATATGGTTGCCAAATCGCTCGTGGCAAGCTTTGCAGGCCCACATGGGCGATTCGCGCGAGACGGTACACCCTCCCAATTCGCGCTCACCTTGCTGTACAAGCTCAAGGCCGTAGGAACTGGGGGTGCCATAGAGAATGGCAACGACATCCTTTGACTGGCACTTTGGACACGGCGGGGCTGCTTTGTTGACATCTTGCATAGATGCTCCTTACCTTGCAACAACCATGCTCGTCGTAGCATGCTCGCTTCTAGTATATCATACAGCATTGCCTTTTTTTCTGGAATCAGCTATGCTCTTGATGAGGTAGCGGCTGGCTTCTCATCTTGTATTCGCCAGCAACCTGGCTTCTCTCATATAGAGATCAACAGGAGGGTCACGCGCTTTGAGCGAATCAATCCATACGGCGTTTCAGCATCTGCGCGCCGCCGTGCTGGAAGGACAGGGAACCATCAGCCCGGCAGAGCGTCAGCGTATTGCCGCCTGGAGCGCCAATCCAGATCAAGAACCGGCCAACCAGCAATTTCCTGAACCACTGGCACGTCTGCTCACGAAGATCACCCGCTGCGCCTACAAAGTGACCGATGAGGATATTGAGGCGCTGCTGAAGGCGGGCTATAGCGAAGATGCGGTCTTTGAATCGGTCGTGAGCGCGGCGCTGGGCACAGCCATCCACCGCTACGAGCGTGGGATGGCGGTTTTGAAAACAGTACAGGGAGGCGATCATGCGCCTGCGCATTCTTGAAGAAGGGCACACCCCTGAACAAAAGCAGCAGTTTCAGCAGATGGCCGCGCAGGGCGTGCGGCTCTCCGATATGATAAAAGTCTGCCTGTATCGCTCAGACTTCTTTGGACGCGCCTTCTCGGACCTGTGCGACGCGGCGCTGCATGAGCAGCCCGCTTTCTGGTCGCAGGGCGAGCGCGAACTCTTTGCCGCGTTTGCTTCTAACCTCAATAAGTGCAAATACTGAACGACCTCCCATAGCGCGGTCGCGCTGGCGGGGATCAAGGATCAGGCACTGGTTGAGGCAGTATTGAATGATTGGCGCAGCGCGCCGGTGAGCGAAAAGCTGCACACGACGCTGAGCTTTCTGGAAAAATTGACGCTCAGACCGGATGAGGTCTCGCCTGAAGATGTGCTGGCAATGCGGCAGGCGGGCGTCAGTGATGCGGGCATTGAAGAGGCGATTGTGGTCTGTGCCGCGTTCAATATCGCTGATCGGGTCGCTGATACATTCGATTATGTGCCGCCCAGTCCTGAGCAAGCTGCAAGATTTGGCGAGATGCGGCTGGCGCGCGGCTATAAACTCTAGTTTCTTTCAATATCTCAAGTGGATCGTCATGCAGTGGGTATCCCGGCGCTCCAGCCCTGGAGGGTGTCTCAGAAAATGCCGCAGCGATCAATTGATTGGCCTGTTTTGTGCGCGTTCGAAGAGTAAAAGATACCTTGTGACTCGTCCAGAGCAGGCCAGGGGGCTTACATGGCAGGAAAGGTGACGCAATCCCAGCAAAAACCGCCATTTTCAGGGGGGCCGCTGCCATCGGGCAAGATACGGGCGGCGTTTGTCTCGGTGCTGGTCAACCTGTTCTTGATTGTCGTCAAGGGCGGGGTTGGAGTGCTGGCGGGCAGCATTGGCCTGATTGCTGAGGCCGTCCATTCGCTCACCGACCTGACGGCCAGCGTGCTGGCGGTCTGGGGCATTCGTCGCGCTGTGCAGCCGCCAGATGTCCATCACGCCTTTGGGCACGCGCGCTATGAGAACCTGAGCAGCCTGTTGCAAATGCTGATTATCGGCCTTGCCAGCGGCATCCTGATTTTCGAGTCCATTCAGCGGCTGATCTACGGCTTTACGATTGATGTGCAGTGGTGGGCGTTTGCCGTGATGGGGGGATCGGTGGTGATCGATCTGGGGACCAGCCGCTATCTCGATAAGGCGGCAGGTGCCAGCGGCGGCAGCGCCGCGCTGGAGGCGGATTCATTTCATTTCCTGTCGGATATGTGGGGCGCGATAGCGGTCATCGTTGGATTGATCTTTGCTGGCCTGGGCTTTAAGTGGGCTGATCCCATCGCGGCGATTGTCGTCTCGCTGGTCATCGGCGGGACGGCCTTTCGCAGCGGCCTGCGCACAACGGGTATTTTGCTGGATCAGGCGCCGCCCAGAATGCTCCTGGAACGCATCACCGCAGTGGCCGCTTCCTGCCCACAGGTGAAGGAGGTCCGCGAACTGCGGGCACGGATGGCCGGGAGCAAAGTGCTGCTTGATCTGGCGGTCGGCCTGGAGCCGGGCCTCTCCATCCAGCAGGCGCATGACATCGCGCATCAGGTGAGTACCGAGATTCAGCGCCAGGTGCCGGAGGTGATGGATGCCGTCGTACATCCTGAGCCGGTGGGTGCCCGGCATGGCTAACTATCGGGCCATCCCCATTCAACTGACAAAACTTGATAATCCGCCACGCCGTCAGCCAGCTTGCGCCCCAGCATCAGAAGTGATATAATGATCTGCCCCTGAACATACCCATCAGGGGTATGTAACATTTTGCGCGCTTCGTGCGTATAAAGAATAGAACAAAAGCGAGGCACACGCTCAGGCGATGCTGTTCTGGCTGAGCGTGCGGGCAACGCTGGTCATACTCACCGCGAAGAGGCAAAAGGCTGGGATGACGATCAGACGGTGAAGGATGGCGAGTGTATCTGGGGAATATGTGGCTTGTTCGTAGAACCACGCCTGAACCGGATGTGCCATACTGAAGATGATTACTCCCAGCATGGCCTGCCAGAGCGAGCGCCCGACGGTGCCACCGAGCCGCGCCCGTATCACCAGGATCAGGCAGGCCCCTGCCAGAAGCACAATGCTTCCATCCAGCGCAACGAAGGCGGCGGTTTCGGCCAGTGCGTTGATGCCGTAGAGAATGAAGCTGGCTGCAATGATGCTCAGCGTCAGGCAAACGGAAATCGGCCAGAACGCGCTCTGCTGTTCGCTTCTGCCCGCCACCCTGAACGACGGCACTGCGTCGGTCAGGCTTGCCAGACCGGGTAAAAAGAACAGGACCGAGAGCAGGACTGCGCCCTGGTGAATCAGCATTGCCGCCTCGATGCCCAGCAGTTGCAGGATGGTATCCAGGAGGTGGGAGAGTGCAAAAGCCAGGCCACCAATGGAGATCAACCGGAAGGCGCGGAACACATTGCCCCCCAGGTGCAGCCAGATGGATGACCAGAAGGTCCAGATGGCGATAGCCAGACCGCTGAAGTCGAGCAGCGCTATGACTTCGAGGTTGGTGAGGGAGTGTGCTTGACCGATGACCAGCGTGCCATCTGGCAGGGCTGCAAGGAATGATGTCATGCTATCCCCTTTTATATCGTCTTTGGAGTGTCGAAACAAATCATTAAGTAGAAACGCATTACGACTCGAAAAGACCCGTAGGGTAATACGCCAGGCGTTTCATGGCCGGGCCGACCTGGACGAGAGCAGATGGCGGCAAGGGCTGCGAGGCGCGCAGGCGTACAGTTTCTGTGGCACTTTTTTTGCGACCACACCTTGGTAGTGCTGCTCATCTTGTACGAGATGAGGAGTAGCCCTTTTTAGTTATTCGTCGAGAAAAGTCTTGTCAAAAAAGTGCGAAAAGCCCGATAATATAGAAAGAGACTATCAGGGCTTCTAGCTCTTAGGCAGTGATGGTGGGGTGTGGGTGTTTCTCGTGGAATGGCTTCCATTCGCCCTCCTGTGAAATGGAATAGGTGAATGGCAAGCCTGGGATAGTTGGGAGGTGCAATGCGTCGTGAACAGAAATGCTACGACGCCTATCAGCCGGAACAGTGGCTTCCGCCTGATGGCAGGCAGCGTGGTTAGCAGGCAGTGCTTGAGGGGTCCAGGCTAAGAGCCAATGCCCTACACATAGGAAATAAAAGCAACATGACACAGCGTATGAATGAGCAGGAATGGGTTCCCACGCTCAACGAGGTGATTGAGGAGGGCCGCAGACGGGGTTATGTCCGCCGCCATGAGCTAGAGGCCGCGCTCCAGCGCACCCGGCAGTACGACCCGCAGGCCCACGCCGGTTTGCCTGAGCAAATGGGCGATCCTCAGCCGCGCATCGCTGAGCTTGAGGACCTCGATGAAGCTGTGGACCAACTCCTCGCTGATGACATTGATATTGTCGATGATGAGGGAGACGAGGTCCGCGCCCGTGAGGATACCGATATAGAGCATCATCTGGAAGAACTCGAAAGCGACAGCACAGCCCTTCACGACTTGCCGGATTTGGAAGAGGCCGGGCGCGAGCGGCTGCGCCGGGTCGAACAGCTTGCCCGCGAGGCTGAGCGCGGCGAAGCTACCGAGGTAGACACAATCACCGCCTATCTGCGTGAGATCGGGCGGGTTCGTATGCTCAGCCATCAGCAAGAGATTGATCTTGCCAAGCGCATTGAAGCGGGCGACAAGAGCGCCATGCAGGAATTTGTGCTGGCGAACTTGCGCCTGGTGGTCAGCATCGCCAAACGCTACGTAGGACGTGGCCTGACGCTGCTTGACTTGATTCAAGAGGGGAATATTGGCTTGATGCGGGCCGTCCAGCGCTATGACTGGCGGCGCGGCCACCGCTTCAGCACCCACGCGACCTGGTGGATTCGCCAAGCGATCAGCCGGGCAGTGGCCGATAAGGGCCGCGCCATCCGGCTGCCCGTCTACGTCAATACCGCCCTCAATCGCGTGCGGCGCGAGCGTCAGCGGCTGATCCAGGAATTGGGCCGCGAGCCAACCGAATTCGAACTGGCCGACGCGGTGGGCCTGGAAGTGGATCGCCTCCACGAGTTGGAGGCCGCCCCTGGCACGCCCATCTCGCTCGAACTGCCTGTCGGCGAAGACGATGAGCAGGAGTTGGGCGATGTCCTGGCGGATGAGGCGTCGCAGTCGCCGGAGGATGCGGCGGCCATGCACACCATGAAGGAAGAGGTGCGCGAGGTGCTGGAGGATGTCCTGACACCCCGCGAGCAACTGGTCCTCGAACTGCGCTTCGGGCTGGGTGGCAGCGGCCACACCTACCCCCTCGAGCAGGTCGGTCGCCAGCTTGGGATCACCCGCGAGCGCGTGCGCCAGATTGAGGCGGGCGCACTCGCAAAGCTGCGCCATCCCCAGGTGCTGGAGCGCCTGCGCGGCTAAACGCAGGCGCCCGGCATCCGCCGGACGGGAGGCCAGCCCTACGCCCCTCCTGGCATCGGCCCAACGCAGCAAATCCCCCTGCCGGGAGGAACACCGGCAGGGGAATTTTCCTTGGCTGCATGTCCATAAAAACATCAGCGGCACGTATCCTGTGCCGCTGATGGCTCTCCAGCAAGAGCGCTGCGAAGCTTTGCGATCCGTGTCTCCCACGAAGCAAATAAACGTTCCGTGCCCTCAGCGTTCCGTGTCTGATTGGCAATCCATGCTTCTGCCGCTGTCCGTGCAATGCCTGGCGTTCCGTGCCGCTGGCTTCGTGTACTCTTGCCGCTCCGTCAGCAATTGTACCTGGCCCTGGCGCGTGTGTCTATTGTTCTCGGACCCATTTTTTTGCGTTTCCCGATTTTTTTATGGATTCTTAACGCCTATGCCTCTCGCTTCAAGCGCTGGCGTGCCTCTTCATCTTTCCAGTAGTGATGCAGCATGCTGAAGAACTCTTCTGCCGACATAGAGAACTGGCTGGCCGGCACAATCACATGATAGCCCTGCTGCGTCTTCACCTGGCGCGCGTACATTTTGTCGCTCGCTTCCCGCTGCTGGCCGGAGCGCGTTTTGAGAAAAATCCGCCGCTGGCCTAAGCGGCCATAGCGCCAGAACGTCATCTCCTCAATATCGTTCCACTGCGTCGTGATGGTGCGCCCGAAGGCGTGCGAGGTGATGCCTGTCGGCGTTAATTCCCACCATTCCAGCGGGTGAATAAATTCCGCAATAAAATACAGCAGAGGAAACCCAAACAGCACGGCTACCAGCAGCCCAAGCGGGGCAGCGAACGAATCGCCGGAATCAATGATGGCGATGCTCAGCGCGACGATCCCCGCGCAGACAAGTATCCACATACCTGTCTTCCGGCGGGCGGGCCGTAGAACCATAGGCTCTGCCTCCTCCTGGTCTCTCGCTTTCTGTCATAGACGCGCAATCACAAGCTGCTCTCTCCAGCGACATCCTACCACCCCCCTCTCCAGGAGCGCAAGGCTGTGCTTTCCGCTCAGGCCAAGATACAGGCGGCTGATGCAGGCGTAGTGTTCCATGTAGTGTTCCATCCGGCCAGGATACTTTCTTATCGTTTCCCCTTGATGTCTTTGCGGGTGATAGTCAGGTAGCCAACCAGCCCAACAATCAAAACCGTCAAGACCAGGCTCACCTTGTCGTCACCCAGCCCCAGACCGCCGAGATACGCTTTCCCCAACCAGTCGGCAACCGAAGCGCCGAGAGGACGGGTCACGATGTAGGCAAACCAGAAGGCTGCCACGTCGTTCAGGCCAAGCAGCCAGTATCCCAGGGCCGGGAGCGCGAACAAGACCGCAAAAAGGCCAATCGACGCAAAATAACCTAAGCCCAGGGTTGCTGCCGTCAGGTCGCCAGCAGCGGTGCCCAGCGCAAACGTTGCCATAACGGTTGCCCAGTAAAACAGTTCGCGGCGTCCCCGGTAGATTGTATGGATGGACAGCGTTTTCTCGCTCAGATACCAGATCACGAAGATCAGGGCGAGCGCGGCGGCAAAAGCCACTGTCGAGACCAGATACGGGATGCCCAGCACCACATGGGCCACATCGGCGGCCATCGTGCCAAAGACGGCCACCATCGCCACCGCGAGCCAGTAGACCCAGGGGATATAACGACGCACCAGAAGCTGAAGAATCAGGGCCACTGCCAGGCCAAGAAAACCCAGGACTACTGCCACATAGGCGTTAATCTGGTAGACCAGATAGTCCGACGAGGATTCGCCCATCGCGGTAGTCAGCAATTTGATGATCCAGAAGTAGGCCGTCACTTCTGGAACCTTGCGCATGGCGCGCAGTACCCGCTCCATCCGCTGTGCGCGCTGCTCGGCCCTCATGCGGACGCGCGGGGGAAGCGCGTCTGAAAGGGGAAGCATCTCTGATTGGGAAACATCATCTGGTGGAAATCGCGGGGTAGGTCTCTTCATATGCTTCATGCTCCTGTTGTTGGCGAGGCTTAGATCAACGATCAGGAGCGTATCATAGGCAGCGCTCTCTTGACAAACACTCAGGTGCGCCAGCCCAGCCGCCCAGGCGAGTAATGAAGTTTTCCAACAGAGCGCGGCCACCATGCCAGGCACGCGGCGAACACATGCGCTGCCAGAGTGCCTAGGGCCAGGACACCTTCTCACGACCAGACTTCGCGCAGGTTCCCCACGATCAAAACCAGACCAATCAATACCACCAGCCCGATCACCACCGGGCGGACGAACGCGATGAGCAAGAGCAGCAGCGTGAACAGCGCCAGCGCCACTACCACGCTGCTGATAAGTGTGCGCACAGAGCGCCGGAAAAGCGCTTCCAGAAAGGCATAGAGTCCCACCAGGACGAGCGCCCCCACCCACCAGGAATTGGAAAACTGCGCCAGGACAGCAAACCCCAGCAGCAGCACCCCGATGCTGATCGCGCTCCAGGTTTGTGCCAGCCGACTCAGGCGCAGATCAACTGCGCTGGTCGGCAGGTGCGGGCGATGTAAATGGGCGCGCGGATCGCCCGAATCGCCTGCCGCCAGCCGCGCCGCGTACTCCGCGCAGCTAGCGAGCGAAAGTTCGTTGGCTGCCCGCCTGGCTTGCAGTTCATTCAAGGCCACCCTGCCTTGCTGTATCTCCTCTTCCAGCCTGATCGCCTGTGTTCGCAGCGCCGGGCGGGCGCGAACCGCTTCATATTCCATCTCCAGCCCGCGCTGGCGCTCGGTCCCCTCCTCAATCTGCCGGGCGAGGCCGCGCTGCTCATCCTGGAGACGCTGCTGCTGCTCCTCCAGCGCGGCGGCGGCTCGCGCTGGCGGCGGAATGTTCTCCAGCCCACACCAGCCAACCGGATCGTACCACGCTTTTCTGATCTGCCCGCTGCGCTGAAACTTGGGGCCGGTGGGCGCGTCCTCCCCCGCCAGCGGATCGCCAATATAGCGCCCCCACAGCCCCCGATAGCCGTCTACCCAGGCCGGGGCTGGCATTGTATCGCTCGCCTGGAGCGGAAGAAGCTCCCAGGCGTGCTGCTGGCCCGGACCGATGCTCAGCCCATCTCCGCGCGCGTAATCCACATAGGGAACGCACAGCACGCCCGGAACCCTCTGGTCGCCTGGCGTGCCGCCCTGCCCCAGACGCATCCAGAGCGCGCGCAGCCAGCGCCAGGCACTCACCAGCCCGTTCGTGTACGGTAAGATGGCCGTTGTCAGATATTCGCCCGGAAAAAAATAGGCGGCGTGCGAACCGGCCCCCACATAGACAATCGGATGTTCTCCCACCCGCGTCAGCCCCGGATCGTCCCAGCGGCGTCGCAGATCATCTCCCTCGTAATTATGCGAGGCATACGCCAGCCAGCCAGGCTGCACCTTCCCATCTCCGGCCTCCGCCAGATAGACCGTAATCATCTCCCAATCTGCTTCGTGGTCGTTGACCCCGTGAAACGAGGAGCGCCAGTCATTAAAGGCGTAGAAAAACCAGTATTGCAGCGCGATGTAGCCCTGTTCGCGTACCACCCTCCCATAGTAGCAGTAGCGCGGCCCCTGCGCCTGGAGCGCCTGATAGCGCAGCGCCGCCCCTACCGCCAGGCCACGCGGCGCCTTGCCACGCAAATAGAGCGACAGGGAAAAGAGCAGGTCGCCCAGCCGCGCAAACACTCCCACCCGCGCCAGGCGGCCCACACCCGTATGAAAGCTCTGTAAAGTCGAGGCCCGGCGAAAGCGGCGCGTTTCGATAAAGGATGCTGGCCGGGTAAAACTCAGGTAATAAAGCGAGCCAGGCACAGGCGGGCGAACCTCAACCAGTCGCTCAACATCCAACTGCCCGCGCGGCACCACCTGTTCAGGATCAGCGTTCGGACGCTTGACGAAAAGTTCCGCCTGAGCCAGATAGCGCTCGACATCCATTGGATAAAACTGCTCTCCCTGATTGAAGCACAGCACCGGCTCAAACCTCCGCAGCAGCGCCAGATCATCAGGAGTCAGCGCTGGCTGTGACGCCATTTCAGCAGGGACGAGAAGAGCCATCGGCATCGCTCCTTCCATCAACGCCTGGTGCATGGGGCCGGAGTGCCAGCGCCCCCCGGCAGGGGCGGGGCAGCAGCGATATATCACCCCATCACGTATCCTGCGCGCCGATCATAAGCGGCGTCCCTTCATTGTCGCCATCCGCCTCCTCAAGATCAGCGCTGGGCGCGAGCCTCTCCCGCTTTGGCTCGATATGAAACGCCTTGCGAATCGGACGCTGGTTCAGGTAGAGAACCAGCAGCGCGCTGAAAAGCATCCCCCAATAGTTGGGACGCCCCTGAAAATAATTGCTCAGTTGAATAACTAACTCGCAGCCCAGCAGCGCTAACGCCAGCAGCCACCCCCAAGTTCGCAGCAGCAGCAGCCCCGCGCCGCTGACTACTGCCGCTGCCCCCAGCACAAGCTGCGCCGCGACCAGCAGCACATCCTGGAACTGCCAGGGCTTGCTGATGACTTCCCACCCCGGCGGGAGATTCCCGGTGGAACTGGCAATCGTCGCAAAAAGTACCAGCACTGCTACGCCGCTGAGCAGCAGACCCACGCTCAGGATCAACACGCCCAGCACCAGCACCCCAAGTGGTCGTTTCATCGCCGCGCTTTCCAGGAAAGATCGATCTTGTCAGCCGAAGCCGCGCATCGGTGGCTGTTGAGAAAGAATGCGCATCAAGTTATATGCCATTATGGTTGTTGTCAAACTTCACGATTCGCCGGGCGCTTCAGGCCGCCCATATCTCCGTCACGCGCTGGCGCACCCGCGCCGCTGCGCCCCGCAGAACCTCGCGCGGGTCTGCTCCCTTGCACAGCCCTCCCAGCGCCGCGTACAACTGGCACACCCGCGCCAGCCCCAGCGCCAGCGCCCGATAGCGCGTCTCGTAGGGTAGCCCTCGCCACGATCCTCCTGGCAAGAGCCGCTCCGGCGCTTCCACCAGCCGGATTAACCGGCACATCTCCTGCTCGATCCACCATACGACATAGGGGGTTATAACTGAATCCGAATTTTCTAGCATGTTCTCCTGTTTTGTGGCGTTTTCTGGGCCTTGACAGGCTGGACCAGGCATGCTATTCTGCCTCTGGTGTTGGAATCCTGGCCGGGCGAACACCAAGCCCCGTTCCGCTCCAGCACCACCGATTTCCGGCCTTGGTGCTGGCGTGGCCGCCAGTTCGTCGGAC
>Ga0209062_1001110_pt1 | contig 54589 bp, 55 predicted proteins | sample Coa_R2_2_FD_187158 | JGI IMG/M metagenome (GOLD analysis project Ga0209062, IMG submission 187158) | Surface soil microbial communities from Centralia Pennsylvania, which are recovering from an underground coalmine fire - Coalmine... | ecosystem: Environmental > Terrestrial > Soil > Unclassified... | reverse complement strand
GATCGGAGCGATATGCTTTTGGGCCATCGATCGATTTGCCGGGGATCGCCGTCTGGCGCAGCTTCTCAGGCTGCTGGTGGTCCTGATCTGTCTCGCAGCGATCCTGCAGCGGATCCTGCCGCTGCTCGGGATTTACATCTAGGCGTTTTCGGGCGGGGTCGAGGTCGGGCAGCACCATGCAGCCCGCCGCCAACGCGTGTCAGGCCCCGCGCACCAGGTTGGCGCGCCGAAAGATGAACGATCTCAGGGGCACCACCCCTTGAGGCCGCTCCGGTGCAGTGGACACCTCATCGGCCTTCACGATGGCCGGCTCGGGCGTCCCCTCGATCACGACTTGCTTGTGCAGCGCCCGCCAATCGATCTTGTCGGTCGCCTCCAGGAAGGCAGCCAACAGGGCATGGTCCTTCTGCAGGCCTTCGATCACCGCGCTCATGTTGTCGCGAATCTTCATGAGATGATGGTGCGCCGGCGTGGTTAAGGCCGGGTAAAGCCCGCTTTCGCGAGGGTGAGCGCGCGAGCAGCGGGCCCTACGTTGTCGTCATGGCCGGGCTCGTCCCGGCCATCCACGTCTTGCCGCATCTTCAGGAAGACGCGGATGCCCCTAGCCTTCGCCAGGCCGAAGCGGCTTCGGCCGCGCAGGCGGGTCAAGTCGGCATGACGCAGGAGAGCGCCGCCCGGACCCGTCGGGCAAATCACGTTCATCGCTCTCGAGGTGCCACCGCGGTCGGCGGCGCAAACTGCGCGCAAAAATCGCGCGCGCGGCCGATCGAATTTCATGAACCGCATCAAGACGGTTGCCGCGTTCAAGATCTCGCCGCAAAAATATTGCTCTTTCGCTTTCCCAGAATTTGTGGCTTGCTTGTCCCACTCCGCACCAAACGAGGGGCGTACGCGTCGTCACGAACGTGGAGCGGAATGCGGTGGCCGGGGATGTGCCTGATGACGTGCGGCACGTTCGCGGACGGCGAAATCGTGTGGTCCTGGCGCGCACATGCAGGCGCTCAAGTTTGCGCAAAGCTCCAAAGGCTCTGCGCCGATGACGGTGGCAACGCGGGTTCACCGGGGAGATCACGTATAAGCCGTAAAACCACTGCGCAGGGAGGGCCGGTTGCTACCGCCTGTACCCTAGGTTTTCGCGCTCGCGCAAATCTACTCTTGCGCGGGAGCCCCGGGTGCATGCGGCCACCCGGCCTTCCCTGCGCCCTCACCTACCTTCGGGGGCGAGCAATCGGGCAAAGCTCGGGCGCAACGCGCCGCGAGACCGCGCAAGCGTGCCCGCAAAGCTTCCGCACCGGATGCGGATGTCGGAGATACCAAAATGCGGCCAGCCGGGACTATTTCAGATGCCAAACAGACGAGTGAGATCAACTGCGGGTCCGGCGCAGTCGTGAGGCATCAACCGCAGACACAAATTAGCAAACAATTGGCAACTCTGCGGCGGTCATTGGCACACTGTGGACATCGCGATGGCGCCGTAGCGGCTCACATTTCGGCGCTGACGGATCCGCAGGGCTTATGGGTCTTGAACTCATGCCCGTGCATGCAAAATTCGTCATGTTTCTGGGCGTAGGCAAGAAAGCCCATGAAAACGAGAGCCGCCAGGACGCATCCGGCTACGACGTTCTGCATGATGGCTCCCACTCCCCCCGAGGTCAGCGCATGATGCGGGCAGGCACCGCGCCACGGATGATGACCATCACGGGCCCGGCCGTCAATGCACCGTAGGTCGGACTTGGATGTACGATGCAGCGCAACAGAGATTGCGAGATGGTATTGGCGTCGGGGAGCTGTCGTCGCGACGCGCTTTTCGCTGCGGCGCGACATACATGCGACACATGCCGTTGCTACCTCGTTGGCTGCAAGCCACGAGCACGTTGAGAGAGAGCGAGAGGACAACAGCATGGCCGACGACGATCTGCAGAACCTGATGGGCGCACGTGCGGCTCTCGCCAAGAAGCGCCTGAGTTGGGCCAAGACCATCGCGAGCCAGGGAGACGTTCCCGAGAGCGCGATCAAGGCCATCGTCGATGTGCAGCAGGCGATCGAGGTGATCGACATCGCAATCGAGGAGCTCGAGGAAGCCGAGGAAGAGCTGGAGGAGCTCGAGGAGGAGGAGGACGAATAGGCAGGCGACCGGCGAGCGCGCGGCGCGTCCGGCGTCAGGCGCTCGAACGATCGAGAACCCGGCTCATGCTCGGCCATCAAGAAGTCGCGAGGTGGGCTTGCGCGTGAGCCGGCTCACACGTGCACAGGACCGGCTCGGCTATGCATTGGACACGCGCCCATGCACAAGGTCCGAGACACGAGGTCCGCGAAATGGCTGCTCTTGCCAGAGCCCTGTCCCGCGCAAGCGGCATCGAGATCGACGTCGACAACCTCCGGCCGATCCTCATCCTGTGTGGGGGCGGATTGTTGTTGTCGCTGCTCGTGATCCTGTTCGGCGGCGATATCGGCGCCTCCCTGTCCGACTGGATTCCGCCGCCGTAGCGTCGGTCACGCGCAGCGGGTCAGCGTTGCGCTCGCGCGCTGCAACTCCCGTAGTTTACCGGGTTTCGGAAACCGTCATGCCGGGGCATTAACTCCCCGCTGGCAGCCGGCCAAGAGGGCTGTTGGTTCACGAGGTCCCGGCCTCCTAGGCACGCCGGGCCTCGTTCTCATTCACCCAATGCGCAGGCGTCGCATGGCATGCTGAGCGAGCGCACCAGGACGAAGCTGGATTTTGTCCTCGAGGAGGCCTGCCGGAGCCTGCCCCATGGCGGCGACCATGCGGCCCGCGAGTTCATCGCACGGCGGTTGATCGAGGCTTCGGAGCGCGGCCACGTCACCCGCGGCGAGCTCGGGATCATCGCCCGGCGCGCGCTCGCCGATCTCGCCGCGCGCGCCACTCATTAGACCGTCGTCACCGCGATCGGGCTTCGCACCCGCCCGAGAGACTATCCCCGCCTCCCGGCGCCGATCGGCGCAGCACCGGTGGCCGGGGCGCCCGACACGACGCCGCTGCGGGCCGGGGGCGTGGTGTTGTTCCAGGTCGGAACCGCATTCGTCGTGCCGACCGAGGGCCAATAATAGGAGCCCACCGACGGCGCGGTGACCGTGCCGACCGGCGGTACGGACTGCCCGAAGCTCGTTCCCGAGGATTGCGCGAGCGCAGCCGTGGCCGAGAGCGCCAATGCGGTGGCAAGCGTGACTGTTGCAAGTGTCATGGCTGGATCCTTTTTGATCGTCCTCAGATCAGATAGGCACAACCAGGCGGGGCCGCGATCACGCCTGCTTCAATCCGGCGCGAGGCCGCAGGCGGCAAAAAGGCCGCGCAACAGGCCAAGAAAAAGGCCTCTTGCGTGAGCAAGAGGCCCAAGTCTAGGGAGGAAACGCCCGAGAAGGGCGGCGGTAGCGCAGGGGCGCCACCGCTGCCGCTCATATGGTGCTGCGCTGCGCAATTTCAATGGCTGCGGGCGGCTCGGGGATGGTCCCGCCGGCCTCCATCGGCTGAACCTTCCTGTGGCTGGCCAGACAAATAATGGCTGGAGGATTTCAGGGGCCAGCACAGAAGCAGCGTCGCCAAGCGAACATATTCCGCTTCGGCGGCGCTGTGCTGTGACGAGCCCCGCGCGGCGTCCCGCCGATCCGCTGCCGAGCTGCGGGGCCTACACGGCGACTTGAATTGGTTGCCGACCGAAAGCAACTACATCCGAAAGCATTGCATCATCCAAAATGGAGACGGCAATGCGCGCGCGATCAGCGCCGAGACCGCCCATGCCGGCACAGCCGCGCAACTAGCAGATCGTGCGACGCGCCGGGTGGCCACAGCCGCGCGCGATGCTCTCAGGGCATCACGGCCTTCAGCTCATTGGCAAGCGCAATCGCATCCGCCGCATCGGGCGTCAGCAGGCCCTCCTTGAGACTGCGCACCATCGGCAACAGTAGATCCGCCGCCGCATCGGGCCTGCCGATATCCCGCCAGAGGCGCGCGAGGCTGGTTGAGGTTCGCAGCTCCCACGACCTTGCGTGCTGCGCGCGGGCGATGCGAAGCGACCGCTTGAACAGCGCCTCGGCGTCGGCAGCCGCCGCGAGCCCCGGCTGGGCCAGGGTGATGTCGCCTTGCAGGCGGTAGCTCTCCGCGATGAAAAAGTGATCGCCGGTGCGCGTTGCGATCTTGAGCGCATCATCGAGCGCGCGCAGGGCGGCGTCGGGGCGGCCGGCCCGCGCCGCGCCTTGCGCCAGCAGGCTCCTGAACCAGGCGCTGGCGAGCCAGGATTCCTGCGCTTCATAGCCCTCGATCCCGTCGCGCATCTCGCCGAGACCCGCCTCGATGTCGCCGAGCCCGGTCAGTGCCCAACCGTGCAGGATCGCCGCCTGATGCTTCCAGTGCAGGAAACCGTGCTGCGACGCAATCGTCAGCGCCCGGCCCGCGTGATGCCTGGTTCCCTCGACGTCGCGCAGATGCTGGCAAAGGTAGGCACCGAACACCAGCGCAAAGGCCAGCGTAAAGGGGTGGCGCATGTCCTCCGCATTGGAGATCGCTTCCGCAGTGTGCTGCCGTGCCGTGTCGGATTGGCCGACGAACCACTTGATGTAACCGAGATAGGACAAGGACAGGACATCGGGGTTGATCAGCCGTTCCGCGAGATCACGGCGCGACGCCGGATCGTGCAGGTCGACCGCGCGCTGCAGATGATGCTCCGCTGCGGGAAAGCGGCCGCGGTAGAGCATCGTCATTCCGATCGACCTGTGCGCCTCGACGAAATAGGCGCCGTTATCCGCGGCGGCAATGCGGTCCCGGTCGCGCTGCCGCCGCGCAAATTTCAGCAGCTCGACGCTGAGATCATGGGCCCTCGCGAGGTCGGCCCGGATGAAGTGGCGCATCCACAGCCCCCGGATCGCCGCCAGCACCTTTTCCTCATCCTTGAGGCGGAGTCCGAGCTCGAGGCCGCGGGCAAAATTGTCTTCGACCTCCTGCGAACCGTAGCCTCTGGCGGCGATCAGCGCATAGCCCAGCGTCAGGCGGAGCTCGAGCTCCATCTCGGCGCGGCCAGGCAGGTCCTCACTTGCCTGCACAACCGAAAGCCCACGCCTGAGATGGCCGATCGCTTCCAGATGGGCGCCCAGCCTTGCGGCCTGCTTGCCAGCCTTGAGCCAGGTGCGCACGGCCGCCTCGCTTTGCCCCGATTCGGTCAGATGATAGGCGAGCAGTTCCGGCTCGCGCTCGGTCGTCTCGGGATACAAGGCGCCGAGCACGTCGGCGATCCTGGCATGCAGCCGCCTTCGCTCGCTGTGCAACAGGCTCGACCGCGCGGCGTCCTGGATCAGGATGTGCTTGAACACATAGACCGTATCCGGACCCGGGCCCCGGCGGCCGATCAGCCCGGTCTGATCGAGGTGATCGAGCGCGGCGTCGATCTGGCCGGTCGAGGTATCCGCGACGGCGCTGAGCAGCTCGTAGGAAAATTCCCGGCCGATGGTGCCGCCGATCTGCGCGATCCTCTTGAACGGCCCCATGCGGTCGAGACGCGCCATCAGGGAGTCGGTCAATGTTGCCGGGATCGCCAGCTGATGCCAGGGGCCAGTCAAGACGTAGCGGCCGTCCTTCTCGGTGAGAAGGTCCGACTCGATGACCGTCTTGGTCAGCTCCTCGATGAACAGCGGCACGCCGTTGGTCTTGACGAGAACCTCGTCGATGATCTCCTTGGGAAGCTCCCGCGCGCCCGCAACCCGCTCGACGAATGTCTGCTGCAGCGGCCGATTGAGCCGCATCAAGGTCAAGGTCGTGATGTGGTGCTGAGCCTTCCAGCTCGGCTGGAACTCGGAACGAGCCGTGACGATCACCAGAATGGGCAGGCTCTGCGCCTTGTCGACCAGGAGGTCGAGCACCTCGCGCGAGGTTGGATCGACCCAGTGGGCATCCTCGAACGCGATGACCAGCGGCAGGTCGCGGGCAAGGCCTGCGAAATGATCGGCAAGCGCCACGACCGTCGCCTCCTTTTGCAGCCGCGGCGACAGATCGAGCGGCGCGTAGCGATCGTCCGTCGGCATCGACAGCAACGCTGCGAGCAGCGGCGCCACCCGTTCGACCTCGCCCTTCGCCGCCATCACCGCCGCCTCAAGGCCAAAGACCGAGGGCCCGACTGTGCCTTCGCGCTCGAGCCCGAGCACGAACTTGAGCTGCTGCACGAACGGATGAAAGGCGGTCGAGGTGTAATAGGGGGAGCATTGGAAGGAGACCTGGGCGTGCCGGTCGCCCGCGATCCGGTCGCGGATCTCCTCCAGGATTCGCGATTTCCCGATGCCGGGCTCGCCCGACAACAGCACGACCTGGCCTTTGCCCTGTTCGGCCTGGCGCCAACGCGCCAGCAGCAGGGCCATCTCCTCCTCGCGATTGACGAGAGCTGTCGGTCTCGGGCCGACGGTCGCGGCAAAGCGGGTCTCTGCGCGCGACGACCGCATCACGCGAAAGGCCTGAACCTTCTCCGATATGCCCTTGAACTCGTGCGTGCCGAGCTTCTCGTATTCGAACTTGGCCCGCAGCAGCGCATGGGTCGACGACGCAATCACGATGCCGTTCGGCGGCGCCAGCCCCTGCAGTCGCGCCGCAAGCGTCGGCGTTTCTCCGACGGCCGCCGCGCGCTCCTCGGTGCGCTGCCCGATCAGGTCGCCGACGACCGCAAGGCCCGTCGCAATCCCGATGCGAACCTGCGGGACATGGCCGCGAACCAGAGGCCGCTCGGATGCCGGTGCCGTCGAAAACGCCTGCACGATATCAAGCGCGGCGCGCACGGCCCGCTCGGCATCATCCTCATGGGCGTTGGGATAGCCGAAATAGACCAGGATGCCGTCCCCGATGTAGCGGGCGACAAACCCCTCATATTGATTCACCGCACGCACGCAAGCTTCCCTGAAGCTCGCGATGATGTCGCGGACATCCTCGGGATCGACCTGCGCCGACAATGACGTCGAGCCGACCATGTCGCAGAACATCACCGTGAGCTGACGCCGTTCGGCGGACGTTCCGGTGCCGGCCTGTGTATGGCTGCCGTCGGCCATTGCGGGAAGCGCCGCCATCGCGCGGCGCAGCCGCTTCCGATCGCCGAGCGGCACGCCGAGCCTGGCCAGCTCCGGCTCCGTCAGTTGCGAGACGGCATCGAGATCGATCCGGTGCGTGACAAAGAGGTCGGTGTACTCGGAAAGCCCTGCACTCTCGAGCCAGCGCCTCAAACCGCCGTCACTCCCCGCGCCCGGCTCATTGTCCAGCATGGTGATCCGTTTCAGGCCCTTGGAGGGACAGCTCGTAACTGGCGCGCTTCATCGCGCCAGGGCCATCCAGCGCTCGGCGGCCGCGATGGCGGCCGGCCAAAGCGACGACGTCGGCTGGCCTCGATGCAGGGCCTTGCCGACTTCACAGATGGACAGGAATGCGCTCGAGCGCGCCTCCTCGACCTCGAGCCCCTGCTCGCCGGTATCGCTCCGCACCAGGCCCATCAGGCCGTTCAGGATCGGCAAGGCGGCGTCCGGCGCGGCATGTTCCGCCGCCTTCAACGCCCGAAAGACTTCCTTGGCCCGCTCCGCTTCCGTCATGCCGCGTCCTCTATCCTTCCATCCCGCGCCTACCTGGGTAACGCCTGGTCAGGTACTATAGTGGCCGTCAGGAAATTGCGTGTGATTGAGGCCACAAGTCCGGCGCTGTCCACCACTTTCCGCGCGCTTCGCGGCCGTCCTTCTTCGGCCCATGTACAAACAGAATGCGCCGCAGCGAAGGCGCTGCGGCGCAAGCCCAGTTCCGCGTGGGTGCGGCTATCGGCGCAGCCGAACGTCCACGCCGCCAACGGCGGCCGACAATTCAGCGCCCACTTTCACGCCGCTGAGTTCAAGCACGACGCCCTTGGCGTTTTGCAGCCTGACCCCGCCGGCGCCGCCGGCAATCGCTGCGCCCGCGCCGATGGTGCTGTAGGTCCCCTCGATGTCGGCAGGCGAATGCATGTGATAGGCATGGCCCCTCAGATCGGTGGTCGAGGCGCCAATGGTCGCACCGAAGCTCGCGCCGCTGATCTCCAGCGGATAATGCTGGCCGCGGAATACCAGCGTGCCGGTGCCGCCGCCGACGCCGATGATGAATCCGCCCTTGGTGACGACGGCGCGGACGTAACCGGTTTCCGCCCTCGACGGTGTGGCCGCACCCATCATCACCAGCGCAGCCACAACCCTCAACGCGATCGTTCGCCTCGGTTGATTGATCCAGTATCGCATAGCCAACTCCCCCTTGCTCTGGTTTTGGTAGCGTCCTTGCCGGCCGTCATTGCACCGGACTCTCGACGCTCACCCTGGTCCAGCTCTTGTCGGGATCGAACGACGTGATGTGCTTGGCAAGCTCCGTCGTATCGATCCCGAGATTCTTCTGGTAGACGATGCCGGCGTGATTGACGATGAACGTCATCACGCCCGAATTGCCATACTCGGCGGGATAGGCGACCAGCGCAAAACCGCCGATCATCCTGCCATTCACGACATAGTCGAGCTCGCCGCCCGGTGCGTGTGGTCCCTGCTTTGTGAGGATGCGGTAGTAGTAGCCGTGAAAGGGCTGCGGGCCGCCGCCGACCTTGTAGCCCTCGGCCGACGCTTGCGCGGCGAGCTCGCCAAAGGGACTTTCATCGCCATCCGAGGGCCAGTAGAGCCCATCCTTGTGTCCGGGCGTGCTGACGATCCGCTGCGCGTAGACGCCCGGACCGGCGCCGCGGTCCTTGTCGCCATATTCGTTCTGCGCATCGACATAAGCGAGGCAGGTCTGCATGGCATCGAGCTCGTTGTGCCCGATGCGGCGGAACAGGACTTCCTCCCGTCCGGCCTCGGTGTCGAATTCCCAGCCGGTCTTGCGATGGACCAGCGGCACCGGGAAGGGATAGTCCTTCGCGCCCAGCATCAGCACCGCCTTCTTGTCACCCTCCATGCTGATGCCGTGCTTGGCATCATAGGCGGCGGTGAACTTCTCCCGATACGAGGCATCGGAGACTTCATCGCTTGACGAGATGATGTCCTCGCCGTCGGGTCCGAACACCTTCAGCATGTCAGTCTTGCTGCCCGACTTCACAGCGCTGGCGAGCGCAGCCGCCGCCTCATCCGGCGAATGGAAGACCTGCTGCGCCCTTGCGGGCGAGCCAGCCCCACAGAGGATCGCGACAGCCGCCGCAAGGCAGACCAGCGAAACCGAGCTCGAGCGCGAGATCATCATGGGTCACCTCGCCTGAACGGGAATTTGCGCGCCATCGGCAAGCCAGTCCCGATAGAGGCGCAGTTTCAGCCCGAGCCTGTCGTAGAACACCCGCAAATAGCCGTCACGGCCACGTGTCACGGCTTCGGGCATCACCTGTTCAACCTCCTGCGCGATCACGCCGACATAGGCGGTCTCGCTGCCGTTGTAGCTGAAGCGGTAGAAGCCGAGACCATTGGCGAGATGGCCGAGCAGGACGACGTCATGCTTCAGCGCCAGGTCGGAGCGCCGGCCTCCACCGCCGCCTCCACGACCGCCACCGCCCCCACCTCCTCCCATCCTCGCGCCGCCTCCGCCGCTGACGCCCGCGCCGCGCGCGCTGGCAAAGCTCTGCCGTCCCCGCGCGGCCTGGACATTGGCGGCCTTGCCGGACGAGATATTGCCCATCGCATTGTTGCGGCCACCGCCGCCGGATCTGTTGGCCGCTGCAGGACGATTGGCGCCGCCCTTGTTGCCGGCCCCAGCGCCGCGGTCCGATGCCGCCGGACGATTGGCAGCGCGATCGCCGGCTCCCGCGCGGTTGCCGCCACGCTCGCCGAGAGCTGCGCGGTCTCCCGCGCCGGGCCGGTCAGCGATGCGATCACTCGCACCCGGTGCATTCGGCCGCAACACCTGCTCGCCGCCGCGGCCGCGAAAATCCATGCGGTCCTTGGCGCCGGCCTGCAGGCTGTTGTTGCCGAAGCGCTGCTGGACATTTGCATTTGTGTAGCGGACGCCCTGCCGGTGCGCTGCATTGTGCTGCCAGGTGTTGCCGATATTGTTGACGGTGTTGGAGCGGTTGATGAAGAAATTTCTGTTGCCCCAATTGCAGCCGCCGCCCCAGTAATTGCCCCAGCGGCCCAGGGCGTAGCCTGCACCAAATGCAATCCCGGTCGCGATGACGCCGGCGCCGATATAGGAGGGATAGCCGAAATAATACGGAGGATAGTCTGCATAGGGCCACGCGCCGTAGACTGTCGCAGGATCGTAATAGGGAACATAGATCTGATCGGCCACCGCGGGCTCGATCACGATGGTCTGCCGGCCCTGGTCCTGCTGGACCGTGACCTTCTGCTCTTTGGTCGTCGCCAGCTTTTTGTTGTCATAGGCCTTGCTGCGCAGCCGCTGGATCGCATCCATGACGTCAGGTTGCTGTGCAAGCAGCGCATCGCCGAGCTTCTGGGTCCAGTCGAGCTTCTGGCTCATCATGTTCAGGACAGAGGGTGTCGGGACCAGCGCCTTGACGCTGTCGTCCCAGGCCTGCTTGTCGACCGCGGCCCTGAGCTGATCGCCCTTGAGGTTCTTGTTCTCGCTCGCCCAGCGATCCGCCTGCACCACCTCGAGCGGATAGGTCGCAGCCGCCAGCACGTTGACCAGAAGGGAATCCGGATAGAGCGCGATCGGTGCCACCAGCGCCTCGAGCTCCTCGGGCTTGAGCAGCGGAGCGGCCTGTTGCTGCGGCGCGCTGTCAGCTGTCGCCGGGGTCGGTTGCGTCCCTTGAGCGAAAGCCGAGGTAAAGGCTGACAACAGCACGGCGATGACCAGAATGTCTCTCCGCCAGACCACCATGGCTAAACTCCTCTGCGGCCAAGCCCGCCGAACCAAGCACCGAAGTAGCCGGCATAGAGCGCCGAAAGACCAACGACGAACCGCTTCATGAAAGGCCCCCCTGATCGAGCGTTGCAAACAGGCTCCGTCCGGGATGCCAATGTGGCATTGATCTATCTCAAGGGCCTCGCCGGCTCCAACGCGGCAACCTCGCATTCGTCAATGGGTAACCAAGACCGACATGCCGTTCCTCTCCCATGGAGCTTTTCGCATCCAAGCTGTTCGATGCGGTGGACCTCGTCTGGCGCAACCGTGTTGGCGAGACGTACAACATTAATGCCGATCTCGGGCGGATGTCGCAGGCGCTGGGTCCCGGTCCCCTTGATACAGATCAAGCCAAAGGACGGACGGCGTCGCCAGGATTTGCACCACGCGCAAGTTCTCGACCTTTGTTGGTGTTGGCGGAGTAGATCATGAAAGCAATTTCCGTGGCAGATGCGGTCGCGCTGATCCCGGACGGCGCCCGCCTCATGATCGGCGGCTTCATGGGTGTCGGCACGCCCGAACGTTTGCTCGACGAGATCGTCCGCCAGCGCAAATCCGGCCTCAAGATCATCGCCAACGACGCCTGCTCGCCCGGCAAGGGCATTGGCAAGCTGGTCGATGCCGAGCTGGTGTCGTCGCTGATCGCAAGCCACATCGGGCTCAACCCGAAGGCCCAGCAGCAGATGATGGCGAAGAAGATGTTGGTTGAACTGGTGCCGCAGGGCACGCTGGTCGAGCGCATCCGGGCCGGCGGCTCGGGTCTCGGCGGCGTGCTGACCCCGACCGGGATCGGTACCGTGGTCGAGGACGGCAAGACGAGGCTTGAGGTCGACGGCAAATCCTATCTGGTCGAGACCGCGCTGCACGCGGACTTCGCGCTGATCCACGCCTTCCTGGCCGACTATCTCGGCAATCTGGCTTACGCGTTGACCGCGCGCAACTTCAATCCCGTGATGGCGATGGCGGCCGACACGGTGATCGTAACCGCCGAGAACATCGTTCCCGTCGGCCTCATCGCCCCCGATCACGTCGTAACCCCGGCGCCACTCGTCGATTATCTCGTAACCCAGAGCTGACACCATGGACAGCCAAACGATCATTGCACGGCGTGTCGCAGTCGAGTTGCGCTCCGGCATGCTGGTGAACCTCGGTATCGGCATTCCGACCCTGGTCGCCAATTACGTGCCCGCCGACGTCAAGGTGTTCTTCCAGTCCGAGAATGGCCTGATCGGCACCGGGTCGATCCCCGAACAAGGCATGGAGCATCCCACCCTGACGGATGCCGGCGGACGACCGATCACGGCGCTGCCCGGCGCCTCCACGTTCGACAGCGCGATGTCCTTTGCGCTGATCCGCGGCGGCCATGTTGACATGACCGTGCTCGGCGGGCTTCAGGTCGACGCCAAGGGGCATCTCGCCAACTGGATGATTCCGGGCAAGATGGTGCCGGGCATGGGGGGCGCGATGGATCTGGTCACCGGCGCCAAGCGCGTTGTGGTGGCCATGCAGCATGCCGCCAAGGGCAAATCCAAGATCGTTCAGACATGCAACCTGCCGCTGACCTCGGCGCGGCCGGTCGACCTCGTGATTACCGACCTCGCCGTGATCGGCTTCCCGCAGGGACGCGCGACACTGCTGGAGCGTGCGCCCGGCGTAAGCGTTGCCGACGTCAGATCCAACACCGAGGCCGATCTGCAGATTCCGGACAACGTTCCGGAAATGCAGTTTTGAATCAAAGCGGAGACGCCGCATGCGCGTATTTTCCGACTTCAACGACCTCAAATCCGCCGTCGGCACGGAGGTTGGCGTCAGCGACTGGCTCGAGATCACGCAGGAGCGCATCAATAAAATCGCCGAGGCAACCGGCGACGAGCAATGGATCCATGTCGATCCCGAGCGCGCAGCGCGCGAGATGCCGGGCGGCAAGACCATCGCGCACGGGCTGCTCTCGCTGTCTCTGATCCCGATGTTCATCCGCCAGATCGTCGGGTTGAAGGGCTTGCGGAACACCCTCAATTACGGCGCGAACAAGATCCGCTATCTGACGCCGGTACCGGCCGGCTCCCGATTGCGCGGTCGCGTCAGCATCCTGGAAACCCAGGACGTGCCGCCGACTGCGCTCAGGGTCACCTACAAGGTGGTTATCGAGATCGACGGGGGCGAGCGGCCGGCCTGCGTCGCCGAAGTTATCGGTCAGCATTACTGTTGAGGATCGAGGCCGCTGCCCGCATTTGACGACTGAAACCTGTCGGGAGCGATCCGTTTCCGCTCGTCGTCATGAACCACGGCATTTCACTTGAGCCGAATTTCATACGCTGCCGCCGATTCACGGCGACGGCCATTTCCTCATCCATACCAGTGACTCGGTGCCACCCTGCGCCCGGCAGACAGATCCGGACACCTCGATGCTACATCGGACAGCGCGAGTATTTCAGTGTCATGTCCTTGATCTCGGGGAAATCGCGGATCAGGGTGTTGTCGTCGACCACCTTGTAATTGAACTGCAGTTCGGAGGTCATGATCGAGCTCGCGCAGCTTGCGCTCAAGACGGTCTTGTCGCCGTCCTGCCGCTGCGACTTGATGGTGCATTTGCCGGATTTCGCCCTGATCGCATTGCCGTTGACGATGAAGCCGGCGCCGTAAAGGTCCGACAGCTCGGCAAACTCCACCGCGCCGCCTTTCTTTTCAAACACCTTGTCGCAAAGCGCGCTGTCCGATGTCCAGGCACCGGTGAGATCGAATGCCAAGGCCTCGCCCGGCAACAGCATGGCCACAACGACGAGGCCGGCACGCAATGCTCTTAATCCCGTTATGTCTTCCATCTGATTTCCCCTGATGCCAATGCTCAATATTGTTGTCCGTCGATCCCGCTTTCTATTCCGCTGCCGCGCGTCCGGCCGCGGGATGCCCCTCCTCCTTCGCCGGTCGCTCGGGCGGGCGGGCGCCAGGCCGCAGTTTCTCACGGACGGCCTGGAAGGTGACGTAGAGCGGCGGAATGGCGAAGATGCCGACAAAGGACGCCAGGATCATGCCGCCAAATACCGCGGTGCCGACGCCGCGCCGCGCCAGCTCCGACGCGCCACTCGCCACGACCAGCGGATACAGACCGAGGATGAACGCGAACGAGGTCATCATCACCGGCCGGAAGCGCAGCCGCGAGCCTTCGGTCGCGGCTTCCAACAGCGGCACGCCCTTCTCGCGTTGCTCCTTGGCGAATTCCACGATCAGGATACCATTCTTGGCGGCAAGGCCGATCAAGACCACCATGCCGATCTGGCCATAGAGATCGAGCGTCAACCCCGCGAGCACCATGGCCGCGAACGATCCGAGGATGCCGACTGTAACCGACAGCAGAACCGGCACGGGGATGGTCCAGCTTTCATAGAGGCCGACCAGGAAGAGATAGGCGAACAGCACGGCGAAGCCGAGAATGATCGCGGTCTTGCCTTCGGCCCGCTTTTCCTGGAACGCGGTGTCGGTCCATTCACCGGCAAAGCCCTGCGGCAGCGTCCTGGCCGCAACCTCCTCCATCGCCTGCAGGGCCTGCCCGGATGAGATGCCCGGCGCCGGCCCACCCTGGATGGTGACCGCGCGCAGGTTGTTGTAGCGGATCAGGGCGGGCGGCCCGACCACGAGGCGCACCTCCGCAAGGCTTCGCATCGGGATCATCTTGCCGTCGGCGCTGCGGACATTGATGCGGTCGATATCGCCGACATTGGCGCGGTCAGCCGCCTCGGCCTGCACCTGGACCTGCCAGGTGCGGCCAAACAGGTTCATGTTGTTGATGAAGTAGCCGCCAAGCGAGGCCTGCAGCGCCTGGAACACGTCGCTGAGCTGGATTCCCAGCACCTGCACCTTGTCGCGATCGATATCGAGGAAAATCGATGGGTTGGTCGCCGAGAAGGTCGAGAACACGCGGTTCAGCCGCGGATCCTGGTTTGCCGCAACCACGAGCCCCCGCTGCACCTGGGCGAGATCCTTGGGATCGCCGCCGCGCAGGTCCTCCAGCACATAGGCAAAGCCGCCGCCGGTGCCGAGACCAACGATCGGCGGCGGTGCCAATGGCACGACGGTGCCGCCGCTGATGGCGCGGAACTCTTGTCCCAGCCGCGCGATCACCTCGCGCGCGCCGAGGCCTTTTCCTTTCCGTTCCTCGAACGGCTTGAAGGTCACCACCATGAAGCCGGCATTCGGCTGCGAGTAGTTGTCGATGAAGTTCAGGCCGATCACCGAGGTGTATTCATCGACGGCCGGATCCTTCCTGATGATCTCCTCGGCCTGCCGCATCACGTCCGAGGTCCGGCCAACCGAGGCTCCGCCCGGCAGTTGCACCACCACGAAGATGGCGCCCTGATCGTCCTCGGGCAGGAAGCCAGTTGGCGTCGCCTTGGCGAGCGCATAGGTCCCCGCGGCCGCGGCTGCGACCATGACCAGTCCGATGATCGAGAACTGGACAATATAGCCGACGGCCGCACCATAGCGGTCGCGGACCCAGTCGATCGAACGCATCACATAACCGATGATGCCGCGCCGCGGCCCATGATGCGGCGACAGGAACACACCGCACAGCGCCGGCGAGAGCGTCAGCGCGTTGACCGCCGACAGGAACATCGCGACCGTGACCGTCACGGCGAATTGGCGGAACAATTCGCCGGAAATGCCGGGAATGAAGGCGACCGGGACGAACACCGACATCAAGACCAGCGTGATGGCGATGATCGGAGCCGTAATTTCCGTCATGGCGAGCTTGGCCGCTTCCCCCGGCGACAGCTCCGGATGCTCCTCCATGACGCGTTCGACGTTCTCCACCACGACGATCGCATCGTCGACCACGATGCCGATCGCGAGCACGATGGCCAGCAGCGACACCGTGTTGGCCGAATAGCCCACGGCCTTGAGCGCGATGAATGCGCCGATCAGGCTGACGGGCACGGCCAATGTCGGTATCAGGGTCGCGCGCAGACTGCCGAGGAACAGATAGACCACGATGACGACCAGGATGAAGGCCTCGACCAGCGTCTTCTTCACCTCATGCATGGTGTCGGTGACGAAAAGCGTGGGATCATAGGTGATCTTCCAGGCGACATCCTCGGGGAATCGCTTTTCGAGCTCGGCCATCTTCTTGCGAATGGCATTGACGGTATCCAGCGCATTGCTGCCGGGCGACTGGTAGACCACGACGGCGGCCGCATCCTGACCGTTGAAGCGCGTGAGGCGGTCGCTATTGGCGGCACCGAGCTCGAGGCGTGCGACATCGCTCAGCCGCAGCACCGAACCGTCCGGGTTGGTGCGAATGATGATGTTCTCGAACTCCTTGACCGAGCTGAGCCGGCCCGTGGTCTGGATGTTGAGCTGCAACTGCTGGTCGTCGAAGATCGGGCGGGCGCCGATGCGCCCGACCGCAGCCTGTACGTTCTGCGACTTGATCGCGTTGACGATGTCGCCGGCGGTCAGATTGAGGCCGGTCAGCCGGTCGGTCCTGATCCAGGCGCGCATGGCATAATCCAGCGGCGCAAACAGGAAGGCGTCGCCGACGCCCGGCGTGCTTTTGACGGAATCGAGCAGGTTGATGGTGACATAGTTCGACAGGTAGAGCGGGTCGTGCGTCCCTTTCGGTGAGTACACCGTGAAGACGACGAGAATCGCGGTCGATTTCTTCTTGACGTTGATGCCCTGCTGCTGGACCTCCGGCGGCAGCTGCGACAGCGCCGTCTGTACGCGGTTGTTGACATTGACCGTGTTGATGTCGGGGTTGGTGCCGAGCTCGAACGACGCCGTCAGCGTATAGCTGCCGTCATCGCCGCTCGTGCTCTTCATGTAGATCATCTGGTCGACGCCGACGACCTTTGCCTCGATCGGCTGGGCGACGGTGGCATCGACCACGGCGGCGCTGGCTCCGGGATAGTTGGTCGTGACCGACACCTGGGGCGGCACAATATCGGGGTATTGCGCGACCGGCATCGCCAGATAGGCCAGAGCGCCCGCAATCGTCGTCACGATCGCAATCACGATCGCCAGGCGCGGCCGATCGACGAAGATGGCGGACAGCATGGCTTAGCTCCTGCTCTGCAGCGGGGATGCCTTCACGGGAACGCCTGATCGCAGCGACTGGGTGCCTTCGACGATCACCAGCTCGCCGGCGTTGAGCCCCTGCTCGATGATCGTTCCTGTTCCGCTCGGCCCGCCGAGCTTCACCCGGCGGATCGCCGCCTTGCCGTCTTCGGCCACGAAGACGTAGACGCCCTCCTGGTCGGAGATCAGCGCCGCCTGCGGAATCACGATCTTCTCCTCCACCGTGCCGCTCTCCAGCGTCACCCGCACCAGCTGGCCATCGACCAGGGCATAATCCGGGTTGGGAAAAGTGGCGCGGACGAGGATCGTGTCCGTCGCCTTGTCGACCTGCACATCGACGAAATTGATCCTGCCGTCATGCTTGTAGGAGGTGCCGTCGGAAAAATTGAGGAGCGTCTTGATGCCGATGAGGTCGATCTTGTGCTCATTTTCCTGCGCGCGCAGGAAATCGCGCTGGCTGATCGGGAACGACACATACATCGGGTCCTGGCTGACGATCACCGTCAATGGACCGGTGTCGGGACCCACGACGTTGCCGACGGTGATGTTGGTCTTGCCGACCTTGCCGTCGACCGGAGCGGTGATGTCGGTATAGCCGAGATTGATCTTGGCCGTCTTCAGATTGGCCTGGTCGACCAGCAGCACGCCGTCCGCCGACTGGTCGGCGGCAAGCGCCTGATCGCGCGCGACCTGAGTACCCGCCTGCTTTTGCAGGAGCTCCTCGGCCCGCTGCAATTGAACCGTGGTCAATGTCTTGGCTGCCTGGTCCTTTGCCAGCGTCCCCTCGGCCTGACCGACGGCGGCCTCGAACAGGCCCTTTTCGATGCTGTAGAGCTCCGTTCCCGCCTTGATCAGATCGCCTTCCTTGAAGGCGACCTTTTCCAGGTAGCCGGTGATGCGGGCCTTGATCTCGACCCGCTGCATGGCTTCGACGCGGCCGACGAAGTCCTGCGACTTGGTCACCGGCTTCTTCTCGGCGGCCACAACGCTGACGGGGATCGCCGCCGGCGCCTGGCTCTGTTGGGCAATGGCCGGAGCTACGGTTGCGAAGAAGAAGACGACCATCGCAGTCGCGATCGCACGCATCGCCAGTTCCTCCCCGATCACATGAGCGCAGCCTTCAGTCTCAAGCCGCGCGGCTTGTTCGCCTTGACTTAAGTCAAGCTGGCCGCGGCAAATCAGGCGGCACGATGCCACCTGCCGCAATGCATCAATCCATGATGTGGTAGCCGCCGTCGATGTAGAGCGTGGTGCCCGTGATCAGCTTCGCGCCGTCGAGCGCCAGAAACGCGGTGGCGCGTCCGACATCATCGATGCTCACCAGGCAGCGCGTCGGCGCCTTGGATTGTGCCCTCTCCATCAGCTCGTCGAATTCCGGAATGCCCGATGCCGCCCGCGTCGCCAAGGGGCCGGGCGAGATCGCATGGACGCGAATACCCTTCGGTCCGAGTTCGGCCGCGATGTAGCGCACGGCGCATTCAAGCGCTGCCTTGGCCACGCCCATGATGTTGTAATTCTCGACCACCATCTGGCTGCCGTAATAGGTCATGGTAAACAGCGTGCCGCCGTTCTTCATCAGGGGTTCGGCAAGATGCGCCATGCGGATGAAGGACCAGCAGGACACATCCATGGTGGCGAGGAAGCCGTCGCGCTTGACGTCGACGACGCGCCCATGCAGCGCTTCCTTGGGCGAGAACGCGATGGAGTGGACCAGGAAGTCCAGGTGTCCCCATTGCTTGCCGATCTGGTCGAACACGGCCTCCGTCTGTCCCGGCACCATGACGTCGAGCGGCATGAAGATCTCGCTTTCGAGCTCGCGGGCCAAAGGCTCGACGAATTTCCGGGCCTTGTCGTTCAGGTAGGTCACGGCAAGGTCGGCGCCGAGCGCGCGAAACGCCTTCGCACAGCCCCAGGCGATCGATTGATCATTGGCGATGCCGACGATCAGCCCCTTCCGTCCCTTGAGGGCGACACTGGTCTCGGGATACATCGGAATAGTCATGACGCCCTCTCCTGTTCCGCTTGCTTTCATCCCTTGTCCAGCAGGGCAAGGGTGTGACGAGCGATCATCAGCTCTTCGTCGGTTGGAATGACGTAAACGGGGGTCTTGCTGTTGGGGCTCGAAATCAGCGGTCCGCCTGCTTCATTGGCGGCCTTATCCAGCGATACGCCGAGCCAGGCCAGCCTGTCCGCAATGGCTGCGCGCAGCTTGACCGAGTTCTCTCCAATGCCGGCAGTGAAGACGAAGCCGTCGACGCCCGCCATCGCGGCCGCCAGCATCCCGGCGTTCAGGCCGATCCGGTAGACGAAATAGTCGACGGCGAGCTGCGCCCGCGGATCACTGGAATCCTGCAGCTCGCGCATGTCGTTGCTGATGCCGGACAGGCCTTTCAGGCCGCAATCGTAATAGAGGAAGTGCTGCATGTCGGACGGCGACATGCCCTTTTCCGCAGCGAGGTAGAGCACGACGCCCGGATCGATCTGGCCGGGCCGGGTGCCCATCGGCAGGCCGTCGAGTGCGGTAAAGCCCATCGTGCTTTCGACGCTGCGCCCGCCCTTCATCCCGCACATCGAGGCGCCGCTGCCGAGGTGGGACACGATCACCCGCCTGGCCGCGATCTCGGGGGCGATGTCCGGCAGCGTGGCGGCGATATATTCGTAGGACAGACCGTGAAAGCCGTAGCGGCGCACGCCCTCCGCGTAGAGCGCCTCGGGAATGGCGTAACGGTCGGCCAGCGCGCCGTGGCCGCGATGAAAGGCGGTATCGAAGCATGCGACTTGCACAACATCGGGAAAGCGCGCCAGCACCGAGCGCATCGGCGCAAGATTGTAGGGCTGGTGCAACGGCGCAAGCGGAATATAGCGCTCCAGGTGGTGCACGATATCGGCAGTGACACGCACCGGTGCATCGAAGTCCGGACCGCCATGGACGACGCGATGTCCGATGGCTCTCGGATGAAGGTTGAGCTCCCCGCGCAGCCAGTCTCCTGCTGCCGCAAGTGCGGCCGGAACATCCGGCACGGCGGCAGCCGCAAACGTGCGGTCTACCAGTACGGTTCGGTCCGCGCCGGTGGCCCGCAGCCGCGGGTGCGTGCCGATGCCGTCGACCTGCCCGCGCGCCTGCCGCTTCAGCGCGCCACCCTCCACGGCAAAAACCTCGAATTTGACCGAAGACGAGCCGGCATTGACGACCAGGATCGTATCCATCGCGGGCTCCGTCAGGCGGACACGGGATGGAGCCGCCGGCGCGCATCGGCATGCAGCACCGCGATCGCACAGGACGCCATCCGCGCCCGCACGCTGTCGGCGCGCGACGTCAATACGATCGGCACCCGCGCCCCGAGCACAATGCCCGCCGCATCGGCCTTGGACAGGAAGGTGAGGTTCTTCGCCAGCATGTTGCCGGCTTCGAGGTCCGGCACGACCAGGATTTGCGCCCGTCCCGCAACCGGAGACTTGATGCCCTTGATCTCGGCCGCCTCGGGATCGATGGCATTGTCGAAGGCCAGCGGACCGTCGAGGATGCCGCCGGTGATCTGGCCGCGGTCGGCCATCTTGCACAAGGCCGCGGCATCGATGGTCGAGGGGATCTTGGTGGTGACGGTCTCGACCGCCGACAGCAGCGCCACCCGGGGATGGGACCCCAATCCGATCTGGACGAACAGGTCGATCGCGTTCTGCACGATGTCGCGCTTGGCATCGAGATCGGGGAAGATGTTGATGGCCGCATCGGTGATGAACAGCGTGTCGGCGTGATTGGGCACGTCCATCACGAAGACGTGGCTGATGCGCCGGTTGGTGCGCAATCCCCCTGCGCTCGCGGTCACGGCCCGCATCAACTCGTCGGTATGCAGGCTGCCCTTCATCAGGAGCTCGCCCCTGGCCTCATGCACGAGCTCGACGCCCCTTGCGGCAGCCGCATCGCTGTGCGGCGCATCGACGATTTCGAACTCCGAAATATTCAGATTGTACCGCGCCGCCGTCGCCTTGATCTTGGCGGCTGGTCCGACCAGGATCGGCTTGATGATCCCGATCTCCGCCGCTTCGCACACCCCGGTCAGAGACGTTTCGTCGCAAGGGTGGACGACGATGGTGACTGCCGACGGCACATGCTTGGCCGCCGCGATCAGGCGATTATACTTGGTCTGAGGCGCGGCAGTGCCGGCCTCGACGGAGGCTATACTCATCATTTGGTCCCTTGTTGACTCGGCAGGCTCCAGACAGCCTTGATTTGGCAGGCTTTGATTTGACAAGCCTTGATTCAGGACGCTTTTGCCCTCTCGACATTCGCAACGAAAGGGAGATTCACAGCGCCCGGCGGCGGCAGGGCCGCTGCACTGGTTTCGAACAAGGCCGTTACCCGCTTCAATCGCTCCGCCACCTCGCCTTTGATGTCGCCGGCCGCGCTCAGCACATGACGTATGGCCGCCAGCGCTTGCTGCCGCTCCTCGGTAGCAGGTGGAAGTAACCGTGGTATGGCAGCCAAGGCAGCCTCGGGTTCGAGCAGCATCAGGAAGAACTGCTCGCGCGCCATCGCCTTGAACTGCGCCAGCGTCAGCCGATGGCTGTCGTCAGCGAGCCTGATCTGGCGCAGCGCCTGGATACCGCGCTCGTCGACCTTGCCGCGCGGCGATCCCGCATAGATCAAGGCGCGGACGGTGCACTCCTGCAGCCCGCCGGTGTCGATATGCGACTTCAGCTCCTCGATGCGCTTGGCCAACAGCTCCTTGTGAAGAACCGACTTCGGCGCCCGCCGCTCCCTGGCCGAGTCGGGCTTGATCCCGACCGCAGCCTGCAGTGCCGGGTTGCCATAGATCGCGAGGAACAGCTTTTCGGACGTGCTGTCGCGCGCATCGCGATAGGCGTCGAGAGCGGTTACGATCTGCTTGGAGACCGCTTCCTGAAGCCCGAGGAAGGGATTCTCCGCAGCCACGGGCTTCCGGTGCTCGCGCACCTTTTCCGCCACTTTGGCGAGCGGCGCCATCAGCGGATTGGCCTCGGTGAACATCTCATAGCTCAGGCGAAGCGGATGCCATTGCCTGAGCAGATCCGCCACCTGCGGCGTGACCATGGCCTTGACGACCGGCGCGGCGAAGGCGCGATAAAGCGACAGGTTGATCTCGGACACACGGGCAGCCGTTGCAAAGCGCCGCTCGTCCTCGGGCGAATTGCCGCCGAGCGCACGAATGTCGTTGAGGGTGCGCGCCTCGCACTTCATGATCCAGTCGCCGGAGACCAGATCTTCATTGATGCCCTGCCCGCTCTTGCGCTCGAAGGTCGCCTCGTAGAGTCCTGGCGGCAACACGTCGATCAGATCGATGTTGCTGGAGAACTCGCTGTGCTCCTTGCGGGCGACACCGCCGGAGACGAAGATGCCGAGATGGCCGACGCTCTCGTGTACGGTATAGACGATGGTCTGCCCGTAGGAGCGAATCTCGTCGACGTCGTCATAGAGATCGAGAATCCAGCCCAATGCCTGCTGCGGCGGGGTGATATTGTCGCCCTTGGAGCAAAACACCACGATCGGCGAGCGGATATTGCGCAGGTCGACATTCATGCCGTCGTGCATCTTGATGCGGCCGGCCGCGAGATTGTTGCCGACGAACAGCTCGTCGACGATGAACTGAATCTCGTCGGCATTCAGGCTGACATGGCCGCCCCACCATTTCTCGAATTCGAGATAACGCGGCGCCTCAGTGTCGACCTTGGCATAGACGTTGTACTGCTTGGTCCACAGCGTGTTGGACGGGTTGAGATTCTCGAAATTCTGCACCAGCCAGCCGCCGTCGAACTTGCCTGCGCCGAGATCGCTGGTCAGCGCGGTCAGCCAGCTGCCGCCGAGCAGTCCGCCGGAATAGCGCATCGGGTTCTTGCCGTGGACGCCCGCCCAATAGGACAGCGGCGAGCCGGCAAGGATGATCGGCCCGAACAAGTCCGGGCGGATCGCGGCCAAAATCATCACCGCCCAGCCGGCCTGGCAGTTGCCGATCACACAGGGCTTGCCGTCAGCATTCGGATGCAGCGAGATCACTTTCTCCAAGAAGATGGCCTCGGCGCGTGCGATGTCCTCAATCGTCTGACCCGGCATCGGTTCCGGCATGAAGCCGATGAAATAACAGGGATGGCCGGCCTTCAGCGCGACGCCGATCTCGCTGTCGGCCTTGAACCCGCCGATCCCCGGACCGTGACCGGCGCGCGGATCGATGACGATGAAGGGCCTGCGGGTCTGATCGATCTCGACGCCATCAGGGGGAACGATGCGGACCAGGCCGTAATTCACCGGCCGCTCCAGCGTCCGCCCGTCCATCACGAGTTCAGGCTGGTAGCTGAGAACGTTTGGAACCGCCTGCTCGAGATGTTCCTGGTACTGCTGTCCGCGCTGGCGCATCACGTCCCAGAACAGCAACGTGCGCTGTCCTGCGTCGACCATGTATTCCATCGCGGAAGTGACCATGGCGAACGGCGAAGCCAGGGAGAACTGTTCGTTGCTATCGGCCATGTTGCCGCTCCATTTGAAGACCTGTGGAAGACCAGTGCAGCGACTTTATTGCAGAGCATCGAAGCGAAGTGCCCATTACGCCTTGATCTATCTCAAGCCTTTCGGACGGCCGTTGCCTAACTTTACGATGGCCGCCTCCATTCGAGGCATCCACATTTGATCACGAATCTGGCCGTGAAAGCCGCGACAACAGGGATGAAGCGTCATGCCCACCAACCTCGATGAGCTGCTGCCGAATGCAAAGGATATCCTCAAGCAGGCGGCGTTGAAGGAAGCCGAAAAAGCCGAAGAAGCCGCACGCCGCTTGGCTGCCGCGGACGCGGAGAAACGGGAGTTGATCGAACGCCTGAGCAAGCCGTCCGGGCTCTCCGAGGAAGACAAGGTGAAGCTTGCGGCGACCGTGATCCAGCGCGCGGTCAGAAACGGGCTGACCGAGGTCCAGGTCTATCGATTTCCGAACGTGCTCTGCACGGACCGCGGCCGGGCGATCAATCAACGCGAGAACGGCTGGGAAAAGACCCTGACCGGAATACCCAAAGAGATTTTCCAGCTCTGGGCCGATCACCTGAAACCGCGCGGCTATCGCATCGCCTACCAGATCATCGATTTCCCCGGCGGCATGCCCGGCGATATCGGCGTCACCCTGAGCTGGGGTGAGCATCACTAGCGCATTTCTGTTCCGACTGGATCAGAACCGACCAGATTTTTTGACGCGTTTTCTTCGCGCGAGCCGGTGTCCACTTCGCTGGAAAACGCTCTCGTCCGACACCAGGAGCACTGCGGGGCTGATGGCAAAAGAATCCAGCAAGAAGGACGGCCAGGCGCAAAAGATGAAGCGCAAGGAATATGAGCAGGAACTGCGCAAGCTGCAGGTCAAACTCTGCCATTTGCAGGAATGGGTGAAAGCGAAGGGACTGCGCGTCATCGTCATCTTCGAGGGGCGCGACGCCGCCGGCAAGGGTGGCACCATCAAGGCGATCGCCGAACGCGTCAGCCCACGCGTGTTTCGGGTCGTCGCCCTGCCCGCGCCATCCGACCGGCAGAAGACGCAACTCTTCATGCAGCGCTATATCGAGCACTTCCCCGCCGCCGGAGAAATCGTCATCTTCGACCGCAGCTGGTACAATCGCGCCGGCGTCGAATATGTGATGGGATTTTGCTCACGCGAGCAGCATGAGCGTTTCCTGGCGCTCTGCCCGGAGATGGAACAGTACATCGTCGACGGCGGCATCATGCTGATCAAGTTCTGGCTCGAGGTTGGCCAAGAGGAGCAGGAGCGGCGATTTGCCGCGCGGATCGACGATCCGATGCGGCAATGGAAGCTGAGCCCGATGGATGTCGAATCGTATCGGCGCTGGTACGACTACTCCCGCGCCCGCGACATGATGCTGAAGGCGACCGATTCCAAGCATGCGCCTTGGCACGTCGTGCGCTCCGACGACAAGCGCAAAGCGCGCCTCAACTGCATCTCGCACCTGCTGGAGCGCATTCCCCACAAGCGCATTTCGCACAAACGGGTCAAATTGCCGCCGCGATCCGACAAGGGCCGCTACAACGACCAGCTCAAGGGAGCAAAGTTCGTGGCTGAGCGCTACTGACAGGCCGCTGATCGGCTTCGATTGCGGCTTGCCCCTCCACCAAGAGGCCGCGGCCGGCCTCGTCGCGCATCCAGGCCGCCAGCAACTCCCAGCCGACTGCGAGCACGATCGGGCCGATGAAGAGACCGATCAGGCCGTGCGCGAGCGTGCCGCCGAGCACGCCGATGAAGATCACCACCATCGGCGTGGTCGAGCCACGCCCCATCGCGAACGGCTTCAGGACATTGTCGACGAAGCCGACAGGCACGATGTAGAGGGTGAACAACAGCGCGGCCGTGGTGTCCCGCGTCAGCCAGTACCAGGCGATCATGGGGACCAGGATGACTGCGCATCCGACCTGGGCAACTCCGAGCAGCAGCACGAGGAACGTGAAGAGACCGGCCGCAGGAATGTCGGCCACGACGAAGCCGATACCGGCAAGCAGCGCCTGCAGCATGGCGATGCCGATGACGCCGCGCGAAACCGACCGGATGGTCGTGCCGGCGAGCGCGACAAACTCCTCCGAGCGCTCGGGAACGACATGCGCAAAGAAGGTGCGAAGGCCCGCAACCAGTCGCGGCCCCGGAATGAACAGGAAGCCGGTCGCGATGACCGCGGCCAGGAATTTCAATATCTCGATGCCGACGCTGCCCACGGTCGCGAGAACGGTGGTCGCGACCGGCTGCGCATAAGGCGCGAATTTGGACAGCACCGCCGCCAGATTGGTGTATGCGAGCTGCCAGAGGTCGTAGATCCAGCCGCCGATCAGCGGCCATTCCTTGACCGACACATGTGGTGCCGGCACGGAGACGGTTCCCTTGGCGATCTCTTCAGAGAACTGCCGCACCCCCTCTACCAGGCCGAACACCAGCCAACTCGCCGGCCCGATGACGATCGTCAGGCACAGCAGGGTGATCAGCACCGCCGACAGCACGGGACGACCGCCCAGCAGGCGCGCCAGCAGGTCGAAAACGGGATAGAGCGCGACCGCGAGGATGGTGCTCCACACCATGATCGGAATGAACGGCAGGATCAGGATGTACGACCAGTAGATCACACCGGCCAGAAGTCCGAGCCGGATCGCGATCTGCGCGGGCTCCTTTGCCGACATAGACTCCGAAGAAGATGATCTCACCGGCTTGTCCATGTGACTTGTCCCAAGCGACTTGTCCTAGGCGACTTGTCCCGGGCACCCTGTCCAGGCGACCTGCCCTAAATGACTGCCATTCGCCTCGTCTGCCCTGCCTGTACAGCGCTCGATTGATTTATGTCAACGCCCGCGCGTAGCCCGCGGCCGAAGCTTTGCGCGGGTTCGGTTCGGGATGGTCGACAAAATCATCGGGGCGCATCGCATGAATTCCTTGCCAGAGCTGCCGTCGACCGGTCGTTTCAGGGACATCTTTGCGTACCTGCCCTTGGATGCGTCGGCGGCGGCCGGCGTCATCGCGTCGGCTGTATCGATGGCGCGGCTGTTCGCCGCCCATATCGACGCAGTCGCCGCGGTGGAGCATTCCGAGGACCGCCACGAACCCGGTCCGAGCGCGAGCGGCCTCGAGGCGATCGCAGCCTTCGAAAGTGCCGCTGCAACCGCCGCGCACATCCTGCTCCAGTTCGAGGACACCGCCCGACAAGCGGGCCTGTCCTTTGGCAAACGCCTGATCGCGGCCTCCGGCGGTTCCATCGAGCAGATGCTGGTTCAGGCGTCCCGCCTGTATGATGTCAGCATCATCGCACAGCCCGCCCCCGCGGCGCTTCTCGACGCGCAGCCGCAACCGTTGCTGTTCGATTCCGGACGCCCTGTCATCCTGGTCCCCCGCACGCACCACGGTGACATTGCGCTCGATCACATCGGCGTCTGCTGGGATGGCGGTCGCTATGCCGCGCGTGCCCTCCATGACGCGATGCCGTTGCTCGAGCTCGCCGCCTGCATCGACATCATCGCGATCAACCAGCCCGAGACAGGTCTCAAATCCTCCGCCGAGGCGCTGGCATCGCATCTTGCGATGCGACGGCTCAACGTCCACGTCACGCAGCTGAAGCCGGGTCAACTCGGCATCTATCGCACCATCATGGCGGTCGCGGCAGAGGCCAAAAGCAAGCTGCTGGTCATGGGCGGCTATGGGCATATGAAGGCCGGCCGGTTCGTGTTTGGCGGAGTCACCCGGGAGGCGCTGCAAGAGATGAGCCTTCCGACCTTCATGTCCTTCTAGTTCTGGCGGAGTGCATACGGGCTGGCATGAGTAGATGCGTCGACACAAGGCGTCCGCACCCCGTCACCAATGCGGAGGTCCTGCGGTCGACAGGCGCTTGATGGGATCGATCAACGATTGCGCGGGAAACGGTTTGCGCAAGAACGCGATGCAGCCGGCCTCGCGGGCGGCGAGCGAAATCGCGTCGCTATCGCTGGCCGTGATGAAGATGACGGGCAGCCGGTCGCCCAGCATCCGCTTCAGCTCCAGGCCGGACTTTCCCTTCAAATGGATATCGAGCACCAGGCAACACGCCTCGCCAATGTCGCGCCCGTTTTCAAAGCTCTCCGCACAGTCGAAGATGACGGGGTCGAAGCCCGCGATTTTCAGCACGCGTGCCAACCCCTTCAGCACCGAAGGATCGTCGTCGATGACTATGACCTTGTTGTTTGTCAAGTGCGCTGGTCCATGAGCTGCCGTATCGCCGACAACTCCTGTCCCGGTATTTTGGTCCTGATCGACCGCCTTTCATATTGGCTGCACGGCCAATGTGCCCAGGACGATGCCGACGGACCTGGCTCGCCTGCTAATGGCCGCCATCCGACTCCGCGGGTCCCTCCCGGAGATTTCGGTCCACGATGGCATTGCGGTCGGATCTGGAGAGAATGCCAAGGCTTTCCGCGGCAAACACGAGTTCCAGGAGCGAATGGGCCTTGAGCTTCTCCATGGCGCTCTGGCGGTGCGCCTTCACCGTGCGCTCGGTGATGTCGAGCTCATGCGCGATCTGCTTGTTCAGCCGGCCGTGCACGACCCGCTGAAACACCTGATGCTCGCGCGGCGTCAGTTGCTCCAGCAGCGCACGCAGCGCAGCGCTCTCGCCATCGCGCCCCTGACCGTTCTGCTGACTCGCGATCGCCCGCTCGATCGTCGCAAGAAGCAGGTGTCCGGGCACCGGCTTGATCAGGAAGTCCTCGGCGCCGGCCTTGATGGTGCGCACGCTCACGGGAATGTCGGCATGGCCGGTCAGGAAGATGATCGGCAGGCTCGCGCCGCGGTCGATCAGGCGCTGCTGCAGCTCCGGCCCGCTCATTCCAGGCAATCTGACGTCGAGAACGATACAGCCGGGCGTCGCCAGCGGCAGCCGCTCCAGCAGATCGGCCGCAGTCGCGTAGCTGAATACCTGGTAGCCGGCCGCGCGCAACTGGCGTCCGACCGCCGTCCTGAACGAGGCATCGTCGTCGACGACGTGGACGGCAGCAGCGGTCATGTGGCCTTGCCTTTGTCAGCGGAAACGCGCGGCAGGCTGAGATTGAAGACGGCGCCGCCGCCTGGCCGGTGCTCCGCCCAGATGCGGCCGTGGTGGGCGTCCACGATCGTGCGCGCGATCGACAGCCCGATGCCCATGCCCTGTTCCTTGGTCGTGAAAAACGGATCGAACACCCGGGCGAGCCCCTCGGCCGGAATACCTTGGCCAAAATCGATGATCGACACAATGACCGATTTGCCGTTGCCGGCCTCGGTGCGGCCGATGATCCGTCGCCGCTCCTTCGGCTGCTGTTCCGCCGCATCCATCGCATTCATGGCGAGGTTGAGAACCACCTGCTCCAGCTGAATGCGGTCGCCGCAGACATGGAGAGCCCAAGGCGCCAGATCGGTCTCCAGCCTGACGTTGCGGATCAGGGCTTGAACCGAGAGAAACTGGAAGACATCCCGAACCGTCTCGTTGATATCGACCAGTTGCGCGTCGAACTCGCTCTTCTTCAACAGGCCGCGCAGATGCCGGATGACGCGGCTGGCGCGCTCATCGTCACGGCGGATGTCGAGCAGGATCTCGCCGAGTTCGACGAGGTCCGGCGTGGGCGCCTTCAAAAGGCTCTCCGCAGCTTCAGTATTGCTCAGGATCGCTGCGAGCGGTTGATTGAGCTCATGCGCGATCGATGCAGTCATTTCTCCGGCGGTGGCCTGCCTGTTCAGGTGAGCAAGCTCGGACATGCGCTTGCGCGCCTCGAATTCCGCGAGCCGCCGTCTTCGATGCTCGTAAAACATGCCCGTGATCAGGACGGCCTGCAGCAGGATGATGGTCAGCGCCGTCAAGGATTGCCAGCGATATTCTTCCCAGATGCTCGGGGCGGCACCGTCCTGGACAGCAGCAAAAACGGCTGCATGCAAGGGGCCACCGAGATCGGACTGTTCGAGCACCAATATCGATCCCGGGCGCTGCCCGGTTGCCAAAAGGCATGTCGGCAGCACGCTCGCGACAAGCCAAATCATCACCGCCCCAAGCTGGCGCATCGTTTCAGCCGCGAATATCGACAAATGGAATAAAATACGCCTTGGTCCGCAGCGGCGAGGACAACATCGGGCGAGAGCTTAGCAGGTCGCGTAAGCCGTGCAACCCAGACCGCAGCCGTGCAGCCGACCGCTGCCAGTTCCGGTTGCGCTGCCGTAATTGTCCTCAAGGACAATGGCGCCGCCGGACGCCCTCCGAGATCATGCCGGGCGAGGCGCCATCCCATCAAGACAGTCCCGTGACAGCCCCGCGTACGGAGTGCGCTGATGCTTAGCCGTTCGAGGAATCCAGCCAAGCCGCCCGCAACCGGCGCTACCGTGCAGGATGTCCCGGTCATCGCCATGCATGCGAAGTTCGGCGCCTCGGAAACGTGCTTCTGCAAGGACGAGGAAATCTATGGCGAGCGCGAACCCGCCGATTGCATCTTCGAGGTCATCAGCGGTGCGGTCAGGAGCTACAAGGTACTGTCCGACGGCCGGCGCCAGATCTGCGCTTTCCACCTGCCGAGCGACATTTTCGGGCTGGAGAATGGTGACGCCTATCGCTTCACGGCGGAGGCCATCGTGGAGACCACCACCCGCGTCGTCCACCGCCACAGCCTCGAATATGTCGCGGCAACCGATGTGCAGGTCGCGCGCAATCTTCTCAGCATGACCGCCAAGAACCTGCTGCATGCCGAGGCCCACATGCTGCTCCTGGGGCGCAAAACCTCGCTGGAGCGCGTTGCGGCCTTCCTTCTGGAAATGGATCATCGACTGACCGGCACGGAGATGATTGCGCTTCCGATGTCGCGGCGCGACATCGCCGATTATCTCGGACTGACCCTCGAGACGGTCTCGCGCGCGCTGTCCTATCTGCGCGGCCGCGGCATCCTCGAGTTCTCCGAGACCAGCCAGCGCCAGATCGTGCTGCAGGACCGCGCCCAGCTGAAGAAGCTAAATTCCTAAAGCGCCGTCGTGACCGTTACGGATTGATGCAGGGTCTTGTACTGATCGAGCAGTTCGATCTCGCGATCGAGCTCCTCGCCCGCGGAGCGCGTCGGTACCGCGCGCTCCATCTCCTCGATCCTCGCCTTCAGCTCCGCCGCGTCGAACTCGCCGATCGGGCTTGCGATGTCGGCCAGGATGTTGAGGCTCGAGGCCGAGAACTCGGCGACCCCGCCAAGGATGACGAACCTCTCGTCGCGGCCATGTGCGATCACCCTGATGATGCCCGGCCGCAGCCCGGTGATGATCGGTGCATGCCCCGCCAGCACGCCGAGGTCGCCTTCGGTCCCCGGCAGATCGACCTGGTCGGCATCGCCGACAAATACCAGCGCCTCCGGACAGACCAGCGATACTTCGAATGTCGGCATGGCAATAACCTCTGCGTTGGAAGCGTCGATTTGGCGGGCGTGGTCTCGGACGGATACTCGATCTACCCACAACATCCGGTCCATTGACCGAAGTCAATTGCAGCGGAGCTGTCCCGACAGTCCGACAGCTCTACTTGCTCGCCTTCGCTTTTGTCCGCCCGAGGAAGGCTACACCGATCCGGTCGCCATTCACCCAGGCGAGCCTGCAACGGCGATAGACAAGTCCGGTCGATGACAAGGAAGAACTCCTGCAACGGCAGCCCCTCGATCGGATCGTCGACCGTCAGTCTCGCACCGCGATCCGACACATCGTCGACGGTACATTCCCGCTGCCAGGTGCCGTCGAGCCCTATCATGCGGGCCGGCCTGACATGATCGAACCGGATTCGGTGGGCGATGCGCCGCTCCGCCACCTCACTCATCGCTGTTGCCCGTTTCCCGCATTGACGCTCGCTAGGCGGCGGCGCTCGATTTCGGCTGCGCGCGCACGATCAGGCGTTCGAGATCGTCCTTGCTCTGCTTCTCGACGAACTTGACCGCAAATCCCGTCCTTGTGATGCGGACGACGCGGCCGATGCAAGCCCCGACCGCGAGCGGCATCCCGAGCGGCGGCTGCACCTCCGCCGATACGGCGCAACCCGACGGTGACATGTCGATGACAAAGCATGGATGGAGGCTTCCGTCGGCCAGCGTCAGCATCGAGTTAGGCATCACAGGAACGATGCGGAGCTCCCTCCTCTGCTCGAGAATGGACGGATCCTTCTGTTTCTTCTCAAGCCAGGTGAGTTGCTCGGCAAGCTTCTCGCGCCTGGCGCGGGTCATCTCCAGCTCCAGCAGAAAGCCGCGGTGCATGGTGTCGCTGATCGCGCCTTCGAACGCGCCGAATGGACCGAAATAGGAGCTGATGCGATCGCCGATGCGGCCGACGACGGGCACTTCGACGATCATGCGGAAGGGTGAAACGCGCGTGGTCCGGCAGGCCAGCGTGCGTGGCTTGCCTTTTGCATCGTACCAGCGATGCAGCGTGTAGGACCCGCCCACGGTGATGTTGACGGCGCGCTGCCTTAGGAACTTCTCGACAGACATGATCATGCCTCGCGAAGGACGCGCTGAAAGAGTTCGATTCAGGCTGTTCCAGACGAAAGCATGGCGCCGCTGCCATCGCTTTCATGCGAGGCAAGCTAAGGAGCAAAAACCAAGAGAACTTCAAACAATAGACAGAAATCGCCGGGGACATGTTAGCCGCCAAACAATTTACATCTCCTTAATTTCGGAACCCGGACGACTACGGAAGGCGAAGATTCCACAATCATCGCAGCTCGATCGGAACGCGCTTTGTCGAGGGTTCAAAAAAGTGAAAGCCGGCGCGCGGTCAGCGCGCCGGCTCTCGTCAGCAAAATCCGTCGCGTTTGGTTCAGTAGCACCAGCGCGGATCAGCCTGGACGTATTGGCCGGACGGATAGCGGTAATAGCAGTTGCCCTGCGCCAGGTAGTAGCCGGGCCGCGATGCCGCAGTGGCGCCGGCGATCGCGCCGGTGGCGCCGCCGATCACCGCACCTGCCGCAGCACCGGACGCTCGTCCGGTCAGAAGCCCGCCGAGCAGGCCACCCACGACGGCTCCGCCCACCGCGCTTGCGGCTGGATCCGGTGGAGGCGGCGGCGGCGGGGGTGGCGGCGGCGGAGCATAGGCAGCCACCGGCGGTGGATAGGCGCCCGGCGGCGGCGCGTCCTCATAGGTCACGTCATCTGCAAAGTCCTCGGAAATGTAGGCCGGGGGCCCGTCCATGCGCTGCGGATAAAAATACCACACGCCGCCGACGTCCCACCACCAGCCCATGCGGCCGTCATGCATCTCATGGCGCCAGCGTCCACCTTGCCAGGCGATGCGGCCACGATAAGGACGGCCGCCGAAGTCGTGGGCCACGATGGGTCCGTGAGCGAATCGCGGATCGACCGCCGGCCTGCCCGGCGCCGGCCCGGCGGGATGCACGGGACGACCCTGCGGAGCCGGGTTGCCGCCCGGCGGGGGCCCGCCCGTTACCGGCCGCTCCTGTGCCGCAACGCTCGTCACGGCCAGGAGCGAGGCCAGCGAAAGGACCAATGTTGTCCGGCTGGACGCGTTCATTCTCGCATATCCCCTTGTGGTTGGCGCAAGCTCGTTGGAGAGCCTGGTTGGCGTGTAGGTCGGCCTGCCCTAGGGCGCGCGAGGCGCGGGACACGGCGTGCCTATCATTGCCGCCAGCTTTGGCGCTTTGTCTTGTTACAAATAAGCAAGATCGCGACAATTTTGCGTCTGGAAGTTTCGGATTTTGCTTGCGAATCTACGTTCGAGGGGCCTCAGCGGGCGGGCTCGATCACTTTGCAATTGGTGCGGCCACTCATCACGCAGTCCTGCAATTTGCTGGCCGCGGTGAGATCGTGTGCGAGCCATACCCCGACGACGAGCAGCACGATCGCGATCAGAAGCCCCGCAATCGCGCCGCGCCGGTTGTCGCCCCCCGCGGGGCCACGCTTTCGCTCGGGCTTTGGATCCGGCTTGGGGCTTGGTCTGGGTTCAGCCATGGTCGATCCGCCGCCTTTGTCCCGCATCCTGCGGTCAAAATAGACCGGGGGCCGCAGGCATGGCCAGCCGTCCTGAAGCAATCGTGACCGTCATTCGGACGGCTTGCGGCGGCGGGTCTGGATCACAGCCGGCGGGACGGGAGGGAGCTGTCTCGCAGGCTCTCCCGCTCGGGCGCGGGCACGATATGGGTGCAACTGGTCGAGAAGGCCGTCTGGCCGCATTTCCATTCGGCGCCCAAAACGGGATCGGACACCTCCCTCGGGTAACTCAATAAGATCGAGACGAGGACCGCCGCCGAAACGAGCACGGCGGCCCAGGCGAAGCGCCTCTGACGGCGAGATGGAGCAGTCATGGCCGATACTCCCTGGAAGCTGGCGGGACGATAGGGTCGGGTTTGTCCAAGCGCTTGTGAATCAAATCACAATCGGGGCGATTTCTTATGCCCGACCTGCAATCAATAGAGTGGAATTGCGGCGCGCGACGCTGTACACCGACGCCGAATTGCCCGAGCGTCAGCTTTGAGATTGCGATGCGCGAGACAATGAATTTGCCGACCCAGCAACGAACAAACCTAGCAATGAAAGTGAGACAAGGCCCAATCGATGAGCGGATTTAAGGAACCCGGCTTTACAGACCGGCAGAAAGCCGCGCTAGAGGCACGGCGAAATCTTCTCAAGAAATTCCGTGAGCAGCCCGGCCCGGACGACCCCGAGGTCGCGCGCCGCCGTGCCGAGCGCGAGGAGATTGCCGCCAACCGCGAGCGCCAGAGGCAGGAGCGCGAAGCGGCCAAAGCGGAAGCCAAGCGCCGCGAGGAAGAAGCGGCGGCAGCGGAAGCTGCCCGTATCGCGCGCGAGAAGGAAGAAGAAGAGGCCCGCCAGGCCGCGTTGCTGGCGGACCAGAAGGCCAAGCGCGATGCCCGCTACGCCGCGCGCAAGGCCCGCGGCAAGAAGAAATAGGGCTGCCCTCGCCCAGCGAGGCCAGTCACGCGCTGACGCAATTTCGGGCATGGTGCCGAACGGCACCATGCCCGATTTGCCTTGGGCGTCAGTTCTTCTTCATCCCGTCGTCTTTCTTCATGCCGTCGTGGGACATCGCGTCGTCCTTCTTCATGCCGTCATGGGACATGGTGTCCTTCTTCATGCTGTCCTTGGCCATCGAATCCTTGGACATGGTGTCCTTGGACATGGAGTCCTTCTTCATGTCGTCGGCGAAGGCGGCCGGCGCCAGAGCGAGGCTGAGCGAAACGGCGGCAGCCGAAACGGCGAGGGCGAAGCGGGTGCGAATGGTCATCATGGTCATCCCTTCAGGAGCTGGTGGAGCTTAAGCGGACTGACGCCGCCTTCTTGCTCGACGCTCCGTCTCGCGCCTTTGTTACGGGACGATCCGAAAATTTTTCCATGCCCCGGCTTTGGCGTTTTGCCGCCGCCGCATTTCTGCGGAATCGACACAATTTTGCCCGCGAAGGTCGTGTTAGTGCGCATTCAGCACATCCGTTTAAGGATTGAGCAGGTGTGCACTGCGATAAACGTTGCCGCCTGCGGCGGCGGCATGCAAACCAGCTTTCCGTCAGGCTTTAGTCTGCTATCTGACCAGAGCGGCTGTGTCGGATTTCCGGTTAGAGCGGTGCTCGGGGCCGGCTTTCAAGAAACCCAAATCAGACGTTGAACTACAGGGGACTTCCGTCATGCTCACTCGTCGTCATCTCATCACCTCCGCGCTCGCTGCGCCGGTCATCCTCCGCCTCGGCACAGGCACCGCCAAGGCCGCGACGACGCTGAAGATCTCGCATCAATTCCCCGGTGGCACCATCGACAAGGGCGATTTTCGCGACCGGCTCTGCCGGATGTTCGCCGCAGAAGTGGCGAAGCGAAGCGGCGGCGACATTTCCGCTGAAATCTACCCCAACTCCTCGCTGATCAAGACCAACGCCCAGTTCTCCGCGATGCGCAAGGGCGCGCTCGACATCAGCCTCTATCCCATGCCCTATGCCGGCGGCGAATTGCCGGAGACCAATATCGGCCTGATGCCAGGGCTGGTTGCCACCTACGACCAGGGGCTGCGCTGGAAGAAGGAGCCGGTCGGCAAGGCGCTGACCGATTTCCTCGCCGACAAGGGGATCATCCTGCTCACCTGGGTCTGGCAGGCCGGCGGCGTCGCCAGCCGCTCACGCGCGATCGTGGCGCCCGAGGACGCCAAGGGCATGAAGGTGCGCGGCGGCTCACGCGAGATGGACATGGTGCTGCAGACCGCCGGCGCCTCCGTGCTCTCCGTCCCCTCGAACGAAATCTACCAGGCGATGCAGACGGGCGCCTGCGATGCCGGCATCACCTCCTCCACCAGCCTGATCTCGTTCCGCCTCGAGGAAGTCTCCAAGGCGCTCACCTCGGGCGCCGGCGCCTCCTATTGGTTCATGCTGGAGCCGCTGATGATGTCGAAGAGCGTGTTCGACGCCCTGCCGTCAGGCCACCAGGAGATCATCATGGCCGTCGGCAGCGAGCTCGAGACCTTCGGCCGCCAGGGCGCGCAGGCCGACGACGTCGAGGTCGCCAAGGTCTATGAGAAGGCCGGCGCCAAGGTCGCGCCGCTCGACCTCGCGACCGTCAACAAATGGCGCGACATCGCCCGCGACACCGCCTGGAAGGACTACGGCGCCAAGACGCCAACCGCCGCCACCCTGTTGAAGCTCGCCGCCAACGTCAACGCGTGATGCACGCAGCCGGCCCGGATCGCGACGATACCGCGGAGACGACGGTCACCGGCAATGCGCTGGTGGCCGCGCTCGCGCGGGCGCTTTCGCTCGTCAACAGCGTCATTGTGGTGTTCGCCGCACTGGCCCTCGTCGCGGCCTGCGGCATCCTCAGCTACAGCGTGATCGGGCGGGCGCTGTTCCAGGCCGCCAATTACTGGCAGGACGAGGCCGCGGTGTTTCTCCTGGTCGGCGCCACCTTCATGACGGCGGCCTATGTGCAGTCGCAGCGCGGCCATGTCTCGATCGAGGCCTTTGTCGGCCTGCTCTCGCCGCTTGCCAACCGCATCCGGCTCTGGCTGGTCGATGTCGCGAGCCTCCTGTTCTGCGCCTTCTTCACCTGGAAATCCTGGACGCTGACGCAGGAAGCCTATGTCGACGGCCAGGTCTCCAACTCGATGTGGTCGCCGCCGCTGGCGATTCCTTACGGCCTGATGGCGTGCGGCATGACGCTGTTGTGCCTGCAGCTGCTCTTGCAGATCATCATGCCGCTTGCGGGAGCTTCGCGCCGATGAGCGTGCTTGGAATTGGCGTAAGCTACGGGCTCGCAACGCTCGCCGCGATGTTTTCGGGCATGCCGATCGCCTTTGCACTCGGTGCCGTCGCGGTCGTGTTCATGGGCATCTACATGCCGCACGCCTCGCTCGATACGGTGACCGAGAACGTCTATGAGGAGATGGCCTCGATCACGCTGTTGTCGATCCCGCTCTTCATCCTCAAGGGCGCGGCGATCGGCCGCTCGCGCGCCGGACAGGACCTCTATTCCGCACTCCATGCCTGGCTGCACCGGGTGCCCGGCGGCCTCGGCGTCGCCAACGTGTTTGCCTGCGCGCTGTTTGCGGCGATGGCGGGCTCTTCGCCCGCGACCTGCTCGGCGATCGGCTCGGCCGGCATCCCGGAGATGCGCAAGCGCGGCTATAGCGGCGGCTTTGCCGCCGGCATCATCGCCGCCGGCGGCACGCTCGGCATCCTGCTGCCGCCCTCGATCACCATGATCCTGTTCGCGGTTGCCGCGGAAAAATCGTTGGGCCGGCTGTTCCTGGCCGGCATCGGCCCGGGGCTGCTGCTGGTCTCCCTGTTCGGCGCCTATGCCGTGCTGCGCTTCCGCCGCGAATATGCCATGGCGCAGCTTGCCTATGAGAAGAGCGGCACGCCTTCGGCCATCCTCGCCAAGGACGAGTTCACGCTCGCCGAGCGCTTCAGCGTGCTGCCGCGCGTGATTCCCTTCGTGCTGCTTCTGACCGGCGTGATGATCGCGCTCTATGGCGGCTATGCCACGCCCTCGGAGACCGCCGGCCTCGGCGGCCTGCTCGCGCTGGCGCTGATCGCCATGATCTACCGCGTGTGGCGGCCGACCGATCTCGCGCCGATCCTGACCTCGACCATTCGCGAATCCACCATGCTGATGCTGATCATCGGCATGTCGCTGCTCTATTCCTATGTGATGAGCTATCTGCACATCTCGCAATCGGCGGCGGAGGCGATCGTCGCCATGCACCTGCCGCGCTGGGAGCTGCTGCTTGCGATCCTCGTCCTGGTCGTCGTGCTCGGCTTCTTCCTGCCGCCGGTCTCGATCATCCTGATGACCGCCCCGATCATCCTGCCGCCGCTGCGCGCCGCCAATTTCGACATCATCTGGTTCGGCATCATCATGACCATCGTCATGGAGATGGGGCTGATCCACCCGCCGGTGGGGCTGAACATCTTCGTCATCAGGAACGTCGCACCCGACATTCCCCTCCGCGAGGTGATCTGGGGCACCCTGCCCTTCGTGCTCTTGATGATGGCCGCGGTGCTGGTGCTGTGCCTGGTGCCGGGCATCTCGACCTTTTTGCCTGACATGGTGATGGGGCCGGACGGGAGCCGGTGACGGCTGCCCCTCACCCGGCGGGACGGATACGCACCGGCACCGACTTGTACGAGGGCGTGCCGCTGTCCTTGTCCTGGTAGTCGAGCGGCACCAGCCCGTTCGCTTCCGGATAGTAGGCGGCAACCGAGCCGCGCGCGATGTCGTAGGCGATCGCAGTCAGGCTGAGACGCCGCGGCTTGTCCGACGGCAGCGCCGTCTCGATCTGGACCAGGTCACCATGCGCAAGCCCAAGCTCGGCCAGGTCCGCCTCGTTTGCAAACAGCACGTCGCGCCGACCGAACACGCCGCGATAGCGATCGTTCAGTCCATAGATCGTGGTGTTGTACTGGTCGTGACTGCGGATGGTGGTGAGCTTGAGAACCGCCTTGTCGGTCACGGCCGGATCCTCCTCCAAGCCGTTGAAGGGCAGGAATTCGGCCTTACCGGACGCGGTGGTCCATTTGCGCTCGGTCGGCGGCAGCGGCAGACGAAAGCCGCCGGGATGTCGGATGCGCGCGTTGTAATCCTTGAAATCGGGGAACACGCCCTCGATGGCATTGCGGATGCGGTCGTAATCGGCGATCAGCTCGGCCCAGGGCACCTTGCTTGCCGGCAGGGTCGCCATCGCCATGCCGGCGACGATGGCCGATTCGGAACGGAGATGTTCCGAGGCCGGACTGAGCTTGCCGCGTGAGGCGTGCACCATCGACATGGAATCTTCGACGGTGATCGCCTGCGGCCCGGTGGCCTGGACGTCGCGTTCGCTGCGCGCCAGAACCGGCAGGATGATCGACTCCCGGCCAACCAGAAGGTGCGAGCGGTTGAGCTTGGTCCCCAGGTGCACGGCAAGCTCGAGCTTGCGCATGCCCGCCTGGCAGCGCTCCGGATCGGACAGCGCCACGGCGAAGTTGCCGCCGAGGCAGATCAGGACCTTGGAGCGGCCGTCGTCGATCGCCTCCATCGCGGCGACCGCGTCGTGGCCGTGATGCCGCGGCGGCGTGAAGCCAAAGGTACGTTCGATCCCTTCGAACATCGGAATGTTGGGTTTCTCGGTGATGCCGATGGTCCGATTGCCCTGCACGTTGGAATGGCCGCGCAATGGGCAGATGCCGGCACCCGGCTTGCCGAAATTGCCCTTGAGCAGCAGGAGATTGGCGATCTGCTGGACATTGGCCGTGCCGCGGCTGTGCTGCGTAATGCCCATGCCGTAGGAGATGATGGTGGCATTGGACTTGGCGTAGGCGGCGGCGACCTCGGCGAGTTGCGCGCGGGCAAGACCGGAGGCGAGCTCGATCGCAGCCCACGGGGTTGCGCGCAGGTCGGCGGCGAAGGCGGCAAAGCCGTTGGTGTGCTCGGCAATGAAGGCGTGATCGAGCACGCCCTTTGCGGCATCGTCCTGCTCGATCAGCGCCTTCATGATACCCTTCAGCACCGCGGCGTCGGCGCCGACCTTCGGCTGATAATAGGTGGACGCAATGGGTGTCGAGCCGAAGGTGCCCATCTCGATCGGGTTCTGCGGATCGGTGAAGCGCTCCAGCGCGCGCTCCCGCAGCGGATTGAAGACGATGATCGGCACACCCCGGCGCGAGACCTCGTGCAATGTGCCCATCATGCGCGGATGGTTGGTACCGGGGTTGTGGCCCATGGCGATGATCAGCTCGCAATGGTCGAAATCCTCCAGCGACACCGTGCCCTTGCCGATGCCGATGGAGAGCGGCAGGCCGACGCTCGTCGCCTCATGGCACATGTTCGAGCAGTCGGGAAAATTGTTGCTGCCGTACTCGCGCGCGAAGATCTGGAACAGGAAGGCCGCCTCATTGGAGGCGCGGCCGGAGGTATAGAACTCGGCCATGTTGGGATCGGGCAGGCTGCGCAGCTTGTCGCCGATCCGCGCGAAGGCGTCATCCCATTCGATCGGCTGGTAGGTATCGGTCCCGGCGTCATAGACCATCGGGTGGGTCAGGCGCCCTTCGTTCTCGAGGTGAAAATCGCTCCAGCCGAGCAGCTCGGTGACGGTGTGGCCGGCAAAGAACTCCGGCGTAACGCGCTTGCTCGTCGCCTCCCAGGTCACCGCCTTGGCGCCGTTTTCGCAGAACTGGAAAGTCGAGGTATGCTCCTTGTCCGGCCATGCGCAGCCCGGACAATCGAAACCGTCGGGCTTGTTCATGCGCAACAATGTGATCGGCGCCTCCACCACATCCATCTGGTCGCGAACGGCGATCGCGGTGGCCTTGAGGGCGCCCCACCCGCCTGCGGGCGCGTCGTACGGTCTGATGCCGGGAACATCACGCTTCTGGACCATATGTCCTCCTCACAACAGCTTGCGCTTGACGCGCTTCCCATCGACATCCTCGATGTGAAGCGCCTGTCTTGAGAAACCTAGACCAAAAAGGCCGGCGTTTGCGGTCAACAGTCCGTGCTGCCCGCAGTGCCCGATCGCGGCGTCCGGCGACTCGGACTCGATCGGGGCCGGCCCGACGGGCGCCAAGCGCCAATCCAGCGATCGATCTTGACCGTTCGCTGGCCTTGCAGCATCAGATGAAACGAGCAGTTGCGCGTTCGAGAAGAAGGGAACGTCGTGTCCAGTCGTATCGACAAGTCGTGGACGGTCTTCGTCAGCGTCGAAAATCCAGAGCACGACAAGTGCGTGGATTTCTTTTCCAGGCCGGATCGCAGCTACGGATTCGAAGAATTCAGGCGGGACATCGAAGACGGTGGACGATGGACGCCACTTCAATGCTATTCCGACGCGACCTATGTTTCGTCAGACGCCGCGTTGGATGCTGCCGAACGATGCGTATCCTGGCTGGTCGATGCCCTCGCGCGGAAACCGGAACTGAGGGCGCGTATCAGCAATAGGTGCGCACAGTGAAAGCGAAGCCGCTTGCCTGATCCACCCGCCGGTGGGGCTGAACATCTTCGTCATCCGCAACGTCGCCCCCGACATTCCCTTGCGCGACGTGATCTGGGGCACCCTGCCCTTCGTGCTCTTGATGATGGGCGCGGTGCTGGTGCTGTGCCTGGTGCCGGGCATCTCGACCTTTTTGCCTGACATGGTGATGGGGCCGGACGGGAGCCGGTGACGTTGCAGGTTGGGCACAAGCGCTTTCGCTCCGCGCACGCCCCCCGACGATTGGAAGGCCACCTCACTCCGAGCGAATCTCGCGCACGCCTCGACCGAGTTTGCGCTTGAGGAGATTGCGAAGCGTCACGCCATCTGCATAGCCAACTGCCGCCGCGATCCTCTCCACGTCATCGCTGGAGGTCCGCAACAGATGGACCGCGCGCTCGACACGCAGGTCCTGGAAGTAGGAGAGCGGGCTCTTGCCGAGCACATCGCTGATGCGCCGCGCGAGTGTCCGCTTGCTGGTACCGACGGCCGCAGCGGCCTCGTCAAGCGAGAAACCCTCGGCGAGGTGGTCGCGGGCCCAACGCTCGAACCGCTGCACCAGCGGATCGGCATGCGCGAGATGGTCACTTATCGCGTAAGCCGACTGCATCGGGCGCGAATCAACGATCAGGTAACGCGCGGTCGTCGCTGCAAGTGATGGGCTTGCCTGACGGATCAGCCAGAGCGCCATGTCCATGTGACTCAGCGCAGCCCCCGCGGTCAGCACCCGGCCCGAGCGGACAAGCATGCGCTCGTCTTCGAGCCGAACGAGTGGATAGCGCTGACGGAAATACTGCGCGAGCCACCATGTCGTCGTGGCGATCTCGCCGTTGAGCACGCCTGATTCAGCGGCAATGAAAGTTCCGATGCACGCCGCCGCGACCTGAACTCCCTGAACGCTCCATTGCTGCAAAATGCGTACGGCGGCGCGCGCCTCGGGCGTCGCCAGTGCCGCAGCCAGCGGCTCCGGCGTCCGTTCGCCGATGGCAGGAACAACCACCCAATCCGGCGGCGCTCGCCCGTGCACTGGCAAGGCTGGCACCTCGAAACCCTGCGAACTGCGCACGCGGCGATCCAAAGCGACGACGCGGACATCGAACATCAGTGATGCAAGTCCTTCGGCAGCGGTGAGTTCGTTGGCCATCGCAAACGCATCGAGCACGGCGGCAAGGCCGGTATCGAAAACACCGTTGAGGACGAGCACATCGATTTTCATGGCGATATCGATATCAAAGATGTCGTTCTTGACAATGGGCCGGCACCAATCACTTCGCTAAGTTGCGCGTGCTTTTCGCATCCCGTTGCGAAGCCCATCATGGAGACGTCGATGATCAAGCTCGCGTTTTTCGCCCGTTTCGAGGCCAAGCCCGGCAAGGAGGAGGCGGTCGCCAAGTTTCTCGAAATGGCGCTCGACATGGCCAAAAAGGAACCCACGACGATCAACTGGTACGCACTGAGACTGTCGCCCAGCACGTTCGGCGTTTTCGACACCTTCAATGACGAGGATGGACGCCAGAAGCACCTCAACGGCCCGATCGGCCAGGCGTTGATGGCCAAGGCGCCGGAATTGTTCTCCTCGCCGCCTTCGATCGAGCCAGTCGAACTGCTTGGATCGAAGTAACAGCCTGACGTCAGGCTCCAGGGGCGGCTGGGCAAGCGGCCCCCCTGGTCAATGAAGCGCCGACGAGGAACGGAAGTCGGAAAGTCAGCCGTTCGAACGCTAATGCCCTTCTGCGCGGAGCAATCTCCCGCCGACTGTCGCCGTTCGCTGGTCGCGCAGCGACTCCACGACCTCTATGGATATTCAGTTGCTCATCGATGATGAGTGATGCCGAGGGATAACCGGAATGACGCAAATGAAGTATGGGCTCGCGGCGTCGGCGGACGTTGCCGGAAAGAGCGGCAAGGAAATCCTGCAGGATATTATCGACGGCAGATTGCCGCAGGCGCCGATTTCCCAGGTGATGTCGTTCTGGATCACGGAGGTCGATGACGGATTTGCCGCGTTCCAAGGCGATCCTGGTCCACATCTGCTCAACCCGATGGGCAGCGTCCATGGCGGCTGGGCCCTGACGCTGATCGACAGCGCGGGCGGATGCGCCGGGCACTCCCTGCTTCCGCCGGAGACGGGCTATGCGACAATCGAAACCAAGGTGAATTTCGCCAAGCGCATCACCCAGAACACAGGCCGGGTTCGCGTCGAGGCGCGCGTGGTGGCGCAGAGCCGCCAGATCATGTCGTCAGAGGCGCGCATTCTCGATTGCAACGGCGTGGTGCTCGCGCACGGAGTTTCGACAATCCTGGTGATTAAAGGCCCGAAATAACAAGCCCAGAAGGCACCACCGGAACCGGTGGGACGATCTCGATGCCGGTCCTTACACTGGGTAAACGGTGTCAGGCGGAATTGCGCCGAAACCGCTGCCGATCGAGCGATCACATCCAAGTCCGATGCCGAGGGCAAGAGCGGCGTAACTGCCTATTGCCGTCGACCTCTATTTGCCAGCGGCCTTCTTCTTCGCATTCAGCGCCGATGCGACGCGGCTGACCGGGGGATGGCCGAGCAGGCGGCAGATGTCGTTGGTGGCCGCGAGCAGCTTCTCCATGTCGACACCGGTCCTGATCCCGAGCCCCTCGAGCATGTAGACAACGTCCTCGGTCGCGACATTGCCGGTGGCGCCGGGGGCATAGGGGCAGCCGCCGAGGCCGCCGGCGGCGGAATCGATCACATGCACGCCCTCCTCCATGCCGGCATAGAGATTGGCGAGTGCCTGGCCGTAGGTGTCGTGGAAATGCATGGCGAGTTTTGCGACGGGCACGTGCCCGGCAACCGCGCGCAGCATCTGTCTTGCCTTCAGCGGCGTGCCGACGCCGATGGTGTCACCGAGCGAAATCTCGTAGCAGCCGAGGTCCCACAGCTGCCTGGCGACATCGGCGACCGCCTGCGGCCTGATCTCGCCGTCGAACGGGCAGCCGAGCACGCAGGAGACATAGCCGCGCACCGGCACGCCGTCCTGCCTGGCGCGCGCCAGCACCGGCTTGAAGCGCTCGATGGATTCCGCAATCGAGCAGTTGATATTCGCGCGCGAAAAGCCCTCCGAGGCCGCGGCGAACACCGAGACCACCTTGGCGCCGGCCGCGCGGGCGGCGTCATAGCCCTTCTCGTTCGGCACCAGCACATGGAATTCCGCGCCCGCGATGCGGCTGACGCCGCGCAGCACCGCGTCGGAGCCGACCATCTGCGGGATCGCCCTGGGCGAGACGAAGGCGCCGACCTCCACGGTCTTCAGCCCGGCATCGACCAGCCGCTCCACAAAGGCGATGCGCTCGGTGGCGCTGACCGGCGTCTTCTCGTTCTGCAGGCCGTCGCGCGGCCCCATCTCGATGATATGGATGTCGTCGCTCATGGTGCTCACTCGCCGATCGGCTCGACCTCGGCGAGCTCGACGCCCTCCTGGACGATGTCGCCGACCTTGCACTTGATGGCCTTCAGGACGCCGGCAAAGGGCGCGCGCAGCGTCTGCTCCATCTTCATCACCTCCAGCGTGAGGATGGCCGCGCCCTTCTCGAGCTTCATCCCCTCCTCCGCCAGCACCGCGACCACCGTGCCCGGCAGCGGCGCCACGATCTTGTCCTCGCCGGTCTGCTCCTCGGTCTCGCCGCCGAACGGATCCACCCAATGCAGCTCGAAGCGGCCGTTGCGCGTGCGCAGATAGAGCTCGTGGCCTTCGATGATGGCCGTGACAGGCGCCTTCACGCCGTCGAGCGTAAGATCAAAGCTGCCGTGGTCGGAGGCGTTGGTGGTGAAGGCTAGCTCGCGCTCGCCGATCGCAAGCGTCGCCGGGCCGCTGCCATAGCGCAGCGTCACCTTCTGCTCCGCCCCATGCCCCTGCCGGAACGAGAAAACCCGCTCGCGGCGGCCGACCGGCTGCCAGCCAAAGGTCTGCCAGGGCGAATGAGCCTCGGCCTTCGCGGCCTTTGCCTCTTCACCGAGGATTGCCGCAACGGCGGCGCACAGCTCGAGTTCGCCGGCCGGCGGCGGAGCCTCCGTCAGCGCCGTCAATTCGCGCTCGATGAAACCGGTGTCGATCGCATTCGCCGCGACGTCCGGATGGGTGATCAGCGCCGACAGGAACGGAATATTGGTGACGACGCCGCGGACGTCGGTCTCCTCCAGCCCGCGGTTGAGCCGCGCGATTGCGGCCTCCCGCGTCGGCGCCCATGCGATCATCTTGGCCAGCATCGCGTCGTAGTAGGGCGACACCGCGTCGCCGGAGCGATAGCCGGCATCGATGCGCAAGCCATTCGTCTCGGCCGGCACGCGCCAGGTGCGGATGCGGCCGACCGAGGGCATGAAATTCCTGGCCGGATTTTCCGCATAGACCCGCGCCTCGATGGCGTGGCCGTTCAGCCTGATCTGGTCCTGTTTCAGCGGCAGCGGCTCGCCGAAGGCTGTGCGCAGCTGCCATTCGACGAGATCGATCCCCGTGATCAACTCGGTGACGGGATGCTCGACTTGCAGGCGCGTATTCATCTCGATGAAGAACACGTCCTTGCCGTCGGACACGAACTCGATGGTGCCGGCGCCGACATAATTGACCGCGCCCGCCGCTTTCCGCGCCGCCGCGCAGACCGTCTCGCGCTTGATAGCATCAAGCGTCGGCGACGGCGCCTCCTCGATCACCTTCTGGTGCCGCCGCTGCAGCGTGCATTCGCGCTCGAACAGCGACAGCAGATTGCCATGGCTGTCGCCGATCACCTGCACCTCGATGTGCCGGGGATTGTCGACATATTTCTCGATCAAGAGGCGATCATCGCCAAAGGCCGCCTTGGCCTCGCGCTTGGCGCTCGTGATCGCAGCCGACAACTCGGACGCCGCGCGCACGATCCGCATGCCACGCCCGCCGCCGCCGGCGGACGCCTTGACCAGCACCGGGAAGCCGATCCGGTCGGCGGCTGTCGCAAGCGTCGCCTCGTCCTGCGCCTCGCCGTGATAGCCCGGCACCAGCGGCACGCCGGCCTTTTCCATCAGCGCTTTTGAACCCGATTTGGAGCCCATCGCGGTCATCATCTCGGCCGTCGGGCCGACGAAGACGATGCCGGCGGCCGCACAAGCCTGAGCGAACTCCGCATTCTCCGACAGAAAGCCGTAGCCGGGATGCACAGCCTCGGCGCCGGTCTTGCTGATAGCCTCGAGCAGGCGCTCGACATTGAGGTAGCTGTCGCGGGCCCGCGCCGGCCCGAGCAACACCGCTTCATCCGCCATCTCGACATGCATGGCGCCGCGGTCGGCCTCGGAATAGACGGCGACGGTGCGCAGGCCCATGCGCCTCGCCGTGCGGATGACGCGGCAGGCGATCTCGCCGCGGTTGGCGATCAGAAGCGTGCGGAAAGGACGATACATGTTGGAGCGGTCCATCGTCACATCCTGAACAGGCCGAATGTCGTCGGTTCGATCGGCGCATTGGCCGCCGCCGACAGGCCGAGGCCGAGCACGAGGCGGGTGTCGGCGGGATCGATCACGCCGTCGTCCCAGAGCCGCGCGGTGGCATAATAGGGATTGCCCTGGCTCTCATATTGCGCCCGGATCGGCGCCCTGAACTTGTCTTCCTCCTCCGCCGACCAGCTCTCGCCCTTGGCCTCGATATTGTCGCGGCGGACCTGGCTCAGCACCATCGAGGCCTGCTCGCCGCCCATCACCGAGATGCGCGCGTTCGGCCACATCCACAGGAAGCGCGGGCTATAGGCGCGGCCGCACATGCCGTAATTGCCGGCGCCATAGGAGCCGCCGATCACGACGGTGAATTTGGGCACGCCCGCGGTTGCGACCGCGGTCACGAGCTTGGCGCCGTCGCGGGCGATGCCGCCGGCCTCGTATTTCTTGCCGACCATGAAGCCCGTGATGTTCTGCAGGAACACCAGTGGAATGCCGCGCTGGCAGCACAGCTCGATGAAATGGGCGCCCTTCAGCGAGCTCTCGCTGAACAGAATGCCGTTGTTGGCGATGATGCCGACCGGATAGCCCCAGACATGGGCGAAGCCGCACACCAGCGTCTGGCCGTAGAGTTTCTTGAACTCGTCGAATTCGGAGCCGTCGACGATGCGGGCGATGATGTCGCGCACGTCGAACGGCTTGCGGCCGTCGACCGGCACCACGCCGTAGATTTCCTCGGCCGGAAACAGCGGCTCGCGGGGCGTGCGCATGTTGAGCACATTGTGCCGCGGCGGCTTCAGGGTGCCGACGATCTTGCGGGCGATGCCGATGGCGTGGGCATCGTTCTGCGCATAATGGTCGGTGACGCCGGATTGGCGAGAATGCACGTCCGCGCCGCCCAGTTCCTCGGCGCTGACCACCTCGCCGGTCGCGGCCTTCACCAGCGGCGGTCCGCCGAGGAAGATCGTGCCCTGGTTGCGCACAATGATGCTCTCGTCCGACATCGCCGGCACATAGGCGCCGCCGGCGGTGCAGGAGCCCATGACAATGGCGATCTGCGGAATGCCCTGCGCCGACATCTGCGCCTGGTTGTAGAAGATGCGGCCAAAATGCCGCTCGTCCGGAAAGATCTCGTCCTGCATCGGCAGGAAGGCGCCGCCGGAATCCACCATGTAGACGCAGGGCAGATTGTTCTGCCGCGCCACGTCCTGCGCACGCAGGTGCTTCTTCACCGTCATCGGGTAGTAGGTGCCGCCCTTGATGGTGGCGTCATTGGCGACGATGACGCATTCGCGGCCCGCGATCCGCCCGACCCCGGTGACGATGCTCGCCGAATGCACGTCGCCGCCATAGAGGCCGTGGGCCGCGAGCGGCGACAGCTCCAGAAAGGCGGTGCCGGGATCGACCAGCAGATCGACACGCTGGCGCGCCAGCATCTTGCCGCGCGCGGTATGGCGCGCCCGCGACGCCTCGCCGCCGCCGCCGGCAACCGTGTTGAGCTTGTCGCGCAGCTCCGCGACGAGGCCGCGCATGCTCTCGGCATTGCGCGCGAAATCGGACGACGACGGATCGATGGTGGAATGAAGCGTCATGATCGGCGTTTTCTTCTGATGCTGGAAGACTTCTCCGTCATTCCGGGGCGGTGCGAAGCACCGAACCCGGAATCTCGAGATTCCGGGCTCGATGCTAGCGCATCGCCCCGGAATGACGGGAGTAAACGCGGCAGCCCGACAGGCCTACCATCTTTGCCGGCATGTTGTCCCTCCCGTTCCGGTTCTGCGCGCGGCGATTCCGCCCTGGAATTAAACGATCATACGTTTTTTAATCACGATCTCAAGCGGAGAATCATCGGCTTGAAATTCGTCCAATAGAATATTGATTCTGCTGCCATTTCGTGACATCAATATACGATCGATCGATCGTTTCGAGGCTCCGGTCGCGCCCTTTCGAGGCTCCATGTCACGCACCATCGGCTCAAACGGCCCGAAGACGCTGGAGGCGATCCGCAGGGCGGGCCTGCGCCTGATCTTCGAGCATGGCTATGAGGCGATGAGCCTGCGCCAGCTTGCCGCCGAGGTCGGGATCCAGGTCGGATCGCTCTACAACCACATCGCGACCAAGCAGGACCTGCTGTTCGATCTGGTGCAGGACCACATCAACGAATTGCTGCGCCAGCTTGACCTCGCGCTGGCCGGCAAAGACGAGCCGGTCGAGCGGCTCCGCGCCTTCGTCGCCTTCCATGTCGGCTATCACATGACCCGCAAACGCGAGGTCTACATCGCCAATTCCGAGCTGCGCAGCCTGGACCCCAAGAATTACCAGGCGGTGGTGGCCCTGCGCAGCGCCTATGAGCGGCGGCTCGCGGACATTCTGAGCCAGGGCGTTGCGAGCGGCGCCTTCGAGGTCGTCGACGTCCAGGTCGCGACCTTTGCCATCCTTTCGCTGCTGACCGGGCTCTGCAACTGGTACCGGCCGGGCGGACGGCTGACCAAAGAGGCGATCATCGCCGCACACGAGAAGCTCGTGCTATCTGGCGTGGCGCCGCAAAGCTTGGCATCACAAGGTTCGGCAGCGCCCGGGCGCGGCAAACGCAAGATCCTTCGGAGCGTTCCGGCAGGCTAGCCGGGTCACACTCCCGCACGAGGCATCCATGACTGGGCGTGACGATCTGGACGCGACCGACTTGCGCATCGTCTCCGAGCTGCAGAAGGATGGCCGCCTGCCCCATAACGAGCTGGCCAATCGCGTCGGCATCTCCCATCCGAACTGCCTGCGGCGGGTCCGCACGCTTCGCGCCCGCGGCATCATCCGGACGATCCGCGCGACAATCGACGAGCGCGCGCTCGGCTACGAGGTGGCGTCATTCGTGGCGATCCAGCTCTCGAGCCAGAACCAGGCGACGCTCGCCGCCTTCGAGGCGGCGATCGCGGCGCTGCCCCTGGTCCAGCAGTGCTGGCGGATTTCGGGAGACGCGGATTTCCTGCTCAAATGCGTCGCGACCAGCGTCGAGGACATGAGCCGGCAGCTCAGGGTGTTTGCGGGGATGCCCGACGTGCGCACCATCAGGAGCTTCCCGGTGCTCGGCGTATCCAAGGACGCGCTGCTGCCGATCCCCGGCGCGCCGGCCCCACCCGCATCGTCGAAGTAGGAACGGTCGCCTCAGGGGGACGGATCAAGCTGACAGCGCCGCGTTTTCGACCCGTCATCCTGAGGTGTTCGCGGAACGCGAGCCTCGAAGGATGAACGGCCCGGGTCCCGCAGCAGGGCCGTCGCCCTTCGAGGCCGTCGCTTGGCGACGGCGCCTCAAGGTGACGGTTCAAAAGCTTCACGAGCTCTCAGGGGGACGGGTTTAGCGGCTTCAGGCTCAGTCGGGTCGACCGGCCAACAGGCCGGACCATCGACCTCAGGCTCAATGCGTCCAGGGCTCGGCGCGGCGGAAGGCGAAATTATCGGCATAGGCGATCTGCCGGTGCAGCGAATCCCGGGGCTCGATCACCTGGTAGGGAATGCCCTTGCGCTCGCAATAGGCGATCGCGTCCTCCTTGGTGTGGAAGCGCAGCGACAGCTGCTGCTTCATGTCGGAGGACGAGGTCCAGCCCATCAGGGGCTCGATCGACCGCGGCTGCTCCGGCTCATAGTCGAGCTGCCATTCCTTGGTCTTCGCCCTGCCGGATTGCATGGCGTTCTTGGCGGGTTTGAAAATCCGTGCGGTCATGACGGTCGGGACCTCTGGGCAAAGGCTGACTTGAAGGGCGTTCAGGAAACGTCCAAGATAGCTTGGATTCACTGTCAAACATTGACACGGTGATTCCGCTACCCCGGATGTTCCTGGCCGGACCGGTATAGTCATTATGCTGCGCTGTGACAATCGCGACACGGGCGTGTGACATTCTCGGCGGAACGGCTCACCCGGTCCAATTTCCAAGGAAACGCCCAGAAGCCCCCCATGAAAATCAACGCAGTGCTACCCGACAAAGGACGCGACCTCCGCCTCGACCTGTTCCGCGGTATTGCGAACTGGGCGATCTTCCTGGATCACATCCCCGACAATGTCGTGAACTGGATCACGACCAGGAACTGGGGCTTTTCCGACGCCGCCGACCTGTTCGTCTTCATTTCCGGCTACACGGCCTCTTTCGTCTATGCGCGCATGATGATCGAGCGCGGCTTTGTGGTCGGCGCGACGCGGCTGACCAAGCGGGTGTGGCAGCTCTATGTCGCCCACATCATCCTGTTCGTGATCTACATCGTGGCGATCAGCTTCCTGGCGCGGCGCTTCATGGATTCCGAGCTGATCAACGAGTTCAACGTGGCGGGGCTGGTCGACCACGCCACCGAGACCCTGGGCCAGGGGCTGCTGCTCAAGTTCAAGCCGGTCAATCTGGACGTGCTGCCGCTCTACATCGTGCTGATGGGATTCTTCCCGCCGGTGCTGTGGTTCATGCTGCGCCAGCCTGACCTCACCATGATCGCCTCGCTCGTGCTCTGGCTTTTGGCGCGCCATTTCGGCTGGAATCTCGCAGCCTATCCGGCCGGCTCCTGGTATTTCGATCCCTATTGCTGGCAGGTGGTGTTCGTGTTCGGCTCGTGGTGCGCGCTTGGCGGGGCCAAGCGGGCGGCCTGGATCATCAATTCCAAGCCCGCGCTCTATTTCGGCGTCGCCTATCTGATCTTTGCGATGATCATGACCATGGCGGGCCGCTTCTCCGATTTCGGCGCGCTGTTTCCGAACTGGCTGTATTCGGCCTTCAACCCGAATGACAAGACCTATATGGCGCCCTATCGCTTCCTGCATTTCATCGTGATTGCGATGCTGGTGGTGCGCTTCATCCCGAAGACCTGGCCGGCGCTGGAGTGGAAGGGATTCGATCCCGCCATCGTCTGCGGCCAGCAGTCGCTTGCGGTGTTCTGCGTCGGCGTCTTCCTGTCCTTCGTCGCGCATTTCGTGCTGAGCCTGAGCTCGGGCTCGCTGTTCGCGCAGGTCGTCGTCAGCCTTGCGGGCATCTGCATCATGACGACCGTGGCCTACTACATCTCCTGGTCGAAACGGCAGGACAAGCCAGCCAAGGCGCCCGCGCCGAAGCCGACCGAAGCCAACGCGGCGGAGGCCAAGGCGGCGGCGCCCAAACCGGCATAGGCCGGCGTCAGGAGCGGTTCTTTCCTTTCGGCTTCTTGCTCGGCTTGTTGCCGAGCAGCTGGCCACGCGAGGAGATGCCGCCCCAGGAGGTGGAAAAGGCGAGCGCTGCGTCGCCATGGCCCTCCCCGCTGCGGCCGATGGCCGACTTCGGCCGCCGGCCCTGCAGCGCGAACATCGCGCCCTGCGGATCGATGCAGCGCGCGGCCCAGTTGCCGCCCCAGAGCTCGATCGGTCCCTGCGCGACGCGCCCGCCGCCGGCCTTCACCTGGTCGATCGCAGCGTCGAGGTCGGCGACCTCGAAATAATACAACCAGAACGGCACAGGCGTAGCGGCGAATTTGGTGAACATGCCGCCAAGCGTACGCCCGCCCGAGGCAAACAACTCGTAGGAGTCGACGAGCGCGTCTTCGGCTCGCCCCTTCTCCCAGCCGAACAGGGCGCCGTAGAAGCCGAAGGCCGCCTTCCCCTCGCCGGCCAGAAGCTCGTGCCAGCCGACCCGGCCGGGCTCGCCCGCCTCTGCCGCCGGGGCGCCGTATTTCAACCCGCTGACCAGCGCCAGCGTCGCCGTTTGCGGATCTGCAACCACGGCGATGCGCCCGATATTGCTGTCGGTCGGCGGCACATACACCGCCCCGCCGAGCGCCTTCAGCCGATCGACGCTTTCACCCACATCCCGCACCGCCACATATCCGACCCAGCGCGGCGTCGCGCCTTTTTTCCGCCCCTCCGGCGGCAGCTCCATCAGCCCCGCAACCGGCGCGCCGCCGGTGCTGAAAAGCCGATAGGCGAATTGCGGCGTGGAGGCGTCCTGCACGCTCCAGCCGACGACCTTGCCGTAAAAGCTCTGCGCCGCCGGCAAGTCGGTTGTCAGCAATTCGTACCAGGCGAAGGCTGTGGGATCATCGACCATTCAAACTCTCCGGTCGCCTCGACAAACAAAGGCCGCAGCGCATCGCAACATCGCCGTTCTGAAGGCCGTGAAATTCATCGTCCTGTTCATTGCAGCGTTAATCAACATGAATAGGAACTGAATACGTAACAACGACTTAGTGAAGCTATCACGCTTGCGCGATGCATGCGCTCAGCGTAGAATTTCGCTACTGGAGTCCCACACAGTACTAGAAAGTTCATGGAGGTTGCGACGATGTCACGGGTGAAAAAAGCTTCTACGCGGAAGCGCATCACCAAAGCCGCCGCTGTGCCGGCTCTGGGTGCCGCTGGACTTGGCCTTTCGCTGGCGGGGAGCGCATCCGCATCCACGCTTCCGACGGCAGATGTCTCCCGGTCCCTCGATAATGTCGCCAATCAGCGCTTCGTGCTCGGCGAGGAGGAGATCGCCGATGTGAGCCTCGCGACTTTCCATCTCTTCGACAAGGAGAATGGCAAGAGCGGCGGCGTGCAGCAGATGGCCTGGGGTTGCCGCTGCGGTGGCTGTGGCTGTCGCGGTTGTGGCTGCCGGGCTTGCCGTTGCGGTGGCTGTGCCGGCTGCGGTGGCTGCTGTGCGTCGTGGGGCGTCTGCCGCTTCTGCTGAAGCTGCGGCGCCTTTTCGAATTGCAGATCGACAAACAGAGAGTTTCGTTGGCCGGGATCGATCGTCGACCCGGCCAATTCTTGCCTAACGATGTCTTCGCTTCACTCGCATTTTGCGAATCTGTCGGCGAGCGCCGGCCTTGTTTCCTTCCCATTCAAAAGCTGCTTGAGCGCAGAGCGGACGGCTTCTCCTCACCGCTCCATTCGCCATGCACCCCCGCCCCATCAAAATGACGCGTGCTGACCCGATGATCGCCAAGCGCAAGACCAAAGCTGCAAAGAAGACCTCGAAGAAGAGCGCCAAGCTAGCTTCGAACAGGACGGCTTCCAACAAGACGGCCTCGAAAAAAGCAGCTTCGGAAAAAGTCGCGCGCCCCGCGCAGCGAGCGCCGAAGGATGCGCTGCAATTCGCGCCGAATTTCACGGCATACGTGCTGCCCGACCATGTCGTCTGCCTGTATTCCGAGGACCGCAAATTCTTCCTGCATGGCGAGCTCTATGTGGCGCTGGCACAGGCGATCGGCGAACGCGGAAAAAGCGCCCGACAGCTGGTCACTGAACTCGGTGCAAAGTACCCGGCCAACCAGGTCGAGGAAACGATCAAGCGCATGTCCGAGCGCGGCTATCTCGTGACGTCGTCGCAAGCGTTCGCAGCGCCCGTGGCCGGCTATTGGGCAAGCCTCGGACTTCCGCCCGCTTCCGCCGCCGAGGCCTTAAACAAATGCCGCGTCCGCATTGAGGCGATTGACGTCGACGGCGCCAGGGAGCTGACGGCGGCGTTGCGCGAGCGTGGCGTCAACGTGGTCAACGGGGCGGCCGATCTCACCGTCACCCTCGTCAACGACTATCTGGAGCGGCGGCTCGCCGAGCTCAACAAGGAGCGCTTGGCCGGCCAGACGCCCTGGCTCCTGGTGCAGCCCTCAGGCGTGTTCCCGCTGGTCGGGCCCGTCTTCAATCCGCCCGAGAGTGCCTGCTGGAGCTGCCTGTTCGACCGCATGATCCGCAACCGCGAGATCAAGGGCTTTCTCGACCGCGGCTCGGCCGAAGCCGTCGCGGTCTCGCCGCTGACCCGCAAGACGTTCGGCCAAGGCGCGATCGAGTTTGCGGCCAATGAAATCGCCAAGGCGATCGCATCGGGCTATCGCACCGATCTCAACGACCATATTGCAAGCTTCGACCTGTTGGGCTCGACGGTAGCGCGGCATTACGTGGCCAAGCGCCCGCAATGTGCGCATTGCGGGCCTAAGAAGCTGCAGAACCCGCGCCGCGCCCCGCAGCCGGTCGAGCTCGGGCCCGGCGCCAAGCTCGTCATGACCAGCGGCGGCTACCGCACCGTGACCTCGCAGGCGACCGTTGCGCGCTACCGCAAGCATGTCAGCCCGCTCACCGGCGTGGTCAAGAAGCTGGAGAAGATCGACGCCAATCTGCCGCTCAACACCAATTTCTTCGCCCAGCACAATTTCTCCGCGCCGGCCCACAGCGTCGACCAGTTGCGGTCGGGTTTGCAGGGCGGCAGCTTCGGCAAGGGCTCGACCGTCGAGCAGGCCGAGGCGAGCGCGCTGATGGAGGCGATCGAGCGCTACTCCGGCATCTACCAGGGCGACGAGATCCGGGTCTCCAGGCGCTTCACCGAC
>Ga0209062_1001109_pt1 | contig 54604 bp, 58 predicted proteins | sample Coa_R2_2_FD_187158 | JGI IMG/M metagenome (GOLD analysis project Ga0209062, IMG submission 187158) | Surface soil microbial communities from Centralia Pennsylvania, which are recovering from an underground coalmine fire - Coalmine... | ecosystem: Environmental > Terrestrial > Soil > Unclassified... | reverse complement strand
TCGAATGCCACCGGTAAACTCTCAATCGTCGCAGCTCGCTGTGACATGGGGGTGCTCCTCTTGTGGGCTTGGCAGCCGCAGTTGGAGTACCCCTTCCTGCCCCTGACACAGAATCTCTTACGTCACCAAATCACGGAGCGGCCTTGCCTTTCCGCCCGCGAAGCGTCATCCTATAGCGATCGGTCGCTGCCCGACGCTTGCCGATTGATTTCGGCACCGTCTTCGAGAACCAAAAAGCCGATGCAGACTGCCGCTGGCGGCCACTCCGCCGGAGGCAAGCCGGCGTTTGAACGCGTCAAGGCTCGGAAGCGCCGCGGATTCGTCTGGTCGCCTGCCGAGGAATCGCCGGGCATCGGAGCCATCGCTTGCCGAGATCGGGGTTCGCGGGAACCGGGGAGGTCGGCATCGGGCTCGCACCTTGGCACGGGAGACCGCCTCGCGCGGGGCGCTGTGCCGCGGTCTTCGTTTATCATGTGGTGGAGGGCGTTTTGCAGGTCTTTGTCCGCGATAACGACATCAACTCGGCATTGCGTGTCCTCAAGAAGAAGATGCAACGGGAAGGCACGTTCCGCGAGATGAAGCGGCGGCGCTCCTATGAGAAACCTTCCGAGCGACGCGTGCGGGAAAAGGCCGAAGCCATCCGGCGCACTCGCAAGGCGTTGCGCAAGCGCATGGAACGAGAAGGCTATTGAGCCCATGATCCTTTGCCGACGAGGAGAGCCGAGATGAGCAAAGCCGACGATGCCGCCGCCCTGGCGCGACGCAGAGCCCAGGACCTGCTCGATCGCAACCGAGCCAAAGACGAGGAGCGCATCACCGATCGAGAAAAGGCGCGTCAGGCCGATGCCGCGAAAACCGCGCGGCTCCGCGAGCTCCGCATCGCCAAGGAGGCTGCCGAGCAGGCCGAGAAGCAAGCGGCGGCACGAGCGCGGCGCGGGCGCCCGCGCGGCTGAAATTGTGGCGGCATGCCCCGCGGGGAATGGGTGAAGCCGACTGCACAAGAAGGCCCGGCCGTCATTGCCGACGCGCTCAGGCCGCCCGATAGCGCCGCTCGATGACCTCGCCGATGCCCAGCACCATCCCGCCGAGCATGAGCGGCAGGAAATAGTAGATCACGCGAAAGACGATGAGCGCGCCCCAGGTGGACGCGCCGGGCAGAAACGAGAGCAGCACGAATTCGGTGACGCCGAGCCCGCCGGGGATATGGCTGATGAGCGCGGCGACGCTGGCGAGGAGATAAATCGCCGCCGTCGTGAAAAAGGGCAATGGCTGCTCCGCGACAATGAGGAAATGCAATGTCGCGGTGAGCAGCGCGAAATTGACGGCGCCCGCCGCCACCTGCGCCGCGGCGATGCGGAAGGTGGGCAGCGCGAAATGCCAGTGCCAGACCTGGACCGGCCGGCGCAGCCAGATCGATGCCGCGAGATAGGCGGCGATCGCCGCGCCACAGGCAATGCCGGCAAGCCGCACGGCGCCGGTGCCGAGATGGAGCCAGGCGGCGGCGCGATGAGGAGCGCGATCGCGGCAAGCGCAATCTCCCCCAAGGTCACGGTCACAGCGCTGAACAGGATGACCTTGCCGATCTGCTCGGCATCGAGCCCCCATTGCCCGTAATAGCGAGCGCGCAGCGCGCCGCTGCCGAGCGGCGCCAAGCCCAGCGTGTGGCCGATCGAGAGCGCGACGAAGGAGGCGAGCGCCGCCTTGCGATAGGACAGCGGATGCTCGGCATAGTGAAGACCGAGCCAATCGAAGAGCGTCAAAGTGAGATAGCTTGCCGCCGCCGCGAGCGCTGCGAGCGCCAGCCGCTCAGGGGGGATCGCACTCACCGCCTTGAGCATGCCGGCCAGCCCATAGGGTCTCACCTCGCGCCACACTAGGAAGACGGCCGCCGCGAAGGCGGCGAGGACGAGAAGGGGCAGCAGTCGCCGGAGGGCCGCGCGTTTCATTCGCCGGGCCAACATCGCCCGGCTCGGGCGGGTTCCGGACGGGCGGCGGCTTGCCACATTACAGAGATTTCACTTGCCTCGGCCGAGGCAATCGCTTGATTTCCACACTAAAAATGCGGCATAGGGCGGCGCTGAACGGCATCCGCGAGGTTCAAGCCTCAAAGTCGTCACCCCTGCGCAAGCGGGGGTCCAGGGATGACTGGATCCCGCTTGCGCGGGAATGACGGAAAGGTGAGGTGATGGGCGCTGGCCAATCTTTGTCGGAGTAATCCACAAGCCGGGCGAGACGATGACATGGACGAAATGATCGAGGTCCGCCACCTCTCCAAGCGATTTGGACCGGTGACGGCGGTGGATGACGTTTCCTTTTCGGTGAAGCGCGGCGAGGTCCTGGGTTTTCTGGGGCCCAACGGCGCCGGCAAATCCACCACGATGAAGATGATCACCGGCTTCCTCGCTCCCTCGGGGGGTACGGCGGTGATCTGCGGCCACGACATCGTCGATGACGCGATCGCGGCGAAGCGGCGCATCGGCTATCTCCCCGAGGGTGCCCCCGCCTATCCCGACATGACGGCCGCGGGCTTTCTCGATTTCATCGCGAAGATCCGCGGCTTCGCCGGCGCCGAGGCCAAGCGGCGCATCGATCTCGCGATCGACCGCACCGAGCTCGCCCGCGTCCTCGACCAGCCCATCGAGACGCTCTCCAAGGGCTTCAAGCGCCGCGTCGGCCTGGCGCAGGCGCTCCTCCACGACCCCGAGGTGCTGATCCTTGACGAGCCCACCGACGGGCTCGATCCCAATCAGAAGCACGAGGTGCGGCGCCTCATCGCCGCGCTCGCCCCGGAGAAGGCGATCATCATCTCGACCCATATCCTCGAGGAGGTCGATGCCGTCTGCACCCGCGCCATCATCATCTCGGCGGGCCGCGTGCTCGCCGACGGCACGCCCGGTGCGCTCGCCGCGCGCTCGCGCCACCACAACGCCGTGCGGCTCGCGCTTGCGATCGAGGGGATCGACGCCGCCGCGGCGCTGAGGCGCCTTCCCGGCGTCGAGACGGTTGAGGAGATGGAGGATGGCGAGGGCCGCGCCCTCATGATCTTCCCGCGGGATGGGCATCCGATCATCACCGAGATCGGCGATCTCGTGCGCACCGCCGGCTGGTCGGTCGCCGCGCTCCGCGTCGAGCGCGGGCGGCTCGACGACGTCTTCCGCGACATCACCCTTCCCCCGGCCTGAGACCCTTCGGCACGCCAGCATCGGACGCCATTGCCATGCACAGCACCCTCGTGATCTTCCGCCGCGAGCTTGTGAGCTACTTCGCGACGCCCCTGGCTTACGTCTTCATCGTCATCTTCCTGGTGATGGCGGGGGCTTTCGCTTTCTTCCTCGGCAATTTCTTCGAGCGCGGCCAGGCCGACCTCCAGCCCTTCTTCACCTTCCATCCCTGGCTCTATCTCGTCCTCATCCCGGCGCTCGCGATGCGGCTCTGGGCCGAGGAGAGGAAGAGCGGCACGATCGAGCTATTCTTGACGCTGCCGATCTCGATGGGTGCGGCGGTCCTCGGCAAGTTCCTGGCCGCCTGGGCCTTCGCCGGGATCGCGCTCATCCTCACCTTCCCCTTCTGGATCACCGTCAACTTCCTGGGCCATCCCGACAATGGCGTGATCCTGGCGAGCTATATCGGCAGCTTCCTGATGGCGGGCGCGTTCCTGGCGATCGGCGCGGCGCTCTCGGCGCTCACCAAGAACCAGGTGATCGCCTTCGTCGTGACCGCCGCCGTGTGCTTCCTCTTCACGGTGAGCGGCTCGCCCATCGTCTTGGGCGCGCTCAAGGGATGGGCGCCCGAAGCCGCGCTGCGCAGGGTCGCGTCCTTCAGCTTTCTCACCCATTTCAACGCGATCGTGCGCGGCGTCATCGATCTGCGCGATGCCGTCTTCTTCGCCTCGGTGATCGGGATCTTCCTCTTCGCCAATGCGATCCTGGTCGAGCTCAAGAAGGCGGATTGAGGAAGGCACCATGCAGAACTTCACCCTCTCCCGCCGCGCCGCCGCCATCATCGCGCTGATCTCGGCCGCCGTGCTGCTGGTGGCGATCAATGTGATCGCCGCCCATGTGCTGCGTGCGGCGCGCATCGATCTGACGCAGCAGCATCTCTATACGCTCTCCGAGGGATCGAAGAAGACGCTCGCCAACATCGATGAGCCGATCACGCTGCGCTATTACTACTCGCCCCGCTTGGGCGACGAGGTGCCGAGCTATGGCGTCTTCGCCCAGCGCGTGCGCGAGATGCTCGAGGAATATGCCGCACTCGCCAAGGGCAAGATCAAGCTCGAGATCCTCGATCCCGAGCCCTTCTCGCCGACCGAGGACCGCGCCGTCGCCTTCGGGCTTCAGGGCGTGCCGCTCGACCAGGGCGGCGAGCAGGTCTATTTCGGCTTGGCCGCCACCAATTCGACCGACGACCAGCAGGTCATTCCCTTCTTCCAGCCGGATCGCGAGCGCTTCCTCGAATATGACCTGACGAAGCTCGTCTACAGCCTCGCCCATCCCAAAAAGACGGTGATCGGGCTCTTGAGCACGCTGCCGCTCGAAGGCGATTTCATGGCGGCGATGCAGGGCCGGCCGCTCGAGCCCTATACCGTGCTGGAGCAGCTCCGACAGCTCTATGAGGTCCACACGCTCACCCCCGGCTTCGAGCATGTGCCGGGCGATGTCGATGTGCTGATGCTCGTCCATCCGCAGAATTTGCCGGAGAAGACGCTCTACGCGATCGACCAGTTCGTCCTGAAGGGCGGCAAGGCGCTCGTCTTCGTCGATCCCAATTCCGAGACGCAGGCGGCCCATGCCAACCGCATGACGCCGCCGGGCGCGCCGACCGCGAGCAATCTCGACAAGCTCTTCGCCGCCTGGGGCATCGAGATGGTGCCGGACAAGGTCGTGGGCGACCGCCGCGCCGCGCGCCGCGTCAATGCGGGCTCCGCGAACCGCGCCGAGCCCATCGACTATGTCGCCTGGCTCAGCCTCAAAGCCGAGAACCTCAATCACGACGACCCGATCACCGGCGATCTCTCGCAGCTCAACATGGCGTCGGCCGGCATCCTGAAGCAGCGCCAGGGCGCGAAGACGACGCTGACGCCGCTGGTGACGAGCTCGGCCGATTCCGAGGAGATCCCGGTCGACAAGGTGCGCGGGCTGCCCGATGTCGCGGGGCTGCTCCACGATTTCAAATCCGACGGCCAGAAGCGCATTCTCGCCGCGCGTATCACCGGCCCCGCCGAGACCGCCTTCCCCGACGGCCCGCCGCCGCCCCCCAAGAAGGACGATGCTAAGGACAAGAAGGACGACAAGGACGCGGCCAAGGAGCCGGCGAAGGATCAGCCGGCGCCGCTCAAGACGGCGGCGCAGCCGATCAACGTCGTCGTCGTCGCCGATACCGACATCCTCGACGACCGCTTCTGGGTGCAGACGCAGGATTTCTTCGGCCAGCGCGTCGCGGTGCCGACCGCCGGCAATGGCGATTTCGTCGCCAATGCCGTCGAGGTGCTGGCCGGCGGCAATGATCTCATCAGCCTGAGGAGCCGCGGCACCTCGGCGCGTCCCTTCGAGGTGGTGCAGGAGATCCAGCGCAACGCCGATGACCGCTATCAGGCGAGCGAGAAGGAGCTCCAGCAGCAGCTCAAGGACACGCAGGCCAAGATCAAGGAGCTGAGCGGCAAGGAAGGGCCGGGCGGCGCGGGCGTGACGCTCGCCGCCGAGCAGACCCAGGCGATCGACAATTTCCGCGCGCAGATGCTGCAGATCCGCCGGCAATTGCGCGAGGTGCAGTTGGCATTGCGCCAGGACATCGACCGGCTCAAGGCGGTGCTGGAATTCTTCGACATCGCCTTCATTCCGCTGCTCGTCGGGCTCGCCGCCATCATTCTCGGCCTCGTCAGGATGCGGCGGCGCGCCCGCCGCGCCCATGCGCAATAAAGGGCACGTCGCATGAGAACCAAGGGTCTTCTCGGACTTCTGCTCGTCACCCTCGCCGCCGTCATCGCCGCCGTGCTGGTCTCGACCGGCGGCGGCGCGCCCGCGGGCGAGCCGCAGGCGAATGCCGCGGTGCTGCCCGAGATGGGCAAGCGCCTGGGCGATGTCGCGCGCGTCACTCTCGTCCATGGCGACAGCAAGACGACGCTCCTGCGTCATGACAAGGAATGGGGCGTCGAGGAGAAGGGCGGATATCCCGTCGATTTCGGCAAGCTGCGCCAGACCTTGCTCGGCCTCGCCGAGCTTCGCTTCGTCGAGCCCAAGACGCGCAAGGCGGAATTCTATCCGCGGTTCGAGGTCGAGGATGCCGGGCAGAAGGATGCAAAATCGACGCTCGTCACGGTGAGCGACGACAAGAACGCGCTCCTCGGCGAGATCATCATCGGCAAGCGCCGCTATGACGAGCTGGGCGGCGGCGTCGATGGCATCTATGTCCGCAAGCCCGGCGATGCCCAGTCCTGGCTCGCCAGCGGCTCGCTCGATCTTCCCGGCACGACGCAGGCCTGGCTCAAGCGCGGCATCGTCGATATTCCCGCCGACCAGGTGAAGGAGGCGGTGCTGACGCAGCCCGACGGCGCCAAGCTCGTGATCGCGCGCGAGAAGGCGGGCGATAAGGCGGCGCTCAAGGACGCGCCCGCCGACACCAAGCTCAAGAGCGACGATGCGTTGAGCGAGCCCTTGGGCGCGCTCGCCAATCTCGATATGAGCGATGTGCGCCCGGCGGCCCAGATGCCGTTCCCGAACGAGGGCGTGACGCAGGCGGTCTATACGAGCTTTGCCGGGCTCACCGTGACGGCGACGCTGATCGAGAAGGACGGCGCGCATTGGGCGCGGTTCTCCGCGAGCGGCAGCGGCGAGGCGGAAAAACAGGCGGTCTCGCTCAACGCCAAGCTCTCGCCCTGGGTCTTCGGCCTCTCCGAGACCAAGGCGAAGGCGCTCTCGACCAAGCTCGCCGATGTCGTGGCGCCGCCCAAATCCTCGTGAGCGCACCGGTCTCGCCCTGTATCTCGGTCTGCGTGCTCGATCCCGCGACCGGCTGGTGCAAGGGCTGCTTCCGCACGATCGAGGAGATCGCGGCTTGGCCCAGCCTCGATGCCGAGGAGAAATGGCGCGTCCTGGAAGCAGCGTCGCGCCGCCGGGCGGAGCATTATCCAATCGCGTGAAATAGATCGCTTCCGCGCCGCTCCATTACCTTCTCGTCGGAAATCCCTATATTCGGCGCAAGTGGCGCGTCGCCCAACATCGGGCCGGCGCGGCTTTTCGGAGGATCTGGACATGGATGGTGGAACGATGCGTGCCCGCCCCGTGGCACGGCTCGAGCGCGGCATGCCCGCGAGCGACGGCGCGGGCGTCAGGCTCAACCGCGTGATCGGCACGCCGCAGCTCGACTATGTCGACCCGTTTCTGATGCTCGACGAGTTCCGCTCGGACAAGGCGGATGATTACATCGCGGGCTTTCCCGATCATCCCCATCGCGGCTTCGAGACCGTGACCTACATGATCGCCGGCCGCATGCGGCATGGCGACAACAAGGGCCATACCGGCCGCCTCGACGCGGGCAGCGTGCAGTGGATGACCGCCGGACGCGGCATCGTCCATTCCGAGATGCCGGAGCAGGAGGACGGCCTCATGCAGGGCTTCCAGCTCTGGGTGAACCTGCCTGCCAAGGACAAGATGACCGCACCGCGCTATCAGGAGATCCCGCCCGACGAGATCCCGGTGGCCGAACTCGCCGGCGGCGTCAGGGTCAAGGTGATCGCCGGCACGCTCGGAGACGTCACCGGGCCGATCAACGGGATCGCGACCGAGCCGACCTTGCTCGATGTGGCGCTGCCCGCGGGCGGCAGCTTCGCCTTGCGGCTCCCCGCCGGGCACAACGTCTTTCTCTATGCCTTCGAGGGCGAGGCGACGGTCGGCGAGGCCGCCACGCGTCTGCCGCGCGGCAGCGTCGCGGTGCTGGGCGAAGGCGATGGCGTCGCGCTCGCTGCCCCCAAGGGCGCCGCCCGCGTGCTGCTTGCCGCCGGGCGTCCGCTCAACGAGCCCGTCGCACGCTACGGTCCCTTCGTCATGAACACGGCGCAGCAGATCAACGAGGCGATCCGCGACTTCCAGATGGGGCGGTTCTGAGGGCCGCCGCGCTCAGCGCTTCACCGGCGCCGCCGGCGGATCGGCGGCGTCGGGATTGGGATAGGTGCCGGTATAGCCGGTGATGCGCTCGGGCTTGGCCTCGTAATAGCAATCGACCGCGGCGAGCGTGCGGTAACAGAATTGCTGGGCGATCGGCGGCGGCGGCGCGTTGGCGGGCACCGGCGAGGGCTCGGTCGAGCGCCAGCGGCTTTCGGGGGGCGCGAATTCGGCGCGGTCCTGCCAGGTATTGCACCCCGCGAGCACCGGCGCGCTCAAGGCGAGGATCGACAGGATGCGGCGATTGAGCGGCATGGAGCGCGAGGCCTCCCCGGGCGGATCGGCGCTGCCTCGGAAGTGCCCCAAGACGCGCGCGCGATCGCTCGCTAGTCTATAGGCGAGCCTGGTTAATCTTCCGTTGCCGCGGGGCAGCGGCACGGCAGGAGAGGAAAGAGAACATGCGGTCGATCCTTGGCGTCGCTTTGGCGTTGTCGCTGGCGGGCTGCGGCTCGCAATGGAGCAAGCCGGGGACGGCGCCCGAACTCGCGGCCAGGGATCTGGCCGAATGCCGCCACATGGCGGAGGTCGCCGACCGCCGGGACAGCGACATCGATACCGACATCCTGGCGTCGCGCGGCCAGGATTGGCACCGCGTCGATACCCTCTCGATCCGGCGCGCCGACTACGCGGAAAGCAACCGCGTCCGCAGCGGCGATCGCGTCGAGCGCTGCATGACCGAGAAGGGCTATAGCCCGCAACGCTAGATCTTCATGCCCGGCGCCGCGTTCTCTCTCGCAGGAGATCGGCAATGGCGCGCCTGCTCATCACGATCGGCATCATCCTCGTGGTCTTGGGCCTCGCTTGGCCTTGGCTCGCGCGACTGGGGCTGGGCCGGCTGCCCGGCGACATCGTCGTGCAGCACGGCAATTTCTCCTTCTATTTTCCGATCGTCACCAGCCTCGTCGTGAGCGTCGTGCTGACGCTCATCTTCTGGCTCATCGGGCGGTAGGCGTCACGCGGGCGCCTTGCCCGCGCCGGCATAGACATGGTCCAGCCCCGGGAAGCGGCGGGCGCGGACATCCTCGGCGTAGGCCGCCACCGCCCCGGCGATTGCCGGCGCCAGCTCCGCATAGCGCTTGACGAAGCGCGGCTTGAACTCGGCGAAGAGGCCGAGAAGGTCCTCGGTGACGAGGATCTGCCCGTCGCAGGCGGGGGACGCGCCGATGCCGATCGTCGGAATGTCGATCGCCGCGGTGACCTCGCGCGCGACGGGCTCGGTCGTCCCTTCGACGACCACCGCGAAGGCGCCGGCCTCGGCCACGGCGCGCGCATCGGCGAGGATGCGTGCCGCCTCCTCGGCGTTCCGGCCTTGCGCGCGGAAGCCGCCCAGCGCATGGACCGATTGCGGCTGAAGCCCGATATGGCCGAGGACGGGCACGCCGCGCGCGACGAGAAAGCGGATCGTCTCCGCCATCACCTCGCCGCCTTCGATCTTGACGCCGGCCGCGCCGCTCTCGCGCATGGCATGCGCCGCGTTGCGGAAAGCCTGAGCCGGCGATTCCTGGTAGCTGCCGAAGGGAAGATCGACGATGACCGAAGCGCGCTTGGCGCCGCGCATCACCGCGCCCGCATGCGCGATCATCATCTCGAGCGTCACCGGCAGCGTAGTGTCGAAGCCATAGAGCACCATGCCGAGCGAATCGCCCACCAGCAGCAGATCGGCCACGGGGTCGAGGAGCCGCGCCATCGGCGTCGTGTAGGCGGTGAGACACACCAGCGGCACGCCGCCCTTGCGCGCACGCAGCTCGGCGGGATTACGCGGCTTTTCGGACACGGTAACGCTCACCGGCACTCTCCTCGCTGTCGGGCGTGCACTCAACCCTAAGTTTCGTCGCAATGCGGATGTGGGAAGCGGTGGCGCGCCCGGAGAGACTCGAACTCCCAACCCCCAGATCCGTAGTCTGGTGCTCTATCCAATTGAGCTACGGGCGCACAAGCGGCGGCGTGGACGCCGCGGAGGACGGCGGAAGCTAGCCGCAACGCTGCTTCGAAGCAAGTCATGTTTGCCACGGTGCAAGGAAGCGAAACTAGCTTGTGGCTAGAACAACCATTGCGTAATATCACAAAGGGGTTTCAGGCAGAATGGCGTGATTTGGCACTTCTTGGCTAAGTCATCATCAGCTTGGGTCTTGCCGCTGGGGCAGCTAAGACAAAGGTATCCGGTTCACATGTCAATTCGTCGCTCGCATCTTGGCGTCGTCGTCGCAGCTTTGCTGCTGGCCGGCTGCTCTTATGCCGACTCCCTGTGGTCCACTCTTTCCGGCGAAGACGAAGAACCCCCGAAGGCGACGAGCACCAATAGCGGCAGCGGCCGCGTTGTCGCGATCCCGCCCTCGCTCGCCGAAGCGAATCCGCAGCCGACACTTTCCAATCAACCGCCGGCGCTCGGCACCGGCAATTACGCGGCGCAACCGCTGACGCCCGGCTCGCCCACCGGCACTTTCGTCGGCCGGCAGGTGCAGCAGCTTCGCGGCGATTTGCAGCGTCTTCAGGACAACATCAACCGGCACAACAGCGACCTGCAGCAATTGCGTCAGCAGATGGCGCAGGACTCCGCCAACTACTTCGGCTTGGTGGGTCAGATCAATTCGCGGCTCCAGGTCGGCACGACGCCGGGCAATCCGCAGCTCATCGCGCAGTGGAACCAGGCGCAGGGCGCGCTCGACAAGATGAATGACGACATAGCCAAGCTGAACAGCCTGTCGAACCAGGCGGCGAGCGATTCGTCGCTGGCCGCCTATATCCTCGAATCGGTCAAGGCGGCTTACGGGCTGCAAGGCGCCGTCGACGAGGATCACCGCCAGCTCACTCAGCTCGAGAACGAGGTCAACCGCACCGTCGTGCTGATCGACCGGCTGCTCAACGCGCTCTCCGACGATATCAGCCGGCAGAGCAGCTATGTGAGCAACGAGCGCAACAATCTCGTGACGCTGTCGGTCGCCATCAAGAATGGCGAGCTCTATGGCCAAAGCCTCGCCAACCGCGCCTTCTCCTCCGCCGCCCCCCTCTCGACCGCGGCGCTGCGCGCGACGGCGCCCGCCGCCGGCGGCGCCGACCGCCGGCCGCTCGTCGTCATCCGCTTCGACAAGCCCAATGTCGCCTATGAGCAGGCGCTCTATACCGCGGTGAGCCGCGCGCTGGAGCGCCGCCCCAACGCCGCCTTCGACCTCGTCGCGGTCGCCCCCAATGCCGGCTCGGCGGCGCAGGTGGCGCTCAACACCGACGCCTCCAAGCGCAACGCGCAGAACGTGCTGCGCTCCCTCACCAATATGGGCCTCCCCGCCGACCGCGTGACCCTCTCCGCCACCACCAGCGGCGCCGTGCGCAGCAACGAGGTGCAGATCTACGTGCGGTGAGTACGGGGATCTGCGGCCCTTCTCTCCTCGTCATCCCCGCGAAAGCCGGGATCTAGGGTCGCTTGTCTGGATGCCCGCTTTCGCGGGCATGACGGGAGAAATGGGATATATAATTCGCACCGCCCTCCATCCTCCGGAGCTTGGGCCATGCGCTTGATCCTCGTCCTCTGCTCTCTGCTCCTCCTCGCCGCGCCCGCGCGCGCCGAGGATGCCGTCTCCGTCGCCGACCGCGCGCAGATCCGCGCCGTCATCGAGCAGCAGATCCAGGCCTTTGCCAAGGATGATGCGACGGCCGCCTTTGCCTTTGCGAGCCCGGCCATCCGCCAGCAATTTGGCACGCCCGACATTTTCATGGAGATGGTGCGGAGCGGCTATGCCGCGGTCTATCGTCCGCGCTCCCTGAGCTTCGGCGAGACGCGGCTCGTTGAAGGCGTCACGGTCCAGCAGGTCGATGTCATCGGCCCCGACGGCGTGGGCGCGCACGCCTTCTACCTGATGGAGCGCGAGGCGGATGGGAGCTGGCGCATCAACGGCGTCACCATGACGCGCGGCTCGGAGGAGGAGACATGAGCATGCCCGCCGCGCCGCCGCCGGCCAAGAGCTTTCCCGTAAGCTGGGACGAGCTGCACCGGCATTCGCGCGCGCTGGCCTGGCGCTTGATCGAGCTCGGACCCTGGCAGGGCATCATCGCGGTGACGCGCGGCGGCCTCGTGCCGGCGGCGATCGTCGCGCGCGAGCTCGATATCCGCCTCGTCGACACCTTCTGCATCACCAGCTACGCCGCGCGCAATCGCGGCGAGGCCGACACCGCGCGCGGCGAGATCCAGGTGCTGAAGACGGTGGCGGGCGATGGCGCGGGCTATCTCATCATCGACGATCTCGTCGATACCGGCCACACCGCGCGCGTCGTGCGCGACATGCTGCCCAAAGCGCATTTCGCCACGGTTTACGCCAAGCCCGCCGGGCGGCCGCTGGTCGATACCTACGTCACCGAGGTGAGCCAGGACACCTGGATCCACTTCCCCTGGGACACGCAACCCCAATTCGCCCCGCCCATCGCGGCGATGCGGGGGGTGTAGCGTCACCTTCGTTCCGTGAATCCCCCACCTCACCCCAACCCTCTCCGCCCCCCGGGGGCGGAGAGGGAGGGACCCATCGCCTTAGGGATGGGAGGGTGAGGTGGGGCCGAAGGCTCTCACAACGGAGTGAACCCGGTTCAATTCGTCGTACTGTCGCGCTAGGCTCTCCGCCAATCAGCGAATATTGCAGGGAGGGCCGCGCCGATGCTCCGTCTCACCGTCAATGGCCGCGTTGAGGAGGTCGATGTCGCGCCATCGACGCCGCTCCTCTGGGTGCTGCGCGACACGCTCGGCCTCACCGGCACCAAATATGGCTGCGGCATCGCGCAATGCGGCGCCTGCACCGTGCATATCGACGGCGACGCCGTGCGCTCCTGCTCGCTTCCCATAAGCGCCGTCGGCGATCAGAAGATCGTCACCATCGAAGGGCTCTCGCCCGATGGCAGCCATCCCGTGCAGAAGGCGTGGCTCGAGGTCGAGGTGCCGCAATGCGGCTATTGCCAGATCGGCATGATGATGGCCGCCGCAGCCCTCCTCAAGGAGAAGCCGCAGCCGACCGATGCCGAGATCGACAAGGCGATCACCAATATCTGCCGCTGCGGCACCTATACCCGCATCCGCGAGGCGATCCATCGCGCCGCGGCGAAGGCCTGAGGGAGGAAGCCATGACCGAGCCTGCGACACTCTCGCTGAGCCGCCGCTTCTTCCTGGTGAGCTCCGCCCTGGCCGGCGGCGGCTTCATGCTGGGCCTCGGCATCGCCGATCGGGCGCGCGCCGCCGCGGAGAGCGAAGGCAGCGCGCCGGGCGCCAAGCTCACCAACTGGATCGTCATCCAGCGCGACAACACCATCATCATCCGCATCGCGCGCTCGGAGATGGGCCAGGGCAGCTTCACCGCGCTTCCCATGCTCGTCTGCGAGGAGCTCGAATGCGATTGGAGCAAGGTGAAGGGCGAATATGCCTCCGCCACCGAGAATCTCGACAATTCCTTCGGCTCGATGTCGACGGGCGGCAGCCGCGCCATCCGCGATTCCCAGGAGATGCTGAGAAAAGCCGGCGCCGCCGCGCGCGAGATGCTGCTGGAGGCGGCGGCCGAGAAATGGGGCGTGCCGCGCGCCGAGCTCAAAGCGGCGAACAGCGTCATCACCCATGTGCCCACAGGCCGCAGCATGACCTATGGCGAGATCGCCGACGCGGCGGCGAAGCTCACGCCGCCTCACGAGGTCAAGCTCAAGGACCCCTCGGAATGGAAGCTCGTCGGCCACGCGCAGGCGCGCTTCGACATCCCCGACAAGGTGATGGGCCGGCCGGTCTATGGCATCGATGTGCGCATTCCCGGCATGCTCTATGCGACGATCGCGCAATGCCCGGTCTTCGGCGGCAAGCTCAAAAGCTATGACGAGGCCAAGGTCAAGGACATGGCCGGTGTGCGCCACATCGTGCCGATGGGCGATGCCGTGGCGGTCGTCGCCGACAGCTATTGGCAGGCGCGAGAGGCGCTGGCGGCGCTCCCCATCGCCTGGGACGAAGGCCCCAATGCCGCGCTCGACGATGCCAAGATCGCTCAGATGCTGCGCGACGGGCTGACGGCAAGCGATGCTCTCATCGCCGCCAAGGAGGGCGATGCCGATGGCGCGCTCGGCCGGGCGGCCAAGGTGGTCGAGGCCGAATATCACGTGCCCTTCCTCGCGCATGCGACGATGGAGCCGATGAACTGCACGGCCCATGTCATGCCCGACAAGGTCGAGGTCTGGGCGCCGTCGCAGAACGCGCAAGCCGCACTCGCAACCGCGGCCAAGGCGGCGGGCGTCGATCCCAAGCAGGTCGATGTGCACATCACCATGCTGGGCGGCGGCTTTGGCCGGCGCGGCGCCTTCCAGGACTATGTGCGCCAGGCGGTGGCGATCAGCAAGGCGGTGGGAAAGCCGGTGAAGCTCCTGTGGTCGCGCGAGGAGGATATGCGCCACGATTTCTATCGGCCCGTCAGCATGGCGAAGCTCACCGCCGGGCTCGACGGCTCGGGCATGCCCAACGCGCTCAAGATCCGCATCGCCGGACAATCGATCATCGCCGCGGTCAGGCCCGAGCAGATGAAGAACGGGCTCGACCGCAGCTTCCTCGAAGGCTTGGCCGAGATGCCTTACGATTTCGAGAACCGCTTCGTCGATTACGCCATGCGCAACACGCCCGTGCCCGTGGGCTTCTGGCGCTCGGTCAACAACTCGCAGAACGCCTTCTTCAAGGAGTGCTTCCTCGACGAGCTCGCCCATGCCGGCGGCCAAGACCCCTATCAGCTCCGCCGCCATCTGCTGAGAAATCACCCGAAGCAGCTCGCCGTGCTCGACGCCGCCGCAAAGCAAGCGGGCTGGGAGACGCCGCTACCCAAAGGCGTGTTCCGCGGCATCGCGTACCATGACAGCTATGGCAGCCTCGTCTGCGGCACCGCCGAGCTCTCGGTCAGCGACAAAAGCGAGATCAAGATCCATCGCATCGTCTGCGCGGTCGATTCAGGATATGTCGTGAACCCCGACACGGTGGTGACGCAGGTCGAAGGCGCCATCGTCTATGGCCTGACCGCCGCGCTCTACGACAAGATCACGATCAAGAATGGCCGCGTCGAGCAGGCGAATTTCGACGACTATCCGATGCTCCGCCTCAAGACCATGCCCAGGATCGAGGTGGTGCAAGTGCCGAGCGGCGGCTTCTGGGGCGGCGTCGGCGAAGTGGGCCTGCCGCCGGTGGCGCCGGCCATCTGCAACGCGATCTTCGCCGCGACGGGAAAGCGCATCCGCTCCCTGCCGCTGCGGGATCACGGGTTCACGGCGATTTGAGGCGAGCTTAGGGCTGCATGGAAATGGTGCGTCCTTCGAGACGCGAGCTTCGCTCGCTCCTCAGGATGAGGCCAAAACCGGTCTCGCCTCATCCTGAGGAGCCGTCCGGAGCTTGTCGAAGGACGGCGTCTCGAAGGACGCACGGCCGGGATGCAGCGATATTGCTTCGCCTCCTGAGAGCGCGTGGGAGATAGGCATGCAGACCAAGACTCTCGAATACCGCGACAGTGCGACCACATGCGTCGGCTATCTCGCCTATGACGAGAGAGCGGACGGCAAGCGGCCGGGTGTCGTGCTCTTTCCCGAGGCCACCGGCATCAATGAGCGACTGATGGAGCGGGCGCGGCGCTTGGGCGAGCTGGGCTATGTCGCGCTGGCCGCCGATCCCTATGGCAATGGCGCGCAAGCCAGCGATCTCGCGCAGGCGCTCGCGATGATGAACGGCGTCAGATCGGATTCCGGCCGCTGGCGCGCCCGCGCCAGGGCCGCGCTCGATGCGCTGACGGCGCAAGTCAATGTCGATCCCGCGCGATGCGCCGCCATCGGCTATTGCTTTGGCGGCAGCACGTCGCTGGAGCTGGCGCGCAGCGGCGCCGCGCTTGCCGCGGTGGTGAGCTTTCACGGCGGCCTCGAAAGCCCCAAACCGGAAGATGCCGCGAACATCAAGGCGAAGGTGCTGGTCTGTCACGGCGCCGACGACCCGCTGGTCCCGCCGGCGCAAGTCGCGGCCTTCGAAGAGCAGATGCGCAAGACGAAAGTCGATTGGCAGGTGCATATCTATGGCGGCGCGCTGCACAGCTTCACCAATCCCGACGCCGACAAGGTCGGCAACCCCGCTGCCTTCGCCTACAACGCCGCCGCCGACCGGCGGTCGTGGAACGCCATGCTCGAGCTGTTCGGAGAGACGTTCGGCATTTAGCGGGGCGTGAACCGTCCCTCGCCCGCGCAAGCGGGAGAGGGGTCGTCTCCGTGCCTGAGGACTTCACCTCGCCTGCTGCCACTCGCGATAGCCGGTGAAGGAACCCAGCGTCTCCGCCTCATAGACCCCGCGCGCGACCGCACGCGCGATGCAATCGGCGGCGAGCGCGCCCAAGCGGGCCAGCGCGACGGCGCGCGCCTCGCCGAGCGCGTGATCGCCCATTGCCAGTGCGAACACCGTGTCGCCGTCGAAGGGCGTGTGCGCGGGGCGGATCGCGCGGGCGAAGCCGTCTTGCGCCATGATAGCGACGCGCTGTGCCTCGGCCTTGCTGAGCGCGGCGTTGGTGGCGATGACGGCGATCGTCGTGTTGCCGGCAACACCGGCGCCGAGCGCGGGCATGACGAAGCCATCATCGGCAGGAATCGCGCGGCGCGGCGGTCTCTGGTTCCCGAGCTCGCCATTGCGCTCCAAGGCCCAGGCCCAGAAGCAGGTCTCGCCGGGCATCACCACATCGCCGATGGGATTGGCCGCGACCAGCGCGCCGACGGCGAGGCCGTCCGAGGTGACGGCCGAGACGCTGCCGAGGCCGCCTTTGAGCGTGCCGGCCTTGGCGCCGAAGCCGGCACCGGCATTGCCAAGCGCGAAGCGCGCGCCGGCCGCAGCACAGGCAGCCCGCGCGAGATCGGCATAAGGCGGATGCTCGCCCCACTCCTTCTCGCCGCCATTCAAGAGATCGAAGAGGATCGCCGCCGGCACGATCGGGACGCGCGCCGCGCCCACCGCGAAACCCACGCCGCGCGCGGCAAGCCAGCTCATCACCGCGGATGCCGCATCGAGCCCGAAGGCCGAGCCGCCGCACAGCACCACGGCATCGACGGCCTCGACGAGGCAAGATGGCGCGAGCGCATCGGTCTCGCGCGTGCCGGGCGCGCCACCTCGGACATCGACGGCGGCGACCGCCGGCCGCTCCGGCAGCACGACAGTGACGCCCGTGCGCACGCGATGATCTTCCGCATTGCCGACGCGGATGCCGGCGATATCGGTGATGAGGTTGCGCGGTCCGGGTTGGGCGGTCATGATTTCCGTGCGGCCTACCCATTCATGCTTCGAGACGCGATGCTACGCATCGCTCCTCAGCATGAGGAGTTACTGTAAGCCTGGTGGTGAGGAGGCGCAAAGCGCCGTCTCGAACCACGAGTGGGCGAGGCGACGGGAGTATGAAGATAGAGATGACGCCGATCAATCGCTTCGCCGCCACCCTCGCGCTCGCCCTCTTCTTCATCATCGCCTCGGCACGTGCGCAAGCGCCCGCGCCCGAAGCCGCGACCGGTGTGGCGCCGAAGCACGCGACCCTGGCGCAGCATGACATGGTCGTGGCCGCGCATCCGCTCGCCGCCGAAGCCGGGCGCCAAATGCTGCGCCAGGGCGGCAGCGCGATCGATGCGGCGATCGCGGCTGAGCTCGTTCTCAACCTCGTCGAGCCGCAATCCTCGGGCATCGGCGGCGGCGGCTTCATCACCTATTGGTCGGCGGGCGAGCGGCGCGTCACCAGCTTCGATGGCCGCGAGACCGCGCCCTTGGCGGCGCGGCCCGACCGTTTTCTCGGCGCCGATGGCAAGCCGCTCTCCTTTTACGAGGCGGTGGTCGGCGGACGCTCCGTCGGCACGCCCGGCCTCTTGCGCCTGCTGGAACTCGCCCATCGCCGCTACGGCAAGCTGCGCTGGGAGACGCTCTTCCAGCCGGCGATCGCGCTCGCGGAGAAGGGCTTCCCGCTGTCGCAGCGGCTCCATGCGCTTCTGGAACGAGATCCCTTCCTGCGCCAACGCGAGCCGACGCGGAGCTATTTCTACGGAGCCGACGGCGCGCCCAAGGCGGCGGGCACCATGCTCGTCAATCCGGCATTCGCGGCGGTGCTGCGCGCCGTCGCGGCAAAGGGCGCCGACGCCTTCTATCAAGGTGCCATCGCTGAGGACATCGCGGCGGCGGTGCAGCATGCGGCGGTGAGCCCGGGCGATCTCGCCGCGAGCGATCTCGCGGGGTATCAAGCGAAGGAGCGCGCGCCGGTCTGCGGTCCCTATCGAGCTTATCGCATCTGCGGCATGGGACCGCCGAGCTCGGGCGCGGTGACGCTCCTCGAAATCCTTGGAATGCTCGAGCGCTTCGATCTCGCCCGCGACCGGCCGCCCTCGTTCGCGGGCGCGCATCTCTTCGCGGAAGCGGGGCGCCTCGCCTTCGCCGATCGCAACCGCTATCTGGCGGATGCGGATTTCGTCGCCGTGCCCGTCCGCGGCCTCCTCGATGGCGGCTATCTCAAGGCGCGCGCTGAGCTCATCGACAAGGAGCATGCGATGGCGGGACCGGCCGCGCCCGGCGATCCGCCGGGAAGCCAAGCGCGCCTATGGGGCGGCGATCATGCGCCCGAGCTGCCCTCGACCAGCGATCTCTCGATCATCGACCGCGAGGGCGACGCGCTCGCCATGACGGCGAGCATCGAGAATGCCTTCGGCTCGCGCGTCATGGTCGATGGCTTCCTCCTCAACAACGAGCTCACCGATTTCTCCTTCGTGCCGGAGGAAGATGGGAGGCCGGTCGCCAACCGCGTCGAGCCGGGCAAGCGGCCGCGCAGCGCCATGGCGCCGACGCTGGTCTTCGATGCCGAGGGCAAGCTCGCACTCGTCGTGGGCTCGGCGGGCGGTCCCGCGATCATCAACGATGTCGCCAAGGCGATCATCGCCGTGATCGACTGGGGCTACGACATGCAGGCGGCGATCGATCTCCCCAATCTCGGCAATCGCAATGGTGCCACCGAGATCGAGGCGGGGCCGAGCGCGCCGTCGCTCTCCGCGGCGCTCACCGCGCTCGGCCATCGCGTGCAGATCTCGGACCGGCCGAGCGGCTTGACCGGCATTCGCGTGACCCCCGGCGGGCTCGAAGGCGCGGCCGATCCGCGGCGCGACGGGGCGGCGCTGGGAGACTGAAATTACTTCTTATGATATCGAGATGGTGCGGCGATGGAGCCGAAAATTACCCTGTTGATGGTCGTCCGCCGCGCCTGATCGCGGCGGTATTGGGCTCGGCGGGAAGGGGCGCGCGCGAGCCCGGCGCGACCGAGGCGATGAGCCAATCACGGAAGAGCGCGATCTCGCGCCGGTCGGCCGTCTCCTCGGGCGCCACCACGTAATACCCGGCATCGCGCGGCAGGACGACGTCGAAGGGCGCGACCAGCCGACCCGCCGCGAGGTCATCCTCGACATAGGGCGTGCGGCCCATGGCGACGCCGAGCCCGTCGATCGCCGCCTGGATCGCCATGAGACCGAGATCGAAGGTGAGGCCGCGCCGCGCGGCCAACGCCGGGTCGAGCCCCGCGGCCGTGAGCCAGAGCTGCCAATCCTCGCGCGAGACGGTGCCATGGAGCAGCGTGTGATGGACGAGATCTCCGGGATTTTTCAAGGGCTTGTCGCCTTTTAGCAGCGCCGGGCTGCAGACCGGGAAGATGTCCTCGGCCATGAGCCAATCGGCCCGCATGCCGGGCCAGTTGCCGCGGCCATAGCGCACCGCCATGTCGACCGCCTCGCGCCGGAGATCGACCACATGGGTCGAGGTGCTGAGCCGCACCTCGATGCCGGGATGAGCCTCCTGGAAGGCGGCGACGCGATGCACCAGCCATTTGGCGGCGAGGGACGCGATCGTCGTCACCGTCAGCACCCCATCGCTCGGCGCGCGCCTGAGCTTCACGGTCGCCGCGCGCAGATCCTCGAAGGCGTCGCGCACGGCGGGCAGATAGGCCTGCGCCTCCTGCGTCAGCAGCAGCGCCCGGTTCCGCCGGATGAAAAGGCGGAGCCCCAACTGCTCCTCGAGCCGGTGGATCTGATGGCTGATCGCGGTCTGCGTCACGTTGAGCTCCGCCGCGGCGCGCGTGAAGCTCAGATGCCGCGCCGCCGCCTCGAAGGCGCGCAAGCCATTGAGCGAAGGAAGAGGATCGGCCATAGCGCGAATATAACATGAAATTATCTCATGTGAAACCTGAGACAATGTCGTTTGCGGCGGGCACTAGAAAGGCCCATTTTGATCACAGATTTCTCCAGGATTCAGGAGATGACGATGGCCTACATCACCGCTTACGGCCTGACAAATTCTCAGGGCATCAGCCTTCCCGGCCGGCTTCTTGCGACGCTTCGGACATGGCGCCGCCGCGCCCTCGAGCGGTCGGCGTTGGCGCGGCTCGACGAGCGCGAGCTGCGCGATATCGGGATCAACCGCATCGAAGCTCTGGCCGAGATCCGCAAGCCGCTCTGGCGGGCGTGATCGTTCGCCGCTATGAGAACCCGTCTGACCAGGAGGGAAGCCATGGGACCGGAGATCGCAGCGACGGCCGATCAGATCGAGGCGACGCTCAACTACCTCGCGCCGGGCATCGACGCGCCCTTCACCTATGCCTGCGAACCGCCGCCCGGCATGCCGCAAACCACGGTCGAGATCGCGCCGCGCCAATTGCCGATTCGCGATGGGAGGCCGCTGTTGCCGCAGATGTCGCTGGACCGCGAGGGCTTCCTGCTCGAACGCCGTCCCACCGGTGTCGTCGATTTTCATGACGACGCCGAGGTCAAGCGCGTCTACTACCCAGAGATCGAGCGCCTCGTGATCGAGGCGACCGGCGCGGCCAAAGTCGTGATCTTCGACCACACGCTGCGCAATTCCTCGCTGTCGCGGCAAATGCCGGGGCAGGTACGAGAGGCGGCCGATCGCGTGCACAATGACTACACCGAAGCCTCGGCGCCCCAGCGCGTGCGCGATCTCCTCCCGCCCGCCGAGGCGGAAGCGCGGCTCAAGCGGCGCTACATCGAGATCAATCTGTGGCGGCCGATCAAGGGGCCGGTGCTCGCCTGGCCGCTCGCGGTTTGCGATGCGCGCAGCATCGAGGAGCGCGACCTCGTACGCTCGGAGCGGCGCTATGCCGATCGGATCGGCGAGATATATGTTGCGACCTACAATCCGCGTCATCGCTGGTACTACTTCCCGCGCATGCAGCGCGACGAAGTGCTCTTCATCAAATGCTTCGATTCCGCGAGGGACGGCCGCGCCCGACTCTCCATTCACACCGCCTTCGAGGATCCAACGACCCCGGCCAACGCGCCGCCGCGCGAAAGCATCGAGGTCAGAGCCTTCGCGTTCTTCTGATCCGGCGAGCCGGCCCATGAACGTTGCCGCGGCACTCATCGAGCCCCTCTTCACGCATGACGGCCGGCATTGGCTCCCGCATGCCGAAGCCGGTGGTCCCTTCGGCGGGCTCCATGGCGGCGCCGTTTCGGGCCTCGTCGTTGCCGAGATGGAGCGCGAGGCGCGCGAGCAAGGGATGGGCTTGGCGCTTGGCGGCTCGGTCCTGCTGATCCGCCCGGCGCCAATGGCGCCGTTGGAGATGCGGACGGAGATCTTGCGCAAGGGCGGACGGGTCGGCGTTTTGGAGACATCGCTGCTCGCCGGGGGCAAGCTCATCGCCAAGGGAACGGCTTCTTTCGTGACGGCGGCGCCTTTCGACGACGTGCCGGCGGCAACGCCGCGGCCTTTCGACCCGGCATCGCTGCCGGCCTGGGCAAGGCGGCCGCGCTTTGCGCATGCGACGCTCTTTGACGCGGAGGATATCCGCGACGACGGCCGGGGCACCAAATGGGCGCGGCTGATCCGGCCTCTGATGGGCTTCGCCACGCCCTTCGCCAATCTCTTTGCCATTGCCGATAACGGCACACCCTTCTATCTGACGACGCATCGCCCCGCACCGCCGCGCTATGGCTTCCCCAATATCGACATCACAATCCATGTTTCGCGCGCGCCGATCGGCGATTGGATCGGCGTCACCGCACAATCCGACTGGCGCCCGGAGGGACGCGGCCTCACCGAGTCGGCACTTTACGACGAGCACGGACCTCTGGGGCGCGCCTGCCAGATTGTCGTGCTGACCGAACGCGCGCCGTCATAGAAGCGGCGCGGCGAGCGAGATCGTCATCCGGCCGCGGATTGCGCTTTTGCCCAGCTATCCCGCAAGCCGATCGTGCGGTTGAAGACGAGCCGGTCGGGCCGAGACCCGGGATCGGCGCAGAAATAGCCCTGACGCTCGAATTGCAGAGCCTCGCCCTCGGCGGCATGAGCGAGCGCGGGTTCGAGCCGGCATTCCGTCATCACCTCGAGCGATTGCGGGTTGAGATCGGCGAAGACATCGCCGCCAGCGCCGGGGTCAGGGCGGGCGAAGAGCGGATGGTAGAGGCGGATCTCGGCCGGAACGGACTGCGCCGCCGCGACCCAGTGAATCGTCGCTTGCACTTTGCGTCCATCGGGCGCATTGCCGCCGCGCGTGGCGGGGTCGTAGGTGCAGCGGAGTTCCACGACCTCGCCCTTCGCATCCTTCACCGCCTCGCGGCAGGTGACGAAATAGGCATAGCGCAGGCGGACCTCGCGGCCGGGGGCGAGACGGTAGAATTTCTTGGGCGGATTCTCCATGAAGTCGTCGCGCTCGATATAGAGCTCGCGCCCGAATGGAATGGCACGGCTGCCGGCACCGGGATCTTCGGGATTGTTGATCGCATCGAGCTGCTCGGTCGTGCCTTCGGGATAATTCTCGATGACGAGCTTCAGCGGCCGCAGCACCGCCATGCGCCGCGGCGCGGTCTTGTTCAGATGTTCGCGGACCGCATGATCGAACATGGCGGGATCGACGGTGCTGTTGGCCCGCGCAACGCCGATGCGGCGCACAAAGTCGCGCAGCGCGGCCGGTGGCACGCCGCGGCGCCGCAGGCCTGCGAGCGTCGGCATGCGGGGGTCGTCCCATCCCGCGACATGGCCGCGCCGGACGAGTTCGGTCAACACCCGCTTCGACAACACCGTATAGCCGAGATTGAGTCGCGCGAACTCGTACTGGCGCGGATGCGATGGCACGGGCAGGTTGTCGAGAAACCAGTCATAGAGCGGCCGGTGATCCTCGAATTCGAGCGTGCAAAGCGAATGCGTGATGCCTTCGATCGCATCGGATTGGCCATGCGCGAAGTCATAGGTGGGATAGATGCACCACGCCGTGCCGGTGCGGGGATGCGCGGCATGGAGGATGCGGTAGAGCACGGGATCGCGCAGATTGATGTTGCCCGAAGCCATGTCGATCTTGGCTCGCAGTGTCCGCGTGCCGTTGGGAAACTCGCCCGCACGCATGCGCCGGAAGAGAGCCAGATTCTCGTCGATGCTCCTGTCGCGATAAGGGCTGTTGCGTCCCGGCTCGGTCAGCGAGCCGCGCATCGCCTGCATCTCCTCGGCCGAGAGATCGTCGACATAGGCCTTGCCAGCCTTGATCAGATCCTCGGCCCAGAGATAGAGCTGCTCGAAATAGTCCGACGCATGGTGGAGATGCTCGCCCCAATCGAAACCAAGCCAATGCACGTCGCGCTTGATGGCATCGATATATTCCTGCTCCTCCTTGGTCGGATTGGTGTCGTCGAAGCGCAGATGGCAGCGGCCGCCATAATCCTGCGCGACGCCGAAATTGAGGCAGATCGATTTGGCGTGACCGATATGGAGGTAACCGTTGGGCTCCGGCGGGAAGCGAGTCACGACGCCGGCGATGCGCTTCGCGCCGAGATCCGCCTCGATGATGTCGCGCACGAAGTCACGACCGGTTTCCGCCGCCGTCTCACTCGGCATCTGCCTCTCCGCTCCTTTTGACGACGGCGAGACTAGACATCGCCTGCGCATGTGCCAAGTCACTGCCTTTTAGCCATCGAGCTCCCGATAGTGGCGGAAGATGCCCTCCTCATTGAACGGGATCCGCCGGTCGGAAGCGAGATAGGCCCGAATGCGGGGGCGTGCCGCGACGCGGTCATGCAGCGCCACGACCTGCGGATGGCGCTTTTCGAGCCGCCCCATGGTGCGCGGAAAGGCGTAACGCAGCCCGGCGACGATCTGAAAGAGCGAGAGATCGGGATAGCTCGCCCGCGCCCCGACGAGATGCTTGGCGCCGGCGGGATTGCGTTCGAGAACGCGCTCGAAATATCCCAGGAATTTTGGTGCCCGCGAGCGTCGGAAATCCTCGGCTCGCCGCTTCGCCTCCTCGCGTTGGTCCTCGTAATAGAGGCCGCTCGCGATGGGGTGGTGCGTGTCATGAATCTCCACGACGAAATCGGCCATGGTCAATTGAAGCTGATGGGCCCAGAGACGAGCCGTTTCGTTCTTGGGCGCGAGGCCGTGATGCTCGCCGAGGAAGAGCAGAATATTGGCGGTCTGACCGATGAGACGGGAACCGGCCTTCAGCAATGGGGGTGCGAAGGCGGGATGCCGCGCCGTCTTCGCTTCGAGGAGGCGCAGCATTTTGGCCGTGCCCTGGGGCTGTCGCGCGACATCGGTGTAGGGGACGCCGGCCTCCTCAAGCGCCAAGCGCACAAATTCGCCGCGCCCCTGGATGCCCGGCCAATAGTAAAGCTGATATGTCACACGGCGCCTCCCCTCCTCGTCTCTTCACGACATTCTTATCGGTTGTGACATCACAGCGCCGGAGCGCTTTGCGAAGTATATGCCATTGGCATGGTCGCTCGCTCTGTCAAGACCCGGCGCGCGCCACACTGTCATGCAGCAGGATGTCTCTGGCAGATCGTTAGCGCCGTTTATGATTCCGCATGATTGAGGAAAGATCGGTATAGCGCGATGCAGTATGATGAAACGAACACCGCGGCGACGAGGGATGCCGCGGACGATAAGCATGCATGGCATGTGATGCGCGCGCCCGTCGAACGGCGCAAGGGCGGAGCGGCTCGGCGCGCGCTCTCGCTCGCGCTTCAGGGCGGCGGCTCCTTCGGCGCCTTTACCTGGGGCGTGCTCGATCACCTCCTCGACAGCGACCGGTTCGAATTCGACGCCGTCAGCGGGACGAGCGCCGGCGCGGTCAACGCCGTGATCTTTGCTAATGGGCTCACGCAAGGCGGCCCCGAGGAGGCGCGGCGGCAGCTTGAGCATTTCTGGCGCCGCATGAGCCATTCGGCCCCGATCTCCCCCTTCGGTCGGCTCGGCCATCCCGCGGCGGCAGCGGCGCTCGAGATCTCCACGCTGATCTTCTCGCCCTATCAATTCAACCCACTCGGGGTCAATCCGCTGCGCGAATTTCTGGCGGACGAGATCGATTTCGCGCGCTTGCGCAGGGAGTCCGCGGTCCGTCTCTTCATCGCGGCGACGCGGGTCGCCGATGGCAGGCTGCGTCTCTTTCGCGAGGACGAGATCACGCTCGAGGCAGTGCTCGCCTCGACATGCCTTCCCCTCCTCAACCATGCCGTCGAGATCGACGGCGATTGGTATTGGGACGGGAGCTTCACCGCCAATCCGCCGCTGCGCCCTCTCGCGATCGATGGCAAGGCGGATGACATCATGCTCGTGCAGGTCACGCCGGAGAAATACGACGAGGTGCCGCGCTTCTCCGCCGACATAACGCGGCGCGTCAGCCAGATCACGTCGAACTCCCTGCTGCACAAGGAAATCGAGCTGCTCTACGACATGGTCGAATTGTGCCGGGGCGAGGGCATCTTCGACTCCGCGCGGTGCCGCAAGCTGAGACGGCTGCGGCTGCATCGCATCGCTGCCGGCGACGCGGCCGAAGGGCTGGCCCAGGCGAGCGCCCTCGACCTCGACTGGTCCTTCGTCGCGCGGCTGCGTGACAGCGGCCGGAAAGCCGCCGCGGCCTGGCTCGCCGATGCGGAATCGAGGAAAGCCGGCGAAGCGTGACGCCTTGCCTCTCGAGCGACCTTAGCGCCGCGCCCCCGGCGATTTCGTGCGGTCGAGCGCAGGCCATTGCTCCGAGACCATGGGCAGCGCCAGCTCTTTTCCCGTGATGCGCTCGACGGCAATGGCATAGACGGCGATTTCGTCGAGACGGGGGAAGAACCCCTTCGGCCGGTTCCAATCGGGCTTTGCGTATTTTTCCATGAGCGCTTCGCAGAAGCGCTGCTTGACCGGCCGCTCCTCGACCACGGCGATCCGGCCGAAGAGGATCACGCTGCGATAGGCGACGGAGCTGTCGCATTCGAAACGGCCATAGGCGAAGACCTCGCCGGGCTCGTCGATCTCGAAGCAGACGCGCCAGTCGTTCTCGACATTGGCGCGAAGATGTCCCACCGCCCGAGAGTTGTGCAGATAGACTTGGCGGTCCATAACGACATAGAGCAGCGGCACGCAATAGGGATATCCATCCTCGCCCAGCGTCGCGAGCCGCCCACAGAACCCCTGCGCCAGCATCTCCCAGGCGCGCTCTTCCGGCATGATTCGATCGATTCGTCGCATTTGCGGCGCCGTGCTCATGATGCTCTCCCGACCTGCGACACCACCCTAACACAGGCCACGCGCCTTGCTCATCCGGCCGCACCGACTAGACTTCCCGGCATGTCCGATTCTCTTTCCTCCCGTCCCGTCGTCGCGCTTCAGCCCGGCCGCCACAAGCGTGCCGAGGCCGGCCATCCCTGGGTCTATTCCAACGAGGTCGTGATGGATGCCGCGGCGAAGGCGCTGCCGCCGGGCGGACTGGTCACGTTGCGCATGGCGGGCGGCGACGCTCTGGGCGTCGCCACCTTCAATCCGCACACGCTGGTGAGCGCGCGGATCCTCGATCGCGACGCCAAGCGCGCGATCGATCGGGATTTCTTCATCGCGCGCCTTGAAAGCGCGCTGGCGCTGCGCCGCCGGCTTTTCAGCGAACCCTATTACCGCCTGATCCATGCCGAGGCGGATGGACTGCCCGGCATCGTCGTCGACCGCTTCGGCGACGTGCTGGTGTGCCAGCTCAACACGGCGGGCATGATGCTTCTCGAAGCCGAGTTTCTCGCGGCTTGCACGGCGGTGCTGGCGCCTGCAGCGATCATCCTGCGCAATGACAGCGCGGCGCGCACGCTCGAAGGGCTGACGGCCGAGACGCGCGTCGCCTTGGGCGATGTCGCGGGACATATCGAGCTCGTCGAGAACGGTGCGCGCTTTCTGGCCGATCCGCGCGAAGGACAGAAGACCGGCTGGTTCTTCGATCAGCGCGACAATCGCCGCTTCGTCGCCGCTCTATGCGCCGGCGCGCGCGTTCTCGATCTCTACAGCTTTTCCGGCGGCTTTGCCGTGCAAGCCGCACTCGGCGGTGCCGAGGCGGTGCTGGCGCTCGACAGCTCGCAAGCGGCGTTGACCCTGGCGGCGGCGGCGGCCGATCTCAACGGCGTGGGCCAGCGCTGCCGGTTCCAACGCCACGACGCTTTCGGCGAGCTCGCTCAATTGGTCGAGCGCCGCGAGCGCTTCGATGTGGTGATTGCCGACCCGCCGGCATTCGTGAAATCCAAAAAGGATCTCGGCGCCGGTCTGCGCGGCTATCGCAAGCTGACACGCCTGGCGGCGAGCCTCGTCGCGCCGGGCGGCGTCCTTTTCGTCGCGTCATGCTCTCACAATGTCGAGCCCGCGGCCTTCGCCGAGGCGGTGCGGCGGGGACTCGAGGATGCCGGGCGCGGCGGCCGCATCCTACGTAGCGCTGGTGCCGCCCCCGATCATCCCGTCCATCCCTGGTTGCCGGAAAGTGTCTACCTCAAGGCGCAAGTCCTGGAACTCGCGTGACTGCCGACTTGTTGCGGGCACGCTAGCCGGCTAACTTGCGCCAACATCAAGCGGATCCTCACCGCAACTAAAACGGGAGAGCCCATAATGAGCCGCCTGCATCTTGCCGTGACTTTCACCGCCGTGCTCGTGTCGCTTGGCTATGCGGCAACCGCCCAGGCGCAGGATGCCGGAGAAGCGATCTTCAAGAAGAATTGCTTCATCTGCCACACGGTCGAGCCCGGAAAGAACAAGCTCGGCCCCAGCCTCGCCGGCGTCGTCGGCCGCAAAGCGGGATCGGTCCCGGGCTACAGCTATTCCGAAGCAAACAAGAATTCCGGCGTGACCTGGGACGAGGCCACGCTTGATGCCTATCTGACCGATCCCAAGAAATTCATGCCCGGGACGAAAATGATTTTTGCCGGCCTCAAGAACGCCGACGATCGCAAGGCGCTGATCGCCTATTTGAAGCAGCACAAATAGGCACATTCCGCCGGCGGAAAGTCACGATCGCGCCGGCGAGCGCGCCGTCCCGCGCCGGGCGGCGGAGCGGGCGCGCCGCGTCGGCGGCGCATCGCCTGCGTGAGGCAGTCGCAACCGGAAGACGGTGCCCATCGCCGTCGTGTCGCCCAGAACGATGTCGCCGCCATGCGCGCGCATGATTTCCCGCGCGATGGCGAGGCCCAGCCCCGTACCGCCGGGCCGTGCCGAACCAGCAAACGGACGGAAGAGATTGTCGCGCGCCTTGGGCGGCAGTCCCGGGCCGTCATCGCCGATCTCGATCACGGTGACGCCGGGCTCGCGCTGCGCGGCGATGGCGACGCGTTGCGCGCCGGCCTCCGAGGCATTCCGCACGAGGTTGAGGACGACGCGGAAGATCTGATCGCGATCCGCATCGACCATGAGGGTCGGCGCGACGCGATTGACCAACCGCATCCTCGACTCGCCGTTCTTGGGCTCGACCACTTCCGCGACATCCTCCACAAGCCCGGCAAGCGCGAAACGGGCGCGCTCCAAGGGCGGCGCGCCTTCGCGGGTGAAGCTCAGCGTGCGGGTGCAGAGCGCAACGGCGCGGTCGATCGCCGCCAGCAGCGCGGGCGTCACGCGCTTCACCTCGGGCACTTCGCTGCCGGCGAGGCTGTCAGACATGAGCCGCGCGGTCGAGAGGATGTTGCGCAAATCGTGGTTGATCTTGATGACCGCGGTGCCGAGCGCCGCAAGCCGCGCATTCTGCCGCAGCGATTGGCGCACCGTCTCTTGCATCGATGCGAGTTCGCGCTGTGCGAGGCCGAGCTCGTCATTGCGGCGGGACGGATTGATGACGCGCGAGGCGTCCTCGGGATTGTCACGGAACGCGATCATGCTGGCGGTCAACCGCCGCAGCGGCGCGACCAGCAGCCATTGCAGCGCAAAATAGAGGAGCGCCGCGGTGATCAGCGAGATGATGATCGAGAGTTCCAGGATGCGCTTGCCATAGGCCCACATCTCCTTGCGCATCGGCCCCTCGTCGAGGATCACCTCGATCACCAGGCGCGGATTCTTCGGCGAGACGTCGAGTACGCGCATATTCGGATCGCCGCGCTCGCCCAGCGCCATCATCGCATCGCCGATAAGGCCGAAAAACGTGGCGTGCCGCAGGTCATATGTCGCATCGACCCGCGGCGGCATCTCGGTGTCGATCATCAAGGTGGTGTTGTTGGGCCGGCGCGCGACGATCCCATGCGCGCCGACTTGCGCCAGAAGCTCGTCGGCGAGTTCCTGGCTGACCATGTTGTCGGGCGTCGCTTCGAGCGCCAGCAGCGCGATCTGTGCATCCGCGAGGTGCTGCTCGAGGTAGTTGAGGCGGAATCGCGCCACCGAGGGAACGAAGATCAGCACCTCGCTGACCATGACGAAGATCGCTGTGAGCGCGAGCAGCCGCGCCGACAGGCCGCGTAAAAATGGAGGCAAGGAGATCTGCCTGCCGACCATCGCTCTATCCTAGCATGTCAGCCGAGACGCGCGAGGAGGCGCACCAGCCGGCGCGTCCGCTCGCTGAACAATTTCGGCGTATAGAAACTGCCGGCGGCGCGCTTGCTGACCTCGCCGAAGGTGGGGTAGGGCGCGATCATATTGGCGATAGCGGACAGCTTGAGCCCGCGACCGATCGCCAGACCCCAGAGCTGAATGAGCTCGCCCGCATGGGCGCCGATGATGGAGGCGCCGAGAATTCGGCCATTGCGCCGCGCCACCGCCTTGACGAGCCCATGCGTCTCGCGTTCGGCCTGTGCCCGGTCATTCTCGTGAAACGACCAGCGCAGCACCTGAAGGTCGCCGCCATGCGCTTCCCGCGCTTCGCTTTCCGTCATGCCCGCTTGCGCAAGCTCGGGATCCGTATAGGTGACCCGGGGAAGGGCGCGGTAATCGACCTTCGCCGGCAGGCGGAAGAGCGCGCGGCGAATGACGATGCCGGCATGATAGCCCGCGACATGGGTGAATTGCGGCCCGCCGGCAGCATCACCTGTGGCGTAGACCCGCGGATTCGTGGTGCGTAAGCCCCGATCGACGATCAGCGCGCCCCGCTCGTCCCGCTCGATGCCGGCCGTCTCGAGACCGAGATCTGCGAGGTTGGCGCGGCGCCCCGCCGCGACGAGGAGATGCGAGCCTTGAAGCCGCCGCTCGCCTGCGCCGCCTTCGATCGTGACCGTTACACCGCCGGCCGATCTTTCGACGCGGCGAATCTTCACGCCTTCCTCCACCGTGATGCCGTCCGCGCGCAGCCGTTGGAGGAGCAGCTCGGCAAGCTCGGGATCGTCTTTCGACAGCGCTTTTGCCGCTTCGAGCACCGTGACCTCGGCTCCCAGCAGCCGATGCGCCTGCGCCATCTCGAGCCCGACCGGGCCGGCGCCGATGACGATGAGATGACGCGGAAGCGTCGTGTTCTGGAAAACCGTCTCGTTGGTGAGAAACGGCACGGTGTCGATCCCGGGAATGGGCGGCACTGCGGGCGAGGAGCCGGTGGCGATGACGAAGCGGCGGGCCTGGATGAGTTGGCCGCCGGCCGTGACCTCGCGTGGCCCGGTAAAGCGCGCTTGCGCCGCGATGACCTGCACCCCCATGCCTTCGAAGCGTTCGACCGAGTCATGCGGCGCGATCGCGGCGATGACTTCTTGGACGTGGCGCATCACGGCGGGAAAATCGACGGTCGGCGGCGCATCGGACAATCCGAACGCACCGTTGAGCCGCGCCGCGTGCACGCGCCTTGCCGCGGCGAGGAGCGATTTCGAGGGCACGCAGCCGGTATTGAGGCAGTCGCCACCCATAGCGCCGCGTTCGATCAGCACGGTCTTCATGCCGAGTTGCGAGGCGCCGGCGGCGACGCTCAGCCCGCCGGAACCCGCACCGATCACGCAGATATCGGCCTCGATGCGCTCGGTCATGACGAGAGCCGCCGCTGGCGCGCTTTGTGCCATTTGTAGACGACCGGCACAAAAGCGAGCGCCGCCAGCGCGATGAGCGGCCCAAGCACGCCCCACTGGAAGATGCGGCGGAGGTCCGGCGTGTCGCCCGCGGCGATGACGGCGCCGAGCCCCGCACCCACGCTCGCATAAATGAAGGTGGCCGGCGCCATGCCGAAGAAGCTGCCGATCACGAAGGTACGGAGCCGCACACCGAGAAAGGCCGGCACCAGATTGACCAGCCAGAATGGAAAGAGCGGCACCAGGCGGAGGATGAGGAGATAGCTCATCGCATTCTCCTGGAATCCGGCCTCGAGCTTGCGCAGAAATGGGCCGGCGCGTCGGCGTAGCGGCTCGCCCAGGCTGGTGCGTGCGATGAGAAACAGGATCGTCGCGCCGAGCGTCGCGGCGATCAGGCAGTAGCTGCCGCCTGCCAACGTGCCGAAGAGAAACCCGCCCGAAAGCGTCATGATGAGCGCGCCCGGGACGGAGAGCGCGATGAGCGCGGCATAAATGGCGACGAAGGCCAGCGGCGCGACCCAGCCCAGCCGGCTCACGGCTTCCAGGAGCCATTCGCGGTGGTCGGCCAGGGATTGCAGCGTGAGATAGTCTTTGAGGTCGAGGGCGAAAAATGCGGTGAAGCCCGCCACCAGCACGACCAGGGGCACCCATCGGCGAATGGCCACCCTCATTCCTCCCGCCCCCATGCCCCCGGCCAATTCGGGGCCGGTTTCAAGACCCATATCGCCCCCGCCACGTGCTATCCCCGCCGACATCCGGGCATATCCCGGCCACAAGAACGGACCGCCCGCGCCTCGCCGCGGCGTTGACTTCGCCCGACCGCTCCCGTATACAGCGCCCTCGATCCCGAGAGAAGTGTCGCCGGAGTCCGTGCTGTGAAGCGCACCTATCAGCCGAGCAAACTCATCCGCAAGCGCCGCCACGGCTTCCGCGCGCGCATGGCCACGGTCGGCGGTCGTCGCGTGCTGTCGAGCCGCCGCTCGAAAGGGCGCAAGCGCCTCTCCGCCTGACGGGGCGGCATGGGCGGCCGCTCGTCCATGGCCAGGCTGTCGCGCCTGAGGCAGCGGGCGGATTTCTTGCGTGTCGCCGCGGGACGGCGTAAATCGGTCACCCCGGGGCTCATTCTACAGGCCTGCCGACAGCCGCCCGGCGGCATCCTGTCGCCCGACAGTCGGGCTCCCGACGCGCCGCGCGTCGGCTTCACCGCGAGCCGCAAAGTCGGCATCGCAACCATGCGCAACCGGGCGCGGCGGCGGTTGCGGGCCGCGGTAGCTGAGGTCATGCCCCTTCACGCAGCACCCGGCCATGATTATGTGGTGATTGCACGCGCGGCAACGGTGGGGCGCCCCTTTGCTGCGCTGGTCGGTGATTTGGAGGCGGCGCTGCGCCAACTCGGCGTCTATCGCGAGCCAGCGCGAGGGTCGCCGGCAGCGATCGACAGGTAAGCGGTGCGAGGGAAATCGAGGAAATGGTGGTGCTGAGCGCGGTGCTGCGTGGCTTGATTCGCCTCTACCAGCTCTTCCTGTCGCCGGTGCTGCCGCCGGGCTGCCGTTACCTTCCCACCTGTTCCGATTACGCCGCCGAGGCGATCGCGGTCCATGGCCCGCTGCGCGGCGGCTGGCTTGCGCTGCGCCGCCTGTCGCGCTGCCATCCCTGGGGCGGCAGCGGGTACGATCCCGTGCCCGGGATTGCGCGGCCGACCGCCTCACCCTCCTCCTGCGCACATTGCCCCTAGACGACGCAGCGGCTCACTCGCGAGACCAATCCCAGCATGGATCAACAGCGCAACCTCATCATCGCCATCGTGCTCTCGGTCGCGATCCTGTTCGGCTTCCAGTACTTCTTCCAACAGCAGCAGCCGCACCCGCCCGCGCCGGCGAGCCAGACCATGCCGTCGAGCGAGCCGGCAGCGCCGGGGAAGAGCAATGCCCCCGCGACGAATCTCGCGCCCACGGTGCCCGGCACCGCCGCGACGGCGACCGCCGCGAAGCCGCTCGCCGACGTGCTGGCGGAAACGCCGCGCGTCAAGATCGACACGCCGCGGCTCCATGGCTCGATCGATCTCGTCGGCGCCCGTCTCGATGATCTCACCCTGGTCAATTATCACGAGACCACCGATCCCAACAGCCCGGAGATCCAGCTCCTCTCGCCCGACGGCTCGGAGAATCCCTATTTCGTCGAGTTCGGCTGGGTTCCCGCGGCCAATTCGAACGCAAAGGTGCCGGACGCCCACACGCGCTGGACCGCTTCGGCCGGCATGCTCACACCGCAGCACCCGGTTGACCTGACCTGGGACAACGGCGCCGGGCTGCGCTTCACCCGGCATTACGCCATCGATGACGACTACATGTTTACCGTGACCCAGACGGTCACGAATACCGGGGACAAGCCGGTGACGCTGTTCCCTTATGGGCTCGTCTCGCGTACCGGTACGCCGCCGGTATCCGGCACCTACATTCTGCATGAAGGACCGATCGGCGTCTTCAACGGCACGCTTTACGACGACATCAGCTATAGCGGCCTCAAGCCCGGCGAGCCCCGCAGCTTCGCGACGAGCGGCGGCTGGATGGGCTTCACCGACAAATATTGGCTGGTGTCGCTCATTCCCGATCAGCAGGCGACGCAGAAGGCGCGCTTCACCAAGACCGATCGCGATCACACCGAGATCTACCAGGCCGACTACACCGGCGGCGAGCATGTCGTGCCGCCTGGCGGCAGCATCAGCAGCGACGAGCGGCTTTTCGCCGGCGCCAAGGAGGTGCATCTCCTCGATCGCTACGAGAGCCAGCTCGCCATTCCCAAATTCGACCGGGCCATCGATTTCGGCTGGTTCTATTTCCTGACCAAGCCGATCTTCCTGACGCTCGATTTCCTCTATCACTGGGTCGGCAATTTCGGCATCGCCATCATGTTGCTGACCGTGATCATCAAGGCGATCTTCTTCCCGCTCGCCAACAAATCCTATCGCGCAATGAGCAAGATGAAGCTGCTTCAGCCCGAGATGCAGAAGCTGCGCGAGCGTTTTGGCGACGACAAGGCGCGGCTCAATCAGGAGATGATGGCGCTCTATAAGCGCGTCGGCGCCAATCCCATGGCGGGATGCCTGCCGATCGTCATCCAGATCCCGGTGTTCTTCTCGCTCTACAAGGTGCTCTACGTCACCATCGAGATGCGCCATGCGCCTTTCTATGGCTGGATCCACGACCTCTCGGCGCCAGACCCGACGAGCTTCATCAATCTGTTCGGTCTCTTGCCCTTCGCCGCACCGCATATCTCGTTCCTGACGATCGGCGCCTGGCCGCTCATCATGGGCGTCACGATGTTCCTGCAGCAGAAACTGAGTCCGGCGCCGCCTGACCCCGTCCAGGCGAGGATGATGATGTTCTTGCCAGTCATCTTCACCTATATGCTCTCGCAATTCGCTGCCGGTCTCGTCATCTACTGGGCCTGGAACAATCTGCTGACGATTGCCCAACAATGGACGATCATGCGCCGCGCCAACCGGGCGTGAGTCCATGATCGGTACGGACGCGGCAGCGCTTTCGGTCGTTTTCCCGTCCTCCGAGGCACCTGATGCCGAAGCCGAGGAGGCCGGGCGTCGCCTCTTCGCACAGGCCTGCGACTTCGTGGCGGGAGCCGCGACCGACACCGCTCTGCCTCCGGGCACGCTGCCCGAGATCGCCTTTGCCGGCCGGTCCAATGTCGGCAAGTCGAGCCTCGTCAACGCGCTCACCGGCCGCACGACACTCGCCCGCGTCTCGCACACGCCGGGGCGCACGCAGCAGCTCAATTTCTTCGAGCTCGGCGCCCGGCTCATGCTGGTGGATCTCCCGGGCTACGGTTTCGCCGACGCGTCGAAGGCGCAGATCGCGCGCTGGACCGGTCTCGTCAAACGCTATCTCAAGGGACGCGCGAGCCTGCGGCGCGTGCTCATGCTGATCGATGCGCGCCATGGCGTGAAGGAACCCGACCGGCCGATCATGCGCCTGCTGGACGAAGCCGCGGTGTCCTATCAGATCGTCCTCACCAAGATCGACAAGGTGAAGCCCGCGGAGCTGCAAGCGCGACTTGCCGCGGCGGCGGCGGAGCTGGCGGACCATGTGGCAGCTCACCCGGTCATCCACCTCACCAGCGCGCATGAGGCGCTGGGCATCGCCGCCCTGCGCGCGACGCTCGGCGCGCTGGCGGCGCCCATTCAAGCACGCTAGATTTCCCGGCGGTCGACCAACAACTGCCGAGGATTCCGGCTCCCGCCATGACCGATCCCGCCAGCAAGGCCGCGACGCTCGCCGCCGCGCTCCCCTATTTGCGCCGTTATGCCGGCAAGACCCTGGTCGTCAAATATGGCGGCCATGCCATGGGTGACGACAAGCTGGGCGAGATGTTCGCGCAGGATGTCGTTCTGCTGAAGCAGGTGGGCATCCACCCCATCGTCGTTCACGGCGGCGGGCCGCAAATCGGCCAGATGCTGGAGCGGCTCAAAATCAAGAGCTCGTTCGTCGATGGGCTTCGCGTGACCGACCGCGAGACGGTCGAGATCGTCGAGATGGTGCTGTCGGGCTCGATCAACAAGCAGATCGTCTCGGCGGTCAACGCGGCCGGCGGCTTCGCCATCGGCTTGTCGGGCAAGGACGCCAATCTCATCAAGGCGCGCAAGCTCCACCGCGCACCGCGCGAGAGCGACAGCAACATCGAGAAGCTTCTCGATCTCGGATTCGTCGGCGAACCCAGCGAGATCAATGCCGACGTGCTCGCGCATTTCGAGCGCTCGAACATCATTCCCGTGATCGCGCCGATCGGCGTCGGGGAAGCAGGCGAGACCTACAACATCAATGCCGATACCGTGGCCGGTGCCGTCGCCGCCGCAGTCAAGGCAACCCGCCTCTTGCTGTTGACGGATGTCGCGGGCGTCCTCGATAAGCAGAAGACGCTCCTCCACGAATTGTCGGTCGCCGATGTTCACCTGCTCATCCGCGACGGCACGATCTCGGGCGGCATGATCCCCAAGATCGAGACCTGTCTCGAAGCGGTCGAAGGCGGCGTCGAAGCCGCCGTGATCCTCGATGGCCGTGTGCCGCATGCGATCCTGCTCGAGCTTTTCGCCGAGGGCGCGGGCACCTTGATCCGTCGCGCCTGACGGCTCGCCATCGATCACGCCGCCACCGAGTCGCGTGTCGGCTTGCCCTTCGCGCGATCGATAGCCGACAACAGCGCCGCGCCTGCCCTCGCCTCCTCGCCTTCGAGCACCTGCGCTGCCACATCGCCGGCAAAGATCTCTTCCCAGAAGCGGCGGCGGGCGATCAAATCGGGCAGCCGCCGCTCTAAGAGCGCCCGAAAGCGGCCGGCGAAGGCGGCGAGCGCGCCCAAGCGCGCCGGCAGGACATGATCCAGCCATTCACAGAGGAGCCGCGCGAGGACCGGTGCGCTGCCGCCGGTCGCCACCGCCACCACGACCGGCGAGCGGTCGACGATCGCCGGCATGATGAAGCTGCACAGCGCCGGCTCGTCCATGACATTGACGGGTATCGAGCGGGCGCGTGCCGCGCGGGAGACGGCCTCGTTCACCGCCAAAGTCTCGTCGGCGACTATGACGAGCGCCACGCCATCGAGCTGGGCGGGCGCGAAAAATTCCGCCAGATGCGCCGCCGCGCCGCGCCTGACGGCACCGCGCAAATCGGGACCGAGCCGGCACGCGACGATCGAGACCCGCGCGCCGGCGCGTTCCAGCAGCGCCGCCTTGCGCGCGGCCGCAGCACCGCCGCCCACCACGAGACAATGGCTGCCTCGAAGATCGAGGAAGACCGGCAGATAGTCCATGGCGCTCAATAGACATCCCGGAGATAGCGGCGCTCGCCCGCGAGCGCGCCGAGATGCGCCCTGGCCGCGCCCGCGCTCATGCGGCCCTGGCGCGCGATAATGGCGACCAAGGCCGCATCGACGTCCTTTGCCATGGCCGCCGCGCCGCAAATGAAGAGATGCGCGCCCTCCTGCATCCACGCCCAGAGCTCCGCCGCGTGCTCGCGCATGCGATGCTGGACATAGAAACGCTCGTCCTGATCGCGCGAGAAGGCGGTATCGAGGCGGGTCAGGAGACCGTCGCGATGATATGCCTCGAACTCTTCCTCATAGAGAAAATCTTGCGCCGCGCGCTGGTCGCCGAAAAAGAGCCAGTTGCGCCCGGCGGCACCGCGCGCCCGGCGCTCTTGCAGGAAGGCGCGGAAGGGCGCCACGCCGGTGCCGGGACCGATCATGATGATCGGCGCATCGTCCTGTTCGGGCAGACCGAAGCCGTGCGATTTCTGCACGAAGACCGGCACTTCGGCGCCCGGTGGGGCGCGCTCCGCGAGGAAGGTCGAGGCGACGCCCTTGCGCTTGCGCCCGCGCTTCTCATAGCGCAAGGCGGCGACGGTGAGATGCACGGCGCCGCGGACCGCCTTGGGCGAGGAGGCGATCGAGTAAAGCCGCGGCTCAAGCCGGCCGAGCGCGGAGACGAGCTCTTGCAGCGGCGGCCGCGCCGAGGGGAAGGCGATGAGCAGGTCGAGCAGATCCGCCTCGACCGGCTCGGCGCCGGGATAGCCTTCGGCGAGCGCCTGGAGGCGTTGCGAATGGTCGCGGTCGGGCGCGCGCGAGGCCAGCACCTCGATCGCCGCATCGGAAGGCCGGCCGATATCGCAGACGAGCGTGAACGCCTCGCGCAGGCTGCGGCGCGACCCGTCGGGGCAATCGACATCTTCCGAGCCCCGCGCGCCCAGCCGCTCGATCACGGCATCGACCAGCTCCGGACAATTCGCGGGATGAATGCCGAGGCTGTCGCCGACCTCATACTCGAGCCCGCCCTCGACGATGTCGAAAACGACGTGTCGCGTATCCTTGGCGGAACCCTCGCGGTTGAGCCGAAGAGCGCCGGCGAACCGCGCCGGGCGGGGCATATGCCGGACGACGGATGGCGCTGAAACCGGTGTCGCAAGCGCCGGCGGCGGAGCGGGGCCGGCATCTTCCATCAGCTCCTTCAAGGCGCGCGCGGTTTCCTTGCCGCCCGGAGCGCAGCGCGTGAGGCTCATCTCGGCACCCGTGGCGAGGGCCTCGGCATAGGTCTGACAGAGATAGCCGCACTGCCCGCAATCGAGCTGCGCCATGGCGGCCATCAGCACGCGTGCCCGCGGTCTGCCGTCGGCAAGCCGCAAACGCTCATCGAGCGAGAGCGCCGGATCGTGCCAGGGAAAATCTTCGACCGGTGTCGCCGCGGCTACGGCCGTCGCCTCGCTCGGGCTGAGATATGCTGCAAGCCAGCCATTGAGCCAGGCGCGTTGGGCCGCGGTAAAGGGGGCGTTTTCAGGGATAAGGGGGGCAATATGGCTCATATTCGGCTCGTCCGGTCGGTCGACATGCCGCACAAGCGGCGCAGTTCGTCGGCGCTATGGCGTGCGGCAAAATCGTGAAAGCTTTCCGACGCGCTCCGGCGATGGGCGAGATAGGCCCGCAACAAATCCTCGATCCGCCGAGGCAGATCGGCCATAGCGACCGGGGAGGAGAGCTCGCGGCCCAAGCCGCGCTCGCCGCCGGCGCCGCCGCCGACATAGATCGCATAGCCCTCGACCATCTCGTCGCCGGCGCCGAGTTTGGCGCCGAGGAGACCGATATCGCCGATGAAATGCTGGGCGCAGGAATGCGGGCACCCCGTGAGATGGATGCTGATGGGCAGGTCGAGTGCGAGCCGGCTTTCGAGATGATCGGCCAGCGCCAGTGCATGGCGCTTGGTGTCGGTCGCCGAAAATTTGCAGCCGGCATTGCCGGTGCAGGCGACGAGCCCGCCGCGGATGCTGCCGGCTTGCGAGGCGAGCCCGAGCCGTGCGATCTCGGCCTCTGCCGCCGCGATCGCCGCATCGGGAATATCGGAGATCAACAGGTTCTGCCAAACGGTGAGACGGATGGTGCCGCTGCCATAGCGCTCGGCGAGAGCGGCGAGCCCCCGCATCTGCGCCGCCTGCATCCGTCCGACCGGCAGGATCACGCCGATATAATTGAGACCCGGTTGGCGCTGCGGATGGATGCCGACATGGCCATGCTTCGCGATCGGACCGCGTGGCAGGCATTCGTCGAGACGAAGGCGGCGCAGCGCGAAAGGCAGTTCCTTCTCGAGCTCGGCGAGAAAGCGCTCGAGGCCCCATTGATCGAGCAGATATTTGAGACGCGCGCGCTTGCGGTCGGTGCGGTCACCATGAGCGATGAAGAGGCGCAGCACGGCCACGGCAGCGGGCACGCACTCCTCCGGCGCGAGCATGATGCCGGCGTCGCGCGCAAAGTCGCCATGACCGGTGATGCCGCCGAGCTGCATGCGGAAATAGACGCCCGGCGGCACGCCTTTTCCATCGCCAATCGCCACGGCAGCAAAGCCGATATCGTTGGTGTCTTCGAGCACGCCGATCTCGCCGCCGCCATCGAAGGCGATGTTGAATTTGCGCGGCAGGCCGTAGAGCTCGCGATGATGAAGGATGTAGTAGTGAAGCTCGCGGGCGAGCGGGCGCGTGTCGATGAGCTCCTGCCGGTCGATGCCCGCCGTCGGACTGCCGGTGATATTCCTGACATTGTCTGCGCCCGAGCCGCGCGAGGTGAGGCCGAGATCGGCGATCGCCATGAGCAGCGCCGGCGCGTGCTGGGCGGCGATCTCGCGGATCTGCAAATTGGCGCGCGTCGTCACATCGGCACAACCGCCCCCATGCCGCTCGGCGATGTCGGCGAGGCCGCGCAATTGATGCGCGTTGAGGATGCCGCCGGGCAGGCGCAGCCGGCACATGAAGGCGTCCTGCGCCGGCGCCACATAGAAGAGGCCGTGGAATTTGTGCCGAAATATGTCGAGCCCTTTGGGAAAGCGCCGGGCGGCGGCATTGGCGCAGAGCGAATCCCAGAGATCGAGAGGATCGCCCTCGCGCTTCGACATCTCTTCCGCCGCGAGCGTCTTGCCTTGCGCGAGGAAGCGGTCTTGCGCGGCGCGATGGAGATCGGGCGTGGCGGCCGCCTCCGCGGACAATGCGGGAGCGCCGCCGCGCTTTGCCAAAACGCCGCCGAGAAAGCCTTCGAGATATTGCTTCTGTTCTTCGGTGAAGCCCGAGGTCTCGCTCATGCCGCCTCTTGAAGCAAACTCGATGCCAACGCGGCGGGGCGTGGAGATCCTGGGAATCGACGGCTATTCGCTGCCAGCCCCGGGGCGGGGATTACGCGATGTGCACAAAAATGGATCAGCCGCAAGCGGATCGAGCAGATCGGGAGGAAGGCTCGGGCGTCGCTCCCCTCGCAACCGATGCGCAAAGCCGGGGAAACGCGCAGCCGCGGCATTGGCATGCTTCTTGCGGCGATCTCGGCAGGATGGCGCAATGCGGAGCCCATGATGTATCTCGAAACGGTCGACGAATTCGCCGAGATCGCTCGCAAGAAGAGCGACTTTTTGAAACGCTCGCCGTTGGGATTCTGGATCAGCGCGATGATGGCGGGCGCCTTCATCGGCCTCGGCATCATCCTCATCTTCAGCGTGGGCTCCGATGTCGATCCCGGCTATCGCGCGCTCATCATGGGCGCGTCTTTCGGCGTCGCCTTGACGCTCGTCGTCTTTGCCGGCGCCGATCTCTTCACCGGCCACACCATGTTCATGCCGATGGGCGTACTGCGCGGCCGCATCGGCTGGGGCGACCTCGCCGCGAGTTGGGCCGCCTCGTGGCTCGGCAATCTCGTCGGCGCGGCGCTGCTCGCCTTCGTCTTCGTCACGGGCGGCGGCGGCGCAGTGCTCCATTCGAAAAGCGGTTTCCTCATGACGGTGGCCGCCGCCAAGATGAGCGCGCCGGCGCTCGCCCTCTTCTGCCGCGCGGCGCTGTGCAACTGGCTCGTTTGCCTCGCGCTCTGGATGGCGCAGCGCACGACCAGCGATGCGGCAAAATGCATCGTCATCTTCTGGTGCCTCTTCGCCTTCATCGGCAGCGGCTTCGAGCATTCCGTCGCCAATATGACCTTGCTCGGCATCGCGCTTTTGGCCGAGCATCCCGAGACGATATCGCTCGCGGGCTTCGTCCATAACCTTTTCTGGGTCACGCTCGGCAATATCGTGAGCGGGGCCTTGATCATGGGCGCTGGATACTGGGCGATGTCGCGGCCCGTGCGGACGGGATCGGTCCTCGTCAATCCGGGGAACGCGGCGGCGGGAGATTAACGATCCCCACTGACGCGGGACACCGTCCGCGCTATCCTGACCCTGGTTCAGCCGGAGGTCAGGCATGGCCCCAACGCGACTCCTCGCTCTCGATCACGTCGTCCTGCGCGTGAGCGATCTCGACCGCGCTCGCGCCTTCTACTGCGACGTTCTCGGTTGCAGCTTCGAGAAATGGCAGGAGAATCTGGGGCTCCTGCAGCTGCGCGCGGGCTCCTCGCTGATCGATCTCATCCCGCTCGACGGACCTCTCGGGCGCATGGGCGGCGCCGGTCCGGGCCAGGAGGGGCGCAACCTGGATCATTTCTGCCTGCGCATCGAGCCCTTCGATGAAGCGCCGCTGCGCGCCCATCTCGCGGCGCATGGCGTCGAGGTCGGCGAAGTGGTGCAGCGCTATGGTGCGGAAGGCATGGGGCCGTCTCTCTATATCACCGATCCCGACGGCAATGTGGTAGAGCTCAAGGGACCGCCTGCTCCCTAGCGCGCCTGGAAAACAGACTCATGATCGAAGGCCGCAAGATTGCCCTGGCCCTCTTTCTGGTCGCGATCTTTTGGACGACGCGATCATCGGCCGCGACCTGCGCGGCGGTCGTCTCCAACGATGCGCGCAGCAAATATTCGATCCTGTCTGTTCGGGCGTTGGCCGCCAATGAAAGAGGTGGGAGCCTGGTCTATGATGGGTTGGATCATGGCGAGATCTATCCAGGGCGCGATCAAGCCGTGAGCTGGGAATGCACGGGTCCCACCGAGAGCTATGAGTTGCGTGCCTATCCCAACGGCCCCGGAAGGCCCGTCACGCTCAAGGCGACGCCCGCAACCAATGGCAGGACGCAATTCCTTTTGAGATGAACCCACGATCCTTTCGCGACGCGCCGACGTTCCGCGGCAAGCCGCTGCACGAGATCGAGACCTGGATCTTCGATCTTGACAACACGCTCTATCCCGCCCGTTGCAATCTTTTCGCCGAAGCCGAGGCGCGGATGGCCGATTTCATCGTGGCCGAGCTCAAGATCGACCACGCCGCCGCTCACGCCTTGCGGCGGCGCTTCTTTCTCGAACATGGCACGACGCTGCGCGGCCTCATGCTGGAGCATGCGATCGAGCCGGGCCGGTTTCTCGACTATGTCCATGCCATCGATCTGAGCCCAGTCGGACCCGATCCGGCTCTGGTCGAGGCGATCGCCGCGCTGCCCGGACGCAAGATGATCTTCACCAACGGCACGGTCGAGTATGCCGAGCGGATCGTCGAGCGCATCGGCCTTACCGGGCATTTTGCCGGCATTCACGATATCGTCGCCTGCGGCTATCTGCCGAAACCCGATCCGAGCGGGTATGACGCGCTGATCCGCCGCCACGGCATCGATCCCGCCACGGCGCTGATGGTCGAGGACATGGCGCGAAATCTCGCGCCCGCCGCCGCCCTGGGCATGACGACCGCTTGGGTCAGAGGCGGCTCGGATTGGGCGGCCCAAGGCGCCGACGGCGCGCATATTCACCACATCGTCGAGGAACTCGCGCCCTGGCTCGTCGCGGCGGTGACCCGCCCCGTCCCAGGTTGACACATCCCGCCCCCTGCCGCATGGTCCGCCCGCGCGCGAAGCGCCGATCCGCAACATCAGACCCCTTGCCGCAATGACCGACACCGAGCTCGAAGCAACCATCGATGCGGCATGGACCGCGCGCGACACTTTGACGCCGACGGCGTCGGGGCCGGTGCGCGAAGCGGTGGAGGCGGCGCTTGATGGCCTCGATGCGGGGCGCCTTCGCGTCGCCGAGAAGATCGACGGCAAGTGGCGCGTCCATCAATGGCTCAAAAAGGCGGTTCTGCTGTCCTTTCGCCTGACCGATATGAGCGAGATCGCGGGCGGGCCTGCGGACGCGGCACGCGGCGGCTCCCAATGGTGGGACAAGGTGCCGTCGAAATTCGCGGGTTGGGGCTCCACCCGTTTCCGCGCGGCGGGATTTCGCGCCGTGCCCAACTGCGTCGTGCGCCGCTCCGCCTATATCGCGCCGGGTGTCGTGCTGATGCCGAGCTTCGTCAATGTCGGCGCCTATGTCGATCAAGGCACGATGATCGACACCTGGTCGACGGTCGGCTCCTGCGCGCAGATCGGCAAGAACTGCCACATCTCGGGCGGCGTCGGCATCGGCGGCGTGCTGGAGCCGGTGCAGGCCGAGCCCGTCATCATCGAGGATCATTGCTTTATCGGCGCGCGCAGCGAGGTGGCCGAGGGCGTGATCGTCGAGACCGGGTCGGTGCTCGCCATGGGCACCTTCATCGGCGCCTCCACCCGCATCATCGACCGCGCCACGGGCCAGGTCCATGTCGGCCGCGTGCCCGCCTATTCGGTGGTGGTGCCGGGCAATCTGCCGGGGAAGCCTCTCCCCGACGGCAGCCCCAGTCCGAGCCTCTATTGCGCCGTCATCGTCAAGCGCGTCGATGAGCGGACGCGCAGCAAGACTTCGATCAACGAGCTGCTCCGCGACTGATGGACGCCCGGCGCAGCAACGAGGCGCTCGACCCCGTGGCGCTTGCGGCCGAGCTCATCCGCCGGCCGAGCGTCACGCCCAAGGACGAAGGCGCGATCCCCTATCTCGCCGCGGTGCTGGAGAAGCTCGGCTTCACCTGTGAGACGGTGGAATTCGTCGAGCCCGGCACCGAGCCCGTGCTCAATCTCTATGCGCGGATCGGCAAGGCCGGCCGCAATTTCTGTTTCGCCGGCCATACGGATGTCGTGCCGCCCGGCAATCTCGACGCCTGGACGATCGCGCCCTTCTCGGGAACCGTGACCGATGGCGCGCTCTATGGCCGCGGCGCCACCGACATGAAAGGCGCCATTGCCTGCTTCGCCGCGGCCGCAGCGCGTTTCCTTGCCCAGCGTGGGGCGGCCTTCGATGGTTCGATCAGCCTACTCATCACCGGCGATGAGGAGGGGGTGTCGATCAACGGCACCAAGAAGCTCCTCGAATGGCTCACATCGCGAGGCGAGCGGCTCGATGCCTGCATCGTCGGCGAGCCGACCAATGCGAGAATTCTCGGCGACATGGTCAAGATCGGCCGGCGCGGCAGCCTCAACGGCACGCTGACCGTCGAAGGCGTTCAGGGCCATACGGCCTATCCCCATCTCGCCGACAACGCCGCGCATCGGCTCGTCGCCATGCTCCACGCCCTGACATCAGCGCCGCTTGATGAAGGCACGGCGCATTTCCAGCCCTCGACCTTGCAGGTCTCGACCATCGATATCGGCAATACCGCCGCCAATGTCATTCCCGGCCGCGCGCGCGCCGTCTTCAACATCCGCTACAACGACCGCTGGTCGAGCGCCACGCTCAAGGAATGGCTCACCGCCAGGCTCGACGCCCTTGGCGGCCGCTACACGCTCGACATCCATGTGAGCGGCGAGTCCTTCCTCGTGCCGCCGGGCGAGGTGAGCGAGCTTCTGACGAACGCCATCGAGCGCGTCACGGGACGCAAACCCGAGCTCAGCACGACGGGCGGCACGTCGGATGCACGCTTCATCCATCACCACTGCCCGCTCGCCGAGTTCGGCCTCGTCGGCCTCACCATGCACAAGGTGGACGAGCGCGTCGCCCTCGGCGATATGAGCGATCTCACCGAGATCTACCGCACCGTGCTCGAATTGTATTTCCCGGCCGCCCGAGGCGATAGTCGATGATGTCGGCTTGCCCCTCCTCTCGTCATGCCCGCGAAAGAGCGTGTGAAGAAATCGCCATGGTTGACTTGGCGCGCAATGGAGCGACCGGCGGCATGGACCACCGCCTTCGCGGGGGTGACGAAAAATGCTGGAATTTCAATGAATTTCGTCATTCCCGCGAAAACGGGAATCCAGGAGCGGTCGGCATCACACGCACCGCGGGACGATATCTTCACACGCTCGAAAGCGGGCATCGAGCGGTTGTCTGGACCCTCGCCTGCGCGGGGGTGACGGGCGAATTGCTTCAACCTGTTGCGATCATGCTCTAAGGCGATGCCGAGCTTTCGCGAGGTCTCGCAGGGGATGTACGGCGCGTGGCGGCTCGCGCGCTTCGATCCCGCGGCGATGGCGTGGTTCAATCGCAGTATCGAAGGCGTTTGGCACTCCTTCTGGGCCGCCGTGATCGCCTATCCCGCCTTCATCATCCTGCTGGCGCTGAAAATAGCCCCGGAGCAATGGGCGGCTTCCGGGGTCTTGCGCATTCTCCTGGTCCAGAGCATCGGCTACGTCATCGCCTGGGTCGCGTTTCCGTTGGTCATCCTGCCCTTCTGCCGTTGGCTCGAGCGCGATGACCAGTGTCTCGTCTTCATCATCGCCTACAACTGGTCGCAAGTGCTCCAGGTCGCGGCAACGCTCGCCGTAGCGGCGCTCGCCGCCGCGGCGATCCTGCCCGGGCCCCTGATGAGCTTCGTCGAATTCGCCACCGAGATCGCGCTCCTCGTTTACGAGTGGTATATCGCGCGCACGGCGCTGGAAGCGGGCGGGGTCGCCGCGACGGCCGTGGTGCTTCTCGACCTCGTCCTTGCCTTCGGCATGGGCGAGGTCACGCAGGGGCTCTATTGAACCCGGCCGGCGATCGCGCTGCCAACCGCGGCACCGCCGCGACCTTGCGCCTTCTCGCGGAAGGGCATGACGCCCCGTTCTTCTCGGTGACCGATCTCCTCGCCTCGCTCGGCGATAAGGGGTTCGGCTTGCTCATCCTGTTGCTGGCACTGCCCAATGCCGTGCCCGGACCGCTGATCCCCGGCTTCTCCCTGCCCTTCGCGCTGGGCATTGCCGCCCTCGGGTTCCAATTGGCGATGGGGTGGCACGCGCCGCGATTGCCGCGGTGGCTCAAGCTCGCCGCCATCCGGACCGAGCGCTTCCGCCGCCTCGTCGACCGGGCCGAACCGCTGCTGTTGCGGCTCGAACATTGGCTGCGCCCGCGCCCCTCGGACTTTACGCAAGGGACCGGCGAGCGACTGATCGGCATCGTTCTGATGACGCTGAGCCTCGCCCTGGCGCTGCCGATCCCCTTCGGAAATCTGCCCGTCGCGATCGGCATCGTGATCATCGCGCTGGGTCTTCTGGAAAGCGACGGAGCGGCGCTCCGCCTCGGGCTCGGCGTCGGATTCGGCGCCGTGTTGTGGAACGCGGCTGTCATTTTCGCCGGCGCGGAGCTGATCGAACGCATTCTCCGCCTTTCCTGAGGGCGCGTCACGCGGCGCCGTAGAGGACTTCGACGAGATAGAGGCCATCGGCCGGCGCCGTCGGGCCGCCGGCGCGCCGATCGCGCGCGGCGAGCGCTGCGGGCACATCGGCGACGCGCCATTTCCCGGCACCGACCAGCTTGAGCGTCCCCGCCATGTTGCGCACCTGGTGATGCAGGAAGGAACGCGCGCGCGCCTCGATGCGGATCTCCTCGCCGAGGCGCGTCACATCGAGGCGATCGAGCGTCTTCACCGGCGATTTCGCCTGGCACAGCGTATCGCGGAACGTGGTGAAGTCGTGCCGGCCGACGAGATGCTGCGCCGCTTCCTGCATGGCCTCGGCATCAAGCGGCGACCCCACATGCCAGACGCGGCCGCGCTCGAGCACCGCCGGCGGTCGTCGGTTGAGAATGCGATAGAGATAGACCCTTCCGCGCGCCGAGCGCCTGGCATCGAACGTCTCCGGCACCGCCTCGACCGACAACACCGCCACGGCCGCAGGCCTCACATGATGATTGAGCGCGTTGCGCACGACATCGGGATCGGCTGCGCGCGGCAGATCGACATGCGCCGTCTGCGCCAAGGCATGGACGCCGGCATCGGTGCGGCCGGCACCGTGAACGGTAACCGATTCGCCGCAGAATTTCTCGACGGCGCTCTCCAGCACCTCCTGAACCGAGAGCCCGTTCGCCTGGCGCTGCCAGCCGACGAGGTCGCGGCCGTCATATTCGAGCGTCAGCTTGTAGCGGGGCATGGCAGGAGCGTGCCGGCGGCGATGGGATAGCCGCGCAGAAAGGCATCCACATCGAGCGCCGCGCGGCCCGGTCTCTGCAAGACCAGCGGACGCAGCGCACCCTTCGCGCAGGCGATGGCCAGGCGGTCATCGAGCACGATGCCGGGCGATGCGCCCGTCGGCGCGGCGGCGCATTCGGCCGTCAGCACCTTGATGCGTTCGCCATCATGGGTGAACCAGGTGCCGGGCCAGGGGTCGAAGGCACGCACCGCGCGCTCCAGTTCTTCGGCGGTGCGTCGCCAATCGAGTGCGCCCTCCTCGCGCCGCAGCTTCTTCGCATAGGTGGCGCCCGCGACGGGCTGCGGCGCCGGTGCGAGGCGGCCCTGCGTCACGCCATCGAGCGCATCGAGGATGAGAGCCGCGCCGAGCACGGCGAGTTGGTCATGGAGATCGCGCGCCGTCATCCGCGGGCCGATCGGGACGGCCGAACGCATGAGAATGGGTCCGGTGTCGAGCCCTTCATCCATCTGCATGATGGTGATGCCGGTCTCCCGATCTCCGGCAAGAAGGGCACGATGGATCGGCGCCGCACCGCGCCAGCGCGGCAGCAAGGAGGCATGGATATTGAGGCAGCCGAGACGCGGTGCCGCGAGCACGGGCGGTGGCAGGATGAGTCCATAAGCAGCGACGATGGCCGCATCCAGGCGGAGTGCGGCGAATTCCGCCGCGGCCGCCGCGTCGAGCCGGGCGGGCGTGCGCACTAGGAGCCCTGCCGCCTCGGCCGCGGCTTGAACCGGCGAGGGCTGCGGCTGATGACCGCGCCCGGCCGGCCGGGGCGGCTGGCAATAGACCGCGGCGATATCGTGCCCTGCCTCGATCAGCGCCCGAAGCGCCAGCACGGCGAAATCGGGCGTTCCCATGAAGGCGAGGCGAAGCTTGGTCATGGTGTCGGCGAGATCCGTCCATTTCCTCACTCATCCTTCGAGACGCGCCCTTGCGGGCGCTCCTCAGGATGAGGCATTTACGATCACCTCATCCTGAGGAGCAGCGCGGCAGCGCTGCGTCTCGAAGGATGAGTAGGAACGCGCCACCACTCTCGCAACAACGAAACCGGCGCAAGCCGGTTGTCAGGCGGTAGCCGCCTCGGTCTTCATCCGCTTTGCCTTGGCGAGCTTGCGCAAAATGATGTTGCGCTTGAGCGGCGAGATGTGATCGACGAAGAGCGTGCCTTCGAGGTGATCCATCTCGTGCTGGACGCAGGTGGCGAGCAGCCCTTCCATCTCGGCCTCGCGGATCTCGTTCTGATCGTCGAGATAGCGCAGGCGGATCTTCGCGGGCCGCGTGACATCGGCGTAGTGCTCGGGCAGGGAAAGACAACCTTCGTTGTAGGTCGCAAGCTCCTCCGACCGCCAGAGAATCTCGGGATTGGCGAGTTTGAGCGGCTTCGCGTCCTCGCCCTCGCGGGCGATATCGACGACGATGACGCGCCGCGCCACGCCGACCTGCGGTGCAGCCAAGCCGATGCCCGGCGCGAGATACATGGTCTCGAGCATGTCGTCCATCAGCCGCCGGATCTTGTCATCGACGGCAATGACGGGCTTTGCCTTCACCTTGAGGCGAGGATCTGGAGCGACAATGATCGGAAGCAGCGCCATCGGAAAATCATCAAAACATCGAAGGAAGCGATCGCTGGCACAGAAATAAGCACAAAAACGTCTCGGCGCAAGCATCGCCGCGGCATCGATATTGCCCGTTTCGTTTGACAATTCCGTAGCATAGACCCGGCCGGCAGCCACCATCGAGCGTCTATCCCGCGCCAAGCACGGACGGATATAATCGCCGGCAGAGCTGATCTCTCGCAGGGAGGCGACAGGTGAAATTCGGCATCGGGCAACCCGTGCGGCGCAAGGAGGATCAACGCTTCATCACCGGCACCGGCCGCTATCTCGACGACGTCACTCTGCCCGGCCAGGCCTATGCCTTCATCCTGCGCTCGCCCCATGCCCATGCGGCGATCCGATCGATCGATGCGAGGGCGGCCAAGGCCGCGCCGGGGGTGATCGCGGTGCTGACCGGCGCCGATGCGGAGGCGGACAAGGTCGCACCCGTCCCCTGCATGGCGCCGCTCCCGGTCAAGCCGGGATCGTCCAGCCAGATTCTGCCGCGCCGCACCGTGCTGGCGACGGAGCGCGTGCGGCATGTCGGCGACGGCGTGGCGCTGGTGATCGCCGAGACCTTGGCTCAGGCCAAGGACGCCGCCGAGCTGATCGAGGTCGAGTACGAAATGCTGCCGGCCGTCACCGACATGACGAAAGCGGTGGCATCAGGGGCGCCGCAACTCTGGCCCGAAGCGCCCGGCAATGTCGATTTCCTCTGGGAGGATGGTGACAAGGCCAGGACCGATGCCGCCTTCGCCAAGGCGGCGCGCGTCGTCAAGATCGACGTCGTGAACAACCGCGTCGTGCCGAACTCGATGGAGCCGCGCGGCGCGATCGGCGTCTTCGACAAATCGGCCGAGAGCTACACGCTCTATACCTCGAGCCAGGGCGCGCATCTTCTCAGGGACATCATCTGCGGCGCGATCCTGCCGGGCATCGATCCCGGCAAGGTGCGCGTCGTCACGCCCGATGTCGGCGGCGGCTTCGGCATGAAGATCTTCCTCTATCCCGAGCAGGTGATGATGCTCTGGGCGGCGCGGCGGGTCGGCCGTCCCGTGCGCTGGATCGCCGAGCGCAGCGAAGGCTTCATGTCGGATACGCAAGGCCGCGACAATCTCACGCATGCCGAGTTGGCACTCGACCGCGACGGCCGCTTCCTGGCGATCCGCGTCTCGACGCTCGCCAATATGGGCGCCTATCTCTCGAATTTCGGCCCCTATATCCCGACCGAGGCGGGGAAGGGCATGCATGTCGGCGTCTATGCCATTCCCGCCGCCCATGTCGAGGTGAAGGGCGTCTTCACCAATACCGTGCCGGTCGATGCCTATCGCGGCGCCGGGCGGCCCGAAGCCGCCTATATGCTGGAGCGCCTCGTCGATCGCGCCGGCCGCGAGACCGGGCTCGGCGCGGCCGAGATCCGCCGGCGCAACTTCATCCCCAGCAGCGCCATGCCGTACAAGACGGTGCTCGGCCACACCTATGACAGCGGCGATTTCGCCCGCAATTTGGCGAGCGCCTTGAAGGCCGCCGATGCCGAGGGATTCCCGGCGCGCAAAGCCGAGGCGGCAAGGCGCGGCAAGCTGCGCGGGCTCGGCATGAGCTATTATGTCGAGGTCTGCGGCGGCGCGCCGGGCGTACCGGCGACGCTGCGCTTCGAGCCCGACGATACCGTGACCGTGATCGTCGGCACGCAATCGAACGGCCAGGGGCACGAGACCGCCTATTCGCAGATCGTCGCCGAGCGCTTGGGCGTACCGTTCGAGAAGATCACCGTGCGCCAAGGCGATACCGATCTTGCCAAGACCGGCAGCTTCACCGGCGGCTCGCGCTCGGTCCCCGTCGGGGGTGCTGCAGCGCGCATGGCCGCCGATGTCGCGATCGACAAGGGCCGGACCATCGCCTCCGATCTCCTCGAGACCGCGACCGCCGATATCGAGTTCCGCGACGGCCGCTATGTCGTGAGCGGCACCGACCGCGCGGTGGATATCTTTGCGGTCGCCCGCGCCGCGCGCGAGGGGCGCGGGCTCCCGCCCGATGCGCCCCGCGTGCTGGACGGCAGCGCCGAGTTCACGCCGGAGGCCGCGACCTACCCCAATGGCTGCCATCTCTGCGAGATCGAGATCGACCGCGAGACCGGCACCACCGAGATCAAGCGCTATACCGTGGTCGATGATTTCGGCACGGTGGTCAATCCGATCCTCTTGAGCGGCCAGGTTCATGGCGGGCTCGCCCAGGGCATCGGCCAGGCGCTTTTCGAGGGCGCGCTCTATGACGATGGCGGCCAGCTCGTCACGGGCTCCTTCATGGATTACGCGATGCCGCGCGCCGACATCCTGCCCGATTTCGATTTCCGCTGGACCGAGGACATGCCCACGCCCAGCAATCCGCTCGGCATCAAGGGCTGCGGCGAGGCCGGCGCGATCGGCGCGCCGCCGGCGGTGGTGAATGCGGTGCTCGACGCCCTGAGCGAGCTCGGCATCACCGAGATCGACATGCCGGCGACGCCGCTCAAGCTCTGGCGCGCGATCCAAGAGGCGCAAGCGAGGCGCCGCTCGGCATAAGGGGCCAGCTATGGAGATCTCGCTCGCCGCACTCGCCCTGGTGCTTCTGATCGCGGCCGTAGCCGTGGCCGTGCTGTTGACACGGCTGCGCGAAGGCGGGCGACGCCTCCAAGCGGAAGCGCGCCTTGCCGAGGCCGACCGCAGCATCGCCGCGCTAGCCGCCGAGCGCGACGCGGCGGTGGCCGCGCGGTTCACCGCCGAGCGCGAGCTCGCAGCGGCGCGCCAGCAATTGATCGACGGGCAGAACCGCATCGCCGATTTCGAGCGGCTCAAGGATGAGAGCCTGCAGGCGGCGCAAGCCGCGGTGCTGGCGACGGCGCAGCAGCTCTCCTCGAAGCTCCTCGAAGACCACAAGCGCGAAAGCGTCGAGGCCAAGAAGGAGGCCGAAGAGCGGGTCAGGCTCGCGAGCGAGCATCTCGTGAAGCAGGTGGACGAGATCGCCAAGGCCGTGCAGCAGCTTCACGGTCAGCTCCAGGACAAGGCGCAAGTGCTCGACACGCTCTGGCGCGCGCTCTCGAGCCCCGGCGGCGCCGGCTATGTCGCCGAGATCGGTCTTGCCAACACGCTCAAATCCTTCGGGCTCGAGCATGGCCGCGATTTCATCCTGCAGGTGACGACGCAGGACGAGGAGACGGGCCGCCGCCTGCGGCCGGACGCGGTGGTGTTCCTGCCGGGCAACAGCGCGCTCGTCATCGATTGCAAGGCGTCGAAATTCCTCTTCGACATCGCGCGTGCCGAAGGAACGCCGGAGGAAGAGACGGCCTATGGAAATCTTGCGCGCAGCATGAACCAGCATCTCCGCACGCTCGCCGAGAAGGATTACCGCGGCGCCATCCTCGCCGCCTGGCGCCAATCGGGCCGCGAGGACGAGATCGCCCGCGTGTTGAGCGTGATGTATCTCCCCAACGAGGCCGCCCTCGAAAAGCTCAACCGCGCCGATCCCGGCTTCATCCACCGCGCGCGCGAGGCGCAGATCATCCCGGCGGGCCCCGCCGGCCTCCACTGCGCGATCTCGCTCGCCTCGGTCGAGATCAACCTCATCCGGCAAGTCGAGAACCAGAAGCGCATCGCCGATACGACGCAATCGCTGCTCGACGGCCTCGCCGTCATGCTGGGCCATGCCGCGGCGGTCGGGCGCGGCATCAAGGCGGCGGCGGAGAGCTTCGCCAAGCTTACCGGCTCGGTCAATCAGCGCCTGCTGCCGAGGGCGCGCAACCTCGCGAAGCTCGGCGTGCAACCCAGCAAGCCGCTTCCCGGCAACCTCCCCTCCTATGCCGTCCACAGCGTCGAGGGCGACGCGCTCATCGAGGGCGAAGCGGCGGAGGTGGTGGAGCCGGAGCTGCCGTCGGCCGAGGCGCGGCCGATACTGGTCAGGTAGCGGGCCCCTTCAGCGGCAATCGCGCGGCAAGCGCCGCCGAGAGCGTGCCTTCGTCGAGATAGTCGAGCTCGCCGCCCACCGGCACGCCATGGGCAAGCCGCGAGAGCTGCGCGCCCGTGCCGGCGAGGCGGTCCATGATGTAATGCGCCGTCGTCTGGCCCTCGACGGTCGCGTTCATGGCGAGGATCACCTCACGCAGCTTGTCCTCGGCCGCGCGCTGCACCAGCGCGTCGATGTGGAGGTCTTCGGGTCCGATGCCTTCGAGCGCCGAGAGCGTGCCGCCCAGCACGTGATAGCGCCCGTGATAGGCGCCCGAGCGCTCGATCGCCCAGAGATCGGCGACATCCTCGACGACGCAGATGAGGCCCGCATCGCGCCGGGGATCGCGGCAGATGCCGCAGGGATCGGTGGTGTCGAGATTGCCGCAGATGGCGCAGGCATGGATGCGCCGCGCCGCCTCGTTGAGCGCCACGGCCAGCGGCTCCATCAGCGTCTCGCGCCGCTTGAAGAGATAGAGCGCCGCGCGCCGCGCCGAGCGCGGCCCGAGGCCGGGCAGCTTGGCCAGGAGTTGAACGAGGCGGTCGATATCGTTCAAAACGGCAGCTTCATTCCCGGCGGAAGCTTCAAGCCGCCGGTGAGCTTGCCCATCTCCTCGGCCACATGGCGCTCGACATGCGCCTTGGCGTCGTTGAAGGCGGCGACGATCAGATCCTCCATGACCTCGACCTCGTTGGGATCGACGAGCGCCTTGTCGATCTTGATCTTGCGCAGATCGCCCTTGCCGTTGAGCGTCACCTGGACCATGCCGCCGCCCGAGGCGCCGGTCATCTCCACCTGATCGAGGCGCGCCTGCATCTCCGCCATGCGTTCCTGCATCTGCTGCGCCTGCTTCATCATCTGGCCGATATTTTTCATCAGGGTTCGTCTCCTTCACTGCGCTCCTCGGCGCCGTCGATGGGCTCGGCTTCGCCGGATGCGGCCTGATCGAGCTCGCGCACCGCGTCGATCCGCGCGCCGGGGAAGGTCTCCAGCACCGCCCGAACCAACGGGTGCTGCGCCGCCTCGTTCCTGAGCGAGGCGTCGCGCGCCTCGGCCTGCTCGCGCAGCGTCGGTTCGCCCTCCTCGCCCGAGATGCTGACCACCCAGCGCATTCCCGTCCAATTGCCCAGCAACTGCCCGAGGCGATTCGCCAGATCGCGCGGCGCGCCGACGGCCGGGCGGAATTCGATGCGGCCGGGCTCGAAGCGCACGAGATGAACATGGGCATAGAGATGCGAGCGCAGCACCGCCTCGCGGTGGCGGTCGAAGAGCTCGACGATCTCGAGAAAGCTTTGCGGCTGCGGCAGCGCGGGCGATGCCGCGGCTTCTTCGCGCACCGCCAGTCGCGGGGCCGTGCTTGCGCCGCCTTCGCCCGAAAGCGCCATGCGCGGCGCGGCGCCCCCCGGGCCGCCGCTCCCGCCGGCCGGCACCATTCCGGGCGCGGCAGAGGACAAACGCGTCGCCGCCGGCGTCCCG
>Ga0209062_1001108_pt1 | contig 54620 bp, 51 predicted proteins | sample Coa_R2_2_FD_187158 | JGI IMG/M metagenome (GOLD analysis project Ga0209062, IMG submission 187158) | Surface soil microbial communities from Centralia Pennsylvania, which are recovering from an underground coalmine fire - Coalmine... | ecosystem: Environmental > Terrestrial > Soil > Unclassified... | reverse complement strand
CTTCGCCATGTCCGGGCTCCGGGTCAGCCATCCGGCCCGGAGGGTGCCTACCGCTCAGGCACCGTCAAGTCCCCGCCCGCGCGAGCTTGGGTGTTTTTGGGTGCGCGAATTTGGGTGTTCTTCCACACCCGGCCGTCAAGACGCTCGCCGACTTCGACTTCACCTTCCAGCCCAGTCTCAAGCGCGAGCAGATCGATAGCCTCCACACCCTGGGCTTCATCGAGCGAAAAGAGAATGTGATTCTCTTGGGGCCGCCTGGCGTCGGCAAAAGTCACCTCGCGATCAGCCTCGCGATCGCCGCGGCGCAAAGTGGCCGGCGCGTGTACTACGGCACGCTCGCCGACTTGATCACCTCACTCGAGGAAGCGCAGCTCGCCGGGCAGCTCGCCCACCGCTTGAAGACGCTCGTCTTCCCCAGTCTCCTCATCGTCGATGAGATCGGCTACCTACCGATCAGTCGGACCGGGGCCATGCTGTTCTTTCAGCTCATGAGTCGGCGCTACGAAACGGCGAGCACGGTGCTCACGAGCAACAAGGGCTTCGACGAGTGGGGCGAGATCTTAGGGGACGAGGTCATGGCCGCGGCCCTCATCGACCGGCTCGTGCACCACTGCCACATTGTGAACATCCGCGGCAACAGCTACCGCATGCGACACCATGCCGAGCTGGCCACCGTCTTGCACCCCCGGCGAGAATCCCGGGAACTCACACCCCCCAAACGACGTCCCGCACGTCCGGAGGCCGTGGCGCGCTGACGGCTCGCCGCCGTACTAAGTGTGCACTTTCACCCGCCGTTTTTGTGCACTTCCTGGCCGCCGTTGACACAGGGCTTGCAATGCATACGCCGAGGCCATTGCGGGAAGCGTCGTGACGCAAGCCGTACAGTACGCGCGGGCGGTCGTTTGGATAACCGCTCCGCACCGGCGACAGCGCCGCCTCGGCTTGCTCTGGCCCGACTCAGTGGCGGCAGGTGCGATCGGCCGGCGTGCCCGCAAGAGTAGAGGGAGCGGCCCGGCGGCTTTGTCGGCCCGCAATTCCACCCTTCTTGCGCCCCCTGTACCCGCCGCGCCTGCCCGCTCAAAGCGTCGGCCCACGCGATGTGCGATCGGCTGTAAGAGCTTCGCCCATTGGCCGGCGGTCTCGGCAAGGTGATGCGCAAGCGGCGGCATCACGCGGCATACGCCTTGGGCGTTCTCAAAAAAGTCGCCACGTGAAAAGGTGTGCTCCGTCGCAAGGCGAAGCACGAACGCGTCCACGTGCGGCCGCACGGGCTCTAGCACGTCCAAGGCGAGGGAATCCCTGCCCTGACGATCGGCGTGGAGAATGCCGAGACCGGGATCGCACCCGGCGGTAATGACCGCAATCCGTGCTTCGGCCGCGGCGATACTGTAGCAGTAATTGAGGATTGCATTGAGCGGCGTCACGGCCTTCCGACCGCTCGCTGTCAGCGGTGAGAGTCGGTCGCCAAGGTTGAGCCAACGACTCGGTATCCGGGGAAGATGCTTCAGCGGAAAGCGCAGCTCGACGGGCGCCCATGCGTGCCAGTACGCGTACGCTGCGCGCGCCTCGACATAACGCACCGAATCGAGCGTGCGTGCCGCCCGAACATGCGCCAGGGTCTCCCGTAGTGCAGCAGCAACCGCGGCGGCGTCCGGTACGGTAGCAAGCGCGTCGGCCTGTCCAGCGATCTTGCCCGCGATCAGCTCGCGCGCCAGCTCGAGAGCCACGCCGGAGGACACCGCCAGCGCCTGAGCGCGGCGGAGGCGGGCGTCATCCAGGCGCGACGTAGCGCTCACAACCACTAGGCCGCCGTCGTGGTCGAGCTGCACGACGTGTGCGCCGATTGCTGCAAGCCAGCCCAAAGCGTCGAGCGAGATTGTTCCGGAAGTGCCCCGGATAATCAGTCGCCTCAGCTCGGGCGTGACACGCGAAAATCGCCCGCGGCGGCGATCGCGGCCGGCGCCGTCAGTGACCGTCAAATGGCCGCGCTCAACCGTGATCCTCAACCCGTAACCGCTCAGCGCCAGCACGCCCCGGCGCGGTCGCAGGTCAGCCAGCGGACGACTCGGCATGTGGAGTAGATAGGCTCAGGTTGACTGCCGCTGCAGCAAGCTCCTCGAAGGCCTGCCGCACTTGCGGGTTCTCCCGGTGACGGAGCCAGTAGAGAAAGAGCAGCGGCCGGGGCCATGCCGGATCGCGGCGCATCTCCAGCGAGAGAGCCGCGCTAAGTCCCGGGACCGCGCTAGCGACATCCCTGAAGATCGCAATGGCGCGCAGGAATTCGGATCGCGCACGCCGAAGCGTCTCGTCGTCTGTTTGATGTAGAACCGCCGCCAACGGGGCGGAATCTATGAACTCGGAGAACCAAGAAAGCTCACTTGCAGTGGGGCCCCCGCTGTCCCACATGGGAAGGAAGCGGGAGACCAATGCCCGTTCCTCTGGGCTCGCGTCCGAGTAGGTACCCGTTCCGAGCTGACGCACAAGGCCGAGCAGTGTCGGCATGTTTGCTGGTCCGACGAGCTGTCTGACGAGTCGGTTCCGGGGCGACCGTTTCTCCGCCGCACGCGCGAGACTGTCCAAGTAGCGCTGCGCAACGTCGTCGTCGTCCGTGTCACTCGCAGCGCGCGCGTCTTCAGCCAAACGGACCTGCGGCGAGATGACTGCTGCGAGCTGCTTGCGAAGGTGCCGCATTGAGACGGGAAACCCGTCGAGGAAAAGCAGCCAGCGCGCTGCATCCAAGTCGCGCGAGCGCGTGAGAAGAGCCCCAATGGTCAGCGCCTGAGCAAGGGCGCCGGATTGGTAACGGGCCGCCCTCCCACGGCCGCGGCCGAGGGAGCGTAGCTCAGGCGTCGGCATCAGGCCCGCCTTCCGCCAGCGGTGCAGTTTCTCCCGCGTTAGCTCAAGCCCTTCCGCCCGCGCCGCCGCAAGAAGTTCCTCCGGAGAGAGCGGAGCTGTAGGGTCGCGCATCCTACAAATTTACATATGGGCGTGACGCTTAGCTATGGCGGAACTTGATCAGCTATGATAGCAGCGCTCAAAAAGTCCGGCGCGCTGCTTTACATGTGGGCGCGACAATTACACAGAAGGAGGGTGTTATGGAACCGAGGTACCTCACCGCTTCCGATGCCGCCTGGATTCTAGGGGTCACGCCGGGGGGCAGTCCGTCTCATGCACAAGCGCGGCGAACTGCCCGTTGCGGAGCAGACGTTAGGCGGCGTGAACCTGTTTCTGAGGGGCGACGTTGATCGACTCGCGGCGACCCGCCGAGAACGTCAGGTCAAGGGCAGGCGGCAAGAACCCGAACGCGCATCGGCGCCCCGCTCCAGCGGGGGAAGGTAATGCGTGCCAGGGAAAGACCGCGCTGGGTTGCGACGCGCCAAGCGGACGCGGGCCCGCCCGGCTGCGCCTCAGGCGTCGCCCGCCGGCCTTCGCGCCCAACTCGCACAACAGCGGTGCCTCGAAGGGCTCCACCTCATGCGTGTCCGCGGGGTTTCCCTGACCAAAGCGGCACGGGAGGCCGGCACGACGCCGCGCACGATGCGCCGTCACGTCGGACGGGCGCTCACGACGGACGCGCACGGGCGGATCGTCGCCACCAAATCCGACCGCATTCCGCGCACACTACGGTTTGTCACGGCGGGCGGGCTGACCGAGCTCACCGTACGCGACTCACGGACGGCGAGCCGCATCGCTCGATACATGGCGGCCGTGAATCGGTTGCTCACGACCGGCGATCGCCGCGCGATCCGGCCCTTCCGAGGGAAGGCGATTCGGACGGGCAAAATCGCGTACCCGTTCATCACCGATTCCAAGACGCTCGAACGCCTCGCCTTTGCCGGCGAAGTGTCCTTTGAAGACCTCTATGCCCTGACGACGGGTGAAACCAAATGATGCCCCCCAAAAAAGATCTTCCGCCAATTGATCCACTCGCCAATGAGACGCGTCGCAGCAAGCGGGAACTGCTGCTCGGCGAGAATCCCACATGCCTGCTGTGCGGCATAGCGAATGTAGACGCGCTCATGCCGGTGCCCCGAAGCATTCTCGAAGCCCACCACGTGTGCGGACGTGCAAACGATGGCGACCTCACGGTGCCCCTCTGCCGGAACTGCCATGCGGAAGTTACGGAGGGCTATCGGGAGGCGGGCGTGCCGCTCAATCGGCCGCCGACACTGCTCCATAAGCTGGCCGCGATCCTTCGCGCGCTCGGCGCCTTCCTGTCAGCGGTTGGCCGGACGTGTACGAGCATTGCGGAATCTCTGATTGCGCTCGTGGCGCGTCTCGACGCCTTGTTTCCTATCTGGCGCACTTGGCAGGAGGCGGCCCCATGAAGCCGACCCCGATTCCGATCGCCCTTCGAGCGTACACCGTGCGGCGTCAAGCTGAGGGCGCGAAAGCGTCGCCCGAAGCCTCCTGTCCGGCGACGGCCGCAAGGGGTGCCACTACTCGCGCTGCTCTGCGCTGGCCGAAGCACGTTCTCGTTTTCGATACGGAAACGACGGCAGATGCCGTGCAGCGGCTGACGTTCGGCAGCTACCGCGCCGTCCGCTGGAATCAGCAAGGTGGCCTCGCGCTGATTGCGGAAGGACTTTTCCATGCTGACGATCTGGCTGAGTGGGACCCCGTCGGACTCGCGGAGCTAGAGCGCTACGGCCGAGCGCACGGGATTGGTGTACTTTCCCGCCGCGCGTTCATGGAACAGGTATTTCGACGTGTCGCGATCGAGCTACGGGGACTCGTTGTCGGGTTCAATCTCCCGTTCGATTTGTCGCGCATCGCCGTCGAGGCTGGCGAAGCACGGGGTAGCGCCTTTTACGGCGGGTTTTCGTTCGTGCTCTGGGATTATCAGGACAAGCAGTCCGGCGAGTGGCGCGAGAACCCTTACCGGCCGCGCGTCTGCGTGAAGAGAATCGACAGTAAGCGGGCATTTATCGGATTCGCACTGCCTATGGCAACAGGGGCCGGTAACCCGTCGGCCTTTCGCGGGCACTTCCCCGACTTACGGACACTCGCATACGCGCTGAGCGGGACGGGTCATAGTCTGGCGACTGCCTGTAAAGCGTTCGGGACGTCGCATGGCAAGCTTGCCATCGCGGAGCATGGTGCCATTACCGCGGAATACATCGACTACAACCGCGCCGATGTCCTCGCGACGCAAGGATTGCTCGCAAAGATGCGTGTGGCATTTGATCAATTGGGGCTGTCGCTTCCGCCGACGCGAGCCTATTCGCCTGCATCGATTGCGAAGGCGTCGCTACGGGATATGGGCATCCGCCCGCTGCTCGGGAAAGCGCCCACTATTTCAGACGTCGATCTCGGACGCACGATGACGGCCTTTTTCGGGGGTCGCGCGGAATGTCGCGTGCGACGCTCTCTCGTGCCCGTGGTCACGGTCGATTTCCGGTCCATGTATCCGACCGTGAGTTGTCTTCTGGGATTATGGAAGATTCTGACAGCGGAAAGCATTCGATGCGAGGACTATACTGACGCGTTCCGGGCACTGCTCGCGACCGCATCGCTGGAGCGCGTCTTTGATCCTCGGCTTTGGCCTCAACTCTGCGCATTCGTGGAGATTGAACCGGAGGGGGATATTCTCCCTGTCCGCGGACAGTATTCCGACACGCGCGAGGGGTTGAATATCGGAGTGAATTGCCTCACCTCTCCGGCGCCGCTGATCTACGCGGCGGCTGACGTGTACGCGTCGGCGTTGCTCACGGGGAAAGCGCCTCGGATTCGACGGGCCTGGAAACTGGTGGGCGAGGGGACACAGCCGGGACTCAATTCGATCATGCTCGGCGGGAAGGTTCCGGTCGATCCTAGTGCAGACGACTTCTTTCGTGTGCTGATCGAGGAACGCGTGCGTGTGAAGAATTCCAGCGCATACGCGCCCGACGAACGGGACCGCATTGCGCAGCAACTGAAGATCACCGCCAATAGCCTTTACGGCATCTTCGCCGAGATGAACCGCGAGGAGCTGCCGAGCGAAACCACCGAGACTATTGGTGTCTTCGGGCACGGCGAGCCGTTTGAGCATCGGACGAACGCCCCGGAAGAGATGGGCGAGTACTGCTTTCCTCCCATTGCGGCGCTGATTGCGTCGGCCGCGCGCTTGATGCTGGCGCTCTTGGAGCGGCGCGTCACGGACCGCGACGGGAGCTATGCGTACTGTGATACCGATTCGATGGGGATCATCGCTTCGGAGCACGGGGGGCTCATTGAATGCGAAGGCGGCACCGCTGACAGGACAGACCGCATTCCGGCCGTGCGGGCGCTGAGCCGGCAAGCGGGCGACGACATTCGGGATGCGTTTGCGAGACTCAACCCGTATGATCCAACCGTCATTCCGTCCATCCTAAACATTGAGGACGTCAATTTTCATGATGGCAGGCAGCGCGACGTAGCCGCGCACGTTATCTCGGCAAAGCGCTACGCCCTGGCTGCTTGGAAGGACGACGGTGCAATTGCGCTTCTGAAGGGCTCGGAGCACGGCCTCGGACACCTGCTGAGTCCAATTCCGGGCGGACAGGCAGGCGAATGGCCTAAGGCGTTCTGGGAAGTGATTTTAGCAGAGGAATGCGAGATTCCGCACGAGAGCCCCGACTGGTTGCAGTTCCCAGCCGTGTCGCGCCTGTCCGTCAGCTCGCCCGCCTATTTCCGCGGATTCTTGCGCCGATATGCGAATCTGCCGTATCCCAAGCGCATCAAGCCATTTGGCTTTCTCCTGAGCGCCCAAGTGGCTCGATTCGGGCATCCGACAGGCGTTGATCCGACTGCTTTCCATCTGCTCGCACCGTACTCGACCGACCCCAGAGAATGGACGTCGCAGCTCTGGACGGACGCCTACTCGGGCAACGAATATGGGATTACGACTGCGCCCAGCTATTTACCCGGACTCGTCCGCGTCAAATCCTTCGCGGATGTGAAAGCGGAATTTCTGGCGCACGGCGAAGTAAAGAGCGCCGCGCCAGATGGTGAGCCGGCCGGGGTGAGTGCCCGCGGCCTGCTACAGCGGCGCCATGTTGCGCCATCAGAAATGCGACTCGTCGGGAAGGAGTCGAATTGCCTCGAAGCCGTCGAGCGAGGGTTAGTTGGCGATTGGGGCGAAGTTCTGAGCACCTACACGGGCGGGAAGAACCGGCCGTCGCCAGAGTCGCTGACCGGCGCACCGGCCGCGGTTATTGCCCAAGCGTGTAGCGTCAGCGTACGGACGGTACGAGCGTGGAGGAGAAAGGGGCGCACCGAGCTGAAACCTCCGCTGACGTCAGACACCCCCGGCCCGGCAACACGGCTAGCCTAGCCGTATGCCGAAAGGAGGTACAACGCTTTGAGTTCTGGCTGCTGTATCTCGCTCTCCGGCAACGGTTCCAACAGAGCGTACTTTTCCATGAGTGGCTTGAATTTCTCGCCGTAGGGGCTAAGGCCATTGTAGAACAGTAGGATTAGCTCAGCCGGCGAAAGCTGCGCGCGTACCAGTGAGCTGTACCGTCGCGGATCGGATAGTGATCTGCCGTCGATGAATTTGATGATGTGATAGAGGTTCCGGAAATAGTGATCTAACTCGCCGCGCGACCGCTGGTGAAAGCGCTCGTAGCCTTGCTGCACGACCTCCATAGCGGGCGATTTCTGGTGGTCGCGCAAATAGTTGGCGACGTCGCCTTGCGCCTCATCGGCCAGAGTGCGGAGCGCTTCGCGGCCATTCATATCTTTCTGCGATCGCTTGATGTGCACCCCGCTGGCAATATCGTGGTGAAGGCTGAGGAGCTGAAACAGCATGCTCTCGAACGCTTGCAGGGCTATGCGCCGATTCTGCTCCTCGACCTCTCGGTGTTGCTCAGCAAGCTGAGAGCGTTGCAGCTCTAGGGCGCGCTGTTGAAGAAGCAACGTGACCGTCAGTGCGGCAAAGGCGAGGGCGGCGAACAGAGTATTGATACCCCCGAACAAATTGCCGAACTGGGCGCGCTCGTTGAGCGTAGGATAGGCCCACACTATCCATCCCCAGAGCGCGCAACCAACTACTACGGCGCCAAGCGCGATGAATCCAAACGTGCGCGGTGATTCGAAGCCGGACCGATCGTTGTCCATGTCAGGGAATGGCGGAGGTTACTCGATCCTAGTACGTGCATGACGGACAAGGAACTACTCGACTGGCTCGGGCACCCGCAAATCAGGCGAGCATCGGGTGTCTGGACGCAGGTGGGCTCACCGCGATTGTGGTCGTATCGTCATCGCGGACCCGGCTTACGTACGTGGCTCCGGCGAATAGCCACCGCGACCGACCACCACCCATCGCAGGACCCCGCCAAGCTGATTGCCGCACATCGGCGACGGATGGCACGCGAGAGTCGGCAGGCTCGTCCGAAGAGGCGCACGCCGCGATTGCACGGTCACCATCGTTGCTCGGCGGCCACGCACATGAGCACGGAGAGAGTGCCTCTGCTCCCTCCGTGCGACTTTGCGCTAGGTTCGAGCGGCGTACAGCTCCGAGAGGACCGAGAGCGTGAGACGCACGGTCTCCCAGACCTCCCCTGTCACGTGCGGATCAGCGTGCACCGCCTTATTGCCTCTGTGCCACACAGTCCCAGCATCCCGACTACGGGTGTCGGACAGGACGCCTGCTTTGCAAAGCGCTCGGCGCTTCGCCGTCATTGTGCGCTTGCCATCCTTGTCAGGCGGAACATCGATCCGTCTATTCTCAAGAACATCGTTCACAGCGTTCTCAAGGACGGCTCGGGAAAGCATCACGCATTCCGGCAGAAAGCCTGCTACGTAACAACGGCTGAGCCGGCGCATGAACTTCATCACCGCGTCGTTCGGATGCGCACGAACAAGCTCGCGTGCGATGTCCTTGCATCGCGATGCCATCCGGTCGGTATCGGCAGCAAAGCGCTCGGCAAGTACAATTTCGATTTTCTCCAGAATGGGTGCCCCCAACTGCTCATCGTTCATAAGTAGCAAGGTGGCCTCCCAGTCTACTCCGCCGGCCGCGTCTCCGGGTGCAAGAAGGTCATCAGAAGCATCGAGGACTTGTTTGGCTAAGGCGTCCACAAATGCGAGGGCCTTGGCGGCGCCTGGTTCGGACTCCTCCCAAGCAGCTTCACGGCCGCTGGCATATTCGTCGATCGTACCAGCAATCATGACGGCGAGACTTACCCCATCTTGGTACGCAGACCACATATAGCGTCCGGTGGAGGTGTGATCGCATCGTCGCGCGCAGTTGCGTGACGCGACTTCAAAGTTACGGCTGCTGGTTCGGGCGCGCAGGCGGACAGCATGCTACGTAACTCGGGCGCACTCCATGTAACGGAGACGCCAGACCGTCGGGGGGGGGAAGTCCGGGAGAGGCGTGGGCCGAATCAAGGGATCGTTGCTCGATCCGGCCCTCGGTCCGGCGCCACGGCTGGTATAGCGTGTTTCATCGCCGTCCGGGGACCCGGCGCAACCTGGCGACTCACCCGGGATCGTATGCAGTGCCTTCCGCAGAACCTGTCCCGCAGTCCTTCACAATCACACTTACGACCCCGTTAGCGGTGTATCCCGGGTGCGTCGGATGGAAAACGATACTTCCGGATGCGTCCTCAAGCGCACGCGCGACACATGCATTTGTCCGCCGGTCGTGCTGGCGTTGTTCGAACCGGCCAAAGATTAGCGCCATAGCTGCAAGTAGCACGGCTGACGTGAGATAGACACTCCCTATCTCGGGCATGTAGAGGGGTTCGGCGTCTGAAAGCTTGGCGACAAAGTGCAGCGCAGTCACTAGGCCGATTGTCAGGGCGAACTGCAATCCGGCACCGACGAAGATTGACCCTAACAGGTACGTGCCCCAATTGTCCCATGACGTCGGAGGCGGGAACATCGGGAACAGTAGAAAGGCGACGCCGAGGAGGATGCCGGGCGAAGCGGTGACAAGTCGCCGCCGCCATCTGAGCGGAGGCTGAGGGCTAACAAGGATCTCGGTCACAAGCGCAGCCCGTTGCGATGGGGTTCAACCGCCAGACGCCGAGCCACAGAGCGGCGCAACCTACGGACAATGGGCCGACGGGGGGGTGAAGTTCGGGGGGGCTTGTCTCTTAACCCCTGGCGGCCATATGGACCCGACGTTTTGGGCCGCCCAGCGAGTGCCCGGGGGATCCGACGACGGTCGCAGAGGGGCAGGCCATCGTGGGCGTTCGCCAGTGGCGGAGGGCCGGCTTGACAGCGCAGATTCGTCTCGTTCAGCGCACGGCCGCAGGTGCAACCGGGTCGATGATCGAGGTCCAGGCGGCCCGCGACAATCTCCCGTGCGGCCGATGGGTCGGCGTGTTGCACCCGATGTAGGCGAGCGTTGCTCCGCGAACCTATGCCCCTGCGTTGGACCGATTGCCCGAGCACCGTCTCACGACGGCGAGGAAGGCGACGCAGGCGTGCGCCGCGTTCGCGGCGGTGGCTCATATGGGCGCTGTCGGGAGTGATGGCTAGCTATGCCCCGCATTTGGCCGCCCAGCGGGCGAAGCCCTCGACTGTGGCGGCACCCAAGCCGCCGCCGGCAGTCGATCGGTATACTATGCAACAAGAGTACACGTACTCGAGCGCGCGGCTTGGCTCGGCATATCGTTTCCGGGAGCCAGGCGGTCACGCAATCGACGTTTTCGTGTACCCTGCGGAAACGGACTCGGCCTCGCCCGGGCGTGCTTCAGCGGCTCCGGTTATCCGCGCTGCAGAGAAATTCAAGGCGGCCCTTTCATTTCTCGGTCGCAGAGGGGTGTACGCGTACAGGATCGCCATAGACACGACGGACAGCGTGGACGGAGGTGGTAGTAAAGTCTCAGGCCGCGAAGTCGTTGTCGTAGAGCGAGGGCGTGGTGGCATACTTGTCTCGGACTTTTTCGTTTATCAGATCGGCCGCTGGCTGGTCAAGCTACGATCAGACCTCCCGCTAAGTCGGTGGGAGCGGCCCGACGTACTGGCATTCCGTTCGGAGCTCCTGAGCACACTCGAGGCCGAGTATCAGAAGACGACGGCGCCGCTTGGAGACAAGTCGAACCTGGACATCGGGCCCCAATGATCGTTGTCGCCTCATGGCGGCTCAATCGCCACACGCTCGCGTGAGCTCGCGTGAGCCCTCGCGTCCCGAGTGCGCGTGTGACGCGAACTACCCCTGCCGCCGAGGACACCGGTGAGCGAACCCACCGGGCTTGCCGGCGCATGGCTCTGAGCGATCGAGGGGCGGTCCGACACCGCGGTCTTCCCCGGAGGAGGTATGATGCCATGGGCGTGGTCGCGGTCGCGCTGACGCCCGGGCCTCCGAGCCGCACCGGTGCGCGCCGGGAATGACAGCTACGGTGTCGCGCGAGCCTTCTCCGAATCGCGAACGATCCCAGTGACCGAACCGCTGCCCGATTGCGCCGCGATCGAGCCCACCGGAGCGACGGGAGCTCCGGCGCAGAGCAGCGCTGCGGCCGCTGCCGTGCGCCCGCACCCGAGAACGCGCCGGCGCGCTCGCGATCGGCGGGTCGCCCGGCCCGGTCGGTGAGTAGGTCTCATTCCCGCTGTGTGGAGTGTCGTCACGGGTCCTCCTCCACATGTTCGGTGCCGATGCGACGCTTCTCCTCGCGACAGCCACGGCCCAGTCGGGCACCAACGCCCTGACGATACTGTCCACCACACCGCCCGCCGGGGGGCTCACGACGGGAGGCTCCGCGCTATCGGGCGCGTATGCCACGACCACTCTCGCCACCCCGCTCGGCGACGGTCGCTCCGCGTGATCCCACGCTTCGACGACTGCCTGGTCTGCGAGGCGGTTCGCCCAGAGCTGAACGACAAGCTCATGATCCTGGGTTTGTTTGGGATCTGCCCGAACGCTGAGGTACGGGTTCGGCGCTTGGACCTGTCGCGGAACGCTCTCGACCAGACTCCGCCGGATGAGTTCGGCATGTGTTCGGTACGAGGGAGCCCGCGATGGGAAGAATCTGGGTCGCCACCAGAGCCGCTGCTCTCGGAAATGTCCGATCTACGCTATTTGCGAATACCGGACATAATCGTGTAGTTTTCGCGGGTGCCGTTCGAGCTTCCACTCCCCCCGGGGTTAGCTCCCTGGAAGGTGAAGATCTTCGACTTGGAAACGGGCGTTGAGGAGCCGCACGTCACGATTCTGCGCCGCACAAGCAGGTGGCGGATAAGTCTCCGGACGCGCCAATCGCTGGACGAGCAGCCGCCACTTCGAGAGGTCCCCGCCGCCGTTCTAAAGGCGGTCGACGAAGGGTGGCGGAGATTGATCGTTGAGTGGGACCGCATCCATCCGACGAACCCGGTTGCGAGCGATGACTGACACGCTGCTTCTGATCGAGGGCGCCCCTGAGGTTACCGCCTCCTTCGCGGAGGCGGGCGCACAGCGCTTGCGCACAGCCGAGGAGATCACGGAGAGCTATCGCGAAGCGCAGCCGGGCACGCGTTGGGTCTCGGACGCCGAGGCACTGGAGAATCTCACGCATGTGTTACGGGCGATTGTTCCTTCTGAGCCGGAGCAGGCGCTTCTTCTCTTCTTCGAGCGTGTGTACCCGCTCGACCGTGCGCGGTGGCAATTCCTGAACGCGTACTTTCATACGCTCGTGCTCGCAGACCCGAGCGGGCAGTTCCTTCCTCGCGACGAGATGGCCGAAGTGATGGCCAGCGACACGGCTCGCGACTACGTAATCGGCGGCGAGATCGACGAGAAGGATCAGGTTGTGGTCCTTTATCGGGGCACGCTCGATCGACTGCCCGTCCCGTTTAGCTTCTTCCGGCCGTCCGGAAGTGGACGAGCGCCCGAGTTTTCGCGATTTGCGGTTGCCGACTGGGGGCAGACGCTCAGGTTCGGTGACTACGAGGCTAGCGTCGAGGCCGTGCTCTACGAGCGGGACCCAGAGTACCGACGACGCGCAAAGGCGAATCGGGTGCAGAGGGATGCGAGCTTCGGGGGAGCGTTCCGACGGCTGCGATTGCTACGCGGACTCACTCAGTCATCCTTCCCGGGTGTGAGCGAGCGGGAGATCCGCCGGATCGAGCGCAACGAGGTCGAGGCCGAACGCATTCACGCAGAGACCCGCGCCGTCCTGGAGCGGGAACTACGAGTGCCCTTCGACGAGATTCGCTCGTACTGACGGACTCCCGATACATCACGTCTCATCAATCGATGCAACACTCAGTCTTGCAGAGGTTCCCCTAGCGCCAGGGGTTCAGAATCTGAACGCCGCGATCGGAGCAATCGCGTTCATAGCGACCTCCCGCTCAGGCCTTCGCCGTCTTCCGCGGCCGGCCGCCCTTCGCCCCGTTCGCTCGCGCCGCGCGTGTCTTCGCCTCGCTCCGCGCCCGGGACGGCCGCGAGCAGGTCGGGCGACCCGTCGAGCGGCCGTCCGTCGGGTCGAAACCGGGCCATCGGGTAAACCCAATCCCCTGAAGGCGTCGACACTGCCAGGAGCTTGCGTCCCTTCCGGCGCGTGTCGACCGCCTGCCGCGTGATCCCGAGATTCTCGGCTACCGCCTTGCTCGACAATCCGTTGCCGGCGTCCTGGAGCAAGCTGGCCTTCAGGCGCGCGCCAGACGCCAGTGCAGCGCCGACCGGGCCGTCGGACTCCGCCACCGCCGTCTCGAGCGCCACGTCGGCCATGAGGGCCCGATGTCGAGTGGCGCGGCCGGGCCACGTCCTCGGGGGCATCGGGACCCGAGCGGGCCGTGGAGGCCGCCCCCGACGGCGACGGGTCCCGGACCGCTCGCGAGCACCGAGGCATGTACCGACCAGCCCGAGGAGACCACCATCCCATGACCGCCACGATCACGAGGGAGACCGACCCGATGCCCGAGCCCCAGGCCACGCCCACCACCGCGCCGATCCGGGTGTCGGCTCACGTCCCGGTCGAGCCGGCGCGGGCGTTCCGGATCTTCACCGACGACGTCAGCCGCTGGTGGAACCCGGCGTGCTCGGGGAACCCCACCAAGGCGCCGATCGCCGAGGTCGTGCTCGACGCGCGCGCCGGCGGCCGCTGGTACGAGCGCGGCACGGACGGCAGCCAGTGCGAGTGGGCGCAGGTGCTCGCCTGCGACCCGCCGACTCGGCTCCTCGTCAACTGGCACATCGCCGGCGCGCCGACCGCGCTCGAGGTCCGCTGGGATGCACCCGCGCCACGGCGGACCGACGTGACCATCGTCCACCGCGGGTTCGAGGCCTTCGGCGCCAGGGCCGAGCAGGTGCGCGCCGCGCACGAGACGTCGTGGAAGGACCTCCTGGCGCGGTTCGTGGCCGAGGTCGAGCGGCAGACGCGGGCCACGCACGGGGCGACGGACGGCCCCGCGCCGCGCGCGGTGACCGACGGGGCGACGGTGCTCGCCACGATGGACATGGGCGCGGCGCCCGAACGCATCTTCCGCGCGCTCACGACCGCGGAGGTCGAACGGTGGTGGGGCGCGCCGGACACCTACCAGGCGACCGCGTGGCGGGCGGACCTCCGAGTCGGCGGCCGGTGGTCGGTCGACATCAGGCTGGCCGACGGCACCCGCTTCCCGGCGAGCGGCGAGTTTCTCGAGATCGACGCCCCGCGCCGGCTCGTGCACACGCGACGGTATGATTGGGACTACCCCGACTTCGGCCGCCGCGATACCACGGTCACCTACCAGCTCACCGCGATCCCCGGCGGCACGCGGGTCACCGTGCGGCAGGACGGATTCGCGGGGTTCCCGGGCGCCGCCGACCACCACGCCGGCGGATGGGAAGGGTTCCTGAAATACCTGGCGGCCTACGTCGCCCGGGCCGCGACCTGAGCGTCGCCGTCCCCCGGGGCCCGGCCGGGTCCCGGGTCGCACGTCCACACCACCATCTTCACCCGGAGAGACGACCATGCCCAGGTACCTGCTGATACTCGGGGGCGCCGATCTCGACAAGCGGAGCGGCGACCCCGACTTTCGCGCGCGGATGCTCGAGCGCTACTCCGTGTGGATGCGCGGCCTCGAGGCCCGCGGCCAGCTCGTCGAGAGCCTCAAGCTGTACGACCAGACGGGACGACGCCTCACGGTGCGCGGCGGGGAAGTGATCGACGGACCCTTCATCGAGTCCAAGGACGCGGTCGGCGGGCTGTTCGTCGTCGACGCGGCCTCGCTCGACGAGGCGACGGAGGCCGCCCGCAGCTGCCCCGTCATCGAGCTCCAGAACGGCTGGGTGGAGGTGCGGGTGATCGAAATGTCGCGCGCGTCCGTGCCGGCGGTGCCGGCGACCCCGGCATGACGCGCGTCGCGCGGTGAGCCGAGCGGCCAGCGGAGCGGCCGGGGGCGCGGCGAGCGCCGCCACTCCGACCGACGGCGTGCGCGCGGCGCTCGAGGAGCGGTTCCGCTCGAGCCACCCGCGCGTCGTCGCCGCCCTCACCCGCCGCTTCGGTGCCCGACACTTCGCGCTCGTCGAGCAGGCCGTGCAGGACGCCTACGTGCGGGCGCTCGACCGATGGCCCGCGAGCGGCGTGCCGGACGATCCCGAGGCGTGGCTCGTCCGCGTCGCCCACAACGCCGCGGTCGACGCCCTCCGCCGCGACCGGTCGCATCTCACGCTCGAGCGGGCGCGCGACGTCCCCGACGTCGCCGCCGACGATCCGCCGGCGTTCCAGGCCGAGGACGAGGTGCGACTCATGTTCCTCTGCTGCGACCCCGTGTTGCCGCGCGCCGCGCAGATCGCCCTCGTCGCGAGCGTCGGCTTCGGGCTCACCGCCGCCCAGATCGCGACCGCGTTCGTGAGCGACGAGCGGACGGTCGCGCAGCGGCTCGTCCGCGCCAAGCAGCGGCTGCGGGAGCGGGGCGTGCGGTTCGACGTGCCGACGGCGGATGCGCTGCCCGACCGTCTGGCCGCCATCCTCGACGTGCTCTACGTCGTCTTCTCGGAGGGGTACAGCCCCAGTGTCGGTGAGGAGGCGATCGATCCCGGGCTCTGCCGCGACGCGCTCCGCCTCGTCCGGCTCCTCACCTCGCGCGACGATACGGGGCTCCCGGCGGCGTTCGCACTGCGGGCGTTGCTCTGCTTCCACGCCGCGCGCGCGCCGGCGCGGGTCGCGGACGACGGCAGCCTGCTGCTCCTGCCCGAGCAGGACCGCGCGCGGTGGGACCGGGCGCTGCTGGACGAGGCGTTCGCCTGCCTGGCGCGGGCCGGCGATGGGCCCGCGCTCACCCGCTATCACGTCGAGGCGGGGATCGCGGCCTGCCACGCCGTGGCGCCCACGTATGCGGCCACGGACTGGGCGCGCGTCGTCGAGTTCTACGAGGTACTGCGCCGGCGCTGGCCGTCGCTCGTCGTCGATGTCAGTCGCGCGCTCGCGGTCGCGATGGTCGCCGGCGCGCGCGCCGGGCTCGACGAGCTCGACGCGATCCCGGAGCGCGAGGTGCTGGCGCGCTACCCCTACGCGCTCGCCGCCTACGCGGAGCTCCACGCATCGCTCGGCGATCTCGGGGACGCGCGCGCCTACCTGGACCGCGCGCTCGAACACCAGCCGGCCACCGCCCAGACGGCGCTCCTGCGCCGCAAGCGCCGCGCGCTCGATCGCTAGTGCCCGCGCTGCCGGCTTGCCGAACGCGCTCGGCACCGGCGTCGTTCTGGCGGGCTGGTCGAGCTGGGCGAGCTACTCGAGCAACGCGCGGAAGCGCGGATCGGCTCGCAGCGGGTCCCACTCGGGATCGACCCGCAGGTACGCCGCGGACTTGCCGGTCGGGGCGCTCAGCATCCGGCGCACCTGGACGATCGCGCTGTCCGCCTGGCCGAGTGCCACGTACGCGGCCGCGAGCGCCTCGGCGAAGGTCTGCTTGCTGGTCGCCACCCCCGCGTCGCCCTGCGACTCGTCGGCCTTGACGGCGGCGATCGCCTGGAGCGCCGCCGCGCGATGCCCGGCCACGGCGTTGGCGACCGCCTCGACCTGGTGGGCCGCGGGCGCGAATGGACCGGTGAATGTCCGGCGCGCGATGAGCCCGAGGGCCGTGTCGGCGTACGCGCGGGCGCGCGCCGCGCGCTGCTCCCGCGTGTAGAGATCCATCTTCGTGAGGTAGAAGTTCACCGTGTCGAACACCTGCTCCGGGTGCACGTCGGCGAGCTGCAACGCCTCGAGCCGGGCCCAATCGTACGAGCCCTGGGTCGACTCCTCCACCAGAAAGGTGAGCGCCGACAGGTGCGGCACGGCGGCCCGCTCCCGCGTCCAGATCCGGTGCGCGGTGGCCGTGTCGCCGAACCCCATGGTCGCGACCTGCGCCCGGAAGCCGTACCCCAGCGCGTTGTCCGGGGCGAGGGCGATCAGTTGGTCCGCGTACCGGGTCGCCTCCGCGTAGCGTCGGTACAAGAAGGTTGCCTGCGCCGCACTCGCCAGGGCGCCGACCGATCGCGGGTCGAGCTGCACGGCGCGCTCGAGGTTGGCGATGCCCTCGTCCACGCGTCCGGCGTTGATCTGCGCCCGCCCCAGCTCGCCGAGCAGCCCCGCATCGTTGGGCCGCTCGGCCTGCGCCCGCACGAGCTCATCGTACGCCTCGCGCGCGTGGTTCCCGAACGCCTGGAGGTACTCGGCCCGCGCCCGGTGCGCCTCGGCGAGCGTCGGGTCGAGCCGCAGCGCCGAGTCGATCGCCGCCCGGGCCGCCCGCGCCCGCGCCGAGTCGGGGATGTCGAGGATCGCCCACACCGTCCGATCCTCTCCGAGATGCGCGAGCGCGAGCGCGAACGTCGGGTCGAGCTGTACCGCCCGCTCGTAGAGCGCCATCGCATCCCGCAGCCGCGTCGGGGAGAGCTCGTACGAGTCGGCCTTCTCGAGATCGCGCGCCCGCATGAACGCGTCGTACGCGTCCGCGTTCTTCGTCGGACGCGCCGTCAGCGCCTTCTCATCGGTCGCACCGAGCACGATCCCGAGCGCATCGGCGACCTTGCTGGCGACGTCCGTCTGCACCCTGAAGACGTCCGACGGCTGCACGACGTACGGGCCGGGCGCCAGCTTCGTCGTCTCGTCAGCCGTGTTCACGAGCGTCGGGCTGATCTGCACCTGCTGGGTACCGCCCGGCCCCGACGCCCACCGGACCGTCCCCTCGAGCAGGTACTGAACGCCGAGATCGCGACCGATCTCCCTGGGCGTCTTCTTCGTGTCCCTGTACTGATTGGCGCTGCGCGGATCGATGACCGCCAGATGCTGGAGACTGGCGAGCCGGTTGGTGATCGCCTCGGTGAGCCCGTCGGCGAAGTACGCGGTGTTCGCCGGACCCTCGTTCGTGAAGGGCAGCACGACGAGCTTGGGCTGCGCCCCTGCCGAGCCGGCGCGGCCGTCGCCGGCGCTCGACCGGCCGTGCACGATCGCCAGCGTCCCACCGACGACCGCCAGCACGCCGAGCGCCGCCAGCGCGGCGAGCGCCGGGATGCGCCACCGTCGCGCGTGCCCGCCACCGGCCGCGGCATTGCCGCCGGTGCTCTGCCAGGTCGATCCCGAGCCGTACTGGTATGCGGCCAGGGCGCCCGTCGCCTGCGGCGTCGTCGGCACGCTGTCGAGCGCCTGGACCACCAGGCTCGCCGTCTGCGGCCGGTCGGCCGGGCGCTTCTGGAGGCACGACATCACGAGCGACGCGAGCTGCGGCGGCACCGCGGGCCGCCGGCGGTCGACCGGCTCGGGCGGCTCGACCGCGTGCGCGGCGAGCATCGCCTGCGCGGGCCGTCCGCTGAACGGCGGCTGGCCGGTGAGCAGCTCGTACGCCATCGCTCCGAAGGCATAGATGTCGGCGCGTGCGTCGGCCGCCGGATCGGCCGCCGCTTGCTCCGGCGCCATGTAGGCGGGCGTGCCGAGGGCGACCCCGAGTCCCGTCAACTGCCCGGTCGTCGACGCCACCGCCGCCCGCAGCGCCTTGGCGACGCCGAAATCCGTGACCATCGCCGAGCCGCCGGAGATCAGCACGTTGTCGGGCTTGATGTCGCGGTGCACGACGCCGTTGGCGTGGGCGTAAGCGAGCGCCGAGGCGACCTCGCGGAGGTGGCGCACGGCGACGTTGATCGGAAGCTCGCCCGTCCGATCGAGCGTCGAGCGCAGCGACTCGCCATCGATGAACGGCATCGTGAAGAACGGCAGCCCATCGGCGTCGCCCGCCGTCAACAGCGGCACGATGTGCGGATGCTGGAGCCGGGCGGCGAGGGCGATCTCCCGCCGGAACCGCTCGACGTTCACGCCGGCCGCGAGATCCGGTGGGAGCACCTTGATCACCACCCGCCGGTCGAGCGCCGTCTCGGTCGCCACGAAGACCCGGGACATCCCGCCGCCGCCGAGCTCTCGCTCGAGGACGTACGAGGTCCCGAGTGTCTGCTGGAGGGTATCCTGGAGTGCGTTGCTCATCGTGGATTAGACACCGGGCGCGGACCGGTCAGCCGACTGCGCGGGCCCGCTCGAAGATACACCGTCGGGCCGATGAGGTCCCGGGTCGGGTCGCCGGTCGAGCTGGTCGAGCGGGCGTGCGAGCCGCCGCACGGTCGCGATGAGCGCGTCGCACCGGCAGACCTCGACCGCGACCGGGGCGCGCGCCGCCCCGCCGCCCGCGAGGAGCTGCGCCACGTACGGGTCGGCGACCGCGCCGAGTGGGCCCACGATCGGCTTGACCAGCACCAGGGACAGGGCGCCGAGCGCCGCCGCGAGCCAGAGCGCGACACTATCGCTCGTCACCGACCAGCTGTGCGGCAGCGGGTCGGCCCGCCGCAGCCAGCGGTAGGGCGCGAGCACCGGCACGCAGCCGGCGGCCAGGGCGGCGGCCGCGCTGGGCTCGTCGGTGACCATCCGCGCGCCGGGCGCACGGGCGGCGATCAGGTGCGCGTGCTGGTCCATGGCGAGGATCGCCATCCAGTGCGCGGCATCGTCGCCGGCCCCGAGCCGGCGGTCCGCGTCGCGGACCGCATCGGCGAACGGCCCGCCGCCCGGGACGACCAGCGTCCGACAGGCACCGTGACCCGCGTCCTGGGCGAGGTCATCGATCGCCGCCACGAGCGTCGCGAACTGCCTGGCATCGCGCAGCAGCGCGCCGCCCGCCTTGACGACCACGTCCACCGTGCGCGGCGGCCACGCGGGCGCGCCCGGGTAGTGGGTCATGTCACGCGCGCGTGCGACTGCATGGCGCGGAGGATCGCGACCGCGGCCGCCGGGGCGGCGTGCGAGGCGTCGAGCCCGACATCGTCGGCGAGATGGCGAACCGCGAGGCCGGCGCGCGCCGCGGCGGCCGCGGCGATGAAATCACCGATACCGGTCACCACGGCGGTGGCGATCCGCGGATGCCGGGCGCGTACCCGGGCGATCGCGGCGGCCGTGCGCGCGACCTGCGCGTCGGCCACCGCGTTCGCGATCGCGTCGAGCGCCGCCGTGTCGAGCAGCTCGCGGTCGCCGCAGACCACGCGCGCCAGTCGCTCTCCCGCGAGCTCCCGGGTGGCCGGGCGACCGTCCGGCGTCGGCACGGCGTACGCGCTCGGCGGCAGCGTACCGCGCCACAGGTGGACGTCACCCGCGAGCGCGAACCCCTCGGCGCTCACGCCTGCCATCCCGCCGTCGATCGGTACCGCGTGCGTGATCGCCTCGACCGGCGTCCGAACGGCGCCCAGGTAGAGCAGCTCGCCGCTCCGGAGGCGATCCGGATCGGTGAGGCCGGCGGCGCAGACCGTGCCGTCGACGATCGGGATCACGTCCGTCGTCGTCGTGCCGATGTCGATCAGGAGTGCCGTTCCCACGAGCTGTGCGACGAGCGCCGCCGTCGCCGCCCAGTTCGCCGCGGCGACCGCGATCGGATCCTCGCGTGCGGCCTCGACCGACAGGAACGCGCCGCGAGTGCCGAAGATGCCGATGTCGTCGCCCGGAAACGCCGCCGCCACGGCGTCGAGGACGAACGCGACCCCGTCGCGCTTGCGGCGGAAGAGCTGTGACAGCTCGGCCGTCATCGTCACCGCATGCGCATCGCCCGGTCGATGGCCGACAGCCTGGGCGAGCGACGCGAGCAGGGCCGGGAGCGCAGCCGGGTCGCGCTGGATCTCGTACGGCCGGATCGTCGCCGTCGGCGCCCCGAGGGGGGGGCGCAGCCGATGGTCTGGCGACGGCGCCGACTCGGCCACCCGAGCCACCTTGGTGTTGACCCCGCCAATGTCCCAGCCGACCACGCCGCCGGTGATCGGACGGCGCCATATTGATGCGGTGCGTGTCATCGGCGTGATCGATCTCAAGGCCGGTCGAGCGGTGCACGCCCGGGGCGGGCTGCGCGACAGCTATGAGCCCGTGCGCAGCCCGCTCCTGGCGCCGGACGACGTGGGGGACGCGCTGGCGTTGGCGCGTGCGTACCGCGATGGGGCTGGCCTGGCGGAAATATACGTGGCCGACCTCGACGCGATCGCCGGCATCCGGTCCCCCCGCGGCGCGCCGACCCTCGCCGCCATCTGCCGTGAGGTGCCGCCGGTGATGGTGGACGCCGGGATCACGACCCCCGAGGCGGCCCAGCACGCGATCGACATCGGCGCGCGGAGGGTGGTGGTCGGCCTGGAGACGCTGGGATCGGTGGCCGAGCTGGCGCGGATCGTCCGGCAGGTGGGGCGCGAGCGGGTGGTGTTCAGCCTCGATCTCCGCGCCGGCGTGCCGATCACGCGCCCCGGGTCGCCGCTCGCTGAACTGGACCCGCAGGCGATCGCGCAGCGCGCGATCGCCGCCGGCGCGCCGTCCATCCTCCTGCTCGACCTGGCGCGTGTCGGACAGGTTGTCGGCCCCGATTTCCCGCTCGCGCGGGCGATCCGTGCGGCGTTTCCGAGTGTCGAACTCCTCATTGGTGGCGGCATCTCGAGCGGGGTGGAGCTGGCGGCCCTCGCCGCCGACGGGTGCGATGGCGCGCTCGTCGGTACCGCGTTCCACGCCGGCGTTCCGATCGCCGGCCGGTACTGAGCGGGGCCCCGCTCCACGTGGCCGTTGCCTTTCCCGGATTGGGGGGGTCGGAAATGGAGAGGCCCCGTCCGGCACCGGAACGCGGGCACGGTGCCCGAGGTACTCGGCAGAGCCCCGGCGGCTGGACGGCCGCGCGGCGCCGACAGGGCACGAAAGGTGACAAATGGAGAACGCGCCGCCGACCGGCGCACGACTGGAACGCGCAGGAGCGACGAGTCATGGGAGTCACGCGAGCCAGAGGGGCCGGAGGGGCCAGAGGAGCCGGAGGAGTTCCGGGACGGATCGCTGGGTCCGTGATCGCGGGAATGGCGGCTGCCGTCGCGACCGTGGGCGCCGCCCGCCCGGCCGGGGCGCAGACCGTTCGGCTCGGCGTCGTGATGGACAACCCGCGGCACGTGCTCGAGGCTGCGTGGACCGACGAGCCGAAGCAACTCGAGCGCGCGTACTGCGTCAGCGACTGGTCGTACGGGGTCTACCATATCTCCAAGGCATCGCCGATCCAGGACGACACCGTCTTCCGCGTCTTCGCGATCCGACCCGCCGACGCGAGCAATGCCACGCCGGTGTCGGTCGACTTCGACTGCCCCGACGGCATGCCCGAGCTGCACGTCCACACGCCGACGACCTGCGCCGGCGACGACGTGACCACGTGCGTGACCGGTGGGCTCAACGCGTTCAGCTGTCAGCCGAGTCGCGGCGATCTCGAGAAGCTCGTGCGGCGGCGCGACCAGTTCGCCGTCATCCAGTGCGACCGCAACGCCTTTCGGTTCTACTATCCCGCCGAGTACGGGGCGTCGGCGACCGTCGCCGTCGGACAGGATCCGCGACCGCGGCTGGGCAACATGACGCCGGCCATGAAGATGCGGACGCCACCGTCCGCATCGGGTGGCAGTCCAGGCGGCAGTCCAGGCGGCGCCTCGGCCGGCAGCGGCAGCCCGTAGCGGGCAGCCCGTAGCGGGCAGTCCCGGAGCCGGCCGGAGCGGTGGTCGTGCGGACGGCGGGCGGCTCGGGGCCGCCCGCCGTCCCTGTCGTCAGGGCGTTCGCGTCGCGCCGCCGGCCGAGTCGGCGTGGTGACGCTTGCCGGACCGGTGCTGCGTCGTGTCCGTGCTGCTCATCCCACCGCTCGCCGCGTTGGGCGACGGGGCTTCCGTGCCGGCGCCCCGCATGGCCGTGTCCGCTGCGCCGGGCGCGGCGCCGGGGGTCGTGGCGGGAGTGGCGCTGGGCGCCATGGCGCCGCCGCTCGTATCGGTGCTCGCGGCACCGGTGTTGGTGTTGCTCGAGGTGCCCTTGCACCCCGTGATGAGCGCGGCGCCGATCGCCGCGACCGCAATGTGCCGGACCCCGATCGTGCGGAGCATGTGTCGTCTCATGGACCCTCCCCCGGGTGTGGCCCTGCCTGGTTGCCGAGCGTGGAAGCCGACCCCGGCGCGCAAGAGCCAGACCGGAGCCGCCGCGGGCCCGCGCCTTGACCGCGCTGCGCCGTGTCTCCAGCGCCCGCGCCGGGCCCGGCCATGACGCGCGGGCGGCGACTGGCACGCCCCCGGAGCGGCCAGTACGTTGCTCGAAGGTCTGCGCGGCGAGGACCGGGGAGCGAGCGCGATGCATGACGACAGCGGGTTGAGCCGGCGCATGTTCCTGCGCGCAGGAGTGCTCGGCGCCGTCGCGTTGGCCGGCGGTCGACCGCTCGCGGCCGCGCCGACGCTCGTGCCGCCCGACCTCGCCGGCCCCGACGACGAGATGACCGACGCGGTGCGCACGATGCTGGCGCGGCGGTTCGGCAGCCGACCGATCCGGCCGGGCCACGTGCAGCTCGACATCCCGGTCGACGCCCCCGACGGTCGACTCGTCCCCGTGATCCTCGACATCGATCTGCCGCCGACCCCCGAGTCGTACGTCTCGGCGTACCACCTCATCGTCGACCACAACCCCGATGTCTACGTCGCCGGCTTCCACCTGACCCCCGCCTGCTCCGGCGGCTTCGTCGAGACGCGGATCAAGATGCGCCGGACGTCCTACGTGCGAGCGATCGCCGAGATGAACACGGGCGAGCTCTGGAGCGCGGCGGTCAAGGTGTTCGTGGGGCTGAACGGCTGTGGGTGAGCCGCGCTCGGGCGTCGCGGTCACCTTCACCATCCCCGGGGCGCCGCTGTCGGAGGGCGGCGAGCGCGTGGGCGAGGGGAAAGTGCTGATCCCGGGGCAGATCGCGCGCGACAGCATCATCGACGTGCGGGCCCTGCTCTCCCACCCCATGGACACGGGATTCTTCCGCGACGCCGATGGCAAGCCGATCCCCGCCTTCTTCGTCAACGCGGTGACCGTGTCGTATGGCGTCGAGGAAGTCGCGCGCTTCGAGTGGACGTCGGGGATCAGCCGGGACCCGTACGTGAGCTTCCCGCTCGTCGCCACCCGCGAGGCGCCGATCCGCGTCGTCTGGAAGGACAACGCCGGCGGTGTGTACGAGCAGACGGCGACCGTGAAGTTCGCGTGACCGCGACCCTCGGGTGACCGGCGCGTGACCACGCGGCCGAGCTGGCGCCGCCCGGCCGGCCGGCCCGCGGCCGCGGTCACCGCCGCGCTGACCGGTCTCGCGCTCGGCGGTCCACCGACTGTCGCCGCGCAACGCGCCGTGCCGCGCCCCGTGCCGCGCCCCGTGCCGCCCGGACGCATGGTTCCGATGCCGGTGCACGCACGCGCGCCCTTCTCGACCGCGCCGTTCCACGCCACACCGCTCGCCCCGGGCGTGTACCTGGTCGCCGGCGATACCGGCCGCGGCTCGGAGGGCCGCCCGAACGCCGGCTTCGTCGTCACCCCGGCCGGTGTCGCCGTGATCGACGCCCTCGCCAGTCCGTGGGAGGCGCGGCAACTGCTGGCCACCATCCGGGCGACCACGGCCGCCCCGGTCCGGTGGCTGATCCTCACGCACCACCACCCCGACCACATGATGGGCGCGATCGTCTTCCGCCGACTCGGCGCGGCGGTGATCGCCCACCCCGACCGGGCGATGCAGGCGGGCGAGCACGGCGACGGCGAGCTGCTCACGGACTGGACACGGGTGGTCGGCCGCCGTGAGCTCGAAGGTTTTGCGTTCGCCGACGCACCGACCGTCCCGGTCACCCGCGACACGACGCTCGACCTCGGAGCCCGCGACGGCCCGGGCGCGCGGCCCGGGCGGACGATCGTGCTGCTCCATCCGCGCGGAGCCGCCCACTCGCCCGGAGACCTCGCGGTCTGGATCCCGGACGCGCGCGTCCTCTTTGCCGGCGATCTCCTGGTGGAGGACGGGGTCGCGATGGTCGTCGACGGCAGCTCCGCGGACATGCGTGCGGCGCTCACGCGGCTCGACAGCCTGGGGCCGCGCGTGGTCGTCCCGGGCCATGGGCGACTCGCCGCCGACGCGCGGACGCAGATCCTGGCGACCGAGCACTATCTCGACTCGCTGCGTCTCGCGATGCGCTCGGCGGTCGATCGCGGGACGCCGCTCACCCGCGTGCTTCGCGCCATGCCGCCGCCCGATACCGGACGCCCCGTCTCGCTCGCCTCCCGCCGCCAGCGGAACGCCGAGCGGGTCTATCTCGAGATGGAGCGCGCCGCGATGGGGATCGGTCCTTCGACCGGCACGGGGCCGCACGCGCCGCCGCTCCGGGTACGGGACGTCGTCGGGCCGCAGCCGCCCCCGCCGCTCGCCACGCTGATCTCGACCGATTCGCTGGCGGCGTTGCTCGCCGGTGGACGAGCGGGGCAGGCCATCACCATCGTCGACACGCGGCCGGACGAAGCCTCGTACCTCCGGTCGCACATTCCGGGAGCCGTCTATGTGGGCTCGGAGACGCTGCGCGCCATGTCGAGCGGCGTCCCCAACCTCCTGCTGCCCGCGTCGAGCTACGTCGCGCTCTTCTCCGGGCTTGGCATCCGCGCCGACCGGCCGGTGGTGATCTACAGCGCGGGTGAGATTCGCAACTCGGACGCGACGTACCTGGCCTGGATTCTGTCGGGGTTCGGCATGCCGGCGGTCGCCATCCTCGACGGAGGGTTCAGCAAGTGGGAGCTCGAGGCCAGGCCGACGTCGACCGCGTTGCCGCCGCCCCTGCCGGGCGCGTTCCCCGACCGTCCTTTCGACCCCGCGCGGGCGACGCTGGCCGACGTGCGGCGCTATCTCGATGCGCGGAGGACCTCCGCCGAGGTCGGCGGCGCGGATGCGCACGGGGATGAGCGGTCGACGGTGCTCGTCGACGCCCGCGTCGCCGATCAGTACAGCGGCCAGTCGAGCGTGCAGCCGCGCCGGGGGCACATCCCGGGAGCGGTCAATCACCCGTGGGACAGCGATCTCGCCGACGGGCTCGCCCACACGTTCAAGCCGCTGGATGTGATCCGCGCGAGCTACGTCGCGCAGGGCATCACGCCCGACCGCGCGATCGTCACCTACTGCAACACCGGCCGCGAATCGAGTCACGTGTACTTCGTGCTCCACGACCTGCTACACTATCCCCGCGTGCGCGTGTACGACGGCTCCTACTCGGAGTACGCGGCCCACCCGGAGCTGCCGGTGCGGACGGGGACCGCGCCCTGACCTCGGGCGGCGCCGCGCGCCTCTGGCACCGCCGCCGGTCGGCGGGTGATTCGCCGGCACCTTTCACCCTCGGAACCCTGGACCCATGCGCAAGACGCGAACGCTCATCGGGCTGTTGATCGTGGCGGCGTTCTTCGGCTATCTCCTCTGGTCCACGCTCACATCGCAGGCCGCGGAGTGTCGGATGTGCGTGGCGTACAACGGTGGGCGGAACTGCGCGACCGCGTCGGCGGCGACCGTGAAAGAGGCGCGGCGGAACGCGCAGACCACGGCCTGCGGTGTTCTCGCGCGCGGCATGAACGAGTCGATCGCCTGCGGGAACACCGTGCCGATCGGCGAGGAATGCAAGACCCGATAACGCGATCGGAACGGCAACGACGGGCGGGATGACGATGCCGTCGTCGGCGAACGACCCCCGGCACCGGGAAGGACACCGGCGGGGCCGTGGTGGCGCACCGTCGGCGTGGCGTCCCGGCCCCCCCGCCGCTCGCATCCCGGACAACGCCCGGACGCCACCGGTGCCCGTTCAGAGGATCGCGCGCAGGATGGGGATGCGGCGGAAGACGAGTGCGCTGAGCGAGAACGTGACGATCGTGCTGATGATCGTCAGGACCACGAACTTGGCGAATGGCGCGAGCGCGACCTCGTGGAGCAGACGGGCGCCCGCGATCACGATCGGCGGGTGGAACACGTACACGCTGAACGCATTGTCCGACAGGAACCGGGCCAGGCGGCCCTGGCTGTTGAACCGCTCGCGGAACACCACCAGCAGGCCGAGCGAGAGCGCCACGCAGGTGAGCGATTCCCAGAGGCTCATGGCGGCGCTCTGCCAGTGCCATCCGTCGAGTTGCAGGTGGACACTCCCGTCGGGCTGTACACCACTCGCGACGATCGCGAGCCAGGCGACGAATCCGAGCGGCAGGACGATGCGCAGCCAGCGGAGCCCGGCGGCGTGTGACAGGCGTGGCAGCCAGCCGCGCCGCGCGGCGGCGATGCCGGCGACGAACAGGAACACGTACTGGGAGAAATCCCCCAGGTGCATGTTGAGCACCGACGTGCCCGGCGGCAACACGAGATGGAGGACGAACCGACCGGCCGCGATCGCGACCGCGAACCCGATCAGCGCGAGCGTGGTGGGCGGCGCGCTGTCGCGCAGGCGATCGCCGTCGCGTGTCGGGGCGCGCGCCGGCCCGCGCGCCGGCCCGCGCCACGCACGGAGCCCGGCGTAGGCCACCGAGAAGACGAGGAGGGCCAGGCAGAACCAGAGCGGGCCGTTCTCCTGCATGAACTGCCCGTTGCGGATGTGCTTGATCCACTCGTTGGCGAAGCTCGTCGGCTCGGTCGAGTTCCAGGAATGGGCGAAGAAGTACTCCGTCACCGGGCCGAGGACGAACATGTAGAACAACACCGGCAGGCCGAGGCGGAAGGCGCGGTCGCGGATGAATCGGCCCGTCCCCTTCCGGTCGAGCGATGCGGGCGCGAACACGCCGGCGACGAAGAAGAGCAGCCCCATGAAGAACGACTGGAGGTACAACTGCCAGGCCGCGAAGGCGAGCAGCGTCGGCGCGCCGAGGCGCGGGCGCTCCACGTAGTACCAACTGCCCAGCGGGCTGTAGGTGTCGGCGGCGTGCATGCTGATGACCAGCACGATCATCGTCCAGCGCAGGTTGTCGATGAACGCGAGCCGTCGCCCCCGCTCCGCAATGCGAGGCTCGAATCGGTGCGCCGGACCGGCCGGCGCGAGTACCGGGGCTGTCATGGGTGCTCGGAGGATGGTGCGTGCGAACGGCCGACGACCACCGCGGCCGGATGATGGATCGTGCCGTCAGCGCCACGGACGGCGGCGTCGACCGAGTCCACGTCCCAGGCGGCGAGCACGACCCGATCGCTCCCGTCGGCGAAGGTCGACAGATCGGTCGCCGAGAGCGTCGGCTCCTTGAGCGCGTGCCCGTCCGGCGCGGCGCGATACGGGTGCGTGTGCCAGGTGCCGACCAGGTGGGCGACGTGCTGACAGGACCCGGTGACCGCGAACTGCAACTGCCGGAGGTGCGCCGCCGGCGCCCAGGCGGTGATCCAGACGGTGTCCCCGTGCGTCCGTCCGACCAGGCAGCCCAGGTACTCGCGCTGGGTCGGCGGCCCGGTGCCGAGCATCTGCGTGAGTGTGTTCACTCGGCTCAACTCGTCCCAGTGCCGATTATTGCGCAGGAAGATGGCGTTGATCGAGTCGCGCACGTCGGGGGCGAGCAGGACGACGCCGGGCGGCTCGCCCGGCCGCGGCGCGTGCGGCGACGTCGGCTGACCGCCGGGTGACGCTCCCACGGTCGCCAGCGCCGCGAGCGCTACCAGTGCTCCCATCAGGGCCCGAGCGTGGACTCCAGAGCTGCGCATGGTACGATGGTATACGGCTGGACGCCGTGCCGTGTTTCGCTGGCCTCCGCCGCCGCGGGCGCCATGAACATGCCGTCCTCGCCTACCGAGTCTCCGTGGGATCCGCCGGGTCGAGCTGGTCGCGGTAGACGGCCGACTGACCGAAGCTCTCCTCGACCTCGACCTCGATCCGCGAGACGTGCGCGTCGTCGGGCAGCTCACGCCGCAGCCGACCGGCCAGGTACTGCGCCAGCATCTCCACCGTCGTGTTGGGGATCGGGAGCAGGGCGCAATCCTCCCGCGGGAAGACATACCGCGGGGTTCCGGCATACGCCACCGTCACGCTGCCGTCGCGCTCGCTGACGGTGAGCCGCGGGTTCGACGAGGGCAGCAGCACCTTGTGATCGATCTCGTCGCACAGCCGCTTCATGACCTGCTTGAGGACGGAGAAGTCGAGCACGTACCACCCGTCCGGCTGGAGCTCGCCGTCGAGCGCGACGCCGACCCGGTAATTGTGCCCGTGCAGCGCCTCGCACCGATGGCCGGCGAAGGTGATGAAGTGGGCGGACGAGAAGACGAGGTAGTCCTTCGCCACGTGCACGCGGAACGACGAATGATGGGTCATGGTCTCGAAGATAGCGCGCCCGCGCGTCCCTCCCGCCAGCCGCCCTCGAGCAGCGCGACGAACAGCGCGGCCGCCGTGAGGTCGGCCGTCGTCCCCGGGTTGAGCCGGTTCTCCGAGTCGCGCAGGGTGGCGTCGAGCGCGGCGATCCGCGCCCGCCCCGCGGGCGTCCGAACACCCCCGGCTTCGACCGCCGCGGCGGCCGCACGCGAGACCTCGGCGGCCGCCGCACCGCCGACTTTCCGCGCGATGAGGCTGTCCGGCCTGGCCGACAACAGGGTCAGATATGTCTCGACGACGGCGTCATCCCACCCCAGCCCCGCGCCCCGCGCCCGGACGACCGCCGGGCAGCCGATGCCGAACGTGATCTCGAAGCCGGTCGCGTACTCGCGCGCGACCGCGTCCCGATCGGCCGCGAGTCGCATCGCTTCGAGCAGGGTCACGGCCGGCTCGTCGCGCACATCCTGCTCCGGTACCCGCCCCAGCCCGCCCGGCCCGGCGAGTCGGATCGCGGCGTAGGCGGCGCGCGCGTCGGCGACGGTCGTGGCCGCGAGCACGCTCGCCACGCGCTCGCGCAGCGACCCGGCCGCGTCGGCGAGCGCCGCGCGCGCGAGCGGCGCGAACAGGAGCACGATGCCGAGATTGGTGTTGGACGAGGTCCAGCCGGCGGTGCTCTCGACCGCGGCGAGAATGGTCGGACCCAGCGGACGCTCGGCGGCGCGGGCGAGCCCCGGCCCGATCGCCGCGGCGCTCGCGAGAAAGTCCTCGTAGCGGAGGTCGCGAAAGGGGCGGTCCGGCGAGACGTTGCCGGGCTTCGGCGCCGACACCTCGAGCAGGCAGGCGAGCTGCGCGGCGGTGGCGACGAATTCCGCGGCGAGCGCCGACATGGGTCGCTCAGCCGCCGGTCGCGACCGCGATGCGCGACAGCAGGTGCTCGGCGAGCGCGCCCGCGACGTCCAGCCCTGTCGCATGCTGGAGTCCGTGCCAGCCCGGGATGGCATTGACCTCGAGAACGTACATCCGCCCGTCGGATCCGGGCAGAAGGTCGACCCCCGCGTAGTCCGCCCCCACGGCGCGCGTGGCGCGCACCGCCATCGCGGCCTCCGCGGCGCTCGCCGCGATCGCGATCGCGCGGCCCCCGCGGGAGTAGTTGGTTCGCCACGTCGGCCCGCCCGGTGCCGCATGGCGCTCGATGGCGCCGAGCACGGTGTCGCCGACGACGAACACACGGAGGTCGCGCCCCTCGTGCGGCACGGTTCGCTGGATGTAGTAGACGCCGCGCACGGCATCGAGTGCACGGAACACCCGCCAGGCGATCTCCTCATCGCTCACCCGCACGATCCCGAGGCCCATCGATCCGAACAGCGGCTTGACGATGACATCGCCCATCGCGCGAAACGCGGCGATCGCGTCCTCGCTCCGCTCGCAGACGACCGTCTCCGGGGTCTCGAGCCCGGCCATCTCGAGCAACGCCGACGTGTAGAACTTGTCGACGGTGCGCTCGATCGCGCGCGGCGAGTTCATCACCGGGACGCCCGCGTCCTCGAGCCAGTGCAGGGCATCGACTCGATAGATGATCTGCTCGAGCGACCCGTTGGGGATGATGCGCGCGAAGACGCCGTCGGCCCCGAGCCCCATCGGCCCCTGCCCCTCGACACTGCCGCCACCGCGCCACCCGATTCGGGCGACGAGTCGCTCGTACGGCTGCACGTCCGGGACGGCCCCGCGCGCGCGAAATGCCCGGGCAAGCTCGTCCGTGTGCCAGCCCTGGCGAGCGCTCAGGATGACGACCCGCGGCCCGGCGTGGCCGCCCCGGCCCGCCGCGACGCTGGCCGTGAGCCGGGCCCCGGCGACGGGCGCGACCGGTGGCGGCACGGAGACGACGGGGTGCCTGGCGACCGTGGCGGGCGACCGCTACGGCCGGTTGGTGAGCTCGCCGATCAGCGCCACGAAGCCGCCGGTCGCGAAGTTCCCGAGATCGCCGCCGACTTTCTTGAATCCCTCCGACGCCAGCCCTCTGCGGAGGGCGTCCATCGACTCGAAGGTCAGCTCGGCTTTCCGGTAGAACGACGGCGCCGACCCGTCGACGGCGCTCGCGAACTTCACGAATTCTGCCTTCGTGTGCCCGATCGAGCGGGCGTTGGCATCGAGCAGCGGGAGGTGCGTCGCCGCATAGTACCGCTCGAACGCGCCGGGATCCTTCGGCGCATTGTACAACACGACGAGATGGGCGGGCATGGCGAGGCCGGGAAGAGGGTGAAGGTCGAGCGGCCGGGGGCCGCGACAGCGACGAAGTTACCCGGCGAAGGAGCGGCTCAACACCTCCGGGTTCAACCGGCCGGCGTGAACGGTCCGGCCGCTCCGCACGCTGGTGAGCCAGACTTCAGCGGGACTGAACAGCATCGGGTCGATCTTGTAGAAGTCGTTGCCGTATCGCCTGAAGGTCTCGGAGAACGGCGCGCCATAATCGTGCGAGGCGTCGGCCGGAACGCGCGACACGAGCGCGGCGAGCTCGGCGTCGTCGGCGTCGACGACGAATCGCGCCTGAGCGCCGTACAGGACGCAGTCGTTCGTCCGACCGATGCCGTGCAGGTCGGTCGCGGGCACGGGAGGAACGGGCGCGGTGCCGACCCCGCTCACGACGCGAGTGATGTCGAAGCCGAGCGCGTCCATCTTGTGGAGCCCGGTCTCGAGCACGCGGGCCACGATCTGCACACACCCGGCGATGCTCGCCGTCGGAGCGACGATCAGCGTCAGCGCCGAGGGGGCCAGTCGAGCGCGCTCGGCGACCCACGCCGCGACGGCGTCGGTCGGCTGGGCGCGCGTCTCGAGCACCAGCACGCCGCGTGTCGCCTGCTCGGCGTAGCCCAGCTTCCCGAAGAGCTCGCGCTCCACTCGCGCGTGGGCCCGGAGCGGCCCCGAGCCCATCCCGAAGTAGTCGCCCACCTTGATCGCCCACCCGGCGTACTGCGACGCCATGCAGCTCACCGCCGGGTGGTCCGTCCACACCTGAACGCCCGGCATCGGGTTGCCCCCGATCGTCACGGGCTCGTAGGCCACATGCCCGAGTCCGCCCATGCAGATCCGGGCGAGCGCCAGCCCGGCGCCGTAGCCGCCCGGGACGTCGATCCCCGCGTCGATCAGCCGCGCGCCGCCCGGCATCGTGCGCACCGCCACCCGCAGCTCGGAGGCCTGGGCGGCCATCTCGTCGGCGATCGCCCAGGCACGGTCGTTGAGGGCGAATGCGGCGGCGTCGGCCGCGCGCGCGCCCGGCACACCGCCTTCTCGCGGGGGCGGGATCGTCGGGGTCATCGGCTCACACGCGCCTCATGCATCGCCCGGGCCATCCAGGGTCAGGATCTCGCCGCGGCCAAGCTCGGACATGTCTCCACAGTAACGGAGATATCGGCCGGCGATCGCATGCTCCGGCACGGCGATCCCCCGTGTCCGCAGGTGGCGGTAGAGGAGGCGCAGATAGGCCGGGCGGTACGTGCAGGCGAACCGGTACGTCGGCGGGATCCGCGCACCACCGATCGCGATCACCGACCCGCGCTTGCTCCATTCGCCGACCGTGCCGCCGGCGCGTCCCACGACGACCACTGTCCCGGCCAGCATCCCCTGCCCGCAGCCGTCCTCCACGTCGCCGCCGACGACGATCAGCCCCCGCCGAACGCCCAGCGCCACCTCGCGTCCCGCCCGTCCGCGGACGAAGATCTCGCCGCCCATCATCCCGCGCGACGCGCCGGGCAGGGGGCCGCCGAGGCGGTCACCGACATCGCCGGCCACGGTGAGCTGTCCGCCGAGCATCGTCCGACCGGCGTCGTGACCGGCCGAGCCCTCGACGGCGATCGACCCTCCGGCCATCCCGCGCCCGACCTCATCGCCGACGCTCCCCTCGACGATCAGCGTGCCGCCGCGCATGCCCGCCCCCAGTGCGTCGACCGCCCGCAGGTCCCCGCGCAGGCGCACCACGTCCGACCGCTCACCCTCGATGGTGAACAACGCGCCCAGCGGGAGCGTGCGGCGCGCGGCGATGGTGGCCCCGGCATCCGTGCCCGTCGTGCCCCGTGCGATCCAGACCGGGAGCGCGGCGAGCTCGGCGCCCGACATGGTCGCCATCCGATCGGGCGCGATCACGTCGGCGGCGACCCGCCCGTACGGCCGGAGGTCGGCCGTCAGCGTCAGCGTGATCGGCGCCATGCGCGGCCCATCATGGCGTGAGCTCGCCGGCCATGATGCGCCTCAGGTGGAAGTGGTGCGGGCCGAGCTTGCCGCCGTAGTTGCCGGCCGTGATCGTGTGCACGCCCGGCAGCATGGCGGCGGCGATCCCGGCCCGCATCGCCCCCGCGATCGCGGGGAAGTCGAGGCCGTCGAGCACGATCTCGTACACGCTGTTGACGCCGTCCGGGAGCGCCGTGCCGGTGATCGGGCGCAGCGTGGGCGCGAACGGGTCGTTGGTCGTGGCGACCATGTTCGCGTAGCGCCTCGACCCGACCTTGCTGCCGCTCCGCACGATGCCACCGGGGAACGGCAGGATCACTCCTTCCGTCCGCTCGCCGATCGCCCCGACCGCGGCCTCGGCGGCGTCGAGCGCGGCGTCGGCCGACTCGGCCAGCAGCAGGAAATTGCCGCCACCGATCCCCCGCACGCGGCCGAAATCCTCCTGCACGAGGAACTCCCCCTCCATGACCGGAATGCGCCAGTATCGCCGCCCGGCGATCACCTTGCTCGCCTGGAACCCGTCGCCGAAGATGCGCAATGCGCGCCCGACCGGCATCCGATCCGGTGCGTCCGGCAGCCCGTCGAAGCACGCCGTGGTGGGGCAGGTGAGCACGGTCTGCCCGATCCGCTCGATGAGCCGCTGCTGGAGGCTGGCGGAGTCGGTCGCGAACAGGAGCACGCTGACGCCCGGGCGGCCATCGGGCGTCCCCTCGGCCGGCAGCTCCCGCTCGATCGCCGCCTCGCACTTGCACCCGATCACCGAGGTGGCAAACCCCGTCATCGTCGTGCCCGCCTGGCGCGCCCAGCGCATCGTCGCCGCGGTGATGACGATGCGCGCGCCGCGCATCGGGAACCCCTCGGCGAAGGTGTCATCGATCCGGACCGCCGGCCCGCCCGCCGCTGTCCGACTCATGCGCCGTAGTTCTCGAGTGAGACGCTGAAGTAGCGGTCCGCGAACTCGCGCACCGTCCGCTCGATCGCCCGATCGTAGGTCGGCCGTACATGATGGCGGGCGCCGGCCGGCGCGCGGCGGAGCTGACCTTCCTCGACCACCAGCGTCCCACCCTTGATCACGTGGCGAGGTGTCTCGAACATGCGCGCCCGGTCGGCGTCCGGCGCGTAGAGCGTGATGTCCGCGTCGGCGCCGACGCCGAGGTGGCCCTTGGTGGTGAGCCCGAGCAGCCGCGCCGGGCCGGCGCGGGTCACGATGGCGATCTCGTTCAGCGAGTACTCGCGAGCGATGCCGTCGGCGAGCGCACTGCCGGCGAGCAGTTTCTGGTTGACCGTCGCGAGCTGCGCGTCGCGATAGGATCGGTCCATGAGGAGCCGGATCAACTGCGGGTAGCTGAGGAAGCTGGCGCCGTTGGGATGGTCGGTCGAGAGGACGAGGCGCCAGGGGTCGGGGGAGAGGAGGAAGAGCTCGAGGCCGATCGCCCACTGGAGCGCGCTCACGGCCGCCCGGTCGCGGTAGGTGTACGGGACGACCCCGCACCCCGTCTCGACCTCGACGTCGACGTTCACCCACTTCCGGCCGCTGCTCGCGTGCAGGAGGTACTCCACGGCGCCGTCGGCGGTGACCGTGCAGGCGTTGCCGAACAGGACCTGCCCCACGTCCCCGCTCGCCTCGGGATGGGTGGCCAGATAGTCGGTGATCTGCCGGGCGCCCGACGACCATTTCCCCGCCGCGCCACCGTAGGCGTGGAACTGGAGGTGCGTGAAATGGGCGCGCCGTCCCTCGAGCGCGCGCATCGTGTCGAGCGTGAGGGCGACGTTGCCGGGCAGGCCGAGGTTGTTGCAGTGGATGTGGACCGGGTGCGGCAGGCCGAGCGCCGTGGCCGCATCGGCGAGCGTCTCCACGATCGCGCGGGGCGTCACCCGCGGATCGCCGACCGGGTCGTCGAGCGAGCCGACCGCCCGCACGTTGCGCTTCCACAGCTCGATCCCGCCGGGGTTCACGACCTTGATCGCGTAGCCGCGGGTGACGCCGAGCAGCCAGGCGACGTACTCGCGGGCCCGCTCGCGCTCGCCGGCCGCGATCTGCCGGTGCAGGAGCGCGTCGTTGCCCATGAGGATGTAGCAGCCGCCGTCGACGATCGGCGTGTCGTCGAACTGGGCGTGGGCCTCGCGGGCGCTCACGGGCGCGACGGCGGCGTCGAAGACGGTCGTGTAGCCGAGTCCCGCGTAGCGATAGCCCGTGGTGAACGTGCTCGGCACCACTCCGCCGCTGCCCGACCGGGGGATCAGGACCTCGCCGTTGCCGTCGTGCGCAAGGACCGGCGCGGCGATCGGCGCTCCCGCGTGGTCCTCGGGGAGGAGCCGCCGCGCCTGGTTGATGCTCGACGACGCGACGTGGGCGTGGATGTCGATCCCGCCCGGCATCACCACCAGTCCGCGCGCGTCGAGCCGTGGCGCGTCCGGGGGAAGCGTGGCGACGATCCGACCGTTCTCGATGCAGATGTCGCCGACGGTGCCGTCGATCCCGTTCGCTGGATCGTGCACCATGCCGCCGGTGATCCGGAGCCGAGTCACGCGACCTCAGGCCGGCGCGCCGCTCGCCCGGCGACGAGTCGCGCCGCGAGCGTCCGGAGTGTGGCGGCCGTGTCGCACAGGGAAGGCACGCGCAACGCGGGCCGAAGGGGCAGCGGGATGTCGTCCATCCGGGTCGCCGTGCCGGCCTCGTGGATCCCCGCGATCCCGGTGTCGATCGCGACGTCGGTCTCGTAGGGGCTCTCGGACGCGCGGGGCCCGATCGCGATGCGGTGTCCTGCCGCTCCCAATCGCGCCCGCACCTCGTCGGGGAGCGCGAGCGGCGAGCCGACGACGAGTACCGTGTCGATCTCACCTCGCGCGAGCTGCGCCGCCGCACCGTCCTCGGGCCGATAGCGCGGGGCGCCGCGCAGGAAATCGACCGCCATCGGGTACCCGGTCTGCCAGGTCATGACGGCGTCGGCGCCGGAGCGGTTGCCGCCGGCGCGGAGCGTGACGAGCACGCAGCGGGTCGGCCCGTTCAGCGCTTCGACGAGCCGCAGCATGGCCTCGGCCCGGCGCGGGTCGCGCCCGGCGACCGGCTCCCCGTCGACGACGATGGCGAGGTAGCGGACCCCCCGGAGCCCGTCGGCGAGTGCCCTCGTCCGCTCGGCGAGGGAGTCGCTGCCGCCGCCCGCTCCGCGGCCGATCACGGCGGCCCGCGTCAGCTCGATCGCGGTGACCTCTTCATCCGTCGTGAACGCGACCCGGTGGTCGGCGTCCGCCGGCGCGCGGTCGGTGCCGACGTCGATCGCCATCACGACGCGGCCTCGTCGGCCCGCGGGGATGTACAGCCCGACCGGGTCGGGTGCGTACCGGCTCGCGAAGCGCGGATAGCGGATGGCCGGGTCCACGCCCCAGAAGACGACGCCGTCGGCGCGGTTTCGCACTTCGCCGAGCGTTGCCGAGGCCCGCCCCCGACGCTGGGCCGCGAGCACACCGGTCCCAGCGGTGCCCGAGGTCACGCTGTCGAGCATGGCGCCCAGCACGTCGGCGACAGCGATCGCCGTCCGCTGCGCCTCGCACGAGATGTCGGCGCTGAGGTAGACGAGGGGGCGCGCCGCATCGCGCAGCAACGTCGCGGCGGCGTCGAGCGCACTTGCGAGCGGGACGTCACGCGCGCCCTCCGTGCGGACGCGGGCCGGCACCGCCCCCGTCCCGAACCAGAGTCGTCCCAGGGAGCAGGCCCGCTCCGGCTCGACGATCCGGTCCTCGCGGACCACGACCGTGATGTCGTCGCAGGCGCAGCCGCAGCCGAGGCAGGTGGCGTGCTCGACGACATGATCGGTCATGGACACTGCCTCGTCAGGCACTGTTGCGCTCGATGCACGGCGATCGGGCGAAATCTATTCCAGCTCGGCGTAAATGCGGCCGGCGCGTGCGAACAGCGCGTCGTAGCACGCGGCCATCGTCGCCTCCTCGGCGAAGACCGTGCAGATGGGGGCGCCGCGCGGGATCGTGGTCCCAGGCGCCGGGATATCCCGCACGTCGGGGTCCGCGAGCCACTGGTCGGTATCGCCCACGAGCACGGCACGCCGAGCGAAGACGATCGCCTTCCCGACGGCCGCCTCCGCGGGTGCGACGCGGTGCAGGGCATCGAGCCGGCCGGTGCACGCGGCCGCGTGGGCCGCGAACATCGATACGCCGGCCTGCCGCTCGACGAGCTCCATCGCGGCCGTGAAGCGCGGATTGACTTCGATCGGCACCGGGCGGGCGCCGCGGCGGCGGGCGATCACGTCGACGCCGTTGGCGCCGACGAGGCCGAACGCCCGCGTAGCGGCGCTGGTGAGTGCCGGCGCCATCTCCGCCAGGCGGGAGCGGCTGCCCCAGTCCGGATCGGACGCCGGTGCGAGGATGTTGCCGCAGTAGCGGAAGGGCGCGGCGCCGAGCCCGGGCTCGCCGACGAGCAGCCGCGTGAGAGCGACCGTGACGGCCGACCGCCCGTCGGCGATGAAGAGGATCGAGCCCGGGCTCCCGTCGATCCGCTCCTGGAGCACGAACCGCCTCGAGACCGGCCGGCCGGCGACCCACGGACGGATCCCGTGGCCGCCACCGGAGGCCCGCGGCTTCTCGAGCCACCGCCGGCGCCGGTCCGGTGAGGCGGTGCCCGGCGCCCGCGCCCGCACGCGCGGCGCCGGGAGCCCGGCGGCCGCCCACGTGTCCGCGACCCGGGCGGGATCGCGCGCGAGACGGAGCGTGCGTGCGTCGTTTCCCCAGAGCGGACGGCCGCAGGCCATCGCGGCGACCAGCTCGGGATGGTTCTCGAAGCTCGAGACATAGCAGACAGGGACTCGACCGATCGCCGCCGTCGCCTCGGCTACCGTGCGTGCGACTGCATCGGCGCTGTACGGTATGACGCAGCGGGCGTCGGCGATCGCCGTGAGGTCCCGATCCCCGAATGCATCGACCGCGAGCACGCGGTACCCGGCACGGGCCGCCGACTCGCTCATCGCGCGCACGCTGACGCCGGCGATCACGACCGCCGGCCGGCGGTCGCCCGCTGCCGGGTACTCTGCAATGGCGTTGGTGCCCGGTGCCGGTCCGCCCCGCGCGGGCGTCACAATCCCAGTCGCTCGCGCGCCCGGGCCGGGCTGATGACGTGCAGGTGGTCGAGCGCGGTGCCGGTGGCCGCGCGGAGGGCGAGACTGTCGACGAGGTCCCGATGTGCCCCGCCCGCGAGTCCGTCGGCGATGAGCGCGGCGCCCTGCGCGGCGTGCTTGGCGTGATGGGCAAAGCCCTCGAGCCGACAGACCGGCGCGATCTGCGCCAGTCGAGACGTGACGGCGGCGACGATCGCGGCCGACCGCGCGAGGCGGCCGGAGAGGACGATCTCGAATGGTGGTGCGATCATCGACCCCAACCCCGCGACCGTCTGCTGGACGCCGTCGAGGTACGCGTCGCGGGCGAGGATCGCGCGGGCCGTCGACGGTGCGGCGAGCGCCGCCTCGCCATCGTCGGGCGCGACATCCGCGATCGTGGCGACCCCGCCCGTGAACAGCAGGGGCTTGGTGACCCGGCCGGCGAGGAACGCGACCTCACCGTCGAGCGCGCCGGCGGCGCGAAGACCGATCGGCCCCGACGACCCGCCGGCACCGTTGACGATCCGGCCGCCGTCGACCGCGAGCACGGCGGTGAAGGCGCCGCCCAGCTCGACCAGGAGGAACGACGTCTCGTGCAGCCGGATGCCCCGGCGGGCCGCCTGTTCCCGCAGGGCCAGCGCCGCGGCGCACACCTTGTCGGCGGTTCCGAGATCGACGCGGTTCACCTTGCGATGCGGCGGGACGGTGGGGAGATGGATCGCGCCGGGCGTGAACACGACCGGGAGCGCCGAGGCGGCGAGCGCGCGGAGCAACGCGCCGAGGCCGCCGATTCCTCCGTCCTCACCCGGTGCAGCGAGCAGCGCGAGCCGGATCGCGTCATCGGTGAGGTCGGCGTCGCGCGCGAGGGGGAGCCCGTACCCCGATGGCCCGGCGACGAGGTCGAGCGGCCCGTGCGCCGCGAGTGAGGCGACGAAGCCCGCGGGGTCCGCGAGCGCCTCCCCCGTCGCGACCGACGCGTCGAGAAACACCGCGCCATCGTCGATCCCGCACATGTCGATCGAGACCGTCCCGGGATCGATCCCGATCACTCGCATGCCTGAAGCTAGCGACGCCCTCCGCGGTCGACCCATCCCACACCCAGGCCGCTCGTGCCAGGTCGCCCAGGGACACCACGGACATCCCGTGAATGACCCTGTGCTCGAAGAACGCCGCCTGCCCGTAGTACGGCGTCATGAGGTGCAGCGTCGCTGCGCTCCGGTCCGACGGCGCGACGGCCTGCGCGTGCAGGCGCACCCCTCTCGTTCCACGTACACGCCGCGCCCTACGACCCGCACGTTCCGGCGAGGTCGAGGTAATGCACGGCCTCCCGCCGGAGCCACAGGCGCGCCGCCGGCCCAGGTACGGCGCGATGATGACGGGAATCGCGGCGCCCGCGCCGGAATTCGCCGTCCGAAGAGCGCGGCGGAGTCCCTCGGGGGCGACGGCACCTCACCGACCGACACCGTGCGCACGGGCCGGAACGACCAAAAAACAAATGCCGCGCCAGCGACGGCTCATTGCGCGAGCTGCTCGGCGAGGACGTGGATGGACTCGGCGTCGAGGACGGCGTCGTTGCTCTCGAAGAGGCGGGCGATCGCCGCCCTGTGGATCTTCATCTTGAGCTTGCCGACGCCGAGCGCGCCGACGCAGGTCACGCGGCCCCGCACCACGCCGTCCTCGCTCGGGTCGATGCCCTCGATCCCGAACGGCGGGACGGCGTTGAGGTCGACGGCGACCGTGAGCCCGGGATCCGCCGTCCACGCGGCGCGAGGGACGATCTGCACGCCGGCCGGCCCGCAATTGACGAGGACCCGCGCCCCCTCGAGGCAGACCGCCGCCTGACCCGCATCCGTCAGGCAGTCGGCGCGCACCGTGCCGCCGAACCGTTTGACGATCGCCTCGCGGGCCCGCTCGCCGTCCTCGCGCCGGCGCGAGGTGATGAGGACATCCGCGCCCGCCCTGGCGAGCAGGCCCGCCACCCGCTGGCCGACGGGGCCGGTCCCGGCGGTGACGACGGCCCGCACTCCGCGCACCGGTCCACCCAGCGCCTGCGCCACCTTCATGACCGCCGCCACCGCCGTCGTGTTCGACCCGTTGGAGTCGAGCATGAGCGAGACGCGGAGCGGCCCGAAGAACGCCGCCTGCGCGGCACCGAGGATCGCCTCACCGGCCGCCATGTCGGTCCCGCCGATGAACACGGCCGTGTTCTTCAGGTCCTTGGGCGCGCGCGTGAAGATGCAGCCGTGCACGAGATCGCGGACATCGGCGGGCGTGATCCCGCCCCGCGCCATGACGACGTCGGCGCCGGCGTCGTGCGCGACGACCTGATCGAAGGTGCTCGCCTGCCGGGAGGAGTCGAGCTGGAGGAGGAGGCGCTTCATCGTGACGAGGGGTGAGGGAAAGCCCTGCCGTCTCCGACCCAAAGCACGAGGGGCGAGCCGTCGTGCGCTCGCCCCTGGCAGTCGAACGGGCGCTGCCGCTCCGTGCGCCGGCTCGAGTCTACTTCGTGTCCGCGCCGCCGGCGAACGGGTGGTGCGCCGTCTTCGCGCCCTGAATCACCTGGTCGACCGTCGGCTGGTGCTTGAGCGCACGCTCGATCGACTCCCGCGTCGCGCGGTAGTTGTAGTCGAAGATCTTCTTGTCGTCCTTGGCGTCCCAGTGGATGAAGACCCCGACCGTGATGCAATAGTCCTCGACCTTGTCGCGCGGGATGACGCCGCTCGCCACCGAGTCCACGACCGCGCGTGCGACGGCGGCCTGCGCCGGCCCGAACATCTGCACCGCCTGCTTGGCGCCCTTGATCGTGACCTTGTTGTAGAGGATCGTGTCGGGCTTCGCCGGCAGGTTGGGCGTGACGACCGCGAGCAGCGTCGTGAACCCATCCTTGTTGTTCGTCAGCGCGTTCGCGAACGCCGCACCCGCGTGGCCATTCTTGGCGCCGATGATGAGGTCGATGTGGGCCACTTCGTTGCCGTCGCCGACCAGCGACTCACCGAGGAAGAAGTCCGCTGCCATGGGTCCTACCTCCATCTTGTAGGGGGACTGCGGTCGAGGCTGGTGCGGCGCAGAGCACCGACCTCGTTGGCTGAGCGGCCCCTGCGGGGTGCGGACGCCACACCCTGGAGGGCGATCCCGCCAGGGACGTCAGAGCGGGTAGCTCACCGGGCCGTTGAGGATGGCCGCACCCATCATGGGTGTCAAGACCCCGCGCCCGAGCGCCGAGCGGCGATGCGCTCGATGGCGCGCGAAGAACGCCGACGCTGGAACCGGTCAGCGTCGTCCGGGTCGTCGTTAACTTACGGCCATGCGATCGCCGACCCCTGAACCGGCGGCAGCCGGCGCCGGCAGCGCGGGCCGCACCGCGCGCGCCGGTCGCCAGACGACGGACCAGCCGGCAGGCGAGCCCACCCGGCCCGGCGGCAGTACGCCAGGCATCCCGCTCGAGACCTTTCGGCTGGCGAACGGCCTGTTCGTGACGGTGTCCGAGGACCATACGGCGCCGATCGTCGCCGTCAACCTCTGGTACCATGTCGGGTCGGCCAACGAGCGCGCCGGCCGAACCGGATTCGCGCACCTCTTCGAGCACATGCTCTTCCAGGGATCTGCGCACGTCGGGTCGAACGAGCACTTCGAGCTGATCCAGCGCGCCGGCGGCACGCTCAACGGCTCGACGTGGCTCGACCGCACGAACTACTTCGAGACCGTTCCGTCGAACCAGTTGGCGCTGGCGCTCTGGCTCGAGGCCGACCGGATGGGACATCTACTGCCGGCGATGACCCAGCAGAAGCTCGACACCCAGCGCGATGTGGTGAAGAACGAGCGCCGCTGGTCGGTCGACAATCAGCCGTACGGGACGTGGTGGGAGAAGCTGCCCGCGCTCACCTTCCCGCCCGAGCACCCGTTCCACCACTCGCTGATCGGATCGATGGCCGATCTCGATGCGGCGAGCCTCGGTGACGTGAGCGGCTTCTTCTCGACGTACTACACGCCCGACAACGCCGTGCTGTCGATCGCCGGCGACGTCGATCCGGCCGAGGCGCGCCGGCTGGTCGACCAGTTCTTCGGTCCAATTCCGCGCGGGGCCGGACGGCCGCCGCTGCCGGCGATGGACGTGGCGCCACGGTTCGGCACGCCACGGCGCGAGGTGGTCGCCGACGATGTCCGACTGCCCCGCCTCTATCTCGCGTTCCGGATCCCGACGTTCGGCACGGAGGAGGGGTACGTCGCGAGCGTCGCCGGCGCGATCCTCGGCATGAAGCGCGGAAGCCGGCTGCACCGGGCGCTCGTGCGCGAGCGGCAGATCGCGGCCGAGGCGACCGCGTTCACCTTCGACCTGACGAAGGGGAGCGACCTGCTGATCGCCGACGTGACGGCGCGCCCGGGGATCGGCGCCGACCGGCTCGAGGCGGAAGTCGCGCTCGAGGTCGACCGCATGCAGCGCGAGGGCGTCACGGACGCCGAAGTGGCGCGCGCCGTCTCGCTCATCGAGACTGACTATACGACCGCGCTCCAATCGGCGGCCGAGCGGGCGGACAAGTTGTCGTTGTTCGCCACGTACTTCGGCGATCCTGGGCTGATCAACGTTCAGGTCGAGCGCTACCGCGCGGTCACGGCGGCCCGCGTGAGCGCGTTCGCGCGCGAGCGGCTTGGCGGCGACAATCGGGCGACGCTGCTCTACCTCCCCAAGGATCCCGTCGCCGACGCCGAGGAGCTCGCGGGCGCCGCGGCGGCCGGCGCGTGAGCCGCCCGGGCCGGGTGCACGCCGCCGACGCAGACCCGGACGCCGCGGGCACCGCCGCGGGTGGCGGGCTCGCCACCGCGCCCCCTCGGCCGCGGCCGGGCGAACCGCGGCCGTACGCCTTTCCGCGCTTCGAGCAGCGGGTCCTCGCCAACGGGGTGCGGCTGCTCGTGGCGCCGGTTCCCAAGCTGCCCGTCGTCACCCTGCTGGCCATCATCGACGCCGGCGCCACGACCGACCCGCCGGGGGCGGACGGGCTCGCGCAGCTCACCGCGCGGACGCTCCGTGAAGGGGCGGGCGGACGCGACGGGGCGGCGCTGGCGGAGTACGCCGAGCGGTTGGGCACCGGGATCGACGCGAGCGCCGACTGGGACAGCGCGTCCGTCCGGATGACGGTGCTGTCCTCGCGCACCGCGGATGCGATGGGGTTGATGGGGGAGGTCCTGATGGCGCCCGCGTTGCCCGAGCGCGAAGTCGAGCGGTTGCGGGCGGAGCGGCTGGCGGAGCTGCTCCAGCTTCGTGCCGAGCCCCGCGGGCTCGCCGACGAGATGCTGGACCGCGTCGTGTATCAGGAGACGGCGCGCTACGCCCGCCCGGCCGGCGGGACCGAGCCGTCGGTGCGGCGCCTGACGCGCGACATGGTCGCCGCGTTCTACGGTGAGCGCTACCATCCGGCGGCCGTGACCCTCATCGTGGCCGGCGACGTGCGCCCGGCCGACGTCGAGCGGATGGCGGCGACGACCGTCGGCGCCTGGCGCGGCGGCGCGGCGCCGGCGCCCGCCACCCCCGACGCCGGGACGCAGCTCGGCCGCGCCGTGCACATCGTCGCCAAGGCGGACGCGCCGCAGGCCGAGCTTCGACTCGGGCACGTCGGCCTCCCGCGGGCACACCCCGACTACTTCCCCGTGGTCGTGATGAACGCCGTGCTGGGCGGGCTCTTCTCCTCCCGCATCAACCTCAACCTGCGCGAGGCGCACGGCTACACGTACGGCGCGCACTCGGGATTCGAGTGGCGGCGCTGGGCAGGCCCGTTCACCATCGATGCGGCAGTCACCCGAGAGGTCACGGACGCGGCCGTGCGCGAGGTGCTTCACGAGATCGACCGGATCCGAACCGACGACGTCGCGGAGAGCGAGCGGTCGCTCGCGACCAGCTATCTCGACGGCGTCTTCCCGATCCGCTACGAGACGACGTCGGCGATCGCATCGGCCCTCGCGAATCTCGTGACGTACGGCCTGCCACCGGACTACTACGATGGATACCGGGCCCATGTCCGCGCCGTGACGGTCGGCGACATTCGCGCCGCGGCGCGTGCCCACGTCGATCCGGACCGGCTCCAGATGGTCGTCGTCGGGGACCCCGCGGTCGTCCGCGCGCCCCTCGAGCGGCTGAACTTCGGACCTGTCACCGTCTACGACGATCGGGGAGAGCCGGTGGGGTGAGCAACGCACGCATCGGCACACAGCGGATCTCCACGGGACGCATCTTCAATCTCGACGTCGACCAGGTTCGCTTCCCCGACGGCTCGGTCGGGGAGATGGAGATCGTGCGGCATCCCGGCGCGAGCGCGGTCCTCCCGTTCCTCACCGACCCGGCGGGTGACGACCCGCAGGTCCTGCTGCTCAAGCAGTATCGGTACGCGGTCGACGGGTACCTGTACGAGGTGCCGGCAGGACGGCTCGAGCCCGGCGAGGCGCCGGTCGATTGCGCGCGCCGGGAGCTCCAGGAGGAGACCGGCTGCCGCGCCGAGCACTTCGCGCTGCTGACCAGCATCCACACGACGCCGGGCTTCACCGACGAGCTGATTCACCTCTTCATGGCGACCGGGCTGACGCGGGGCGCGAGCAACCGCGAGGCGGACGAGTTCCTCGAGGTCGAGACGCTTCCCCTGTCCCGCGTGCTCGCCATGATCGAGCGCGGCGAGATCACGGACGCGAAGACGATCGTCACGGTCCTGTACGCGGCGGGGTACCGGGCGGGACGCTGATCGGCCGCGCGTGCGTGCTCGCGCCAGTCGCGAGGGTGGTCGGATCGCGGGGTGCGGACCTCATTCCGGTGCGGACAGACGCATGCGCATCCTGTTGATCGGGAGCCATCGGACGGAGCGGATCGAGCGCGGCGTGGAGCGTGCGTTCCGCCGCGCGGGGCACCGGACGCTGCTGGTCGATGATCGGCGGCTCCGCCGGACGGTCGGGCTCCGGCTCACCCAGCGGTGGGTGCTGGCGGCGGCTCGGCGCTTCCGGCCGGATTTCATCTTCTTCAGCAAAGCGCTGGGGCTGACGCTCGAGACGGCCGCGGCGCTCGCGCGCGATGTGCCGAGTGCGCTCTGGTACCAGGATCCCCAATGGCACCGGGACGCGCACCTGCCGGAGATCGCGCACACGGTCGCCATCGGTCGCCATGTGGGTACGTTCTTCGTGACCGGCTTCGAGCGGGAGTGGGCGGCGTTGGATCTCAACGCCAAGTTGCTCCCCTCGGCCGCCGACCTCGCCATCCGCCCCGTCGCGCCGACAGCGGCGTACGCGAGCGACGTGTCGTTCATCGGGACCGGCCCCGGGGTCCGGCACGCCGGGACGGGCTTCGCCCCGGAGCGCGCCGAGTTCCTCGCCACCGTGGCGGGTCGGCTCGGGCCGTCGGTCCGGGTGCGCGTCTGGGGTGGCGGGTGGGACTCGTACCGGGAGCGGGTGGAGTGGGGCGGCCGGCCGGTGTTCGGCCGCGACCTCTCCCGCGTGTGCTCCTCGAGCGCGATCGTGCTCGGCATCAATCCGGCCCGAGCCGCCGGCGCGACCTACTACACGTCGGACCGCATCTGGATGATGATCCTGGGGGGCGCCTTCTACCTCGGCCGGCGGAGCCCCGGACTCGACCACCTGCTCATCGACGGCACGCACTGCGCCTGGTACGATGACGTCGACGGATGCGTCGCGGCGATCCGCCACTATCTGGCGCACCCGGCCGACCGGGCCCGGATCCGCACCGCCGGCGAGCAGCTCGTCCGCGCTCACCACACGTTCGACAGTCGGGTGGAGTACCTCCTCTCCGGCCGCGAATGGACGCCCTAGAACGGGGGTCGGTCGCCACGGAGCAGGCGGTCGTACACGGCCGCCGTGCGCGCGGCGGTGTCGGTGATGGAGAAGTCGGCGGCGCGGCGGCGGGCGGCCGGGGCGAGGGCGGCCCGGCGGGCGGGATCGGTCAGCAGGGCGGCGACCATCGCGCCGAGCGATCGAGCATCGCCCGGTGCGACCAGGTGGCCGGACACACCGTCCTCGATGATCTCGGGGATGCCACCGGCCCGCGTGGCGACCACCGGCTTGCCGAGCGCGAGCGCGTCGAGCAGCACGGTGCCGAGCCCCTCCTCGCGCGAGCTGAGCGTCACCACATCGGCCGCCGCGAGCAGCGCGTCGGCGTCCTGTCGATAGCCGAGGACGTGCACCGTGCCGGCGAGTCCGCACTGCGCCACCGCGTCGCGGACCGCGTCGGTGAGCGGGCCGTCGCCAACGAGAACGGCGTGAAGGTCGGGGACCCGCTCGCGCGCGGCCGCCATGGCGCGCACGAACGTCAGAGGATCCTTGTGCGGCACGAGCTGCGCGACCTGCACGACGAGCGGTGACCCCGGCATGGCGCCCACTGCCGCGAGCGTCTCGCGGGACGCCGGCGCAATGCGACGCGACAGGTCGATCCCGCTCGGGATGATCTCGATCCGGTCGCGTGGGATCCCGCTCGCGACGAGCGCGTCGGCGACCGCCCGCGAGATCGCGATCAGCGCGCCCGCCCGGCGATACTTCCAGCGCGTCCCCCAGTTGTCGCGGAGCCGAAAGTCCACGCGGCGCGTCACGACCATGCGGGCGCTCGTGCCCCGTGTCGCGAGCGCCGCGAGGGCGACCGCATGGGCCGTGTGGGCATGCACGATCCGCACGCGGTCGCGCGCGATCGCGCGGCGGAGCCGCCAGGCGGCGACCGGGTCGAGCTCGGCCACCGGGGCGAGTGGCACGAGGGGCAGTCCGGCGGCGATCGCGTGGAGGGCGAGCGGCTCGCCGGGCCGCGCGGCCACGAGCGACCGGTAGCGGGACGGATCGAGCGACCGGGCGAGCCAGAGCGCCTGGCGCTCGCCGCCGCGCCACCCGCGCTCCGTGTCGAGGTGGAGAATCGCCGGAGGCGCCGGCTCGGTCATAGAAGCGCGCTCAGTCGCGCCGCGAATCGGCGGGCCGCCGCGTCGATCGTGAGGTGGGTGAAATGCGCGGTCGGCGGTGGCCCGGTGCCGGCGGCCTGCTCGATCGCGCGAACGAGTGCGTCGTCGTCGTCGAGCGGAAAGAAGCAGGCGGCGGCGCCGAGGAACTCGCGGTGGGCGGGAATATCCGACGCGACCACGGGAGTCCCCGAGATGGCGCCCTCGATGCCGGTGAGCCCCAGTCCCTCGAACCGACTGGGACAGACCACGACCGAGGCGCTCTGGTAGGCGGCGACGAGCTCGTCGCCCGGCAGTCCGCTCCGGATACGGCACGGCACACCCAGGTGCCGCGCCAGCGACTCGAGCTCCGGCTGCATCGGGCCCCGGCCGACGAGCTCGACGCGCGCGCCGAGCCGGGCGGCCGCCCGGATGACGGCCAGGTGATTCTTGGGGGCGGTCAGGCGCGAGACTGAGAGCAGGACGAGCGGCGCATCGGGTGTCTCGCGCCGCTGACCCGACGACGACCGGCGGTGTGCGAGATCGGGGGTGAACAGTCGCGAGTCGTAGCAGTACGGGACCGGCTCGGCGGCGAGCCCGAACGCGCTGCCGACCCCCTGGGCCGAGGCGCGGCTCGGCGTCCACACCGCCAGGGCATGGGCGGCGACGTAGCGGAGCCGGCTGTAGTAGCCCCGTCGAGTGCGGTAGCGGGTGGCGAGGCGGGGGAGCGTCAGGAGCCGGCGCCCGACCGACACCACATGGTCGGGGCGGCCGCCGCCGAGTCGGAAGGGCGGGAGGTCCCAGACGTAGGACACGAACGCCGTGCCGTGGCGACGCGAGTAGCGCCAGACCGCCGGCGCGAGGTCGTGGTTCATGCACACCGCGATTCCGGCCGGCGCGTCGCCGCTCGTGTCGACCGTCAAGCCCAGCCGGGCGAGATCCGGCAGGACCAGTTGCTCGTATTGATTGAAGGCGAACCAGCGGATGTCAGCCACGCCCATCCCGGAGTGGCGGACTGGTCCGTGGCGGCCGGGCGGTCGAGGCCGGGGTCAACCGTCGCGGCAGGCGGAGTGTCAGATCCAGGGTGGAATACACGTCAATCGTCCGTGCGACTCCGATCGAGGGAGATGGAAACCGAGCGGCCGATCGTGAGCCGGCGACCGACGAGGGCCGCCCGATCCACCCTGCCGCCCCGCCGGTCCGACCGCTCGTGGTCGGCCGGATCGTGGCGGGTAATTACGTCGACGTGCACGTCTGGGAATAGATCGTCCGGTCCCGATTGGTCCCGTGTGGTGTCGCGCGGCGCGCGTGCCCGGATCTGTCACCTGCGCGGCGCCACGCCTGTCGCCGCGAGTAGACAGTCCACCCGAGCTTCGGTATATTGCCGGTGACGGAACGCCGACACAAGTCGTTGATGGACAACACAATAACTCAGCGATACCCAACGTGTGCCCCGGGCATGCGGCGTGCGAGTTGCGCATCCCGCACGGGTAGGGGCGCCGTGACAACGAGAGGGATGAGAGGCGGACATGGCTAACGTCGCGTTCAAGCGAGTGGCCTCCCACGCATCGGCGTCAGCGGAGCGGCGTGCCGACGAACGGTTCTCGGCACGCCCCGCCGGCGAGGTCGAGTCGCGCCTCGGTGAGTCGCGCCTCGGTGAGTCGCGCCTCGGTGAGTCGCGGCCCGGCGAATCGCGAGTGGGCGAGCTGCGGAGCGTCCGTGAGGCGCTCCGATCGATGGAGGACTCGGCCGTCGTGGAGTCGTTCCTCGGTGGCGAGGAGCGGGCCTTCGAGGAGTTGGTGGGGCGCTATCAGGTGCGGCTGCTCAACTTCGTCTACCGCACCGTCGGGGACCGTGAGCGGGCCGAGGATCTCGTGCAGGAGGTGTTCATCCGGGTGTACCGGCACCTCCACCGATTCGACCAGGGGAAGAAGTTCTCGACCTGGGTCTACACGATCGCCTCCAACCTCGCCAAGAACGAGCTGCGGAACCGCTCGCGCAATCCGCTCGTGCTGTTCCAGGCGATCAAGAAGAACTGGGACGAGGAGGACCGGCCGCTCCAGTTCGAGGATAGCGGCTCCCGGCCCGACGACCTGTACCGCAAGCGCCACCTGCGCGAGCTCGTCGAGGCGTCGGTCGCCCGGCTCCCCGAGCATCACCGGCAAGTGTTCGTGCTCCGTGAGCTGGAGGGAAAGTCGTACGAGGAGATCGCCGAGATCACCGCGTGCAACCTGGGCACGGTCAAATCCCGCCTCAACCGGGCCCGCAACTCGTTCGCCGAGATCATCGCGCCCGCGCTGCGGTGAAGGGCGGTAACGGGCGGGTAAGGGGCGGGTAAGGGGCGGTAAGGGGCGGTAAGGGGCGGCGAGCGCGGTGAGGGCCGGGACGCGGCGGACGTCGCGCCACGGCGGAACCCCACGCGCGCGCGGGCGCTGAACGCACGGAGACGGGCCCGGCAGTCCTGCGGGCCCGTCGTCGTCTCCGCCACTCCGGTACCTCCGCCCCTGCCAAGCCGGCCGGGCTCCCGTCGGCCCCCCCGGTCGGCCCCTCCGGGGCACCTTCGGGCCACCTCCGGGCACCCCCCGGGCACCCCCCGGGCGGATCTGGAACCCGACCCGACATCCCGTGTATTCTCCCGCGTCACAACGCAGGCACGCCGGATCGCCATGGATTGCAGGACCTTCCGCGACAACCACGCCACATTCATCGATGACGCGATGCGCGACGAGCAACTGGTCGCGATGCAGCGGCATCTCGCCGAGTGTCCGGCCTGCGCCGGGCACGATACGACGGTCCGTCGCGCGATCCTGCTCTTCCGCAACATGCCGACGATCGAGCCGTCGGCCGACTTCACCGAGCGGCTGTACGCGCGCTTGCGCGACTCACGCGGCGCCCGCCGGCCGCTCCCGGCCGCGCGCGCACGCGGCCGCCGGCGGGGGGACCGCACACCGGGACTCACGATCTTCACCGCGTTTGCCGCCGGACTTGCGGCGGCGGCTTTCCTGGGCGTCGCCGCCTCCAACCATTCGAGCGCCCCGAGCACGGCCGGGATCACCGGCGCGCCGCTGACCAGCGACGCCCTGACGCTCGCGCCCATCGTTGCCCTCGCCGCGAGCCCCGCCGAGACGCGCCCGCACCGCATCACCGGATCGATCCGCAGCCTGCACGGGATGCGGATCTTTACCGACAGCGGACTCGCCGATTCCGAGCCGGAGTCGTGGGCTCCGCTCGCCGGCCCGGCGTTCGCGGCCTCGGTCACGAGCGGCATGCCCATCTGGCCCGCGGCCGTGCTCGCGGCGCGGATCCCGGCCAGCATGGCCACCGGCCAGCTCAAGCTCACGAGCCTGCGGCGCTGACCGCGCGGCGACCCGATCCCGCCGACTGGGTCTCGGCGAGCGAGATCGCAGCCTACCAGTACTGCGCCCGCGCCTACTGGCTCGAGCACGTCCACCACGTCGAGCGTCCGGCGGCCGGGAGCGAGCGGCTCGCAGCCGGTCGCGCCGAGCACACGGCCCACGGACGACGCGTGACGATGGAGCGGTGGCTGGTGCGCCTGGGCGTCCTGCTGCTGCTCGCCGCGGCGGCGCTCGTTGCGCTCGTGATCACCCGTGGCGGATGAGTCGCTGGTCAAGCTCGCGACGTCGCTCGCGATCGTCGCGGTCGCCATGATGCTCGCGGCCTGGCGCCTCGCACGCGGCACCGGCGTCCGCGCCGGCGCGCCCGTGGTCGCCTCCGACGTCGGGATCGAGGCGGCGGCCACACTCGAGGACGACACGCTCGGCCTCCGTGGCCGACCCGACTACCTCGTGCGGGAGCGGGGCAGGGGTCGCATCTACCCGGTCGAGGTCAAGCCGACCCGCGACGCGCGCGTGCTGTACGAGTCCGACGCTCTACAGCTCGCCACTTACATGGTGCTCACCGAGGCGCGCTACGGCTCGGCCTTCGCCGGCTACGGCGTCGTGCGATACCGGAGCGCGGAGTTTCGTGTCGACCTCACGGCGGAGCTGCGCCGGCGCTGTCTGGCCGCGCGCGACGGTGTGCGCTCGGCACGGCGTGCGGCGAGCGTGCACCGAAGCCACGCGATCGCCGCCAGATGTGCGGCCTGCGCCGTGCGCCCTGTATGCGGCGAGGCGCTGGTCGGCGGGTCGGTGTAGCTTTCTCGCATGCCCGTGGCGACCGAGCATGCGTTCCGCAAAGCCATCACCGCCGGCACCTTCGCGCCGGTGTACTACCTCCATGGCGAGGACGAGTTTCGGAAGGCCGAGGCCGTGGCCCGGGCCGTCGATGTCGCCGCCGCGTCGCCGTCGCGTGACTTCAACCTGGACGTCCGTTACGGCGGCGACCTCGACGCCGAGACGCTCGGCTCGGTGCTGGACACGCCCCCGCTCATGGCCGACCGCCGCGTGGTGGTGGTGCGCGAGGTGGGAACGCTCCGCAAGGACGCGCGGCGCGCGCTGAACCGGTACCTCGAGCGACCCGCGCCCGACACACTGCTGCTGCTCGTCGCCGGGGCCGGCACTGCTCCCGACCGCAGCCTGATGGAGCGTGCGACGACGGTCGAGTTCCCGGAGCTCACCGGCGACCGGCTCCCCAAGTGGATCGCGCACCACGCGTCGGAGCTGGGCGCGACCGTGACCCCGGGCGCCGTGTCGCTTCTCGTGCAGGCCGTGGGGAGCGGCCTGCCCGCGCTCGCATCGGAGCTCGACAAGCTCGCGAGCTATGCGCGGGGGGCGGTGGCGGAGGCACGGGGCGGACCGCCGGTCCGGGAGCCGGCGCCGCTCGTCATCGACGAGGACGCGGTCGGCGCCGTGGTCGGCGTGCGCCGCGGCGAGACACTCGGCGATCTCCTGGACCGGGTGGCGCAGCGCGATGCGGCCGGCGCGCTGGCCCTCGTCGACCACGTGCTCTCGCAGCCCAAGACGACGGCCGTGTCCGTCGTGATGGCACTGGCGACGCAGACTCTCGCGCTGGGGTGGGGGCGCGCCCGTCTCGATCAGGGCGTGTCGCCGGCACGGCTCCCGGGCGAGTATCGCGGCCTGCTATCCGAGACGCGGGCCTTTCCCATGCGTCCCTGGAGCGAAGCGGTCGAGGCCTGGGCCCGCGCCGCCGGGGGTTGGACGGTGCGGGCGGTGGATCGCGCGCTGGAGGCGCTGAGCGCGGCCGACGCTGCACTCAAGGAGACGCGCCTGTCCACCGATGAGCAGATCATCGCGTCGCTGGTGCTGGCGATGTGCGTCGGGGACGCCGAGGAGCGCGGCACGAGGAGGAGCGCGGCATGAGGGCGAGCGGCAGGAGGGCGAGCGTCATCCGCAGGCGACTGAGCAATGCACCGGCCTCGCGGCCGGTATCGACGAGCGGAGCGGCGCGACCGGGCTGCCGCGCGTCGCGGCCGCGCGTGGCCACCCGGCGCGCGCTGTCCGTGGTCGCGCTGTCGCTGCTCGCGCCGGCGCTCGCGCCCGCGCTCGGGGCGCAGGGCACGGACTCGGCCCGGGCCGCCGCCGCGGGCGCGCAGGGGGTCACGCAGAGCGCGGCACCGGCGGCGCAGGGTGCCGCGCAGGGTGCTCCCCAGGGCGCGGCACAGGGCGCTCCACAGGGCGGCGCGGCGCGGGATTCCACCCCGCCGAGCCCGGCCGACATCCAGCTCCAGCGCGAGCGGTCGTTGGTGGCGCAGGGGCAGGTCGCCGCCGCGCGGGCGCTCGTCGACTCCGTGCTGGCCGCGGCGCCCGTCGGCTCGATGACGTACGCCTCGGCGCTCTACGATCGCGCCACGCTGGCGACGAGCGCCGACAGCGCGGAGGCCGACTATCGGCGGCTCACGGTCGACTATCCGGACTCGCCGCGGGCGACGGATGCGCTGCTCCAGTTGGCGCAGCTCGAGCTGGCCCGCGGCGACCGGGACCAGGCGGCTGCGCACCTGGACCGGATCACGCGCGAGCAGCTCCCCGGCCAGACAGGACTCCAGGTCGCGCGGTTGGACTTCCAGGTCGGGCTCGCGTACTTCGACCTCCAGGACGCCGCGCGAGCCTGCGCGGCGCTGGCCGCGGCGCGCGCTGCGGCGCCGACGACCGACGTCGAGCTGCGGAACCGGATCGACTACAACATCGGGCGCTGCCCTCGCCCGGCCCCGCCGGGCTCCGCGCTCGCGAACGCCCCGTCTCCGCCCGCGTCCCCGTCCTCACCACCGGCCGCCGACTCGGCACGTCGGAGCGGCGCGCACGGCGCGGCGCCCCAGGGGCCGCGGCCCAGTGGTGGCCGGCGGCTTCGGACGCCGGGCTACACGGTCCAGGTGGCGGCCTACCCGACCCACGCCGCGGCCGCGGCGCTCGTCCAGCGGCTCAGCGGTCGCGGCTACGTGGCGCGGATCGACGGGACCACTCCGCCCTTCCGCGTTCGCATCGGCCGGTTCGCCACCGAGGCGCAGGCCGACTCCGCCGCCCGCTCACTCGCGCGCAAAGGGCTGGAAGGTTTCGTCACCGGGGCCGAGCCGATTCGCCCGTAGCCGGCCTCTCGGTCATCGTCCCGCCCGACCACCTCCGTCGAGCCGACGACGTTCCTGTCGCGCCGCGTAGGTCCAGATGATGCCGCATCCCAACGCGGCGATGGGGATCACGAGGACGGCCGTGGCGAGTGAGGATTGCTCGGAGATGCGGGCGATGATGAGCGGTGCGGGCACGTCGCCGAGCAGGTGGATCGTCAGGATCGATCCCGCCATCGCCGCCGCCCGCGACACCGCGGGGACGTCGGCCACGATCACGGCGTTGATCGGGCTCGTCGAGGCGAAGATCAGCAGCTCGGCGGCGATCAACGCCGACCAGTACAGCGCCGGCGCGCGCACGGTGAGCGCGACCGCGGCGAGCGGCGCCGCCAGCAACATCGTGACCCCCGAGAGCCAGAGGTTCCCCGCTCGGGTGCGGGCCGTGAGCGCGTCACCCCCCCCCCCCCCCC